>Ga0182017_10003307_pt1 | contig 12057 bp, 8 predicted proteins | sample 712E3DmetaG_FD_120492 | JGI IMG/M metagenome (GOLD analysis project Ga0182017, IMG submission 120492) | Permafrost microbial communities from Stordalen Mire, Sweden - 712E3D metaG | ecosystem: Environmental > Terrestrial > Soil > Wetlands > Permafrost | place: Sweden: Stordalen | collected... | reverse complement strand
GCTGTCGTAAGCAGCAGCGGCGACCATTGCCTCCACGGTGACGATGAGACCGGACGTGCCGGCGGCGTTGGTGTAGTTGCAGGAGTAGATCTTGGAGGACGACAGCGTGTCGTCCTCTGTGGCTACCGTGATAGGTTCGCCGGTGATCGACGCGACCGTGGCCGCCGGCAGCAACGTGCAGATGTTGACCGGGTGGCCGAGGCCGTCGTTCACCGAGCCTGCACTCCCCTGCTGGCCCTGCGCTTGTCCGGGTGCAGTCGCGCCGGCGCCGCCCGCGGCGGTCGAACCTGGCGCCCCGGTGGCCGAGCTGGATGCCGCGCCGCTGCAGGCCGCAGCGAACATCACTAGAAGGAGCGTCGTACCGCAACGGGCGACGAGACTCGAACGGGTTGGCATTGTCGTGTATCTCCTTGGTCGACCCTCAATCTGAGGGGGGCACGCTCGACCATAGAGACAGGGTGCAGACGCGTTATCCGTGGAATCCCGGAGGAGGCTCGTTCGTCTCGCGTAGTGCCATCACGCGGCCAAGCTCAGCCCTCGAAGTGACACCGAGCTTGCCGTACAGGCTTGCCAGGTGCGTCTCCACGGTTCTCGGGCTGATGCCCATCTCCGCGGCCACATCCCGTGTCGAGAGGCCGTCGCCGGCAAGGCGCGCGACGCGGGCCTCGGTCGGGGTCAAAGTCAGCGCGGACGACCGTGTCAGGCCCAGGCGTGCCTGCTCGGCCGTGGCATGCTGAGCCCAAACTGTCGCGCCGAGATCCGCGAAGATCGCGTGAGCTCGACGAAGCGCTTCATCTGAGTCACGCCGGCTGCGCGTGTGTCGCAGGGCCTCGCCGCGCACCAATAGCACTCGACCAGTGTCGAAGCGGCTCCATCCGGGCGGAGGGCCGGCCGCCACCATGGAAGTGGCCGCGATTGCCGCCTCAATGTCGCCATCGGCGATAGCGATCCGGGCCCGACCTCGCACAATGGCCGCCGCGGCCCATGGTTTGGCCACTCGACGGTTGCGGGCTTCGAGCCCGGCGAGTTCCGCGCGAGCCTGGTCAAGTCTCCCCAAGATTGCCAGCGCCTCGATGCGTTCGGGAGATGGGTCCAGCCGCATCGGCTCCACATAGCCAGCCTGCCTAAGGTGGCGCCAGGCCCGTCCGGTCGCCTCCTCCACCACGGCGGCGTCGCCCCGACTCGCCGAGACGAGCGCCGTCACCTGGAGCCAGGCCGCGGCCACGACATCGCTGCCGGACCGTTCCGTACGCTCGGTCCCGTCGGCGGCAGCGGCCTGGGCACGATCGAGGGACCCCTCGCAGGCGTCGACGAGTGCCAGCGCCCGCAGCGCCATCTCGGACGCGCCGGCGCCCGTCTCGAGACTGGCCTCAACCGCCCCAACCGCATGCTGCCGCGCCGCAGGCCAATCGTCGGACCACAGTTCGACCTCGGCCAGCCGCGTCCGCAGATTCGCGACGTTCGAGTATTGGCCGTCGATCAGGTCGTACTCGAGCATATTTTGGAACCGCTGGCGTGCCAGGTCCAGCCGGCCTATCCCCGCCCACCACATCCCTGGGCTGGTCAGTCGGTCGGTCAACGGACCCTCGGTTTCAACGTCCAACCCTCTGGCAAGGAGGGCCATCGGTGGCCGACGACCCAGCGTGACGGTCCAATGGAAGGTCTGCAGCAACGCGGCCGCCAGGTGGCCGCGGTCCTCGGTGCCCTCGAGCAACCTCGCTGCCGACGCCGAGTGGTTTCGCGCCGCCGCGATGTCGAAGTCGCGAAAGACCGCGAGATAGAAGTGGAGCAAGCCAAGAAGCTGGCGATCGTTGTGGGCGGAGGAGAGTGCGGGCAACAGCTCGGCGACCGCTTCTTGCGCCGGCCGGGTATACCACGCACAGAGGCCCATCAGCAGTAGAGCGCGGGCCCTCAGCGAGCCCCGCAGAAACGGCATGAGTGTCGCCGCCCGCTCGCGAGTCGCTGGGAGATCGCCCGCGGCAAACCACGCTTCGGCCGCGGCGAGAGCCCGATCGGACCGCTCGCGGCCGGCCGGCGGTGTGCGCTCCACCGCCATGTCGGCCAGCTCGCCGGCCATCGCCGGAGCGCCACGTCCCCGGGCACGGGCGGACGCACGGGCGAGGGACCTTGCGACTCCCGCGTCGGGTCCCTCCGAAGCCAAAGCCAGATGACGGGCACGGGCTTCCGGGTCCTCGGCGGCGATACGGCTGAGGACCGCGTGCACCGCCCGCACATCGTCGGCGGGCGCCGCCGCAACGAGCGTGGAGGCGTATAGAGGATGGTCGAAGGTTACGGTCGGCCCGTCGACACAGATCAGACCGGCATCTATCGCGGGTTCCAGCAGAGTCCGAGTCCCAGGTCCACTGATCGCCTCCAAAAGGCCCATCGTCGGCTTCGTGCTCAACGCCACGGTGAGCAAGAGTCGCCGCGTCGATGCTGGGACGCGGTCCAGATGGGCCCCCACCAGTCCACGTAGCGACGATGGCATGGGCAGGTTCTGCCCCGGGCGAACGGCCGTGCCCGAGGCCACAAAAGCGCGCGCGAGTTCGAGGGCATAGAAAGGATTGCCGCCCGAGAGTTCCTGGATGCGCAGGAGAGTCGGCCGCGTGAAGCTGGAGCCGGTGGCGGAGCGCAGCAGTTGATGGAGCGCTCCCATCGAGAGGGGTTCAAGCCACAATCGCTCGATCGGGATCGGACGCGCCGCGTCTGCCAGGCCGAATGGCGGTGGCTCTCCAGGCATATCGCTACGTTGGGCGATCATGAGTCGCACCGGCAGACCGGCAAGCCGTCGCATGGTGAAAGCAAGCGCATCGCGACTGGCCGGGTCAGCCCAAGGCGCGTCGTCGATGGCAATCAGCAACGCTCCACCAGCGGCGAGCGCCCGGAAGGCGGCCAGGACGGCAATGGCGACGCTTTGCGCGTCGGGCGCCTCCTCCACCAATGCGTCGGCCGCCTCAGGGACGTCGTCGGTTCCCAGTGCCCGCCGCAGCACGGCGCGATGGACCTCCGCCAGGCGGCCGATGGATCCCAGGTCTGGCCCCAACAGGTCACCAAGCGAGGCATACGCATAGTTGGCCTCTGTCTCGACCGGCCTTGCATACAGGACGGTCACACCCGCCGCCTCCGCCTTGGCCACGCCAGCCCGCAGCAGACTAGTCTTGCCGATTCCGGCCGGCCCTTCGATCAATATGGCCAGCGCATCGACATACGGTGGTTGAACGCTGGCCAGGACGCGCGCAACTGCCTCGTCGCGTCCGACCAGGGACGAGACGGGGTCGGCGGGCAACTGACGTGTTGAGGTGGTCATCCGACCCAAAGCATACCGGCGCGGTAGGTGGTTTCCCGGATACCGACCCATCGGTTCTGGTGCACGGTTTGAGCCATGCAACGGACCGTCCGCGTCATCGAAGCCTACGTGCCGGGGTTGAGTGAGCGACCCACGGTCTGGTATGAACGACTCCAGGCAACCGCCGCAGCAGCACTACGCGCGCAGGGCCTCGAAATCGCCTTGCTGGCGATGCCAAACGACGAGACCCTGATGTGGCTCGTCTGGGGCCGACCCGATCAACTCGACCCAGGGCCGGTTGTGGCAGAGGTCATCCTGCGTGAGGTTACGAGCGCCAGCGGCACAGCCGTGATCGAGCGAGCAATCGATGCTCGTTTCGTCTGGCTTGAATCAGGTGGGAAAGCCTGATTGGGGCTGCCTTCGCGGAAGGGGCCAGGTCGCGCGGTTCAGGATAGTGCTCGACTGGTGAGGCGAGGGATGACGAGCCTGAGCTCGCCACGGGTAGGTCGTACCTACCTGAATGGTCGGGGCGAGACGACTAGAGCCGACACACCGTCGCGATCCTTGCTGATCCCAGTCACGAACGTACCGAGCTATGTTGGTCGGGTTTCGAAGACGGCTTGAGGACATTCCTTCCAACCGCCGTACAAGAAACGAGAAGGCGGCGACGATCCGGTCGGCGGGGCGGCGCGTGTGGAGGGCAGCTGCGCAAGAGCCGTTGTAACGGCGCAGCATGGCGTGCATGCGTCTATGGTCGGCTCGGGTATGTCCGGCCGACGGCGGAGCAGGCTGCGTTTCGTCGCTCGACGATCTCCACGGTGAGGATTGGCCAGGAACCCGTGGCTGCATTGGCCGTTCGACCGATGACCCTCAGCAGGGCCGATGTAGACTCGGAGGATGGATCTCGCTCGGCCGGTCGAATGCCCGATCCTCATTGGACGCGACGGACTGGTGGCTCTCGCCGAGGACCGGTTGAGGGCAGTGGCCGGGGGCGGGGGGATCCTACTGCTGGCCGGGGAGCCGGGGATCGGGAAGACGCGCCTCGCTAGCGCCATTAGCCGCAAGGCCGAGACGCTCGGCTTCCGCCTCGCGGGTGGCGCCCTCGCTCCGCAGGATCTGCAGGTACCCGCGGCGCTGTTCCTCGACCTCGCCCGCACGGCCGCACGCCGGCCTGGTTTCGGCGAACTCGGACCTCGCCTGCTCGAGCTTCTGCGTGACGTGCCCGTTACCAGCCGGAGCTCCCCCCGCCAGCGCAGGCGCCTGGTCGTCTTCGACGCCGTGGGCCTGATCGCCGAAGCAGCGGACGCGGCGACGCTTCTGGTCTTCGAAGACCTCCAGTGGGCCGACGAACTCAGCCTTGAGATCCTCGCGGAGCTTGCGCGGCGGAGCCGCGATCTGCCGCTGCTGATCGTGGCGACCTATCGAACGACCCCCGAAATGGGCGGCTCGGCACTCGGCGAGTGGCGCGCCCGCCTGATGACCCAGCGGCTGGCAGGGGAGCTGCGCCTGGAGCCGTTGTCGATGGACCAGACCGCCGACATGACGAGACTGATCCTCGGTAGCGACCTCCCGCCATCGCGCGAGCTGGTGGCGGCCGTCTACGAGCGGACCGACGGCATTCCACTCCATGTCGAAGAGCTCATCGGGGTGGCGGCCTCCGGCGGCCGTCTTGACGAGGGCGCCATCCGCAACGCGACGGTCCCGAACACCATCGAGGATGCGATCCGGCACCGTCTCGGTCAGCGTTCTTCATCCGCGCAGCGCCTGGCGCAAGCCGGGGCAGTGATCGGACGGAGCTTCCTCCCGGCGATCGTGGCTGCTGTCATGGAGGTCCCGGTCGAGGAGCTTGATGAGCCGCTCCAGGAACTGGTCGACTATGCGTTCCTGGGGCCGCGCGGCCCGCGCGGCTCATACGACTTCCGGAACCAGCTCCTGCGCGACGCGCTCTACAACCGCATTCCCGAGGCGCAGCGAGGACGCCTCCACGAGCGCGCGGCGCAGATCGGAGACCACCTCGAGGGCGCCTCACTGATCCACGCCTCTTCGCACTTCGAGCTGGCGGGGAATCGTGGAGAGGCGTTTCGCACAGCCCTCGTCGGCGCTCGCGCCGCCGCTGCCGTCTCCTCTCATCGGGAGGCACTAGACCTCTATCGCCGGGTTACCCGCAACATGCCGGAGGAAACAGACCCGCTGACGAAGGCTCGAATCCTGGAGGAGCTGGCCACAGAGGCAGCCGCCATGGACCAGAACGAAGCGGCGGCTGCTGCGTTCGAGAGCGCACGGGAAATCTACCTTCCGGCGGGCGCTGCCCTCCAGGCCGCCGCGATCATGGCGCCCCTCGTCTCGATCCGGCACCTGCTCGGCATCGGAACGGCTGCCGGCTGCCGGCTGCTCGAGCGCGGTCTCGAGGAGCTCGACCAAATCCCGGAGGAGCCGGATCGGACGCGGGTCCGCGCGGGCCTCGTCGCCGCGCTCGCCTGATCGCTCGCGCGGGACTTGCGCATAGCCGACGCCGAGCGGTGCGCACTCGAGGCCATCGGACTTGCGCGAACCGCCCGAGCCGAGGCAATCGAGCTCAATGCCCGAGGTAGCCTCGCGGGGGCGCTCATGTTTGCCGGTCGCGTGGACGAGGGGATCGCGGCGGGCATCGACGTGATCGCCCGAGCCCGTGAACTCCACCTCGATGAGGAGGTGGCACGAGCGTGTCGCCTGCTCGGCTCGGACGCCTCCGAGATCCTGGAGCTCGGCGTCGCCGATCGGTGGCTGCGTGAAGGCGTCGAGATCGCCGAGCGGTCCCAACTCTGGAACCACCGCAACTACATGACCGCCCACCTGGGACTGGTCCTCTGGGACACGGGGCACTGGGACGAAGCGCAGGAAGTCGCCGAGCGAGCGCTTTCCGACGGACGCGGCGGCGTGACGACCAGAATCACGGCAATGTATGTGAAGGGGTACGTCGCGCTTGGCCGTGGCGATTCGGCGGTTGCGCGAGCCAATCTCGACGAGTCGCTCTCGCTTGGGAGCGCGATGGGCGACATCCTCCGGGTCTCACTCCCGTTGTGGGGTCTGGCGGAGAACGCCCTCCTCGAAGGCGACCCTGCGCGTGCCGTGGAGCTCACCGAGCGAGCCCGGCAGGAATCGGCTCGCGTCGATGACGCGGCCCTCCTGTCCCCCTTCCTCGTGACAGGCACCCGCGCACGCCTGGCGGTAGGCGATCCGGCGGGCGCCGAGCGATGGGCGTCAGACGTCGGGACGATCGTCGGCGGTCGCCGAATCCCTGGCATCCAACCGGCAGTCCACCACGCTCGCGGGTTGGTCCTGCTGAGCCGAGGTTCTGTCGAGCGTGCCCGGAGCGAGCTCGAGGCCGCACGTCGCGCCTGGGACGCAGTTGGGCGGGTCTGGGAAGGAGCATGGGCCCGAACAGACCTAGCAATGTCGCTGATGCGAACGAGACAGTACGTCGATGCGGCCCAGCTGCTCGCCGACGTCAGGGCCACGGCGAACGGCCTCGGCAGCCGTCCGCTCGCCGGTAAGGTCGAGGAGCTCGCGCGGGCCGTTCGCGGCCGTCATTCCGAGGCGGAGTCGTGGCACCCGCTGACGGCCCGCGAGTTCGAAGTCGCCCGGCTGATCGCTACCGGTCTCACCAACGCGGAGATCGCCTCCGAGTTGTCGGTTGCCCCTAGAACGGTAAGCGCGCACGTCGAGCACGTTCTCGCCAAGCTGGGCGCGGCGCGCCGCACGGAGATCGCGAGTTGGGTGGCGACGACGGCGCGGGCCAGGGCGGGAGACGGACACTTGGATGTGCCCAAGCCTGCGCCTCCGGGGCGACCAACTCTAGATAGTGCCGCGTCTCGATCCGACTGAAGCCTTGATCTCAGAATGCGGTTATCGACGACGGGCGAGGCCCTGCATTCTTGTCTCGACCGAGCTGCGCCAACCATAGATTCGGTACGGTGTCAACGCCGGTTGAAAACTGACCCCTTTTCGCCGGTTGAAAACTGACCCCCCTCTGGTCAGTTTCAGCCCTGCTCGTCGGTAGGCACCCTCCCCAAGTCACGGCCCTTGAGCCTGTAGCTGTCGCCCTTGAGCGAGACGACGCTGGCGTGGTGGACCAGGCGATCGATCATCGCCGCGGCCACGGTGGCGTCGCCGAAGACCTCGCCCCAGCGCCCGAATGGCTTGTTGGAAGTGACGATCACCGACGCCCGCTCATAGCGAGCCGACACGAGCTGGAAGAACAGGTTGGCGGCCTCGGCCTCGAACGGGATGTAGCCCACCTCGTCGATGACGATGAGCGGATAACGGCCCAGACGGATGAGTTCGTCGTGGAGATGGCCGCCGGCATGAGCATCGGCCAGGCGTCCGACCCACTCCGCTGCCGTCGCGAAGGCAACCCGATGGCCGGCCTGGCAGGCCCGGATCGATAGACCGATCGCGAGGTGAGTCTTGCCGGTGCCGGGAGGTCCAAGGAAGACCACGTTCTCTTTGGCCTCGATGAAGTCGAGAGCGCCCAGATGGGCGATGACTTCGCGGCGGACCGACGACTGATGCTCGAAGTCGAAGTCCTTGAGGGACTTTCGGGCAGGCAGGCGAGCAGCTCGAATGCGACCCTCGCCGCCATGACTCTCGCGGGCCGCGACCTCACGTTCGAGACAGGCCACGAGGTATGCCTCGAAGGTCCAGTTCTCCGAGCGGGCCCGATCGCCGAGCCTTCCTGCCGCGTCGGCAAGGCTCGGGGCTTTGAGCGAGCGGCACAGATAGGCCAGATCGCCATCGGTCCGCGTCGCGCTCACAGGGCCACCCCGAAGATCTCGTCATAGCTCGCGAGATCACGGATCTCGACATCGGCTTCGACCGCCTTGATCGCGACCCGCCGGTGCCGCATGGCATCACGAGCGGCGTCGTGGGCAGGATCGGTGACGACTCGGTGGGCCAGGAATGAGCGTTCGTGGCGGGCGACGATCTCGCCGGCGCAGGTCACGACGACCTCGGTGAGATCGGCTCGGATGTCGACTCGCCGGCCGATCACGCGTGGATGGACCGAGTAGTCGCAAGAGAGAACCCGGACCCAGTGATCGCGCCCGAGACGGATGGTCTCCCGGAATGCCATATCTGGCAGCACCGGCGGCAGAGCCATCATGGCGGCCCGGTCTTCGGCGATCCGGTCACTCGGACGGCACTCGATGATCCGGTGATGGCGATTGTTGGCGATCACGAGCCAGGCCGTGAGCTGGTCGTTGAAGTCGGCCATGCCGGTGAAGGTCCGGCCCGGCAGGAAGCTCGTCTCGATGTATTGGTTCGCTCGCTCGACCAGACCCTTGGACTCGGGATCGCCGGGCTTGCACAGGATGCCGCCCATGCCCAAGGCACCGGCAAACGCCGAGAAGCCGGTGGTGAAGGTCGGCTTGCCGCCCCGCCAGCGGCCGATCGCTCCTTCGTTGTCGTATACGCCCTTGCGGGGCACACGACCGAGATCGACAAGACACGCGAGATGGCCGGACAGCAGGTCGTGGCTTTCGCGTGATGGGATCATCCGGGCAACGATCGTGCGTGAGTAGCCAGCCACTCCGACGATCACGGGAAAGCGAGCCGCCTTCTCCGGGCCGACCGGGATATCGACCGCCGGGAACCACAGATCCCATTGGGCGAGTTCACCGGGGCGATATGTCGTGCGGCCGGCGTGATCGGGCGGCATATACGCCGGTCGAAGTTCCTGGATCCGGTCCTTGAGGATCGTGATGCCGCGGCCCCAGCCGATCCGCTCGGCGATAACTGTGGCCGGCATCCGCGGGTGGGCGTGCAGGAGTTCGCGGATCGCAGGTTCGACCGCATCGACAGCGGACGGCCTGGGCGTTCGGACGTAACGCGGCGGCTCACACGAGCGAACCGCCTCACGGACGGTGTTGCGGGCTAACCCGAGGCGCCGGGCTATTTCCTTGATCGGGACGTTCTCGGCGAGATACAGCCGCCGGATTTCGGCCCACTCTTCCACGGTTCGCAAGTCCTCCCTCCCAGGCAGGCTTCATGAGCTTCAAGCCTGGGCTCGTTTGGTCGAGACCGCCACGCATGGCGGCAAGGGGGTCAGTTTTCAACCGGCGAAAAGGGGTCAGTATTGGACCGGCGTCGACATACGGGTATCGGCTGGATGGAAGCCTGGTCCACAGCTGGACTACAGAGCCCACATACACGGTGGGTAACCTCGATGCCTAGGGCAACGTCTTCCAAGGTGAATGTCGCGGGTTCGTGACGCCTCAGGCCCCGCGGGTCCTGCTCGTCCTGTTGATCGTGTGTCTAGGCCTCATGAGGTCGATCAGCCCGCCTGACCAATTTCAGCACAAGGTGCGGCAGCAGCGGGCTCTCCACAAGGAGCCTCAGGAGCGGACAGAGCACGACGGACGTCGGCGAATGCCCGCCCAAGGCCTGCTCGGAGGCTGGCGAGTAGCCCAGTCCGTGGGTGGCGGGCGGGCCCGTCCGAATGCGCCCTGGCTAGACGCTCCTGCTCGGCCGCGTGGACCAGCTCCGTGTTTCGCTGGTTTATCAACCACAAGCGCTGCTGAGGGTCCTGTTGAAACATGTGGTGCTCCTCCTTCGACTCCGGTGTGGGCGGTTCTTGGTCAAAGGGTGGCAATCCCGCAGCCGTCAGTCATCGTGCCTTCAACCGATGAACCCGTCCATTCGCTACCGAGGCGATCGAGGAGATTTCGGGGCACGGAACACGAGTCATCGGTCATCCGACCGATGCACCCTCATGAGTGCGGCCTAGACTCGCCGCCATGCACATTGCGCTGGAGAACCCTTCGCGGCAGGTCCTTGTCAGGCGTGACGCGTGCTCGAGCTCGCGGATAGGCGGCTCGAGGAGGCGATCGCTGGTCGCGGCCACTGCCTCTTGCTGCCGGGGACGTCGGGATCCGCAAGACTCGCCTGCTGGCCGCCACTCGTCTAGGCAGCGGCCGCAGCGCGCTCAGGCGATGACGCCCGGCGAGGGTAGGTGGAACCTACTCGAATGGTCGGGGCGAGAGGGCTTGCCCCTTCAAGACTCAGCGATCGGTTCGCTTCCTCATGGTCAACGAGACGCCGCGCTCGGGTGGGGAAGAGGAGAGAACCGCATGACCGCTGCCTCCAGTCCCGAACGCTCGCGCTTCTACTCAACACGCCCGAGGCGCGTACCACCTGAGTTCTGCACCGACGAGCTTCTCGAGTCGTGCAGCATCGTTGCTGCACTCCTCATGTACCGCCTGGTATCGCAGGCCGATGACCAGGGTCGACTGCCGGGCAGCGCCAAGAGCGTCAGGGCGACGTGCTTCGCGATGCGCTCCGAGATCACCGAGCGCAAGGTGGCCGGGGCCATTGCCGAACTGGCCGAGGCAGGCTTCCTGATCCGCTACTCCGTGGACGGCCGAGCCTTCCTCCAGGTCGACCACTGGACCGATCTCCAAGGTCGCTGGGGCCGCCGGTCGTACCCAAGTCGGTATCCTGCGCCGCCCGGATGGACGGGCGACTGGGTCAGCGTGAAGAGTGAAGACGGCGGTGACGCGCTCGGAGAGAGCGAGCCCGCGGCGAGCGAACTGCGCGCAGTTAGCGCGCAGGATGCGCGCACTCTGCACGCCCCTATCACGGTCCCTCTCCCGTTCTCTTCCTCAGCCCCTTCCACGGGTCTTGATCATCCGGCGCGAGGAACGATGGGTTGGGAGTCCGCAGATGACGTGATGCGTGCCTCAACCGGCGGCCCCGGTCTCGCCAGGCGCAGGGGCGACGGCACCTACGAGGCGATGCCGAGGAGGGCGGTTCGATGAGCGCATTGACGACGGAAGGCAGCCTGACTGTAGAGCAGGTCCCTCTCGACCAGCTTCGTCCTGATCCCGCCAATCCTCGACGGATCACTGACGAGGAGCTGGACGCCCTGCAGCGGAGCATCAGGCAATTCGGGTTCGTCGCGCCGGTTCTGGCGCGGAAGGAAGACAACACCGTCATCGGCGGCCACCAACGTCTTGTGGCCGCCCGACGCCTGGGACTGACCACCGTGCCCGTGACCTACCTCGACATCTCGATCGAGCAGGCTCGGCTCCTCAACCTCGCCCTCAACAAGATCAGCGGCTCCTGGGACGACCAGCTGCTCGCCCGGCTCATTGCTGACCTCCAGGCCAGCCCCGAGGTCGACATCTCGCTCTCTGGCTTCGGGGAGGACGAGATCAAGGACCTGCTGCGGAGTCTGGAGACCCGCGAGAAGCGCGAGCGGGTGGAGAGCTTCGATCTCGACGAGGCCCTCGAAGAGGCCCGCCGAGCGCCCCGGTCCAAGGTGGGCGACCTCTGGGTCCTGGGCGATCATCGGCTGCTCTGTGGTGACGCGACCGACCCGCTGGCCGTGGCCCGGCTGCTCGACGGCGCGGAACCGAAGCTGCTCACGACCGATCCACCCTACGGGGTCAGCTACGACGCTTCCTGGCGCGACGGGGTGTACAACGCCCTCGGACCAGCCGAGAAGGCATATATGCGGATCGATGGCCAACCCGAGGGGGAGGACGCCACTGGTGCGCCCGGTGGCGCTCGTGGGCGCAGAGCTGGTGGACGTAACACGAGCATCAGCGGCGACACGCGGGCCGACTGGTCGGGCGCGTTTGAACTCGTACCCTCCCTTGCCGTCGGCTACATCTGGCATGCCGGTGTCCATGCCGCGCAAGTGGCGGCGGATCTGGAGCGGATCGGCTTTGAGATCGTGTCCCAGGTGATCTGGGACAAGGGCCTCTTCGCCATGGGCAGGAGCTGGTATCACT
>Ga0182017_10003306_pt1 | contig 12060 bp, 9 predicted proteins | sample 712E3DmetaG_FD_120492 | JGI IMG/M metagenome (GOLD analysis project Ga0182017, IMG submission 120492) | Permafrost microbial communities from Stordalen Mire, Sweden - 712E3D metaG | ecosystem: Environmental > Terrestrial > Soil > Wetlands > Permafrost | place: Sweden: Stordalen | collected... | reverse complement strand
TCCAACTTCCGATTTACAGCCCTGCTTTGCAGGTGGAGGTACGCGCAGTCCAGTTCGAGTCTGCCGGCGAGCTAGATGAAGAGATCGACCGTGACCTTGAACACTGACGCCAGTCTTTTTGCCTGCTCCTTACTAATGGAGCGCTTCCCGCTCAAGACCTCTGAAACCCGGCCGCGCGTGCCGAGCACTGGCAGCAGGTCCTTGGCCGTTCGTCCGCTCGCCTCCATCAAGTAGGCCAGCATCTCGTTGGGAGCAACGGAAGGCAGAGGGTGATGGCGATCATCGTAAGCCTGGACCAATATCGCCATGGTTTCCAGGAGTGCGGACTCCTCCGGGGACAAGCGGTCCTCGCCCTTGTCGATCAATTGTTCCACGGCGGAGACCATATGGTCGTACTCTCCCTCGGTCTCGATGGCTTTGACGACAACGCGATTCGCGAGCCGGGCGTATTTTTTGGGGTCCACGGTCAGTGTAGCACTCACGATTTCCACTCTCCTTTCAGGTATTCCTTGTGCGTCATGATGCAGCGGATGAATAGCACCCTCCGTGTGAAGTTCATCTCCGCGATGAGCCGATACTTGTTGCCTCCGATGTCGAAGACGACGTGCGGAGCCACAAAATCCGCGGTGTTGAACGACTGTCTCACCTCCGCGAAGCTAGACCAGGTCGCCCGCTTGGCGACTCGATACCAATGGTCCATGGACGTGCGAGCATGCGGCTGCTCCTCGCAGAAGATCCGAATCGCCTTGTGACTGACAACGTGCATCCAGGGCCAATGCTATGGTCCCACAATGGGACCGCTCTGTCAAAACCGCCCGAGACGGCGTTCGGACGGCTGCCTTACGGTACGGAGAGGTAGTTGGAAACCACGTTGCCCGGGGAGCCACTGCGATTCATCTCAACGGCCCAAACAATTCCCGCCGACGCCGATGTACACTGAGGCATGCCGTTGGCCCCTCGCCGCCGCGATGTGGGAGCCTGCGACCCGACGTCGCGATGAAGGCCGGGCGAGAAGGAGTGTGGAGCGATGATTCGATGCCATCCGTGGATTGCCGTAGCGGCTCTGAGTTTGATGGCAGTGTCCCCATTGTGCGGGCAGGTGAAGATCGCGCCCCAGGTGGACCGCATCTCTGTGGAGATCGATGGGAAGCCTTACTGCGATTTCTTCCTCGCTCCCGGCGGGAACAAGCCGTATCTTTATCCCCTACGAACGGCCTCGGGAATTGTCGTGACCCGCCACTACCCGATGGAGGAAGGCGAGACGCGCGATCATCCGTGGCATCACGGGATGTTCTTCGAGCACGGGGCGGTGAACGGCGCCGATTTCTGGAACACCGAGCCGACTACGGCGGACCCGAAAAAGGGCCGCATCGTGCTGAAGAAGGTGCTGGAGGCCAAGGGCGGCCCTAAATCGGGAACAATCAAGGCCGCATTTGACAGCTTCGGCCCGGACGGCACGCTCTTCATGACCGACACGCGGACCGTTACCATTTACTCGGATCCGCAGTTGCGCATTATCGATTACGAGATCGCCATTGAATCCGGCCGGAAGCTGACGTTCGGAGACACCAAGGAAGGGACCTTCGGCATACGCCTGGCCACGGCTCTTTCCGAGGACCGAACCGGGAAGATGGTGAATGCCGAGGGGCTGGAAACCGAGAAGAATGTGTGGGGCAAGCGTTCCGCATGGGTCGATTACTACGGGCAAGTGGATGGCTCCGCCGTCGGTGTCGCCATCATGGACCATCCCTCGAATCCGCGGTATCCCACTTACTGGCATTCCCGGGCGTACGGACTGTTCGCCGCGAATCCCTTCGGCGTCAAGGATTTCACGGGCGACAAAAGCAAAGACGGCAGTATGACGATCGAGCCCGGAGAGCGCGTGTCGTTCCGCTACCGCGTGGTGATTCACCCTGGCGATGTCCGGAGCGCCGGTATCGCGGCGCTCTACGGCAAGTACGCTGCCGGGAAGTAGCGTTCCGGTTGCGATCAGGACCGCAGGGCGCGCCGGTGCGCGGGCGCGACACCCCGGACGGCTGCTCCTTGCGACGGCGCCACGCCGAGCCCGGCGCTCGCCCCGGCCCTATTGCTTCCGGGACCTCACCACCCGCACCGGCCCCAACAGACCGGAGGGCAACAGGGGCGAATCGGCCTGGTAGAACTGCCTGGCGGTGTACGTGTACTTCTTCGCTGCATCGGACTGCTGATCGCCGACCAGCCGGTTGACCCACAAGTTGGTCACCTTGATCTCGATCGTGTTCGCGCCCGGTTTCAGCGCCGATGTTACGTCCACGCGGAACGGCGTCTTCCAGAGAATGCCGAGCGGCGCGCCGTTGACCGAGACCTCGGCGAGGTTCTTCACATTGCCCAGGTCGAGCCACAGCCGTGCACCGGTCTGGAACCAGTCCTCCGGCGCCTGAATGGTCCTGGCGTAAGTGCCCGTCCCGGAGAAATACTTCACTCCGGGGTCGGCGCTCTCGCTCCACGAACTGAGCGTGTTGAGGCTGATCCTGGCGGGCGCACCGCGGTTGGCCTGGAAGGCCACTTCCCAGGGGCCCTCCACCGTGGCGAGCGGCGTTTCGACCCGCTGGGGCAGGGTGCGCGACGGCGAGGCCGATGCCTGCCGGAATACGACGAACACCGCGTCGTGAGGCTCCAGGCGCAGCGGCACGGAGGTGCGGCCGTTGGCGATGCGGTAGGGAGCGGGCTCGGTCACGCCCGCGTCGGGGTGCCAGAGCTCGGGGGCTTTGCCCTCGACGCGGAAGGTGGCTTCGAGGGTCTCCACACGGTCGTTGGTGTTGCTGACCCAGTAGATCTCGCCGTCCGCCAGCTTGCGGTGCACGAAAAAGAGGCTGGTGTCCGGCTGCGGCTTCGTGTAGTCGAAGTCCGGCGATGCCTGCAACGCCGCAAGCGCTTCGGCAATCGTGCCGCTGCCGAAGACCCGGCCCTTGCCGATGCCCGGTCCCCAGAGCTGGTCGGCGATGGTTTTGAACTCCGCCTGGTCGTCGGCCTGGCTGGGCGAATCGATGGGCTTGGGTCCCACCACCACTGCGCCGGCTTTGACCAGGTCGCGGATTCTGCGCAGCACGCCGAGCGACATGTGCCGGCTGTTGGCGTCGAGCGCCAACAGGCGGTAGCTCATGCCGGTTGTGGTGGTCAGTTGGCCATCGGTCGCCGCCAGGCGATTCTCCAGCGCGTCGGCGTTGATGTAGTCGAAGTTGTAGCCGGCGGGGATGTCGGGCGGCTTGGCGCTGAACAGCGCCGTGATGTTGGAGTCCTCGCCGTAGTAATAGAGAATGTCGGCGACGAACTTGCCCTGCTGGAGCATGTAGGCGCTGCGGGCCAGATAGGTGGTCCAGGGCTTAGCCAGCTCCGCCCAGGTCTCGTGGCGCGTGAACCACTGCCCATACTGTCCCAGGCCGAGGCCCGGAATCTTGTCGTTGACCGGCTGGTGCACCGAGGTGTGGATGACGAAGCGGTTCAGACCCATCGCCAGCATGCGGTCGGCCGTGGGCTTCAGCGTCTCGGGAGAGTAGGTCCAGGCGCCGCCGCGCGCGGTGAGGGATTCGGCGGCAACCAGGTTCTGGCCGTAGATGTGGGCCACGGACGCGGATTCCCGCACGTCCGCGTCGAACTGCGAGCTGGGTCGGCCGGGGAACGGGACCCACATGGCGCTCATCGGGACGGCCGCGCTGCGTTTGACCTCCATGCCGTCGCCAATGTAGGCGCGGCCGGTTTCGTGGGACTCGCTGTAACGGGCCATTCCGCGCTCCCGAAGAATGGCGGTGAGTTGGTCGTAATGATACTCGGCGGTCAGTTCGCCGAGGGTCTTGCGGAAGTCCCACAGGAAACGGTCGCTCGCCTCGGCGCTTTCTACAATCCGGCCGGTGAGGGCTGGCACCCACGGGCGCATGTCATAACCGCGGCGTCTTGCGAACTCTCCCATCATGTCGTCGGTCCAGTTGGCTACCCCGGCCTCCCAACTATCGGTAATCACGTATTGGAGGCCGCGCTTGCCCATCAGATCGCCCAGAGTGTCCTTGTACTGGCCCAGGTAATTATCGAAGTACGCGCGAACGTACGCGGGGTTCATCTTATCCACCTCGAGCCCGGTGGCCTCCGGGGAAGCCGGGGAATTGTGGGCGCCGGTAAGCGAATAGCCCATACGGAGGACGACCCAGCGACCCGCGGGCGGTGTCCAGTCGAGCGTGCCGTCCGGGCGCATCCGGCTGGTCAGATCGATGACATCGCTCTTGCGCACGGCACCGGCCTCGGGCACGGCCGGGGTGGCCATCGCATAGATGCCGGCCGCAGCCGAGAAACCCGCCTTGTCCTCAAAGCGGTTGACCGGCGCGACGGTGTGGAGAACGAGTTGAGCGACCAGGGTTCCGGCAGGCGTGGCCGGCTGAGGTTGGCCGCTGACCGCGGCCGGTGGCGCCACGGTGCGAACGGTTACGCGGAAGAACCGGGCGGTGACCGCCGGAAACGCGATGGTGCACGCTCCGCCGGGAAACGCCGCCAGGGTGCGGAACTGCAGGCCGTCGTCGCTCGATTCGAGTTCCTGAGTGGGCGGCGGGTTTCCACGAGCGCTCGTGCAGCCTCTTCCGCTGCCTCCATCCGTGACGAAGGTGAGGCCGGAGAAGGTCTGCGGCCCCGGAAACTCGATCCGGATCCAGGCCTTCTCATCCACCGGAGCGGCGGGCAGAAGAGTGGGCTTGGCAGAGCCGTCGCCGCCGAGCGCCGCGAGATCGAACGCGCCGCCGCTGGACGTCACCTTGGCCCCCAACTCGGCGAGCGTGCGGTCGCCCTCCGGGGCGCGGTATGCCGCCACCACGCTGTCCCGGTAGAACTCCGGAGCGGGCCGGCTGCCTGGAAGGTTCCCATACAGTCCGGTGGTGGAAGGCGGTTTGGGGAGCGCGCCGGTGAACGGGTGTCCGCCTTCGACGCGCGTCTCGCTCCACACGATCTTCTTCATGGCCTGCGCCGGGGGCACCCACGGGCCGCCACTCTCGCTCCATCCGGGAGAGCCGGCGATGGCTACTTCGAGGCCCAACCGGTCCGCCAGCGTGACCGCGTACCGGAAGGCGTCCTTCCACTCGGGCGTCATGAAGACCAGGCGCTTTTCGACGATCTGGGGCGTGTTCAGACCGGCGTCGAAGTTCTGGAAGCCTCCGATGCCCACGCGTTTCATCCATTCGAGGTCGGCCTGGATGCCTTCCTTGGTGATGTTGCCGCTCATCCAGTGCCACCAGACGCGCGGCTTGGCGCTATCCGGCGGGTTCTCAAAACCTGTCCGAAGCGTGTCGCCCGAGGTCTGTGCCTGGACGATCCATGCCCCTGCCACTACTGTCGCAACCGCGGCCCAACCGAGTCTTCCTGTTTGCATGTGTGCTCGACTCCCGGAACCTGGGCCCGCTGGCCCGAACCTACATCGACATAATGGTAGCGCCAACGGGACCATCGGCCTGGGGCTGCCTCGCCAATGCTCGCCAGGTAGAACTCGATCTGAAACCCAGTCGTGAACTGCCGCCGCAGTTGCCGGCGTCCGGCCGTCCGCGAGCCACGCCACCCTTCGGTGACGTACTAAACTGAAGACTTTCCAGCCATGATCGGAGGGTCCATGGATTCAAGCAAGGCACAGATCGCGTCCGAGAGGTTCGCCGAGGGGTACAACTGCGCTCAGGCCGTGATGTTCGCTTTTTCGGAAGACTGCGGGCTGAGCCCGGACCTGGCCCTGAAAGCGGCCTGCGGTTTCGGCGGCGGCATGGGCCGAAAACAGGAGGTGTGCGGCGCGGTCACGGGAGCGATTCTGGTCCTCAGTCTTCGCCAGGGACGCGGCATCCAGGAAGGCCCCGCCGTCACGCAGGATACCTACAAGAGCGTGCGCGAATTCATGGACGCCTTCGCCGCGCGAAACGGCAGTTGTATCTGTCTCGATCTTCTCTCCGGCTGCGACCTGATGACCGAACAAGGACGCCTCCGCTTCGAGGAGAAAGGTCTTTCCCGGAAGGTCTGCGCCGGGTGCGTCCGGAGCGCCGCGGAGATCCTGAAAGCGATGCTGTGACCAGCGGCTGAGCCCACGATGGCCCCGCGTTGCGCTGAAACCGTCGCCTGGCCCGGTGTGACTGCAAATGGGAGAAGCCCCTCGCTCACGCTCGGGGTGGGGCAGGCCGTTTGGCCTGCCCAGGCAGGCGGAACCGCCTGCCCCACCTGATATACTCAGAATCCCTATGATACCGATCCGCGTATTTGCGCTCGCCACGCTTGCGATCTGTTCGGCCGCCGCCTCGGTCCGCTACGTGCCGGAGTCGAAGACCTTCTTCCTCGAGACCGCTCACACCAGCTATGTCTTTGGCGTGAACGAGAATGGCGCGCTGCAAAACATCTACTGGGGCGGGAAGGTCACGCGCACCGCCGACTTCAGCCCCGCGCATACCGTGGACAATCATGCGTCCTTCGAATCGCGGGAAGGCCAGAGCCCCGAGGAGTACCCCGGCTGGGGCGGAATGCAGTATGCCGAGCCGTGTCTCAAAGTCACCTTCGGCGATGGCGTGCGCGATCTGGCGCTGCGTTATGTCTCGCACGAACTCGGGCCCGAGACCGTCACCGTTCGCCTGAAAGACATCGGCTACAACTTCCTGGTGGATGTCGTCTACCAGGTGTTCCCTGCCAACGACATCATCCGCCGGCAGGTGAGGATCGCCAATCAAACCGGCCAGCCCGCAACCCTCGAATCCGCGCAGTCCGCGGTGTGGTACCTGCCGCCCGGGGAGGGCTACCGGCTCAGTTATCTTACGGGCCGCTGGGCCGGCGAGACCCAGCTCACGCGCGAGCCCATCCACACCGGCAGAAAGGTGCTGGAGAGCCGGCGCGGCACCACCAGTCACGAAGCTAATCCGTGGTTCGCCATCGACGCGGGCGGCGCGGCGGACGAAGAACATGGCCGGGTATGGTTCGGCGCTCTGGGCTGGAGCGGCGCGTGGAAGCTGGTGGTGGAGCAGACGCCCCACGGAAGGGTGAGCGTCACCGGCGGCTACAACGACTTCGATTTCGCTTACCAGTTGCAGCCCGGCGAATCGCTCGACACGCCCCCGTTCTACGCCGGCTACAGCGACGGCGGATTCGGCGAAAGCTCCCGCATTCTGCATCGGTTTCTGCGCGAGCGCATCCTGCCCGATCGCGCCAGCCCGCACCCCCGTCCGGTCCTCTACAATTCCTGGGAAGCCACCGCCTTCGACGTCAATGAAGCCGGGCAGACGGCCCTTGCGAAGAAGGCGGCGAAGCTCGGCGTCGAACTGTTCGTCATGGACGACGGCTGGTTCGGCCAGCGCAACGACGATCACCGGGGTCTGGGCGACTGGTACGTCAACCCGCAGAAGTTCCCGAACGGGCTGGGCGGGCTGATCGATGCCGTCAACAAGCTGGGCATGAAGTTCGGGTTGTGGGTCGAGCCGGAGATGGTGAACCCGGACAGCGATCTCTACAGGAAGCACCCCGACTGGGCCATGAACTTCCCCGGCCGGCCGCGTACCGAGGGCCGCAACCAGCTCATCCTGAACATGGCGCGCGACGACGTGAAGGAACACATCTTCGGCGTGCTGGACCGACTCCTGACCCAAAATCGCATCGCCTTTCTGAAATGGGACATGAACCGGAACTTCAGCGAGCCCGGCTGGCCGGAGGTCGCTCCCGCCGCCCAGAAGCAGATTTGGGTGAAGTACGTGAACAACGTCTATGCCATCATCGATCGGCTGAGGGAGAAGCATCCCGGCGTGGAAATCGAATCCTGCTCCGGCGGTGGCGGGCGCGTCGATCTGGGCATGCTGCGCCGCGTGGACGAGGTGTGGACCTCCGACAACACCGAAGCCTTCGACCGGCTGCGTATCCAGGATGGCTTCAGCGCCGTTTACGCGCCCAAGGTGATGATGGCCTGGGTCACCGACGTTCCGAACATGAACGGCCGCAGTACGCCGCTGAAGTTCCGCTTCCTGGTGGCCATGATGGGTTCGCTCGGCATCGGCGCGAACCTGAACCACTGGTCCGACGACGATCTTTCGTTCGCCAGCCAGATGATCGCCCACTACAAGGCGATCCGCGAAACGGTACAGCAGGGCCGCCTTTACAGGCTTGCCTCGCCGCGCGAAGGCACGTTCACTGCCAATGAGTATCTCTCGGAAGATGGACGCCAGGCGGTGCTATTCGCATTCCTGCAAGCGCAGCAGTTGCTCCGGCCGGCTCCCGTAGTTTGCCTGCGCGGCCTCGACCCGGAGGCCGTCTATCGAATACGAACCATCGACGACAAACTCGTGGACAGCCGTGACAACACGAGCGGCGCCGCCCTGATGAACCGGGGGATCGGCCTGCGGCTCGGAGGCGATTTCGACGGCACCATGCTGGTCTTCGAACGCGTGGACCGCTAACCGGCAGCCAGCTTTTCTTCGACGCTTCGAACCTTGTCGTCCATGCTCTGCGGACGGTCGATTCGCGTTCCGAATCGAAGCGTCGATGAAATCCGCGGCGCGCCCATCGCATGCACCGCCTCGTGGCAGCGCTTGATGGCGGCGAACACATCGTCCCATTCGCCTTCGATGTTCGTGCCGTACGCGTGCAGTCTGGTCTTGAGGCCAGCCTCGGCCAGCACACGCTCACACACGGCGACTTCCTTCGAAACCGATACGCCAACGCCGATCGGAATCACGCACAGGTCCGCAATCACTCGCATCGTCACCCTCCTGAGCCATTGTCCCGCGTCCACTGCCGGAGGAGGCCGGCGCCGGCGGCGGTGGATCCCGGACCAGCTACTCCCAGCTAACCGCTGGTCGCGTTCGCGCGCTTTGTGACGACTGTTTACGACCGGACGGTTCGAGTGGATTCTCCACCTGTGATACGATCAGAGCAGGTGCTGACCAAGTTCTCCAGCGCGTTTCTGGCGTTTTTGCTGGCAGGCTCCCTGCTCTGGGGACCGTGCGCCGCTTGCGCGGCCGCGCCCCTCAAGACTGCGGGCCACGACTGCTGCCATCCGGGCAACTGCCGGATGCCCGCGCCGAAGCAGCCGGCCGCGAAAGTCTGCCCTAACCTGGCTCTCGCTCCGGCGGCCTCTTACAAGGTGAGCGTCCCTCAGGCCGCTTCACCGGCGCTCGCGGTGACGGCAACCGAAGCGCTCACGGTCGCGGTTGTGCCGCTGGCTTGCTGGTCTTCTCTCAAGCCGAACCCGTCGCCACCCGGTCTGTACGCGCTGAACTCCGTCCTCCGAGTCTGATCCACCCTCCTCGCGGTTTCGTCCCAGGTGTATCCGTGTGTGTCGTCCGAGGAGGGTATATTGACTCCGCATATTGTCTCGTTGTTCCTTGCTGTCGCGGCGCTTGCTCCCTGCCAGGAGAGCCGGCTGGGGCTTGAAGATTTGGTTCAGGACGCGCTGGGGCGCAATCCCGAGATCCTGGCGGCGCAGAAGCGCTATGAAGCGATGCGGCAGCGCCCGTCCCAGGAGAGCAGCCTGCCCGATCCCACGCTGTCGCTCGGCTACAACTCGAGCGGCAATCCACTGCCGTTCCAAGGCCTGGGGAAGGAGCCGGTGGCGAATGCCGGCGTCATGGTGTCGCAGGAGTTCCCGTTCCCGGGCAAGCGCAAGCTCCGCGGCGAAATCGCGGCCAGCGAGGCCGGCGCCGGGTTCGACCAATACCTCATGACCCGGCTCAATGTCGTTTCGCGGCTCAAGCAGGCTTATTACCGGCTGGCCTACCTGCACGGCGCCGTGGAGACCCTCTCGCGGGAGCGGGACCTCATGCGGCAACTCCTGCGCATCGGCGAGGCGCGCTATTCGGCGGGCAAGGCAGTGCAACAGGACATCTTCAAGGCGCAGACGCAGCTCTCCGTAATGGAGACGCGCATCGAGCGCCTGCGCCAGGAAATCCCCAGCCGCCAGGCCGAGATCGATAGCCTGCTCAGCCGGCCCCTGGACGCGCCGCTCGCGCGTCCGGAGGATCTCACGCCCGCGCCCATTGGCGTAACGCTCGACGATCTGATGGCGCAGGTTCGCGACCACGCGCCCATGTTGCGCCGCGAGCGGAAGATGGTGGAGCGCACCGAACTGGCTCTCAACCTGGCCCGCAAGGATTATTACCCGGATTACACCGTCTCCGGCGGCTACTACTACATGGGCAGCATGCCCCCCATGTACATGGCCCGCGTCGATTTCAAGCTGCCGGCCTACTTCTGGCGCAAGCAACGGGCCGGCGTCGCCGAGCAGGCCGCGGCCACCACGGGTGCCCGGCACGATTACGAAGCGGCCAACCAGGCCCTTAGCTTTCGCGTCAAGGACGACTACCTCATGGCCGAGACCTCCTATCGCCTGATGAACATGTACTCGACCACGTTGGTGCCGCAGGCCAGCCTGGCGCTTCAATCGTCGCTGGCGTCCTACGAGACCGGTGCGGTGGATTTCCTGTCCGTCCTGATGAACTTCACGAGCATGCTCGACTACGAGCTTAACTACCAGGACGAATCCCTGAATTACTTCCTGGCACTGACGCGCCTGGAAGAGATGACGGGAGTGGACCTGCTTAAGTGAGGAACGTATGAGAGTCGTGCGAATCATGCTGATTGTCGTAGCGGTTGCCGCGGCGTTTTTCGCGGGCCGCTGGTATGCGGTGAGGGCGCCGCGAACGCCCCAGCGCAAGGTCCTCTACTGGGTCGATCCCATGCACCCGGCGTATAAGTCTGACAAGCCCGGCATCGCGCCGGATTGCGGGATGAAGCTGGTTCCGGTCTATGCCGGCGAGGCGCCGCCGACCGAAGCGAAGACGCCGGCCGGCACCGTCCAGATCAGCGCCGAAAAGCAGCAGCTCATCGGCGTCCGATATGGGACGGCCGAGATCACCGCCGGCGCCGAGGCGGTGCGCGCGACAGGCAAGGTCGCGATCGACGAAACGCGCGTCAGCCACGTTCATTCGCGCACCGAGGGCTGGATCGATAAGGTCTACGCCGACTTTACCGGCGATGTGGTCCACAAAGGCCAGGCGCTGGTGACGCTTTACAGCCCGGACCTGCTAGCCACCGAGCAGGAATACCTGCTCGCGATCGAGGCACGGGAAGCCATGCGGAACAGCCCCATTCAGGGGGTCGCCGCCGACAGCGCTTCACTGGTCGAGGCATCGCGCCGCCGGTTGCAGCTTTGGGATTTGAGCGAGCGGCAGATCGAAGAGATCGAACGCTCGCAGAAGCCCGTGACGAACACCACGCTCTACGCGCCGGCTTCGGGTTACGTCATGGCGCGGAACGCGTTCCCCAACGAGAGAATCACGCCGGATACGGAGCTTTACACGGTTGTGGATCTGGACCGCGTGTGGGTGCTGGCAAGCGTCTTCGAGTACCAGGCGCCGCTGGTCCACGTGGGCCAGGCCGCCATCGTATCGCTGCCCTACGGCGGAGGCCGGAGCTGGAACGCGCGCGTCAGTTACATACAGCCGCAGGTGGATGCGCAAACGCGCACCATCCAGGTGCGAATCGAGCTGCCCAATCCGGGGCTCGCGCTCAAGCCTGAGATGTTCGTCAACGTCGAGCTGCGATCGCCCGAGGCCCCGCGCCTGACCGTGCCGGCCGAGGCCGTGCTCGATACCGGTCTGAAGAAGACCGTCTTCGTCGACCTGGGCAATGGGCACTTCGAGCCGCGGGAGGTGGAAACGGGTGAGCGGATCGGAGACCGCATCGCGGTGCTCAAGGGCCTCGCCGCGGGCGAGCGCCTGGTCACCTCCGGCAACTTCCTCATCGAGTCGGAGAGCCAGTTGAAAGCCGCGGCAGGGGCCACTCATGATTAACGCGATCATCGAGTTCTCGGGCCGCAACAAGTTCGCGGTCTTCCTGCTGGTGATTGCCGCTGCCGCCGCGGGCTGGTGGTCGATGCGTAGCATGCCGCTCGACGCGATTCCGGACCTGAGCGACACGCAGGTGATCGTCTACTCGCGCTGGGACCGCAGCCCCGATATCGTCGAAGACCAAGTCACGTATCCGATCGTCAGTGCGCTGCTGGGCGCCCCGCGCGTCAAAGCCGTGCGCGGCTTCTCC
>Ga0182017_10003302_pt1 | contig 12071 bp, 11 predicted proteins | sample 712E3DmetaG_FD_120492 | JGI IMG/M metagenome (GOLD analysis project Ga0182017, IMG submission 120492) | Permafrost microbial communities from Stordalen Mire, Sweden - 712E3D metaG | ecosystem: Environmental > Terrestrial > Soil > Wetlands > Permafrost | place: Sweden: Stordalen | collected... | reverse complement strand
GCCATAGTCAATTGTGGGAGGAAGTAAGTGTCGGTTTGCCGACACCCCGGAACTCGAGAAGTGCTGTCGGAAAGTCGACGTCTGATCGCAGCAAGTGCCTTCGTCTCAACCCATTCGGGTTGGATCGGTCGTTGCATCCCTCGCCTGCGTGCAAATTGGGTTCGAGACAGGAACCTTTGACCGATGCTCTGGGTTGACCGCTGACCAGCACGAGGCGCACACATGCCAGCGTACCTAGCGGAATTTGAAGCGGAGTATCGGCGACTTGGTCCCCAGTCGTTCGTGCGCGCGTATCCCTGGCCGGTTCTTGTCGTGGCCGGCATCGGTGGGGTGCTCAATGGAACCACCAGTCGAAGCGGCACCATGGTCGCCATGAACAGCGACCTGGTGCAGGCAACCGCGCTGGCAGGGCGAGTCTTCCCGGTGGTCAAGGGCCGCAACTCGGTGCGCGGCCCGGTGACCATCGGCCGCACATCGGACAACGATCTGGTGATCCCCGAGTACACTATTTCGACGCGGCACTGCCTGTTGGCGCTGGTCGACGGCGAGTACCAACTGACCGACATGGGCACGACCAACGGCACCCTGGTCAATGAAGCGCCGCTGACCCCGCGCAAGCCATACCGCCTGCAGGGGGGCGAGACCCTGCGCATGGGTCGCTTCAGTTTGCTCTTTCATCTGCCGCGTGGGTTCGGGGAATTTCTGCGACAGCGGACGCAGTCACGGGATCAGGGTGAAGACGACTTCGACAACGAAAACAAGAAGGTCATGTGATGTTGAACACGGCTCTCCCTAGTGAATCCTCAGCAGTTTCCGATTCGTTTCCTGCCGATCCGGGTCTCATCTACGGTCCCGGCTCCCCCATCGCCGCTATTCGCGCCACTTGCACGCGCATCGCCGCAAGCAATGCCACCGTGTTGCTCACCGGAGAAACTGGAACGGGCAAGGAGGTCTTCGCTCGTTTGGTGCACGCGCAAAGTTCCCGCGCCGACCGCCCCTTCGTCCCAGTCAACTGTGGCGCCATCCCCGAGACGCTCATCGAGAGCGAGCTATTCGGCTACGTGCGCGGCGCCTTCACTGGCGCCGGGGCTTCCCGCCGCGGCCGCGTCGCCATGGCTGAGGGCGGAACCCTCTTTCTCGATGAGATCGGCGAGTTGCCGTTGCCCATGCAAGTCAAGCTGCTGCGCCTGTTGCAGGAAAGAACCTACGAACCGGTGGGCAGCTCAACCTCGGTCATGGCCAACTTTCGCCTAGTGGTGGCGACCAACCGTGACCTGGCCCAACAGGTGCGGCTGGGCCGTTTTCGCCGTGATCTCTACTACCGTCTGCATGTTTGCCCGGTTCACCTGCCGCCGCTGCGCGAACGTCCGGGCGACATCGCAGCCTTGTTCCACCATTTCTGGAAGCGCCACGGAGAAGAACGCGGGGTCACCTCTGCGGTGATGCGCCAGCTTGAACGATACGAGTGGCCCGGGAACGTGCGCGAGCTGGAGAACCTGGTCGAGCGTCTATCAGTGTGCGCTCAGGGTCGCGTGATCGAGATGGCCGACCTGCCCGCAAGTTTCGTCGAGTTACATGCAGGCAGCCTGCTCGATGGCGCCGAGGCGGGCTCGACTTTCGCGGGTGAAGACTCGCAAGACATCTGGCCGGACCTGGATGCCGTGCCTGAGCCGGTGTCTGTGCCCGAACGCAGTGAGCTTCTCGACGCTCCGGTTCGACGCGGGCCTGTGGCGCTGGCGCCAGATTCTGGGGAAGCGGCGAGCGCGCGCCGAGCAGAGGCGCCGGCCACTCCCATGCCCACCAGTCTCTCTCTACCCGTGGATCTTCCCAACCTCCTGCGCACATTGGAAGATTTCTACATCCGCATGGCACTCGAGCAATCGGGCGGCAACAAGAAAGAGGCCGCGCGCTTGCTAGGCCTCGGCCGCACGACTTTGGTGGAAAAGCTGCGTCGTCGCGCTACTGACGTGTCAGCTCCGTGACCGGCTAGTTTCCTGTCGCGCCAGATCGGTGACGGTGGGCGAGAGGCATGCCCCAGTCCTCTGTGTCCTTTCCTCTCCCCTCTGTGTTCTCAGCGGCGCGTGGCTGAAGTCGCTCATCTAGTTGCAGCCCCAGCCCCTCGCCGAAACCCGGCACAGACCCTGCATTGCCTGGCAACGCGATGCTTGTCCCGCTCGTTCTCCTTGTGCTGGCTGCCGAGGCAGCCGAAGCGACCCCACGCCTGCCCCTGGTAGCGACGGTCGAGCGCATCCCGCTCCAGCGCTCCTCGGGAACGGTGACGTTGACCGCCTATCCCTTCAGCAAACGCATCGAACTCCGTCCCGCTCGCGACAGCGCGGGCCTCGCCTCCAAGATCGCCGCCGCCGGCTCGCGCCTTTGCCCGCGCACCTTGGTGGATCGCAACACCGTCATCCTCGAGTGTGTCACGCGCCGACTCGATGGCGCATTGATTGGCGAGAAGGGCAACCTCTTTCTGGAAATCTACGAATTGCGCGGAGTGCCCTGGCGTGGTGATGAGAATCGCATCGACGTCTTCTACAGTCCCGTCGATTTTCACTTCGGCGACGGGTGTCCGGGCAACATACCGGTCGCACGCGGTGAATGCGCGTATCGCGCCGGACAATACACCGTCGCTGCCGTGGAGTTTCGTCGCGCCCTGGCCGCGGAAGGCCGCCGCCTGGCCGCCATGCGCTTGGGAGACATAGCACTGCACAACCAAGATCCGATTGCGGCTGCGGGCTGGTATCAGGCCGCCGGCCGCGTGGGAGGGTTCGGCCGATTGGCGGCGATCCGACTGTGTGAGCTGTCCGGCACATGTTTGGGCAAGCAGCGACAGTACTTCTTCGACAGTGCGGCGCTGGCCGAGCCGTTGCACACTGAGATGCTTCTGCGTACCGCGCACGTGTCCGCGTACATGGGCGAGCTGCCGCAGGCCATGCTCGCCCTCCGGCAGGCCATCGAGGCTGCCCACGGTGGCTGCGATGGCAGCACCCTACTCTTTTGCCGCCAGTTGCTGCTCAAGGTGTTGGAAGAACCAGGAAAGAACGGCACGGTGGAGGCACTGGAGACCTACCTGGTCTTGCCTGGCCGTTTGGAAGGCCCGCTTGCCTTCACCTTGGTGCACGCGGCGGCGCAAAAGGCGGCTGGAATGGGCGCCCCGGTCTTTGCCGGCAACCTGATGGCAGCAAGCGCCCAGGCGGTGGAGGCTTCCAGCCCAGGCTTGCTGGGTGACTTCTTACTTCGCACCGTGGAGTTCTACCTGCAGGGCGCCGATCGCACCCGTGCGCGCGTGGTGGCCGAGTTCGCCGAGACACGTCTGGGCCGCGACAAGCTGACTGGCCCGCGCTGGAATGCCGTGCTCAAGCAGATGGAAGGAAGCAATGACGAGGTGGCCAACTCTCTCGGCATGCAGGTGGTGATCGGCCAGGCCACGCGTGATCTCACCTTGGCCTACACCGCAATCGCGCGCGCAACCAACGCCCGTCTGTCGGCCGAGGCGGCTGACGACGTGACCGCGGAGGCGCCATGAACCATCCCGCGCTGACAAGCACGGTCCTGGCACGCGACTGGCAAGAGGAGAGAATAGCGTGAAAATCTTCGACGCAACTCTCACTCAACTGGAACGCAGCCTAGATTTGCGCTTGCTGCGCCACAATCTGCTCGCCGCCAACGCGGCCAATGTGGATACGCCGGGCTTCCGTCCCAAAGATGTGGACTTCACTGCTGCCATGGTCTCAGTGGCAAACCGCTCTGAGACTAGCGCCACCCTGGAGAGCGTGAGCGCGGCCCCTGGTCACATGGAAATTGGTGTGCCCAGCGGCAGCGCGAGCACCGGGGATGCCGAGCTTTCACCCAAAGACCTGCCCGTGGTGGATATCCCTTCGAACAACGCGTCGCTCGACGGGAACACAGTGGATCTCGACCGGACCATGGTGGCCATGGCCGAGAACGCCTTGCAATACGGGGCCAGTGCGCGAGCCGCCGGTCGCAAGCTGGCCATCCTCAAGTACGTGGCCTCGGACGGCAGCTAGGAAAGGCAGAGCATGGGAATGGATTTCTTGACGGCCCTGCACGTGAGCGGAACCGCACTTTCGGCCGAGCGCGTGCGCGTGAACCTGGCCTCGTCGAACTTGGCCAACGCTGAGACCACCCGCGACGCCAACGGCAACATGTACCGCCGGCTCGATCCGGTGTTCGAGTCCATGCGGTTGGGTGATGCCAGCGAAATCTCGCCCGAGGCCACCGGGCCCATGGGTGTGCGCGTGTCGCGCATCGTTGCCGACAGCGGTCCCGGCCGCAAAGTGTACAGCCCCGGACACCCGGACGCCGACCCCGACGGATTTGTCACCTTCCCCGACGTGAATCCGGTGCACGAGGTGGTCAATCTGCTCTCGGCGTCACGCTCCTACGACGCCAACGCCACCGCGCTGGAGACGCTCAAACAGATGGCGGCCCGCGGCCTCGACATCACCCGATGAGAAACCACTGCTGACGGACGGAAACCATGCGCACGGAAATGGACATCGCCTTCGCAAGAATCAATGGACTGGACGGGGCCGAACGCGCCAGCGCGCCCAAACCGGCGAATGCCGCGGCTTTTGCCGGCGAGCTTGATCGCGCGCTAGGCGAGGTGGACAAGCTGCAGGTCGAAGCTGACCAGCAGGCAGCGCAAGTGGCGAAAGGCGCCGGCAATCTGCACGAAATGGCGCTGGCGCTGGAAAAGGCCGACGTGGCCATGCGCCTGGCGGTGCGGGTGCGCAACAAGGTGGTGGACGCCTACAACGAGATCATGCGCATGGGCGTGTAAGCCATGGATCAGTTCAGCAAGATGCTTCGCGGTTTCCCCCGGCGCCTGGCAGAGATGAACGCGGGGACGCGCATGCTCCTCGGCGCTATCGTCGGCCTCGCACTGCTGGCAGGAGTGTTGGTCAGCATACTGGGCAGCGGCGCCACCTATCAATACGCGTTCACCAACCTATCGCCGGAGGACGCCTCCGAGGCGGCGGCCGTGCTCAAGGCGGCCGGCATCCCCTCGCGCAGTGAAGCGAACGGGGGTGCGCTGGCGGTTCCCGCTTCGCAAGTCCACGACGTTCGCTTGCTGTTGGCTTCGCAGGGCTTGCCGCGCGGGGGCGGCGTCGGTTTTGAACTATTCGACCGCAGCGACTTTGGCGCCTCCGAGTTTACCCAGCGGGTGAATCTGCGCCGGGCGACCGAGGGCGAGCTGGCACGCACTATCTCGCGCCTGCAAGCCGTGCGTTCGGCGCGCGTGCACGTGACCATGCCGGAAAAGGGCCTGTACCGCGATGACGACCGGCGCGCGGCGGCGGCAGTGGTCCTCAACCTGCAGCCGGGCCGAAGCATGCACGAGCGCGAGCTGGCCGGGGTCCGGCATCTGGTCGCCTCAGCGGTTCCCGGACTTGACTCAGACAGCGTCACCGTCATGGACCAAAAGGGCACGGTGCTGTCAGGCGACAATTCTCAAACCGGCAAACTGGTTGCGCAAGAACGCGAGATCGAAAGTGCACTCGAACAGCGAATTGCTGATGTGCTGGAGCCGGCAGTGGGACGTGGTGCCGTGGTGGCGCGGGTGACAGCAAATCTCGACACCACCGAGATCGAGACAACCCAGGACAGCTACGACCCCGATACCGCCACCGTGCGCAGCGAGCGCAAGACATCTGAGAGCGTGAGCAGCGACGGCAGCAACGGCACCGGCGTGGCGGGCGCTGCCGCCAACCAGCCTATGGCTGCCACCGCGGGTGGCAGTGCGGGCGCCACCCGCGCGCAGACCAATCGCGAAGATGAAACCCGCAACTACGAAATCGCCAAGAAAGTCACGCGTACCGTCGCCCGTGCCCCGCGCATCGTGCGCTTGTCCGCTGCCGTGGTGGTGGACGGCGCGAGCGGCAAACCCCGGCCAGCGGAAGAGGTGCGGCGGCTGGCCGAGTTGGCCAAGCGGGCGATGGGATTCGAGCTTGCGCGGGGTGACTTGTTCGAGATCTCGAGTGCGCCATTTGCCAAGGTCGAAGAGGCGGACGTCAAGCTCGCCTTCTGGGAGCGCCCCGAACTGTGGCACCTAGGCAAAATGCTGGGCGGGGCTGCCCTGGCCGTCGTCGCGTTGTTGATCTTCGTTCGTCTGCTTCGTCGCACGTCATCGGCGATTGCGCTGCTGAAACCGGGCACCCGGGTGGGCGATGTTGACATGGCGTCCATGTCCCAGTCGGGTGAGAGCTGGAAAATGGTGTCCGGCGACAGCAGCACAGCGCTGCGCGAGCGAGCGCGCGAAGTAAGCAAGACCGACCCCGGCAAAGCCGCCCACCTACTGAAGGCCTGGGTGGACGCCGACATAGAAGCGAGCCACGAGGCCGCGGAGAATGCACATGTCTGACGCCCCTGCAACCACAGGATCAGGTTCGGTGGCCGGGCCGGGTGCCCAGCGGGCTGCGGCAGTTCTGCTCGGACTTGGGCCGGAAGTGTCGACCCAGATCTTCAAAGCGCTCGACGAACCCACGGTGCGCTTGATCGCGCTGGGGGCGCGCAACCTGCGCAAGGTCCCCACCGCCATCCCGTCGGCGCTCTCGCGTTTCGTGAAAGTCATGACCGGGCTCGACGCCGACGCCATCGTGGCTGACAGCCTATTGCGAGAATCTGCCGGCAGGGCGCTCGGCAACGATGTCGCGCGCCGCGTGTTCGAAGATCTGCCGCCTCCCTCGGTGGCGGCGGAGGAGGGTTTCACCATCATCTCGAATGCCGATCCCGAAGCCCTGGCCATCTTGCTCTCGCGCGAGGAGCCGCAAACTGCGGCAGTTGTACTCGGCACCATAGACCATTCTCACGCGCTGGCGGTGCTGAAACACATCCCACAGGCGCAACATCCGCAAATCCTGCGCCGACTAGCCGATCTGGAAACCGTGGCGCCCGAAGTGCTGCAGGAGGTGGGGCAAGCCATATCGCAAGAGCTCAGTTCCGCGGTGCCGGCCAATACGCGAAAGCTCGACGGCCGCAACACTGCAGTGAGCCTGCTGCGTTCGGTGCCGGCGGCCCAGCAGAGCGAGGTGGTCGGCGAGATTGAGAAGGACGACCCCGAGCTGGGAGCGGTCCTGCGCTCACGCCTCTTCACCTTCGACGACCTGGTTCACCTCACCGATCGCGACCTGCAGACCCTCATCCGCGAGATCGACATGAACCAGCTCACGGTTGCCCTCAAGGGTGCGCCTCCCGCGGTGAAGGAGCGCTTCCTCAAGAATATGTCGACCCGGGCCGGCCAGATGTTGGAAGACGAGATTGGCGCCATGGGTCCGGTGAAGCTGGCTGCGGTAGAGGCTGCCCAGGCCGAGCTGGTCAAGATTGCCTTTGGTCTGGCGGAGCAGGGGCGCATCAGCATCGTCAACCCCACGGAAAGGATGGTCTGACCAGATGATCGCGCGCAACGGAGAGGCCCCTACCCGTCGCCCCAGCTTCATGGGTCGGCTGCCCAGCCAGCCGCAGGTAGAGCCGGCCGCGTTCGGAGGTCCGGCGCCGCGCCGCTCGTCGACAACTTCCGCGGCCTCCGCGTCCGAGCACCCGGCGTCCCCCACGGTCATCGACATGCAGAAGCTAGCCGATGAAGTGAGCGAGCGCATCGGCAGCGCCGCCCAGTTCCTGCGCCAGGCCGCCGAGCGGCTGGCCGCCGAGGCCCGCTCCGACGCGCTGGAGGTGGGCTTCATGGTGGCGCGCCGGATCCTGGAAACTGATCTGACCGCCAACCTGGAGCACCTGGTGGGGCTGGTGCGCAGCGCGATTCGCCGCCTGGGCGAATCCCGCCACATCAAGCTGCAGCTTTGTCCCGAGGATGCGCGTCTGGTCGAGGAGGTGCTGAAGCAGGACGGCGCGCAGGCCATTTCGTCGGTGGCGGCTGCCCAGATCGAAGTGATTGCGGATGCGTCCTTGCAGCGGGGTGACTGCGTGGTCGCGGGCGATCTCGGCACGGTGGACGGTCGTATCAACACCCGCCTTGAGGAACTGCGCCACGCGCTGCAGGCGGGGACCTGGGAGGAGAGTTCGTGACCCTGCTTGCTCTGCAGGAGATCCGCAACCGCTTGGCCAACGCCGAGCCCTGTGTGTTGGCTGGTCGGGTGACCCGCGCCTCGGGCATCGTGGTGGAAGCGGCACTGCCCCAGGTGGCGGTGGGAACTTCGTGCGAAATTCAAGCCGCGGAAAACCGCCTGGTCACCGCCGAAGTGGTGGGCTTCGCTGGCTCGCATGCCATCCTGATGCCGTTTGGCGACGTGCGGGGCATTGGCGAGGGTTGCCCGGTGGTTCCCCGCGCCAGCGCGGGTGAGATCGTGGTGGGTGAGGCGCTGCTCGGACGGGTGGTCGACGCAGCCATGCGACCGCTCGACGGTATGGCGTCCCCGCTTGTACACACTCGGGTTCCCTTGCACGCGCCGCCCCCGCCCGCCATGAGCCGGCGGCGCATCAGCAGGCCGCTGGTACTGGGCATTCGTTCGATTGACTCCTGCCTGACCTGCGGCGAAGGCCAGCGCATGGGCATTATGTCAGGGCCGGGATTGGGCAAGAGCGTGCTCCTCGGCATGCTCGCACGCGATGCCGACGCCGACGTCATCGTGGTGGGGCTGGTGGGCGAACGCGGCCGCGAAGTGCGCGAGTTCGTGGAACGCGACCTGGGCCAAGGCCTGGGCCGTTCCGTGGTCGTGGTGGCCACCGGCGATGAGCCGCCCCTGGTGCGTGTGCGTGCCGCCATGGCTGCCACCGCCGTGGCCGAGTACTTCCGCAACCACGGCAAGCGCGTGCTCCTCCTGCTCGACTCGCTCACCCGGGTTGCGATGGCGCAGCGGGAAATCGGACTGGCCGCGGGCGAGCCTCCCACCGCGCGCGGCTATCCGCCGTCGGTATTTGCCCTGCTGCCGCGCTTGGTGGAGCGCGCGGGAAACGTGGAGAGCGCGGGCAGCGTAACCGCCATGTACACCGTGCTGGCCGAGGGCGACGATCTCACCGATCCGGTGGTCGATGCGGCGCGTGCGTGCCTGGATGGCCACATCGTACTGGCGCGCAGGCTGGCCCAGCGGGGCCACTTCCCGGCGGTGGACCTGCTCGGCAGCGTGAGCCGGGTGATGAACGACGTTGTGTCGGTGAGCCATCGCGAGCTGGCGCAGGAGACGCGCGAAGTCTTGGCCGCCTACCGGGAGACCGCCGATCTCATCGAGGTGGGCGCGTACGTGGCCGGTACCAATCCGCGCGTCGACCGAGCTCTCCGCTGCATCAACGAAGTCAACGCCGTGCTTCGCCAGGCTCCCGAGGAGCGTTTCACTCTTGCGCAGACTTTGACCGACCTGAAGCGCGCGCTGGAAACGCCAGGCCTCGCCCCGGCCTCGGCAAAACCGGAGACCCATGCCTAGTATTATGATGTTGTCTCTCTGGCTGGTCGTGGCCAGCGCGGCCGTCGCGCCTGGCAGCGGCCCGAAGCTACCCGAAGGCCCGGTGGTGGCTCCCCCCGCAGCACCGTCGCCGTCGGCACCGCCCCTACCTGTGCGGCCGGGTCTGCCCCCAATCGAGCCGCCGCCCATCTCGGGCGGCGGTGGCCGGCCCAGTCGCGCGCCGATTGTCGAACCAACCCCCGCTGCAGCAGAACAAGTCGCCCCGATCGAGGCCCCAGCTACGCTAGCGAAACCAGAAACGAGCCCGGCCGGGACTGCGTCGCCGCCCCGCCACAGCAGTAGCAAGGCCAAAAGCACGCGTGCCACAGCGGTTGCCGGACGCGGGGTTCCCTCTCCCCTGCCCAACTTGACCACCACTGCGCTGAAGAATGAACTGCGCCAGTCGCTGTCTGCCCCAACGGAAGTGGTGGCGCCAGTTTCCGATCGGACGCGTCTCGAGCAGTTGGCGTCGGAGATCACCCAAGCGCGCGAGCAGCTTCGACAAGAGACAGCCCGGCTAGAGGCGCTCATCAAACAGCGTGGCTCGTGTGACGGCGAGGCTCGCGGCCTGCCGAGCGAGAGCAGCCCTTCTGCCACAGTCACCGCAGCAGCGGCAAAGGACATGGCCCGCGAGCAGCTTGAAAGTGTGTCCAAAACCATGAAAGGCATGAAGCCCGAACAGGCCGCGGCGGTGGTGTCTCGCTTGGATCACCGCTTGGCGGCCGAGGTCCTGCGTCGCATGCGGCCGGCCGACGCCGGGGCTGTGATGGGGTACCTCAAGCCGGAACTGGCTGCGGAGTTGGCCACCGAAATCGCGACGCGCAAGCCGAGCCCAGCCAAGAAGGGAGCCACCCCATGAAGGTCGCCGCCACTGCGATAGTGCAGGCCGAGAGCGGCCGTGTTTCCCATGGCTCCGGCAGTGGATCCCAGCACCAGCACGACGGCAGCTTCGCTCAGACGTTCTGCCGGTCGATCTGCAAGTCGCAGGGGGACTCCCCTGCGCCCGCTTCCTCGCTGCAAGCCACGCGGGCAACGCCATCGCACGGGACCTCGGTGGCAATGCCATCGGCCGGGAGAGCGGCAGCCGCTCTGCCGTCCACGGCACCGAGCGCTTTGCCAGAGCGAGCAAGATCGCACAGTGCCGAGCGGCCCGAGGCGGGAGGAGAAGAGACCCTCGACGTGCTTAAAAGACGAGCAACTACCGAACACGACGCAAATTCACAGTCTCACGACAGGAGGCAACCGGTTTGCTGCTCTGCTTCGGGGACGCGGGAGTGCGGTGCCCCGGCCCCGTCGCCTCTGCCGGCGGGCGCTGCCTCGGCAACCGCGGATGGCGAGCTGGCTTTCCCTCCTGCTGCAAGTGTGACGGGCTATGCCGGCGGACACGCGCGACCTGCCGCGGGCGCACCGACGGGCGCAGAGCCAACTGCCGCCAGCGTCCGCCACTTGGCCGCAGTGGGTTCGCCGCCCGTCGCCACGCAAACAACCAGCCGCGGGCACACCTACTTTGTGGCAGCAGGAAGAACATCCTCGATTCCGGCTGATGCCACACCGGCGAGCGAAGCTGCTGCGACTGCGGTTCTTGCCGCCACGACTGACGGCACACGCCTGACCACAAGCTTGGCCACGCCGGTGGAAGCGATCGACCGGATCACCCCCTTCGCGGGCGTCGGCACCGACTGCACACCCTTTCTCACCCAGCCTTCTGAGCACGCACCCTTTCCGGCCATGAACACAGCAACGACCGCAGTTACGACCACGACCACAGCCACGGCCATTGTCCCCTCATCGAGAGCCAGCGTAGCCAGGCCAGCTCGCGTCTTCGCTATCCCGTTGGAGGCACTTGAGCCCGAGCCGGCCAACCCCTTCGGAAGATCCGGCATGGATACCCGCCCCCCTCGCACCCCGCGCGCTGAGCGTGCGCCCGTCGCGGCCGCGACCACACCAACGACCGCGGCCGCGAACACGACGACGACCATTGTCACTGCCCACGCGCCAACAACCATGGTAGCGAGGCCAGCTCGCGTCTTTGCGATCCCGTTGGAAGCATCTGAGCCTGAGTCAGTCGGCACGGATAGCTCACCCCCTCGTGGCCCGCACGTTTTGCGCGCGCCCGTCGCGGCCACCCCCTTCGGGGGCTTCGGGACGGACAGCCCACCCCACCTCCCTACGCGTGCTTCACACGCGCCCGTCGCGACCACGGTCCCCACGGCGACTACCGATGGCGCCAAACCGGCTCGCGTTCTTGCGACACAGACGGCGATTCCAGTGCCGACGAGTGAAACTACCCGGCTGGTGCGCAACTTTGCCGCATCGGCAGCGACATCTGAGTCTCAGCCGGCCACCCCCTTCGCAAGCTTCGGAACGGACAGCCCACCCCATTTTTCCCCGCTCGCTTCGCGTGCGCCCGTCGCGGCCACCCCCTTCGCGGGCTTCGGGACGGACAGCCCACCCCACCTCCCTACGCGTGCTTCGCACGCGCCCGTCGCGACCACCGTCCCCACGGCGACTACCGATGGCGCCAAACCGGCTCGCATTCTTGCGACACAGACGGCGATTCCCGTGCCGACGAGTGAAACTACCCGGCTGGTGCGCAGCTTTACCGCATCGGCAGCGACATCTGAGTCTCAGCCGGCCACCCCCTTCGCGGGCCTC
>Ga0182017_10003300_pt1 | contig 12075 bp, 10 predicted proteins | sample 712E3DmetaG_FD_120492 | JGI IMG/M metagenome (GOLD analysis project Ga0182017, IMG submission 120492) | Permafrost microbial communities from Stordalen Mire, Sweden - 712E3D metaG | ecosystem: Environmental > Terrestrial > Soil > Wetlands > Permafrost | place: Sweden: Stordalen | collected... | reverse complement strand
TTTTGGCAAAAGCATAGACCATCAGTACGCACATGAAGTAGCATGTCCAGGAAAAAAGCTTGGGGCCGTACTGCGGCGCAAAAGCCATGCACCATAAAAACAGCAGTTCGATATTGCCGGCAAGGTGCGATACTGCATAGGGAAGCAGGCATATTTTATGGTGAATGAGCCAATCGTTGGGAACCGAAAGGTGCGTGGTGATTTCGTCGTTGGTGATCCCACCTACGACCGGCGAAAAACAACTGATGAACGTGAGCGTTAAAATTCCGGCCGCCGCCGCCGATAGAATACTCACGTAGAGGGATGGCCGAACGAAAAGATTTTTCCAAGGGTATTCGCGAAACGATGGTATTGCATAGAGTACGCCCGAGGGCGCTGTTGCCAAGGCCATGCCCAAAAGTATCCACTTGTAAAAGAGACCCGCATGGCCGAGAATAAACAGAATGTAGCACCAAATCCCCAGTCCCGCGGCAAAGGAAATCACGCCGTTTTCAATAATGCCTTCAACGGGAAGACGCAATTTGGCAAGAGCAAATTTGCCGATGCCGTAAGCGCTGAAGAAAAAGACGATACAGGCGATCATTTGTTAAAAATCCCGCACGTATGAAGGTTGTTAAGAATAGTCGATTGCTTAAGGCGCGAACCGAAAAAAAGAATGTTGACCAATAAAAGCCAAAGGCAGATAATTATAGGCGCGGCGAGAGAGCGTATTTTGTCGATAGGTTTGTTCATGATGGACAATCAAGGAGAGATTGTTTTTACGCCTCAGGCATGTTTGAGGGGGTATCCGCCCAAAACTCCGATGCCCCGTTTTTTTATGTGGTCCGGAGACTTTAGATCACTCTATGAGTTTACTATTTATGAGGGGAGGCGCGCAAAAGAATTCAGGAGAAGTTGGCTGCCGGAAAAACGGTAAAGATGGCGAGTGAAAACCATCATGCTTAGAAATGATTCGTTTGCGCCATTGTCTCATAGAACACAACGCCAATGCGGCGAATATGGTCAATTACGTCGGGATCGCTCATGTGCCGGAAAATGGAAAGGTCGACTTTATAAGGAATGGGCAAATCATCCATGTCGCTTTTAATATGGTATAACACGTCTGACGTTAGATCCTTGTCTCCGAAAAGGGTCAAGTCTATGTCGGAGCCGTTTTTAAAATTTCCTTTAGCGCGCGAGCCATAAAGTACTGTTTTTTCCACCTGTGGATACCTGGTGAAAATGCCGTTGATTTTTTGGATAGTTGTTTCAGTCAAGCCAAAGCGCCGGTTCATGCCCGTTCTTCTTTTAATGTTCGCATGTGGACCTGAAAATCGGAAAAAGCCTTACAATAGGACTCTGTGACGGCAGAGGCGATCTCCGCGGCCGTTGCTTCATTATAAGTATGGGAAGTCAGGTTACGGCTTTCAATCATGCGCATCCAGGTTTCCCCATCCTCAATCAAGCCTATTGCAAAGGCTTCGCGCGTCGCATCTTTTGAACCGTAAATTTTGGCGGCGCCGCGCTCTTCCAGAAAATCTTTCAAGGTGTTCCATGCCATTTCATGAGTGAACTCAAAGGCCTGAATCAGTCCCTGCTCTTCGAGTTTTGTTAGTTTACGTCGTTGGGACAGTATAACGGCTTCCTCCAGTTGGGCAAACGCTTTATTGAAGTGGTTGAAGCGCTGAATCCAACGAATGTCGTGAGAACTCATAGAAAATCCATGTAAATGGTCTGTTTGATATCCTGGTTTATTAAAATATATCCGTTCATGCCGATTATTCTTTATGCTTCCACCACTGCCAATCGTCCTTGGACCATGCTAAAATTCTGCAAAATCTGATGGAAAATCCTAAGCTTTTAGGATAGTAAGTATCTTCATTATTCGAAGGCCAATAGAAATTACATTCGAAATGATTGAAGAGCGCGATCCCTGTTCCTATTGAGAATATATCGCCTTGTTCTCCGATTCGAAATGCACAAGAATTAAAGAGCTGCGCTTCCGCGCCGAATTTTAAGGGCGGGCCGTAGTTACTATACGAAATTTCAGCGGCAACTCTTAACAAATCGTTATCGCCGCTACGAAAAACGTCTTTGTATCCCAAGCCGGTGGAAATTGCTATAAAACCCGGCTCGGATCCATAGGCGCTGTTGTCATTTTTAAACCCGGATTTTAGGTAGTCATTGAAAACCATCTGCAGTCCGAATTGCAGGCGCTTGGCAAAACATACCAGATATCCGACATTAATGTCAAATTTTGAATGGGATGAACGAAAATAACTGTCAATTTCATTTTCAGTGTAAACCATCAATCCCGTCCCGATGCAATGTGCAAAATGTTCGGTTGAATAGAGGGTAATTCCGGTTCCAAACGCGAAACTATACTGATTGAAACGGTATGTTTTTCCGGTGGTTATCATGCCATTTGAAGTGACTATCATTTCCGTCATACTTGATTCGGGATACTGCCTATAATAGGCTCCAATTCCCACATTATGGAGCTGAGGAAATTGGTAGGCAAGCGCTGAAAATTGGCTTTCCACTGAATAAATATATCTGTCCCATTGATAAATTCCTGATCCGCCTTGGAAAGTAGGATTCTTCAACCCCAATCCCGCCGGATTGTAAAAAAGCGCGGATTCGTCATCTGCCAGAGCAACTCCGGCATTTCCCATTCCGTGTTGTCTGATCCCAATCGGAAAGTCTTTGATAGCGTGTATTTCCTTAGATGAAACCAGGGAGGTTAAAGAGAAGCACAGCACCATAACCAGAATGGTAATGCGCATTGGGTGTCCGTTCATAGTTATCGTAGTTCATCAAGGGCGCCCAACGGCTTCTCATGGACAATCGCTTGCGCCGCCGGACGCTCTTGTTCCTAGCAATTACGATTTGGAATAATTCGAAACGCCTGCCTGTTTGCCCATGTTTCGCACACGCATGTAGCCGAAGGTGTTCCACAGTTGTTCGAAGAACTGCCTCAGGTCGGTCCGTTCGATGGGATCGGCGCTTGAAAACTCCGCCTTTTGCAGCAGCGCGACGTTTTGTTGCGCGCGCTTGCCGGGAAAGTGCACGGTTTTACTAGACACCGTATGGTCCTTGATTCCCGTAAGGCTCACCAAAAGTGTATACGGGGGCTGGACGCCGACGAGCTTGTATATTTGCAACAGTTCGTTGCAGGCGATGACGAGGCGGTCCATGAACAGGTCGATGAGGAAATAGCCTACGTTTTTGTCAATGCCGAAAAAGAGCGAATCGATTGCCTCCACAACGCCGTTACGGTGAATTTCCATGGAGGAAAGCGGCTTGTGCGTGTCGTAGCTATGCTGGTAAAGCACGATGCCGTTGTAGTTGAACTGCGGCTCCACCATGCCGCCGAAGAGCAGGTGGATGGAGCGGGAAATGTAGGCGCTGATGCCCACGATGCCGTATTGTTTGTCAATCAGCAGCGATTCCCTCGGAATAAGGTGGAACACCACCTTCGCGCCTTCGATTCCGCAGCCGGGGTGCTCGGTGGTAATGGAATGAAGGCGCTGGCGCCTGAATTCCTCCAGAGTCCTGTCGAATTTAGCCACGGGATATCCGCAATGGACGCAATGATCCGACAGCGAACTTACGTTTTGTCCGCATTCGCCGCATTGGATGAGTGCCATAGTAGTGTTCTCCTTTTTATTTAAATTGATCTATTCGATGCTAAAGAGTGAATAATAAATATATATAAATACCTCAGGTGTTTAAAACTTCCTTATGAGGTGTTTGAAAATTCCCGGCATTATAGTGGTTGCGCTACCGTATTTCTTTTTACAACGGGCGTGAACTTTTTAAGTCCCAGCGAAAGCAACACCACGGTCACAGAACTCATGGCCATCGCGAGCCCCGCCCACTCCGGTCGAACCAAAACATGAAACGCCGGATACGCGACGCCGGCCGCGAAGGGGATGAGCGCGGCATTGTAGGCAAAGGCCCAGAATAAATTGAGCCTGATGCGCCGCATGACCGCTTTGCCAAGTTGAAGGGCAGCGGCCACGTCCATGCAATCATCGCGCATAAGCGCCATGTCGGCGCTTTCGAGGGCAACGTCGGCCCCCGCGCCAAGCGCTATGCCGATGTCGGCTTGGGCGAGCGCCACGGCGTCGTTTATGCCGTCGCCCACGAAGGCGACGCGGCCTCCGAGACGCTGCAAGTCTTTGACCCGCGCGGCCTTTTCAGCGGGGAGTATTCCCGCGTACACCGTTTTGATGCCTACTGCCCGGGCGACCGCCGCCGCGGTTTTTTCATTATCACCCGACATCATGACCGTATCGATATTCATGGCGTGAAGCTCCCGAATCGCCTCCGCGGAGGATTGCTTGAGCGTGTCGGCGCAGGCTATAAGGCCGAGAAGGGCATTATCGCGTGCGATAAACGCGACGATTTTTCCGTCCGTTGAAAACCTCGCCGAAGCTTCTTCCATGTCGGGGCCGATGGATATGCCGTGTTGCACGAGCAGCGCGGCGCTGCCGGCGATTGTCTCCTTTCCGTCAATAATGCCCGTGACGCCTTTCCCTTCCAGGGTATGGAAGGCGTCGCACTTCTTCAGGCTTTGGCCCAACTCGATCGCCTTGCGCAGAATTGCCGTTGTCAAAGGATGCCGGGAATATTGTTCAACGCTCGCGGCAAGCGTTATAAGTTCCGGCGTATCGCCGGATACAGGCAAAATGTCAATTACCTCGGGAACGCCCACAGTGAGGGTCCCTGTTTTATCGAAAACCACCGTGGAAATTTTTTCCGACGATTCCAACACGTTTCCGCTCTTTATAAGGATCCCAAGCTCCGCGGCCCTGCCCAGGCCCACGGATAGCGCGGTCGGCGTGGCCAGACCCAATGCGCATGGGCAGGCGACAACTAAAACGGAAATGCAGGCCGTTAGCGCCGGAAGCAGCGAACCGCCCGCGGCAAAATACCAGAGTATAAAAGAAAGCGCCGCTACCGCTATGACCGCGGGAATGAACCAGCTTACTGCGCGGTCGGCGATTTTTTGAACGAGAGGTTTTGAGTTTTGCGCGTCCGTAACGAGCCGAATAATCCGGGCGAGCGCGGTTTCGCTTCCCACTCTTATCGCGGTTATGGTAAAAACGCTGTTTTTATTGATGGTCCCGGCAATGACGGCGTCCCCGTTTTTTTTTACAACGGGAAAGGACTCTCCGCTTATCATCGATTCATCGACGTAACTTTCTCCCGAAACAACGACGCCGTCAACGGGAAATGCGTCTCCCGGCCGCACGAGGAGCGTATCGCCGACGACAACGGTTTCCACGGGAACCTCCCGAGGCTCATTGCCGTGCAGGAGCAAAGCCCGTTTGGGACGAAGGTCCATAAGGGCGCGGATGGCGCTTGAGGTATGGCTTCGCGCGCGCATTTCCAAATATCTGCCGAGCGTCAGGAAGGCCGCAAGGAGGATCGCGGTGTCGAAAAACATGAAATCCGGGGATAGGACAATGCCGAACGTGGCCATGACGCTTGCGATATACGCGGCGCCCATTCCCAGCGCATACATAACATCCATGGTCAAGGAAAAATTCCGGAGGCTTGAAAATGCGGCCTTGAAAATGGAAAAACTGATGGCAAGGAACACCGGAGTCGCAATCATGAACTGCGCAAGCATGAGCGCATGAGCATCAAGCCCGGTTTTGACCATTCCCACGGCCATGAGCGCAAAGCCGAAGGTAAAACTGATGCCGAATTTCCATAGGTGCAATCGAAGGAGGCGCCGTTTGTTTTCATCCAACGCTGCATGGTCGGTTTGTCCTTCGATCCCAAGGAATTGAAACCCGGCTCCTTCGATCGCCTTTTTAAGGGTATTGATGCTCACGCTGTCCCGGTCAACGACGGCCATGGCCTTTTCATTCGCGAAAGCGACGGAGGCCCGGCGCACGCCTTTTATTTTAGACAGCGCTGTTTCAATGGTGTGGGTGCAATTGACACAGTGCATGCCGCCGATGTTGATGACGATGTTCGTTTCCATAAGGTTTATAGTAAAATAATTGCTTTTCCCGGTAAAAACGACGCAATAATTGACGCTGCGATAATGGCGCCGGTTGTAGCCGATGGGTGATACCGGGTTAGCCTGAGATGAACTATATTAAGAATTTAAGTTCCTGAAAGGTCCTCTAAGCGTGCGCATGAAAAAGATCCTTCATGGCGGGAAATGGTTGACGTTCGTCGTTGTTTGTCTCTCCATCCCGGCAATGGCATCTGTCAACAAGGCGGCGGAATTAAAGGGTGGTGCGCCGTTCTCCGGTCCCTCCGCGCCTCCCTTTCAATTCGCGCCGGAGTTTCATTTCGACGAGCATTTGCAGGAATATTTCCATCCAAAGGACGAGGATTTTAAAAAGCGCTATTTTCTTGAAAACAGCACCTTCGTTGAGGCGGCGTTTTTTTCAATAAAAAACCGTTATTTCTTTTTTGGAAACGTGGTTACCAATTTCGGCATGGGAAGGCAGGAGGGCGCCATATTACTGGACCCCAGGGACGTAGATATGGCGTTTGGCCCAACCTTCGAATACCATGCCGACGGACGCAACATCAAGGCTGGGTTGGATCATCATTGCTTTCACCAAATCGACGTACCGGAATGGAATACGCTCTATTGGAACAAGTTGTTTCTTAGCTACGGTTCCTCGAACTTTCGGCAAGGAGATTATTGGAAGCAGTTAGGGCGCCCCGGCAATTCCGGTTGGCGCGAGCGACTGTCGTGGCAGGCGGGTTACGGATATTTCATGCATTCCCTGGGCGGCGTTTTGGATACCAACGCGTTGTCGTGGGGCCATTCCTATGTCCATGAACTTTCGCTCTCGGCGCGGTGGACGTTTTTCCATGATTTTGGATGGGCGGTCTTCGCCGACGGCGAAAGCCGCGCACGGATCGACCGGCGCGGCGCTTGGCTATGGACCGAGACAATGGGATGCGAAGCAATGACCGTGCGAGGGTCCTTCGGCGTATCGCTCTTTGTTCATTGGATCGCCGTCGACCAATCGATCATCCGGGAAAACAGGGACAAACTGGTGGAGGTGGGAGCGCGGGTATTTAAATAAATAGCCGCGAAACCGTTGTATGAAAACCGAATTCGATATAATAGAAATCCTCCGTTCCAACGAGGAAAAACTCTCGCCGTTCGCGAAAAAGAGCGACCAGTCCCTCGGCCGGCGCTTTCCCATAAAGAGCGATCCGTTCAGGCTGGAATTTTCGCGCGACGAAACGCGCATACTGCACAGCCCCCCCTTCCGGCGGCTCAAGCACAAGACGCAGGTCTTCCTTTCACCCAACAACGACCACATTTGCACGAGGATGGAGCATGTTCTTCATGTGTCAAGCATCGCGTACGTCATCGGCCGCTGCCTCAACCTCAACATCGACCTCATCAACGCCATCGCCAAGGCGCATGACCTCGGGCATCCTCCATTCGGCCACGCGGGAGAGCGCGCATTGGACACGCTTCTCAGGAAACAGGGCGTCAAGGAAGGGTTCAAACACGAAGTGCACGGGCTGCGGGTCGTTGACAAATTAACGAATTACGGCGAGGGGCTCAACCTGACCTATGAAGTGCGTGACGGCATCATTACGCACTGCGGCGAAAGTTTCGACCGGATGCTCGCGCCCGATCGCCTGCGCGACCTTCTGCGATTGGAGAGCATCGTCGACCGCGATCGTATTCCGGCCACCCTTGAAGGATGCCTGGTCCGCATGGTCGACAGAACGGCGTATCTAGGACGCGACCTGGAAGACGGTATCAAGGCCGGGATTATTAAAAAGACCGACATCCCCGCCGGCATCGTCAAGGAGTTGGGGGCTGAGAACGGCAAGATCATCGGGCGGTTCGTCAACGACATCATCGCCAACAGCATCGACAAGGACGCGATCATCATGAGCCGGGAAGTGCTGGATCTGATGAAAATGCTCAAGGACTTCAACTACGAACGCATTTACAACCATCCTGAGGTGGAGGCGAAATCGAGAAAATCCGATCACATTATCCGGTTGCTCCATGAAGAATTGACCGGAATATTGGAAAAAACGGAACAGGGAAGGAATCATTCCGAGGCCCATGCCATTATCAAGGAGGCGCCGTTCATGGAGGTGTTTTTTCATTTCATTAAAAATACCAATTATAATGAAGCGACGCCCCTATGGCGTATCGCCACGGATTATATAGCCGGAATGACGGACCTGTTCGCCGAACGCACGTATATTCAACTTTTCGTACCCACGCCGGTAATTTAGACCCGGCGCGGTCACCCCTAAAAAAAGTAATGTACCTTTCCCGCCTTATGCTCGAAAACTTCCGCAATTACCGGCAATGTTCCATTGAGTTCGGCCCCCAAGGGGCCATTCTTTACGGACTCAACGGATCGGGAAAAACGAATGTTTTAGAGGCCTTGTATTTTTTATGCACCGCCCGGTCCCAACGCGGCGCGACCCGTGATGAAATGATACGTTTTTCATCGGACGTCAGCTTCCTCGAAGGCGTTTTCGAACAGCGCGACGCATCCCCTCCAACGACCGTGTCGGCCGGTTTTTCCCGGGACAAAAAGATTACCTTAAGCGTCAACGGTCTCGTCTTGTCTTCCTTTTCGCAATGGTTCGGCCGCGCCACGGCGATCGCATTCGGGCCCGACGACATCAACCTCATCCAGGGAAATCCCAAGGAAAGGCGAACGTTTCTTGACCTGCTGCTCTGTCAAATCGATCCAGAGTACCTTAAAAATCTCATGGCATATAAAAAAAATTGCGCCGAGCGCAACGTTCTTCTGGCGATGGACGGCGATAAAACGGCCTTGGACATTTACGAAAGGAACATGGCCTCGACCGGCGCGGCCATTTTTCTTAAACGGAAAGAACTCGTTTCCTTCATGCAACCGCATCTTGCTCAAATTTACAGGGAAATCAGCGGCAACGCCGAGGCGGCGACGATCGAATATAAGCCCTCGCTCCGATGCGATTTGAGTACTCAAAATGAGTGGGAAAATGTATTTTATACAACACTGAAAAACACTCAAAAAACGGACGTCCGGAACGGGTTTTCATCGGTGGGTCCCCACCGCGACGAACTGCTGGTATGCGTAAGCGCCAGGCCGGCGAAACAATTCGCTTCCCAGGGACAGTGTACGACGCTGACGCTTTCGCTTAAGATGTGTTCGATTCTCTGCTGCGAAGCTTATAAAAAGGAAACCATGCTCTTTCTCTTCGACGATGCCCTGACTTATCTCGACGAGGGCCGCACGTCGCGCGTTTTTCCTCTTGTCCAAAGCAAAGGACAAATTTTCGTTGCCACGTCCTCCGAGCGCCCGGCGGCCTTGGGCGATGTGCCGCGGTTTTTGGTTGGAGAGGGGGAGGTGCGACGCGCATGAGGCATAGACCGCCGGAAAAAATCGGCGCCATCGTCGAAGCGGTGCTCAGCGACCGCGGATATCTCACGCCCTGCAAGGAATTAAGCGTTGTCCGCGCATGGCCCGAACTTGTCGGCAAGCGGCTCGCGGACATCACCGAATGCACCCGGGTGGACCAGGGAACGCTCTTTGTTCGTGTATCGTCGGCGCCGTGGCGGCAGGAAATCAGTTTCATGAAACACCACCTGGTTTCAAAAATTCATAAAGAAACCGGATGCATGTCCATTAACGACATTGTTTTTTATTGAACAAGGATGAATCCGTCATGAATGATAACGAATATAGCGCAAAAAGTATAAAAGCGCTGAAAGGCCTTGAAGCCGTCCGGATGCGGCCCGCCATGTACATCGGCAGCACCGGGCCGCTTGGGTTGCATCACCTGGTATATGAGGTTGTCGATAATTCAATCGACGAAGCGCTTGCGGGGCACTGTCACAACATCGACGTCATCATACATCGCGACAACATCGTATCGGTTAGCGACGATGGCCGCGGCATTCCCGTCGATTATCACGAAGAAGAAAAAATGTCCGCCCTGCAACTGGTGCTCACCATGCTTCATGCCGGCGGAAAATTCGACAACGATTCGTATAAAATATCGGGCGGACTTCACGGCGTCGGCGTTTCCTGCGTCAATGCGTTGTCGCTCTTTTTGGAGGCCGAAGTCTACCGAGACGGGAAAATCCATTACATGAAATTCAACTACGGCGCGCCCGAAGAGGACGTCAAGGTCATCGGCGCGACCGACAAAACGGGAACAAAGATCAGTTTCAAGCCCGATGCCGGAATTTTCGAGACCATTGAATTCAGTTTCGACGTGCTCTCCAAACGCCTGCGGGAACTTGCGTTTTTAAACAAGGGCGTCACCATCACCATTACCGACGAACGCGCCGATGACAAGAAGCACTCCTTTTGCTATCCGGGCGGCCTTCTTTCCTACATCAAATTTCTTGACGAAAACAGAGTCGCGCTGCACCCGGACCCCATCTATTTTCTCCGGCAACGCGACTCCGTGGAAATTGAAATCGCCATGCAGTACAACGATTCCTACGTGGAAAATATTTTTTCCTTCGCGAACAACATCAACACCATCGACGGCGGATCGCATTTGATGGGTTTTAAAAAAGGGCTTACCCGGACCATCAATAACTATATCGTCAGCTATAATCTCTTAAAAAACAACGCCATTGAACTCAAAGGAGAGGACCTGCGCGAGGGACTCACGGCCGTGGTGAGCGTAAAACTCCCCAATCCGCAATTTGAGGGCCAAACAAAAACGAAATTGGGCAATTCCGAAGTGGCCGGCATCGTTGAACAGGCGCTCGTGGAATATTTGGGAACGTTTTTGGAAGAGAACCCTCCGATCGCGAAAAAAATAATAGAAAAATGCGTAAATTCCGCCATTGCGCGGGAGGCCGCCCGTAAAGCGCGTCAGCTCGCCCGGCGAAAGAGCATTCTGGACGGCGGTGGCCTGCCGGGAAAATTGGCTGATTGCATCGAACACGATCCGGCGAAATGCGAACTGTTTTTAGTGGAGGGCGACAGCGCGGGCGGCAGCGCCAAAATGGGCCGAGACCGGAGGTTCCAGGCGATCCTTCCGTTGAAAGGTAAAATCCTCAACGTTGAAAAGGCCCGCATCGATAAAATCATTTCCCACGAGGAAATCCAGATCATGGTGCAGGCGTTCGGGACCGGGTTCGGTAATCCGGACGAGGACGAAGGATTCAACATCGAAAAAATCCGTTACCATAAAATCATCATCATGACCGACGCCGATGTCGACGGTTCGCATATCCGGACGCTCCTTTTGACCTTTTTATTCCGCCACATGCCGGGGTTGGTTGAAAAAGGGTACGTTTATATCGCTCAGCCTCCCTTGTACCGGGTCAAGGCGGGAAAAGAAGAGCAGTATCTTTTTTCGGACAACGAGAAGGAAAAATTGCTTGAGCAATGGAAGGACAAAAAAAATGTCACGGTGCAGCGTTATAAAGGCTTGGGAGAAATGAACCCCGAACAGCTCGCGGACACGACCATGAACCCACAGACCCGCATGATGCTGCAGGTACGGTTGGAGGATTTCGTGGAAGCGGACAAGGTCTTTTCAATGCTCATGGGAGAAGATGTGCAATCGCGGCGCACTTTCATAGAAGAAAACGCTTATAAAGTAAAGAATTTGGACATTTAAAAACCGCATGAATACCAGGTTAAAAATCCTTCTCACCAACGATGACGGTTATGCTTCAATCGGAATTAAACGGCTGTATGAAGCATTGAGCGGGCGGCACGAAGTGATTGTCGCCGCTCCGCTGGAAGAGCAAAGCGGTATCGGGCATGCTTTTACCTTTAACAAACCGATTTCGTTCGCTGAATTGCCCGTAAGCGCGGAAATGCCGGGATACAAGATCGCGGGAACGCCTTCCGATTGCGTTAAATTCGCGATAAGCTATCTGCTTAAGGATAAGCCGGACGCCGTGGTTTCGGGGATGAATTCCGGCGAAAATTCCGGGATTTCGGGATTTTATTCGGGTACCGTGGCCGCGGCGCGCGAGGGCGCTTTTTGGCGTATCCCAAGTTTTGCTTTTTCCCTCATGAGCAATGGAAACGACGATTTGTACAGCGCCTATTCCCGCACCGCCATCGGTATCGTTGAGTCGATCATGGCGACCCCCATTCC
>Ga0182017_10003298_pt1 | contig 12081 bp, 10 predicted proteins | sample 712E3DmetaG_FD_120492 | JGI IMG/M metagenome (GOLD analysis project Ga0182017, IMG submission 120492) | Permafrost microbial communities from Stordalen Mire, Sweden - 712E3D metaG | ecosystem: Environmental > Terrestrial > Soil > Wetlands > Permafrost | place: Sweden: Stordalen | collected... | reverse complement strand
CATGCTTATGTTGGCACTTTTTCCGCCGGGTGGATAGGGTGTAGAATATATTTGGTTACCGTTAATGTTATCATAATATGAATAAGTTTTTAATGTTTTTCTACCAACTCTTACTGTATCATAATATTTTGGTAATATTTTTCGGATATCCGGGGTGAAGCTAATAGTTGCTGAAGGCGACATAACATGCCGTAAAGCTTTTATTTTAGAATTTTTAAAATTGTACATCCCATAAAACTTTGGTGAAGCACCTAATGAGATTCCAGGAGTAAAGGCATGAGCGTAACTTAATTGATGATAAATAGTTGTATCAACATGATAACTTGAATCGGCAGCATTGTATTTTGATGAGTATTTGACATTTTTGGTAAACACTACTCCGTCATAGCTCACGCTTGGGGTAAGATTCATAAAGTTATTTAATTTAAAGGATATGCTTGGTTGCACATGATGTTTAAATCCATTCGCAACATTTTTAAAAGTCCTGTTGGTAAATATATCAGAGTCATTTGTATTAACATTATTACTCAAATGAGCGTCATAACTCACCTGCATATTGTCGTACCACTTGGGTTCACCAACCATCTCCTCGTTGCGAAAAGGATAAATTGTATTCATGACAAAAGAAGCATCCGGCAATGTCATATTTATCAAGCCTGTCTGGTTGTTTTGGCTGTGGTTTAAATTAGTTGTAAAATGAAATGGGGAATTGGGCCAGTTATGTGTATATGTTATGCTCGAATGTTTTGAACTTTGCAGATAACTGTTAGGATCGTAACTGTTATGTTTGTCATTAAATCTTGAGCTCATATTTACAGATGCAGAAAAAGTATTATTAGGATTTGCTTTCTGATCCTGCATATGACTCCATGTTATAGAATAGTCTTTTACTTCACTATAATCAGGTAATCCAATTTCACTGTTTTTGTTTACATTATAACTAAAATCAAGACTACCTCCAAATTTGTATCTCTTTTTATAATTAACATGTTCCCGAGTACCCCAGCTTCCATTAGAATAGAGGCTGCCTCTTAACTCCATATCAAGATAATCGCTAAAGGAAAAATAGTACCCGCCTTCAGAAAGGAAAAAACCCCTGGTTTTCTCTTCTCCCCATGTCGGAGGTAAAATACCCGAAGAAACGCCCTTTGTATTGGGAAAAAATCCAAATGGCAAAATCAATGGCAGGGGAATGTCTGCAACAGCTAAATATGCAGGTCCTGATACAATTTTATCCCCGGGTACCGATTTAGCCTTCATAAGTCCGATAAAAAAATGAGGATGGTCAAGATCACAGGTTGAATATTTACCCCCTTTCAAATTAATATTTCCGTTTGGTTGTCTTTTTGTAGAATCTCCTATTAAAGTACCTTGATCCTGTTTTGTTTTCACGAACTGAATAAATCCTTTTTTTGTTTTAAAGTTATACCTTAGCCAATGGGCAATAAATTCTTCACTACCTTCTTTAAAATCAGGATTTCCAATTATATTGCCCGTGCTATCAGGAGCGCCGGTAGCATATACTGTTTCTGCTCCCATATCAAATTCAATATAGGCCGCCGTTAAATCAATATTCTGATATGTGACATGGGCCTGCCCGTAGAGATACACTTTCTTTTTTATCAGGTCAAAGAATAATGAATCATTGGCTGAATATTTAACGGGATCTTCAATTTCAGATTTTTTTGTTTTTTTCTTTAGATGCAAGGAATCCGCCTTTGCTGTGTCGGATGATAAATTTTTCAAAGAATCATTAGTCAAAACTTGTTTTGAAGTGTCGATGCTTATATGACGAAAAGTATCATTTACTGCAATATTTTTAATGCTGTCTTGTGCCCGTAAATAATGCATAGGAATAAGTATAGTTACTATACTTATTGCAACAATTAATCTATTCGAACTGGAATTAATCAAGTTTGTACTATTTTTGCAAACAATAGCATTAAAAAAACCCCCAAAGCTAATTAAATTTTAGATTAAGTAAATGAACAATAAACCAAGAGGGTTATATTATATGGTATATAAACGTAATAAGTTAATTTATCTTGTATTTGTTTACTATATATTATTTTTCTGTTTCCCGGATACTTTCGCGGGTGACGAAAATGGAAAATTAAATACGGTAGTTATTGATCCTGGACATGGTGGCGAAGACCCTGGCGCTTTAGGATTAAAAACGAAAGAAAAAGATATTGTATTGTCAGTTGCTTTGAATTTGGGAAAATTGATAAATGAAAAACAGAAAGAAGTAAAAGTAATATTTACCCGAAACGAAGACAAATTTATTCCATTGCACGAAAGAGCAGAAATTGCAAACAGGAATAATGCTGATTTATTCATATCCTTGCATGCCAACGCGAATAGAAACCATAATATTTATGGCGCTGAAACTTATGCAATGGGTTTGTATACAAATGAGAAAAATCTTGAAGTAGCAAAAAAAGAAAATGCTGTAATTACTTTCGAGAAGGATTATTCGTCACATTATGAAGGATATGATCCAAATTCTTCTGAATCATTTATTATTTTCACTTTGATACAAAATACATATCAGGCACAAAGTCTTGAGTTTGCAGGGATTGTTCAGGATTGTTTTGCGAAAAACGCTAACAGGTATAACAGGGGTGTCAAACAGGCCGGTTTCCTGGTTTTATGGAGAACAACAATGCCTAGCATATTAATTGAAATAGGTTATATTTCAAATCCAAAAGAAGAGCAGTTTCTATGTACTGCAGATGGACAAATGAAACTTGCGCAGGCAATATATAATGCATTCCTCGAATATAAGAACCAAATTGAAAGTAAGAGCGCTTTTAATAAACAAAATCTTATTCTCGAAGATTCATCAAAGGATACTCCCATTAAAGATTCAACATCCATTGATAGTTTAAATGATAGTATTGTTTTTAAGGTTCAGATTCTTTCATCAACAAAACAAGTTTTATTAAATTCAGGCACATTTAAAAAATGCAAAGAGATAAAAGGTTTTACAAAAATTTATGAAATCAGTTCAAACAATAGTTATAAATATCTTATTGGTTGTAGTCGAAAATACAATGAAATTATTGATTTTAGCATGGCAGTAAGAAAATTTTATCCAAATGCATTTATTGTGGCTACAAAACAAGGTAAAATTATACCGTTAGCGGATGCTGTTAAAAGATAAATGATTAATTTTATTCAATAATTTCTAAACTGATATTCTGCTTTATTGTCAAAACCACTTAATACATGAGCAAAGAACTCAAAATAGGTATCATAATGGTTATCGTTCTGGGATCGGTTATCTGGGGCGTAAATTTTCTAAAAGGAAAGAATTTTTTTAGCAACACCAAAAACTATTATGTGATTTACGATGAGGTGAATGGACTTTTGGAATCCAATGGCGTATTTATTAAGGGATACAAAGTTGGACATGTCGGTGATATTGACTTCTCAGACAAAACATTAAAAAAGCTCAGGGTAGTATTGGCAATCTCAAGTGATGTGAAAATACCTGCGGAAAGCAAAGCAAGGATTTACAGTGTAGATTTACTTGGAACTAAAGCAGTAGAACTTTTATTTTCGCAAAACGAGAAAAATTTAAAACCAGGCGATACTTTGGTTGGTGATATAGAAATATCAGTCGTTAAACAGCTTGAACCATACAAAACACAAGCATATAAATTATTGAATTCGATGGATTCATTATCAAGTTCTATATCAAGGATATTCAACTCAAATACTGTAAAGAACTTACATGAAACATTTAAGAATATTAAAGTAACCACTGAGGCTTTGGCAAAAAGTTCTGACGCTATAGAAGGTTCATTTTCAAATATCGAATTTATAACTAGAAACTTGAAAGAGAACAACAGACAGATTAATGAAATTCTTAAAAACCTGGAAAGTTTTTCAGATACATTGTCAAAAATAAAATTGCAAAAAAGTATAAATGAACTTAACAAAACTCTTGAAGGAACATCGGAAATTCTTGCCAATATTAAAAGCGGACATGGTACTTTAGGGAAATTAGTAACCAATGATTCCCTGTACAATGCTCTTGTCAGAAGCATTTCAAACCTTGATTCACTTTTAATAGATTTGAAAAAAAGGCCCAATCGCTATGTGCACTTTTCACTTTTTGGAAAAAAAAATAAGTAATTTCTCGTCAGGTTTATCAGTAAAAATTACTGTTACAATTACAATTTGGAAGAGATAAAATACCAAATTGCTCGCTTCCAGTTTATTGCTTAAAAATGTTGTATCTTATTCATTTCATGCACTTTAAATATTTATAATTTTCCTCTGAATTTAAAAAATTGAATAGTAATTCGATATAGAATTTTTGTAATTGTCAAGTCATTTTTCATTTTTTTTTCATTTTTTTTTTTACAAAAATTGCTTATAGTTTTAAAAAATTCACGTTATTATTAATCAGATGGTTAAAATGGATATTCCAATTTATCAAGCTATTTGGAATAATTGCCTTAAAGTGATAAAGGATAATGTACCTGTAAATAGCTTTAAAACTTGGTTTGAACCAATATTGCCAGTTAAACTCGAAAATAATGTTTTAACCATACAGGTTCCAAGTCCTTTTTTTTACGAATACCTCGAAGAACAATATATTGATATTCTTAAGAAAACACTCAGGCGGGAATTAGGGAATAATGCAAAGCTGGAGTATCATGTTGTTCTTGATAACGATACAAATTCCCAGAAACCATATACTGTAAAGCTTCCTGCAAAATCAAATTTAAATGTTAAAAACAAACCAGTAAATCTACCCATCAATCCTGAGGAAAATGCAGTAATGAATCCTTTTATCATCCCAGGAATAAAAAAACTCAATATTGATCCCAGGTTAAATCCGGAAAATTCATTCACGAATTTTATTGAGGGCGAATGCAACAGGTTGGCACGCTCTGCAGGTTATGCAGTTGCGAATCATCCAGGAGGAACTGCTTTTAATCCCTTGTTCATTTACGGTGAATCTGGATTAGGAAAGACTCATCTGGCTCAAGCCATAGGTTTGGAAACCAAAGAAAAATTTGCTGATAAAACTGTGCTTTATGTAAATGCAAATAAATTTCAGACACAATTTGTCGATTCAATCAGAAACAATAATAAAAATGATTTTCTCCATTTCTACCAAATGATTGATGTTTTAATAATTGATGATGTTCATGAATTCAGTGGTAAAGAAAAAACTCAGGATATTTTCTTTCATATTTTTAATCATCTGCATCAATCAGGAAAACAGTTAATACTTACTTCGGATAAACCACCTGTTGAGTTGCAGGGAATGGAACAGAGACTTCTTTCCCGCTTTAAATGGGGCTTATCAGCGGACCTGCAATTGCCCGATTATGAGACACGTGTTGCTATCCTTCGCAAAAAAATATACAACGATGGAATTGAAATGCCTGAAGAAGTAGTTGAATATATTTGTTCAAATATTTCCAGCAATGTCAGAGAACTCGAAGGTGCTCTGATATCTCTCCTGGCACAATCTACTCTTAATAAAAGAGAAATCACTCTTGATCTGACAAAAGAAATTATTGATAAGCTTATTAAGAATACTAAAAAAGAAATCTCAATCGATTATATTCAAAAAGTTGTTTGTAATTATTTTAATCTAAGTTCCGAACAGCTGCATAACAATACCCGGAAGAGAGAAACCGTTCAGGCAAGACAGGTAGCAATGTATTTTTCCAAAAGTCTTACCAAATGTTCTCTTGCAACAATAGGTACCCAGATCGGTGGCAAAGATCATGCAACGGTTTTACATGCCTGTAAAACTGTTAATAATTTGATTGATACTGATAAAACATTCAGGCATCAAATTGAGGAAATAGAAAGAAAGCTTAAAATATAAAGGTTCATTTTATGAACCTTTTTTTTTATCAAACAAATGCAGGAACAAAGCGACACATTTTTTACAATTTCCGGACCATCATCAGGTTTTTATAAAGAAAAAAAAAGTAAATTTCTGGCCTTCGCTTATCCTGTTTCCAGAGAAGAAGAAATCAAAAAACATTTAAATGATCTGAAAAAAGAATATTTTGATGCACGTCATCATTGCTTTGCTTATGTTCTGGGAATTAATAGAGATACTTATCGCTTTTCAGACGATAATGAACCTTCAGGAACTGCAGGAAAACCAATCCTGGGGCAAATTAATTCCTTCAAACTCACCAATATTTTAATAGTTGTAGTCAGATACTTCGGTGGAACATTGCTTGGTACAGGTGGTCTTATTAAAGCATACAGCCAAGCTGCGGCAGATACTCTTCATAATTCTATAATAGTGGAAAAGACGCTTAATACAAAATTTAATATTTCTTTTGATTATGAAGTTATGAACAATATTATGCATATTATTAAAGAAGAAAATTTAGAACAATTGAATCAGAACTTTGACCTTAAATGTAATATTGATATTTCAGTGAGAAACTCCAGGGTCAAAATAATTCAGGAAAAATTATTAAGTATTAAAACTGTAAAATTAGGTTTTGAAAAATAATAATATTCAACACGGAGTAGAAATTGTATTCATATTAACTGATGATATGTGATTGGTACACTTGTTTTTTGAACAACAGATGTGTTATGAGAAGACACAACTCTGTGGTTAATACTTTTTTAATTTTAAGGTTTTTACGTTGTGATTGTAAATTTCAAAAGAGATACATAAATATTCATAATTTGTTATTTTTAAACCTAACGTCTATACTATAGAAAATTATTAAAATATTCTATACTTTTAACAAACTTATAATACTTTGACATGAAGTATAAAAGCCTTGTATCAATCAACGACTATACGAAAGATGAGTATCTTCGTATTTTGGAATTGGCAGCTGAATTCGAAAAAAAACCTGCTCATGACCTTTTAAAAAATAAAATTGTAGCTACTCTTTTCTATGAACCTTCAACACGTACTCGGTTGAGTTTTGAGAGTGCTGTAAGCAGACTAGGCGGAAAAATCGTTGGATTTTCCGATTCAAATTCATCCAGCGTTACAAAAGGGGAAACGCTTAAGGATACCATTAAAATTGTAAGCAACTATTGCGATTTGATCGTGATACGTCATCCAATGGAAGGAGCCGCAAGATACGCGAGCGAAGTTGCTACTGTCCCTATCATTAATGCTGGTGACGGAGCCAACCAGCATCCTACACAAACATTACTCGATTTATATTCAATCCAAAAAACACAGGGCATTCTTGAGAACCTTAATATATTTCTTGTAGGGGATCTGAAATATGGCCGTACAGTTCATTCACTGCTAATGGCAATGAGCCAGTTTAATGCAACTTTCTATTTTATCTCGCCACCTGAACTAAAAATGCCGGATGAATATAAAATTCACCTGGACAAGCTTGGTCTGAAATACTATGAAAACAGAGACTTTGCTGATATCATTGAAAAGGCAGATATCATTTATATGACGAGGGTTCAGAAAGAACGATTTTCGGATCCTATTGAATATGAGAAAACAAAAAATGCTTATGTTTTACAAAATTATATGCTAAAGAATTCCAAATCCAACCTGAAAGTTTTGCACCCACTACCAAGAGTTAATGAAATAAGTCTTGATGTCGATGACAATGAAAAGGCCTACTATTTCAAACAAGCACTAAATGGAGTGTTTGTGAGACAGGCAATTATTAGTTCGGTATTGGGATTGAAATGAATTGAGTAGATGAGAATGGAGAAGTTGGGTAATTTGAAATGGAGGACTTGGAAAATACTGGATACTGGAAATTGAAGATAGTCGGCAGTGGGCAGTTGCCAGTCGATAAACTTCAAAGGTCAGAATTTTGTAGAAATGAGACTGCTGACTTGAAACTTTAAACTTTATACTTTAAACTTGAAACTTTAAATTCATATGAAAGATAAGAAGCAATTACAAGTTAGTGCAATTAAAGATGGTACCGTAATAGACCATATACCGGCAAAAAACTTATTTAATGTAATTTCAATACTTGGACTTGATAAAATCGAAACCCCAATTACGTTTGGCACCAACCTTGAAAGTAAGCGATTGGGCCGCAAGGGTATAATAAAAATTGCAGATGTATTTTTCATTGAGGATGAGATTAATAAAATTGCTCTTGTTGCGCCTGATGCCAAGTTAAATATTATTCGTGATTATGAAGTTGTTGAAAAAAAGGTAGTTGAAGTGCCTGACGTTATTGTGGGAATAGCAAAATGTGTAAATCCAACCTGTATTACCAATAATGAATCTATTAAGACCAAATTTTATGTCGTATCAAAAAAAGATGTGACCATAAAATGTCATTATTGTGAAAAATTTATGGATCAGGAACATTTGACAATTATCTGATAATAACTTTCTATCTTTCTAATGATTACTCGACAATATTTTTAAAAGCTCCTTTTTAGATTCGGGCTTTTAGTAATTTACTCTTCATAATGTAAATAAATCTAAAAAATGTCATATTTTCGTGTCAACAAAACCACTTGGACCTTCACCAGTAATTTGTGGTTATTAACTAACTAAAATTAATTTAAAGGGATACAAAAAGGCCGAAATATGAAGGGTTCGGCCTTTTTTAATATATACCCGGTAATAATATTTATCTTATTCTGTCAATAGATTTTACCAGTCTTTCATCTTTTTTAATGGCGATTATGGCAAGATAAACCAGCACTATTGATATTACCGGTAAAATTGAAACTATAGATAAATGCGAACTGGTCATAAAACATTCCAATTGAACTGACTTATAAGTCAATAAAATACAACCGGAAAAAAGAATAAGTACCACAATCAGAATATAACATCCTTTAATCTGTACTTTACGGTTTTTATAAAGAAAAATACAGACAAGTACCAATACAGATGAAATAATTAATAAAAATGTCGTTAAATAGTTGTGCTTAAGAATGATCCAGCTATTTGATGTTAATTTTGCTATACCTATATATAATAGCATATAAAATTTACCTGAACTATCAAAGAAAATTGCGAGCGAATTAAAATACATCGCGAGTAATAAAGCAAAAACAATAAATAAATAAAGTGATTGGATTCTTTGAAGCATAATTATTTTATTAAAACACTTTTTTTAAAGAATAGGTAATAAAACACAATTGATTTACTCATTATTTTAGGTTTTCACTAAATACTATTGTGAAATCTTTTATTTTTATTTGAAACATAGAGGCTTATAACAATGTCGTTCCATTAAGAAAATTAATCTGTTAAATGCTTCGACTCCGCTCAGCATGACGGGTAACCGTAAAGTCGCGCTAAGTATAGTCGAAGTGTTTTTAGGACTAATTACTTGGCAAAGCTTACTGCCCTGGTTTCTCTGATAACCGTGATTTTTACCTGTCCAGGGTAAGTCATTTCATCCTGGATTTTTTTCGCGATATCAAAAGAGAGATTCTCAGCGTCCTGATCACTTACTTTTTCACTGCCAACAATCACACGTAGTTCCCTCCCGGCCTGAATAGCATATGTTTTTGTAACTCCTGGATAAGACAATGCAAGCGATTCAAGATCTTTCAAACGTTTTATGTATGATTCGACAACCTCACGCCTTGCACCTGGTCTCGCTCCGGAAATTGCGTCACAAACCTGGACAATAGGAGCAATCAGATTTGTCATTTCCATTTCGTCATGATGAGATGCAATGGCATTGCAGATTTCCGGTTTTTCTTTATATTTCTCAGCAAGCTTCATGCCCAGGATTGCATGAGGCAATTCGGGTTCATCATCAGGTACCTTACCAATATCGTGCAATAAGCCGGCCCGTTTGGCAAGTTTAGCATTCAATCCAAGCTCAGCAGCCATGATAGCTGAAAGATTAGCTACTTCGCGTGAATGCTGCAACAAATTCTGGCCATAAGATGAACGGTACTTCATTTTACCAATCAACCTTATTAATTCAGGATGTAAACCATGAATTCCCAAATCAATTGCAGTACGTTTCCCGACTTCAATTATTTCCTCTTCAATTTGTTTTTGTGTTTTGTTCACAATTTCCTCAATACGGGCAGGATGAATGCGGCCATCAATCACCAGTTGATGAAGCGCCAGTCGCGCAACTTCTCTTCTTACCGGATCAAAAGCCGATAGAATAATTGCTTCTGGTGTATCATCAACTATAATTTCAACACCGGTAGCAGCTTCAAGTGCCCTGATATTTCTACCTTCACGTCCAATAATTCGTCCTTTCATCTCATCATTTTCAATATGAAAGACAGTCACAGAATTTTCAATTGCAGCCTCAGTTGAAACCCGTTGAATAGTATTAACTATAACCCTTTTTGCTTCTTTGTTAGCAGTCATTTTGGCTTCATCCATGATCTCATTTATATATGACATTGCCTGGGTTTTTGCTTCTTCTTTAAGGGAATCAACCAATTGAGTCTTTGCATCTGATGCTGAAAGGCCGGAAATTGTCTCAAGTTTTTCAACTTGTTGCTTATGCGCCCGTTCAAGATCCTCCTGTTTTTTTTCTACAATGTCAACCTGTGCCATGAGATTCTCTTTTAAAGTGTCCAGTTCCTTTTTCTGACGCTGAGTTTCTTCCAGCTTTTGTGTAACAACCTGTTCCTTCTGCTTAATCCTGTTTTCAGATTGAACTACTTTGTTATTCCTTTCATTGATCATTCTTTCATGCTCAGTTTTTAACTGCAGAAATTTTTCTTTTGCTTGGAGAATCTTATCCTTCTTAATGACTTCTCCTTCGGCTTCAGCATCTTTAATAATATTTTTCCGGCGCCTGGTTAAAACAAAGTGAAATAGAATATAACCAACAATTCCTCCTCCTATCAGGCAAACAATACCTACAATAATATTAATTAAGGATATTGGTACTATAACTTCTATAAATAGTAGTGTCATAATAATATGTTTATAAAGTGAATAAAAAAAACCCGCACCATTTTCTTCAATGAGGGAAGGAAACCCCAATTAAACACGGTAGAGGTGCCAGTAATTTTCGGGTTTCCGCTGTTCGCATAAGCGAAATCCACCAAAGGTGGAATGCGGCCTGTCCTAGAAAAACTGAGCATTACTCAATTGAAAATAATGTTGAGTTTCACGCCACTTGAAGAAACAATGCGGGCAATATTTTATTTTAAAGAACTTTTACTCTTTACTAAGATATTCTTCCAGTTCGCTGTTTATTTCGTTAATCCCTTCAATAATAGACTGCAAATTGGTTTGTTCTTCAATTTCCAGGTTTTTAATTACGAACTGTAAAGCTGCCATTGCTATAAAATCCTGAGTATCTTTATCAGTATATCGTTGTTTATACTGGAGAACCCTCTCATTAATCAGCTTAGCTGCTTTTCTTATCTTTTCTTCATCTTTTCTGTCGATCTTTAAAGGATAGTATCTGTCTACCAAATTAACCTTTATAGATAACTTATCTTCCATCTTTTTATCTGTTCAAAAGAGCAATACATTTGTCAATCTCCCGCACAAGATATGATACTTTAGTTTTGGCATCAAGTGAATCATTTTTACCTGAAAGCGATTTGGCCATTTTTAAAGTATTCAATTTTGCCTCTAACGATATACAATCTGCTTCTTTATTATTAAGCCTCTCCGATAAGTCACTTTTTTCCTGTTTTACTACGTGACAAGCTTCTTTTTCTCTTTCATAGAGCCCCTTTAAACGAAGGACATTAGCTTGTAAAGTATTGATTAATTCTTCCTTATCGTTTATCATTATTAGCAAATAATCTTAATACAAATATAATACAGGGTTTACTTATTAAAAATAAAATCAAAGTTATTTTTTGTTATTCAATTCTATATATAGCTTTGCATACTCTTTTTTATCAAATTGTAAATAAATTAGTTAGGTTTCGAGAAAATCCATTTATGGCTATTCAAAGAATGTTGATCCTGGAATAAAATTTCCCTTACTTGAATATCAATGTGGAGGTTACATATTAAGATAGCAGGGAGAAAAAAAATATTGCTATTGGTTTACTTAAAATAAATTTTATACTTATGATATTTTTACAATTTTTGTCACTTAAATACAATTTAATACATTTCAAAGTTCATTTCAGTTTTCCGAAATCCACATTGCTTATGAAATTCTT
>Ga0182017_10003297_pt1 | contig 12083 bp, 9 predicted proteins | sample 712E3DmetaG_FD_120492 | JGI IMG/M metagenome (GOLD analysis project Ga0182017, IMG submission 120492) | Permafrost microbial communities from Stordalen Mire, Sweden - 712E3D metaG | ecosystem: Environmental > Terrestrial > Soil > Wetlands > Permafrost | place: Sweden: Stordalen | collected... | reverse complement strand
TGCAAAGGATCGGCACCCTCCCGGCCACGTGAGCGACCACGCCGCCGACGACTTTGCCGGAGAACGACTGGCGATCAAGGTAGCCCTCTCCGGTCATGACAAGGTCCGCGACGGCCAGGTGCTCGTCCAAGCCGACGAAGCTCGCGACGAGCTCGAACCCCGAGACGATCTCGGCTCCGAGCGCGGCGAGCCCTCCGGCGAGACCGCCAGCGGCGCCGGCTCCGGGGAGCGTGGTGACGTCCACGCCGAATTCGGCCTGATAGCTGCCCGCGAGACCGGCCAGTCGAGCGGTCAGCGCCTCGACCTGTTCGGGCGTAGCGCCTTTTTGTGGGGCAAAGACCCTTGCTGCGTCGAGGAACCCGGTCGTCACGTCGCAGGCGGCGACGAGCTCGACGCCTCGGAGCGCCTCACGTGAGCCGATGGCTCTGAGCGCGCCCGCACCTCCGTCTGTCGTTGCCGAGCCCCCACAGCCGACGATGATCCGCGCCGCGCCAAGCGAAACTGCGCGCAGGATGAGCTGGCCGGTCCCCACCGTGGAAGCCTTCATCGGGTCGTTTCGAAGCTCCCCACCCGCGATCAAAAGCCCAGAAGCGTTCGCCATCTCGATCACCGCAGTCGGGCCGTCGTGATGGGAGGCCCCCGGGACGAGCTTCCATTCTGCCGGCACTGGCGTGCCAAGTGGCCCGGTCACCTCGTCGCGCCTGAGCTCGCCGTCGAAGGCCGAGAGCAGCCCGTCGCCCCCATCCGCAAGGGGTATCTTCGAGGCTGTCCAGCCGGAGCGACGCGCACCGCGTGCAGCAGCCGCAGCCGCCTGCGACGCGTCGGCGGTGCCCCGGAATTTGTCGGGCGCGGCGACGAGATGGCCCACCTCTCACGACCTTGTCGACACTTAGGGGCCGAATCTGTTCTGCAGGTGGATGACCACCTCATCGACGAACCGGTCCATGTTGTCCCGCTTCTGGCTGGCGTCTCCTCCGAGCGAATGGTCCGAGACGACGAACTCGTCCGTGCCGATCTCGGCGTAGCGGCCCATGACGTCCGCGACCTCCGACGAAGTGCCGATGATGCGCGGCATGCCTGAGTTGTCGGACCGCCAGCTGTTCAGCTGCTGGGCATCGTCGCTCATCAACAAGACCGCCTGGGCCGAGCGCCTGATCGAGGCCGGATCGCGGCCGATCTCGAGGCAGTGTTGCTCGAGAACTTCGGCCTTGTGCGCCATCAGGTCCGGGAGGCCCCAGCAATTCCACTCGTCGGCGTAGCGGGCGGCGATTCGCATCGTCGTCTTCTCGCCGCTGCCGCCGATGAGCAGCGGGAGCGGTCGCTGGACCGGCTTTGGCTCACAAGGGGCATCGACGAGCCGGTAGAAGCGTCCCTCGAAGTTGCTGCGCTCTTGGCTGTGCAGGAGGCGGATGACCTGGCAGGCCTCGTCCAGGCGAGCCAGGCGCTCGCCGACTGCGGGAAGCCCGATGCCATAGGCCTCGTGCTCGTTCACCTGCCATCCCGCCCCGAGGCCCAGCACGAGGCGCCCTTCGGAGATGTGGTCGACGGTGGCGGCCATCTTCGCGAGCACAGCGGGATGCCTGTAGGTGTTGCCCGTTACCAGCACGCCGACGCGCACCCGATCGACGCGAGCCGCTAACGCCGCGACGGTCGTCCAGGCCTCGAGGCGCGGCATGGCACTTCGCTCGCCGTTGGGCATGAAGTGGTCGGCGACCCAGATCCCGTCCCATCCGGTTCGTTCGGCGTGCTCCGCCGAGGATAGAAGCTCGTCCCAAGTCTGTTGTGTTCCCAGCCAGATGCTGAACCGCATACCTGCGACCTCCCTAGCCGAGCTTAGGGCCGCTCAGTTTGGCGCCGGTGGGGCTCACCCCGGCATGTGTCGGCGCGCGGACAGGACGCGGCGGTGCCAGAACTCCAAGATTTATTGCAGAGATCTGCCGATACTGACGTGTCGGCCCCTCGACGGCGAAGCGCGCTCGAATAGCTCTAGAGCCCGAGATCCGCGCTGCAGGCCGGCCATTGCCCCCAACCCGCCTCGGCTTGGAGCTTCTCGGCCGCTTGATCCTGCACGGCAGGTGACGCGTTGCTGGGCACGCCCGTGTAGCCGAGCCCCCACCAGGTCCCCAACGCGAACTGGTAGGCCCCGTAATAGCCGTTTCCTGTGTCCTCGGCGTAGTTGTTACCGGATTCGCAGAGCCTCAGCTCCAGCCAAGCACCGCCGAGATCACTTCGGCGCGAGATGGTCGGTACCGCGGCGGCAGGGGTTCTTGCGGTCGAGGAAGCTTTTGTGGTTCTTGTGGTTCTTGTGGTTCTTGTGATTCTTGTGATTCTTGTGGTTCTTGGCGCTACTGCCGTCCTTGCTGTCTGTGCTGCCCGGGCAGCTTGCGCCGCCTGAGCCGCCTGAGCCGCCTGCGCCGCCTGCGCTGCCTGCGCTGCCTGAGCCGCCTGAGCCGCCTGAGCCGCCTGAGCTGCCTGTGCTGCTGCCGCTGCACGAGCAGTTGCCGCTGCACGAGCGTTGGATTGCTGCAACTCGCGCCATGCCGACGGGAGCAGGCCCTTTGGCGGGCGCCCGCTGTCGTGAATGGCTACACGGTCGCCAGCAAGGCCCTGCCAGAATGGCAAGTACTTCTCGTGCGCGACCACTGCCGTGAGCTGCGCCGTAGCGCGAGCGCGCTCACGAACTGTCGCAGCGAGCCACCTGAGGTTGGTGGTAGGCACAGTCGACGAGGCACTTTCGCCTTTGAGATGGGAAGTGGCGCGAACAGGCACCGAGTTGTTGATACTGCTGACGCCAGCGGCGCCGATGAACATGGATGCAGCAACAAAAGTGAACGCGATGAGCGCGATCAAGGGGTGCTTGCGCATCTTGCTCCTCCTTGGAGTGTCGAAAACCCGGTGGGTTCCAGGTGGATGCGTTGATGCGGGCAGGCCGTCTTTTGCATGCGACTCGCGACTCGGTGCCGGAAGGGCTGGCCGGATCAGGACGTTGGAACGTTCCTACGAGGTGCAGACGGGTCTCGCCCTGCTTTCTTTGTTGTCGCGACTCCTTTTCGCTCCATCAGGAGAGCTGGTCGGGACGAGCAACGCCGCTCACGCGGCTCGGCTCGCAGGCGCCGAGGTAACCAGTCATGCCTGCGGGAAGGCAAGTGCCTAACCCAACCCGGCGCGATGTCACCGAGCGTTTCGGCACCACTCGTCGTTGACAGTTGGTGTGGCGGAAACCATACGAGAGGACTGTCCTTTGCGCAAGTGGCCAAGACAGTCGAGATGGCATCTATCGTCAATTGAGATGACGGGAATCCCTCTGGAAGGGGCCGCTCCGGTTGTGACTAGATGCGCCAGCGGTCGTGTCCCATGGGCCTGCAATGGGCGCGCTCAGTGAGCAACGGTCGTCGCGACCCGTCTGTCAACTGGGTGATCGCGCCTGTTGGCAGCAGCATGCCAGTGGAGAATGTCGCCCTCGGTGGCTTGCCAGAAGCCGTCCGTAACGGGCGGGATCGCCAAGGCCGGATCGTCATTTCGAGGCTCCGCGAGCCGTCTCCAGGAACCGCGAAGCGGACCCCATCGCAGCCGCCACCATGTCGCCGACCTCCGGCCTCCGGTCTTCGGTGACACTGGCGAGCGGGGTCACCACGGCCCATCCGAGCTGTGTCAAAGTTTCGTCCGATTCGTCGCCGTCGCCCAGCTGTGAGACGCCGAGGTGGAATCGAACCCGGGGTCCGCCCTTGACGGCCTCTGCCGCGAGAATCAGCCCGGACGTGGCGAGGCTCGCACGTCGGACGCCACGGATCTCGCCGAGCGCAAGGTTGGGCACGTTCAAGTTGAGCACTGTGCGCGCGGGGGCTCGCTCGAGGTGAGCGGCGAACGTGACCGCTAGCGCAGCCGCGCTCTCAAAGTGGGTGTGAGAGCCGTCGTAGGTCTCATAAGGGGACGGCACCGAGCCGGCCTGGATGCTCGTGGCGAGCCCCTTCAAGCCGAATTGGGCAGACGTGAGAGCTGCACCCACCGTGCCCGAGTGCAGTACCGCGCGTCCTACGTTGCGACCAGGGTTGATGCCCGATGCGACGAGGTCCGGTGGTGGTCCGAACGCACCGAGGCAGGCCGTGATCACGATCAGTGCCGGCAGGGCATCCGCTGCCAGTGCTTTGATTCCACCGAGGCCAGCCGGTGCGACGGCCTCGACGTGGATACCGCCCCCCATCGCGCGCAATGGACCAATGCCGGCACCTGAGCCGCTTGCTTCCGCTAGAGGTGCGACCACGAGCACGTCATGTCCAGCCTCGGCGAACGCACGAGCCAGGACAGCGAGGCCGGGCGCGTCGAAGCCGTCGTCGTTGGTCACGAGAATCCGCATGCCCGCCCGCTCCTTTTCAGAATCGCTCGTTTGGACGAGACTTGAGCCGGTCTCCGGCCCGCCGGGTAGACGAGCAGCGTGAGGGGGCTGGCAGGTACGATATCGCCATGTTTCCGCCCTCAGGCGAGCAGATTGCGCTTGTTCACGGCGACCTCGACGCAGTGATAACCGAGGTCGGTGCGACGCTCCGTTCGCTCAGGGCGGATTCGGTGCCCGTCATCTGGGAGTATCCCGAAGGTGAGATCTCATCTGGCGATCGGGGACAGGTGCTCGCCCCTTGGCCGAACAGGCTCGAGGACGGCTCATATCGCTTCGGGGACATCGTCGGTCAGGCGGCGCTCAACGAGCCAGAGCGGTCCAACGCGATCCATGGCTTCGTGCGATGGCTGCCTTGGTCGATCGAAGAGCGCTCCGCGGACCGGGCGTTGCTTTCCTGTCTCATCCATCCGCAGCCGGCCTATCCGTTCCGCGTTCGGATCGACCTCGACTACACCCTCGGCGACGGCGGGCTCGAGGTCGCTTGCCGGGTCACGAACGCGGGGAGTGGGATCGCCCCCTTCGGGCTCGGCTTTCATCCGTACCTCCTTGCAGGCCCGGGCGGCATCGACGAGGCCGAGATACGCCTGTCGGCGCAGCGGCGACTGCTCTTGGACAAGCGCGGCCTGCCCACCGGTGAGGAGCCGGTGTCCGGTTCGGTCTTCGACCTCGACGGACGGACGCTCAGGGGGCTCGAGCTCGACGACTGCTATACGGGTTTGGCAGTCGGGAATGACGGCCGCTGGCATGCACGCCTGGACCTGCGGGGGCGGCACTCGGAGATCTGGGCCGACACCGCGTTCGCGTACGCCATGTGTTACACGGGCGACACCCTGGGCGAGCCAGCCGATCGTCGGAGAGCTGTGGCCATCGAGCCGATGACCTGTCCGCCGAACGCTCTTCGTACCGGTACGAGCTTGATCGAGCTCCGAGAGGGCGAGCGGTGGCACGCGAGCTGGGGGATAGCGACCGCCCTAGATTGATCGGCGAAGCGGCTGGGCCGGACTCGAAAGGACCGTGACGAGGGTCCCGAGTGGTGTGAGTGGGAACATGGTCTCCGCGTTCGCGTAGGTCATCTCTACGCAGCCGAGGCTTTGCGGGAAGCCGTAGCTCGCCCGGATGTATCCGTGGAGAGCGTCGCCGCCGTTGAAGTAGCTCACCCATGGGATGCCGGGGTCCTTGTAAGGCTTCCCATTTGGGTTCTTGCCGGTCATCGTAGTGACAAGGAAACGGGCAAAGACGGGGTAGGTGCCGGCCGCTGTCGGCGCCACTGCGATGCCGGTGTTCACGAGCGTGGTGAAGAGAATCTGGCCGTCGCGCCAAACCGAAGCGGTCTCTGGAAGGGTCTGACTGACAACGACGTAGTCGTACGGAGAAGTGGTTACCTGGCGCCGCGCGACTGCTTGGAGAAGCTCCGACCACACGGTGGGGCCGGCTTCTCCATCAGTGGTCAGTCCGTGGGCGCTCTCGAAGGCCATGACGGCTCCGGTCGTGATCACGTTGGGCACTCCTGGCTTCCAGAGCGCCGCGAGCGAGGCCGGCATGTCGCTGAAACGCCAGATGAGGCGACCCGCCAAGGCCTGGACTGGGATATCGGCCGCGACGGAGGGCTCGGAGTCGATCGCCGGAACAGACGAGGCCGTTGTCGTGGTCGTGGTCGCTTGGTATGTCCTCCGCGAGCCTAAGGACAAGTTGGCGATGGCGCCTGCGCTTTCGCCTGTCGATGCTGCAGGCGCGGCAGGCACGAACTGGAGGGGAAGGTAACCGAGCTCCGAAAGGAGCTGTTGGAGCCGCAGCTCGGAGGCTCCCTCGATCACAAAGTTCTTCCGGAGCGTGCTCGAGAGGCCCTGGCCGGAACGGCTGCGAATCCCAGCGGGACCGCCTGGCACGCTGAGCTGCACGGTGCTGAAGGGAGTGAAGAAGCCGTCCGGAACGAAACGGACCGCCGCCGGTGCCGTTCTCACCCAGTTCCCGGGCGGGGCCGGCGAGAGCGTCGGCAGCGGGCTGTTGGTCGCGAGCGGCTGAGAGAAGTCCACGGTCACGCTGGTATCGAAGGAGGCGTCGGCCGAGCCGGGTGACGGTGACACCGACGTGATCGTCAAGGGTGGTGGCGGGACCGTGGTCGTCGGGTGAGAGCTCTGTCGCGGACCGTTCGCCGAGGGCGTGTGGGCTCGCTGCAGGGCGATCAGGGCTCCGGCCCCGCCGAGGGCGACGACCAGGACAAGGCCGGTCATAACGCCGAGGACGCGCCGACGCCGACTCGGGTCGGTGTTCCTTGTGCGTCTTCCTAGGCCCATATTGGGCTCTCCACCCTCGTCACGCGTCCGTTTTCCCAACTATAGGCAGGGTATTGGGAGGCTCCGGACGCGGCCCGTACGCCTTCTCAGGCGGTCGGGCCTAGCCCCAGAGCGACTCGATGACGAGTTCGACCGCAGCGCAAAGACGCTCTTTGGAGAGCTACTCGAAGGAGACGACCTCCGTGGCCAGCTGGCCGGGGGTACGGTGCAGGAGAGGAGGTTTCATGATCGAGCCCCGACCTACGCACGAGCGAGGACTGAGGCCCGCGCACAAGCTGACCGTTGTCGCGGTTGCCGTCGTTGCAGCGCTCGTGGCCTATGTGGCGCTTGGCGCGCTCGCCAGCCTGATTGCCGTCCTGATCAAGACCGTTATTGTCGTCGCTGTCATCGGCGGCGTGCTGTATCTCGTGTTCCGCCACTCCAGACGGCGCTAACTCTGAGCTTGCCGTACCAAGAGCTGCGCGGTTCTCGGCACCGTCGCCGAGCGCCGCCAGGCAATGCGCCGGTCCGGCGCTGCGTGCGCTGTGGGGGCGAACCTGCACAGCGCACGGGCGGTCTCGTAGACCGAGAGTGGATCTGCCGTCCCTCGCGAGAGGCACTCGTGACCGCCCCCGGCGCCTCGGGTCCCGGGGGCGGCTCGCGCCGGGAGACGCTCAAATGTCGGGTCGAGGATCGGCTCAAGACGCCGGGTCCTCGACCATGGACTCGAAGAGGATCGCGCCGGTCACGTTGTCCCTCAGGATGAAGAGGAAGGGATGGTTGATGATGATCGATTCCGTGCCGGCCCGCGTAGCGGTGGCGATGACGCCTATCCCGGTTGCCGCCGCCGCCGTGGTGCCCTTCGGGGTGACCTGCAGGTAGGCGTGCTGCTCGACGGCGTGAACCTCTAGTGGCACGATCGCGTTGATCTTGCTGAAGTCGGCTCCGGTCCCGAACGCCTGGGACATGCCCATTGGCGAAAGCGTTGGGATTAGTTGATTGTCCGAACGCTGCGTGAACGTGGGCATCGAGAAGTCGACGGACTCAGATGACAGGCTGCTCACTATCTGGTCGAGCGAGGCCGGGGTGAGCGAGGAGACGAACTGCGGCAGCGAGGAACCGGCCGGCATCACTACGAGTGCACTCAGTTTCTTGCCGGCGTAAGGAAGCTCGACCGCCACGTACTTGTTCGTCGTCGACACTGGAACCGTCAGCGCCTTCGGCGAGCCGATCGGTTCTGAGCTCATGAACGGGACGTTTTCGGACGCGCCCGTCGCTAGGTAGAACGGCTGGTCGGGGGTTGCGCTTTCGAACCGGGCAGCCCAGTCAGCGTGGAAGAAGACGGCGTCGGCAAGCACGAGAACCGTGGTTGGAGTGAGGCCGCCAGGGCTGAAGAGCTGCCTTATCAAGCCCTTGGTGTGCTCGCTCGTCCACTGATTGATCGCATCGGTGGCCCCTGTGAGATCGGTCTGGAAGTTGACCTGCCACACTCCGGTTTGAAACTCGCTCGACAGCGCGCGCACGAAAGCTGGCAGTACGGCAAAGTTCTGCTGTACCCAGAGCGAGTTCGCGACATCGAGCTCGGGCACACGCTTCAGGTTCGCTGCGGACGTCGAAGTCTCGTCGGCGAGCAGGGTCTCAAGGCTGTACCACCCGGCTGCCTGCTCTCCGGCAGATAGCCCCGCGGTGTGAAGCGTCGCAGCGATTCCCTGCTCAGTGGAACCTGACGCGCCGAGCTCCAGCATCGCGAGCGCGGTCGCCAAGCTTGACGGTGAGACGAGCTCGTTAGTCGAGCCGTTCGAATCGCTCGACATCGCCAGCCTGTTCAGGAGATCGAGTGAGAAACCGACCTCGGCGTCTTCGACTGCCTTTGCAACTCTCGGTGTTGCCGGCTCCGCCGGCCCCTCGTTGGCGGTGAGCTCGTAGGCGCTTCCGATGCGGTCGGAGACGAAGATCTTGCCCCGTGGGTGTTTGGCCTGCTGTGTTCCCGCGCCGCCGGCCATGATCAGGACGCCGCCTAGCACCAGCGCTAGGACGAGCGTCAGTGAACCACCGGCTCCGAGCAGGCGGTGCCGGCGGGACCCCATGCTGTGGTGCTTCGCTCGGGCGAGAGGCTCCTCGGTTGGTATGGGCGCGAAGGGTAGTTCAGTCGGTTCAGGTGTGGAGCTCACGGACGTATCCCTCCTCGATGTCGACGCCAAGTTTGGCGCCAAGCGATGCCAGTGCGTCGTCTACCTCGAAAAGACTGGGCCTTAGAGGTGACGATTTCATTAGTGGCGGCCACAGAGGAGCTCCAGCCGAGTTGAGCGCTGCGTACCATGCGCGCCTCCTCACGTGAAATCGAGCTCGCGCTCGACGAAGGGCACAAGACCGTACCCGGAAAGCCCGGGCTTCGCCACGTGCCCGAAGCGCTGGACCTGGACTTCCTCGCAACCGGCGACGTCGGCCACGACTACTGCAAAGGGCCTTGCATGAGCCTGTTTGCGGAAGCTGATCGTGAGGTGCTGGCCGAAGTCCACCGGGCAGTACCTCACGCCCGGAGGATCGACGCCCAGCTGGTTGACGAAGTCCCGGATCGCCTCGATCTTCGCCGGCTCGGTGGTCGTGACTGGGGGGTGGCCGGGCTCGCCCGGGTTCATGCCGGACGACAACAGCGCCGTGAGGACCTTCGCTCCTCCGGGGATACCGTCGCCGGCGGGCTTTGCCGGTAGCCACGTCACCTGCGCGTCCACACGGATCCCGCTGCGATGATCCGGGAGGGCCGCGATCGAGATGACCAACACGCGAGTATCGAGAAGCGTGTTGACGGGAAGCCAGCCATAGGAGACGAACCATTCATTGGTGTTCCCATATATGTTGGACGTCCCGAAACCGTTGTGGCCACCGCGGCTCGTGGACCAGGGTGGTGGGTGACTCCGCTCGTACCTGTACAGCTTCCATGCGCTCGCTGGGGCCACGAAGAAGCGGTGCAGGTCGACGAGGTTCGGATCGCCAATGCTCTGTGCGGCCGAGCTCAAGACTTGCGCGTCGCCGCTCGGCGCTCGGGCAAGCTGCTTGGACCCCGGTGGAAGCCGGACCAGGGTGAGCAGCCGGGCCGCGTTGCGCCGCGCGAGCTCACGTCGGGACGCTGAAGCGTGAGGAGGAAGCGTTGCCAGGATCGCTCGTGACCTCGTCAACGCGGGTCGGCTTGAGCGTGCCTGCACCTGGCTGCACGCAGCGAGCATGCCAGAGATGACAAGGCTGGTGACGAGGACGGCACACAGGGTTCGGGGCGAGCGCATCTTCGGGCAGTTCGACGCCGGCGCGCCACGATCGGTTCCGGCTGATGGCAATCGAGGTGAAGCGAGTCCCTCCACGGTGACGAGGATCGACGCGTCCCTGGCGATCATGTCTGCAAGAAGCTTCTCGACGGCAGTTTCGCGTATTCGCGTCGGTGGAATGCGCGGTTTCGCGCAGGTCGTGAGCGGGCCGGTCTTGGCTCGTTGCCTGCGGGGCAGCACCTGAGACCGGCCGCGCATTCGTCCCGGCGCGTTAGCTGGCCCAGGTCTCGGGGATCAGGTCATTGCTGAGGGGATCCCGTTTGATGCGCGGTTCGAGAGAAGCTCCCCAGCGGCCGAGGCAAGCGTAGATTCGAGCCTGCCGAGGAGGTCATCGCAGACCTCCGCGTCGATCACGAGCGGTGGGGCGATCAGGAGCCAGTCGCCGAAGCGCCCGCTGTTCTGGCGACGCGAGTAGAGGAGGAGCCCGCGCTCGAGACCGTGACGAAGAACAACCGAACCTGGATCGACGTCAGGGGAAAACCGCGCAAGGGTGTTCTTGTCGGAGACGAGCTCGATCGCGAGCAACAGTCCTCGGCCGCGGACGTCGCCGACCAGCGGCGAGCTCTCCGCGATCGTTTCGAGTCCGGTTCGTAGCTCCGCGCCGACCCGTTCCGCGTTTCCCATCAGATCTCGCTCCACGATCTCGTCGAGCACGGCCGCGCCGGCTGCACAGGTGATCGGATTCGCGTCGTAGGAGTGGGAGACGACGAACCCGGTGGTTGCGGAGAGCTCCTCCACGAGATCGGCCGGCATCAGCGCCGCGCCGAGCGGCGCGTAGCCGGCGGCCAAACCCTTCGCGAGCACGGCAACGTCGGGCAGCGCGTCGGGAGCATAGTGGGCTGCGAGGAAGCGGCCTGTTCGGAAGGCGCTGACGCTCTCGTCGAACACGAGCCGGATGCCGTAGCGGTCGCAGATGGAGCGCGCTCCGCTCGCGAACGACGGGTGAGGCACGTTCACGCCAGAGGCTTGACCGCCAATCGGTTCCATGACGAACGCCAGGACCTGGTCGGGTCCGATCCGGTGGATCGTCTCCTCCAGCGCGGCAAGGCTTGCCGCGGCTGCCGACTCCGGGCTGGGAGCCCTGAAGGTCAAGGGCGCCGGCACTTTCTCCGAGTACACGGTCATGGAGCCCCACAGCGCCGGAGCCCGAACATCGCCGTTGAGTCCCAGGGTCTGGAGAGTCGCGCCGTGGTAGCCGGGCATCATCGAGATCACGCGCTGACGCTGTCCCTGTCCGGTCGCGACGGCATGGGCACGCAAGAATTTCAGCGCCATCTCGACGGCTTCGGAGCCACCGGATGTGAGGTGCACCCGCTCGAATCCGGCGCCGCCAAGAGAAGCTATCCGTTCGGTGAGTGCTGCGTTGGCGGGGTGTCTGGTCGTTCGCGAGTACGTGTAGGTCAGCTTCCGTCCCTGTTCCACCATGGCCTGGAGGACACGCTCGTTTCCTTGTCCAAGTGCTGCGAGGAACGGGCCCGAACAGACATCGAGAAGGCGCCTGCCGCGATCGTCGATGAGGTAGACGCCCTCCCCTGCGACGATCGTCGGCAAAGTGCGTGCCGCCGTCCGGTCGAAGAACACGTCCTGGGTCCCGCCCACCTCTGGATAGCGCCAGTCGTACATCGAACGACCCCTTGACCGTCGGCATCGACGCCTCGATGCGTCGACACCGGCAAGCTAGCCGTCCCAAGTGTGCTGGCTCCGCGGCTGGTAGCGAAACCGGGCCAGGGCTTCCGACGGCCGGGGTGTCTTGGGACGGGTTGGACGAGTGCACCGTGGGTGCAGGGGGCCGAGCCGGCCTTATCGTCCCAGGGCAATGACCGGGGTGATGGCATCAGAGAGGGGCGGCTCCTTCGTGCCCACCCAGGGTTGGGCTGGCACGAAGTCCGGCGTAGCGTTGGCGAAGGCCCTGCAAGCGAGGACGCGAGTCTGCGCCTGCCCACCTTGGCCTACCTCCAGAGTCAGAGCGAACCCACTCGCCTCCTCCACAGCGATGGCCTTAGAGGCCGCGGTAAAGGTGCCGAGGCCGACGGCGCGGGCCGGCACCCAGAAGTTGAAGCCCGCGGCGGGCACGGACGCCGGGATAGTCGCAACGAG
>Ga0182017_10003295_pt1 | contig 12087 bp, 9 predicted proteins | sample 712E3DmetaG_FD_120492 | JGI IMG/M metagenome (GOLD analysis project Ga0182017, IMG submission 120492) | Permafrost microbial communities from Stordalen Mire, Sweden - 712E3D metaG | ecosystem: Environmental > Terrestrial > Soil > Wetlands > Permafrost | place: Sweden: Stordalen | collected... | reverse complement strand
GAGGAACGAGGCGACGGACGTCGCCACGGCCAACCAGCTGCCGTAGCCCGCGCCCACGGCTACGACCGCGAGGAGATACACGATCGCGGCGTCCGGTACTCCCAGCGGCCCGTGGAGCAGCCCGGCGAGGCCGGTGGCCAGGGCCAGACTGACGGCAGCCACCGCAAGCCCCGCAGCAGGGGGCCGGTGGGGACGAGTCAGGGCGAGGTGCGATCGACTCAGCACTCCCCCATGGTAGGCCGGCACGGTAGGCCGGCGTCAACGAGGCGGCGCGACGCCTGTGGCGACATGGCGCAAGAGCCGCCGTGTTGCCTTGCCTCGGGAACGGTCCTGCGACCCGAGCACGGTCCGACTCCCCATAGAATTGCCGCGTGTTGGCGTGGCTTCTGCTGTCTCTGGCGTCAGCGCGCGCAGGGCTGGCGCGAATCGCCGGCCTGCGCTGGGCGCAGATCGGCCGCTTCGATCTGGCCGTGCCCGCGGCGATTGCCGTCGTCGTCTGGGCCGCCGCCCCGCAGCTGAGTCGCGATCTGGCGGACGTCCCGTTCTGGGCTGCGTGGATCGTGGCCACGGCCGGTATCGTGGCCGCGCTCAGATTGTTGCCGCGTGAGCGACGCCTGACGAATACGGAAGGCGCGAACCCCGCATCGGGCGCCGGCGCCCGCCTCGGCCGCCTCGACGCCATCGGCCGCCTCGATACCATTGGCCCGATCCTGGTCGTCGGAATCGTCGTGTCTTGGGTCCTCTACGACGTCCTGTTCTGGGGGCAGACCGTCCACTTCTACGACCTGCACGTCTACCTGGACTCGGCGTCCCGCTGGCTCAACGGCGGTCAGCCCTACATGACCGCGCCGGTGACTGCATGGCCGGCCGGCGCCGGTTCGGACTTCTTCCTGTATCCGCCCCCGTCGCTGCCTATCTTCGCCGCGCTGTCGAGATTGCCCGACGGGCCGGTCGCCGCCGGCTGGATCGGCCTCCTCGTCGTCTGCGCCTACAAGTCGTACCGACTTCTGGGTCTGCCCCGGATCTGGAGCGTGGCCCTGCTGGCGTTTCCGCCGGTCGCGATTGGGTTCGAATCGGGCAACGTCGCAAGCCTGACCTTCCTGCTCTTCGTAGCCTCCGTGCGAACCGGCGGCACGCTCGTCGTCGACGGCCTCTTCAAGGTCCAGACCGGCCTACCGGTGCTGTGGCTCGTCCGAGAACGCCGCTGGCGCGGGATCGTAGCCGGAGTCGCGGCCGCTGTTGTCATAGTCGCGGTCACCTTGCCGATGGTGGGCTTCGACTCCTGGCGGGCCTGGTGGGATGGGCTGGGCTACCGCGCTACCTCCCAGACCTCCGTGCCGGCCATGTACGGCTACTCCTTCGCGCAACTGCTGCCCGGTGTCGCCTTCACGGGCTTGTCGGTGGCACTGGTCGGGCTGGCTCTACTGTTCCGCGGTCGGCCCGGTCTGGCCGCCCTGGGCCTGGCCACGATCTTCGCTTCCCCGGCGCTTTGGCCGCACGGCTTCGTCTTCGCCCTGCCGGCCCTGCTCATGCTGGAGAGCGGGGTCGCGGTGTGGCTGCTGCTGGGGACGGGCGCCTTCGGGTCCAACATGTGGATCCTTTTCTATGGCGCCTGGATCGCGCTCATCGCCGCGCGTCGGCTCCCGTCGGGCCGGCTGCATCCGCTGGCGGGCACCGACGGACCGTGGCCGAAACCGATGCCGCCGCCACTTACACGACGCTCGACTCCCACGACAGTCGAGCGGTAGCAGGGCGCGAGGCGGATCGGGTGGATCGCGTGGTCCAGTTCGACTGCCGGGCTGAAGCGGCGCGTGCAGGGGGCAGGTGAAGACTCATCCCGTCGCATACCGATCCAGCTCGGCCACCAGGTTTGCCGGCATCGTGGTGGGGCTGACTCGGAGTCGCGGCACCACGAAGCGGTCGGTCCAGGTCTCAGAGACCTCGGGCGCTGCAGTCGCAACTGTCCCAGGCGATTGGCTCGCACCGGGCTTGCCTGTCGTCTCCGGCTTCTCCGTTACCAGTCGCTCTTCGATGACCGCGACTCGCAGCTCCTGGCAGGCTGCCACCGCAGCGACGACCTCGTTGTCCACCCCGCCCGATGGATAGGCCAGAGACTCAGGCCAGCGGCCCGTGACCTGGGCGATCCGAGCGGCGGCCGCATCTATCTCGTAGGTCAGTTGCGGGGGCTTCTGGGAGGGCAGACTGACGTGGTCCATGGTGTGGTCGCCGATCTCATCACCTGCGGCAACGAGCGCCTGTAGGTGTGCGGACGATAGGAAACTCGGCAGGTCGATGCGTCCGGCAATCACGAAGTAGGTCGCAACGAAGCCGTGCTTCTGCAGGATGGGCAGGGCATACGTGTAACCGTCGTCCCAGCCGTCGTCGATGGTGATCACGAAGGTCCTGGCTGGTGGGCGGCGACGGGCCTGCAGGTCGTTCGCGAGCGTCGCCATCGTGATCGTGCGCCAGCCTGCCCCCGCAAGAGCGTCGAGCTGGGCGGCGAAAGTCTCGGGCGGGACGACCAGGCCGCGGAGCGAGTCGCCGGCCAGCGCGATGGGCACGATCCGGTGGTACATGAGGATCGGCACATGCAGGGCAATGGAGCTGTCCGCGCCGCTCGCCGGTGTCGTCACTGCAATGGCGCTGGGAACTGACGCGGGATTGCAGCTGTTGACGAGTGGGTAGCTCGAGGCCGGCCGGAGGCTCGGGGCCGGCGACTCACTCTCCGACGGCACGGCGAGCGCAGGACTCGGACTCGGGCTGCCGGTCGGGGCGATGGCTGAAGTCGTTGCCGCCGCCGCGCCTGTCACCGAGGGCATCGGCGATTGCCTCGAGTTGCCAGGGAGGAGAAGGACGGCCCAGCAACCGGTGACAATCAGGACAACGGCGATACCCAGGGCGATCACGCCCGCCCGGGGGACACGGCGGATGTGGTGGCTGACGTCTCGGCTCTTCACGGCGACGGGAACTCTAGACCATCTGCGGCGCCGGCAGGCCGACCGCGCCTGCCGCAACGGAATCACCTGTGTCAGCGGCCAGACCTTGAGGCGCCGGCTCACGCCGTCGGGTCTTCGCCTTCCGCGGACGCTTGGCGAGATGGATTCGAGCAGGTCGTCAGTCGATGGCTCAGAATTGGCGGACCCGTTCGAGCCCGCGGCTCGCCCGACTCAACTGACCTGAGTGATCGATGACCCCGACCCCTGCCGACTCTCCACCCGCATCGATCGTCGACCGCCTGCGCAGGCTCCGGCAGCCCCCGGCCAGCCCTCACGAAACCCGCGGCGCAAGCGTCGTCCGGCCGGTGGTCTTCGGCGCGACGGACGGTCTGGTGTGCAACCTCTCCCTAATCATGGGCGTGGCGGGAGCCGCGGGCGAAAAGGCCAACTCGATCATCATCGCCGGCGTGGCCGGCTTGCTGGCGGGCGGCTTCTCGATGGCGGTGGGCGAGTACGTCTCCGTCCGGTCTCAACGCGAGCTGCTCGACTACCAGATCGAGCTCCAGCGCCATCAACTCCACAACACGCCGGAGCAGGAGTGGGACATCCTACGCGAGATCTACGAGGCCAAGGGTTTGTCGCGCCCTGAGGCGCACCTGATCGTGAGCCGCATCATGAGAGACCCAGAGCGGGCGATCGACACGTTCGTTCGTGAGGAGATCGGGCTTTCCGCGGAGACAATGGGCTCGCCGATTGCGGCCGGCCTCGGATCGTTGTGCGCCTTCTCCCTTGGCGCCTTCGTGCCGCTGCTGCCGTTCCTCCTCCTGGCCGGCGCCGCCGCCTTCGCCCTGAGCATTGCCGGGTCCGGGCTGGCGCTATTCGCGGTTGGCCTGGCCGTGAGTCGGCTGACACATCGCAAACCGCTCTGGACGGGGGTCAGGCAGGCCGCTCTAGGAGGTCTCGCCGCGGCCGTGACCTTCGGCGTCGGATCGCTGCTGGGGACGGCCGTTCACTAGAACCGTGGCGCTGCTCCGGCTCGAGGCACAACCCGGCGGCGGGCCGCCCTGGCCGGACCCTGGCCGCCACCCGGACGCCTGGCCGTCCGCGGCTGGTTTCCGTGGCTACGGAGCAGATGTATGCGCAGGCCGAAGAGGTGGTAGCGTCAGCGGCCTCACTGGCCGAGATGGCCCCGGGGCCTCGACGAGCTGGTTGCCAGGTTCCGGCTGCGAACCGCGAGTCCGCGGTCGCCGTCAACGTGGTCCCACGCCGCCGCGCAGGCGACCGGCAAATCCCAGTGGCACGTCGGGCCGACCTGGCCTGACCCGTTTCGTGGCAGGGCCGCTTTCCCCCCAAGCGGCCCTGCCTCCGTCTCCGCACCGCGTCCGACGGCGCGATAGGCGGCTTGATGTGGTCGCGGCGGCCCGGCGCGCGTTAGCTGGTCGCCGGGAGTTCGAGACGCGCCGCTCGCGGAGCGGACCGGAAAGGCCCGCCTCTCGGCCAACCCTGCGGAGACGCTATCCTGGCGTCCATGCCAGCTCGACCGTCGCCCGCAACGCCAACGCCCATAGTCCTCGTCGTCGCGGACCCGGCTCGCTCCAATGACCCGGCGTTGACCCAACTCAAGAACGAGATGTACGCAGACGGCATCCGCCGCCACGGCGGCAAACCCGTTCTCGTCTCCACCGCCACTCCAGAGACCGAGCGCGACCGACTCATCGGGGAGATGGCGGGGCTGCTTCTGACCGGCGGCGCGGACATCGACCCTTCCCTCTACCGCGAGCCAGCGGCCGGCGCGACGGAGATAGACCCCGCCCGCGACGGGCTGGAGCAGATCGCCTGGCGCGAGGCGGAGCAGCGGTCCGTCCCGGTCCTCGGCATCTGCCGCGGCCTCCAGGCCATCAACGTCTTCTGCGGCGGGAGCCTGCTCCAGGATGTCCCCAGCCACGCCGGCACGCCCTACGGCCAGGGCCCTGCTCAGACGCACAACATGGAGATAGACCCCGACAGCCGGCTGGCCCGGGCGCTGGCCGAGGGCGCCCCTGAAGGCCTGGCTACGACCGACGAGGACGACGCGACGATCGAGTTGACGGTCAACACGTTCCACCACCAGGCCGTCGACTATGCTCGTCTCGCTCCGGGTCTGCGAGCCGTGGGCTGGGCGTCGAGCGAGGCCGGCCGTCTGGTCGAGGCTCTTGAGAGCCGCGACGATCGCTGGCTCGTTGCGGTCCAGTGTCACCCGGAACGAACCGACTCGACGCCAGAAGAGTTCGAGGGCCTCTGGGAAGCCTTCGTCCGCACCGCCCGCGGGGCGGCCGCCGCCCCAGTCGCCTGAACTCGCGCGGCCCGCGCTCTTTCGGCCGCCCGCACGGCCGTCGGTGACGGTATCGTGTGCCGGTTACGGGGGCTTTCTGGCTTCGGCCGCGGGTGCTTCACTCGTTGCGGGAGACAGGCGGAGGAGGTCGTCGATGTTGGTACCCCTCTCGGTGCTCGAGTTCCGCGACCGTGCCGAAACCTACTTTGGCGAGAAGGTCGGCGTGGTCGATGGCGAGCGCCGCTTCACCTACCGTCAGTTCGGCGAGCGAACGCACAGGCTCGCCAATGCTCTGGTCGAATTGGGGGTCGAGCCGGGGGATCGGGTCAGCTTCATCACGTACAACACTCACCAGCTGCTCGAGGCGTACTACGGCGTGCTCGAGGCCGGCGCGGTGCTGAACCCGGTCAACATCCGGCTGACGCCCAAGGAGATCGCCTACATCCTCGGCCACGCCGGCTCGAAGGTCGTCTTCTTCCACAAGGACTTCAAGCCGCTCGTCGAAGCCCTGATCCCGGAGCTGCCGGCAAAGCCCCGGTTCGTGATCATGGAAGGGGCCACGGACGGCGTCGCGTCCGACGAGTACGAGGCCCTGCTGGCCGGCGGCTCGCCGGACCCGCTGAAGCCCGAGATAGACGAGAACTCCATCGCCGAGCTCTTCTACACCAGCGGCACGACGGGCTTCCCCAAGGGCGTGGCGATGACTCATCGCGGGCTGTACCTTCACGGCCTGTACGCGGAGATCACCCTCCGGTTCGACGAGGACGACGTCGTCCTGCACGTGGTTCCGCTCTTCCACGTCAACGGCTGGGGCACGCCCCATTTCCTGACGATGATCGGCGGCCAGCACGTCATGCTTCGCAGGTTCGAGCCGCTGGCGCTGATGCAGGCGGTCGAGCGCCACAGGGTCACACGCGTCCTGGCGGTTCCGGCGATCTTCAACGCCATCCTCCATCACGCCGATCGCCCGAAGCATGACCTCTCGAGCCTGAAGCAGCTGATCATCGGCGGCGCGCCGTCCTCGCCCACGCTCGTCGCCGGCCTGGAGGAAGCGCTCGACGTTCAGGTCGTCGCTGGCTACGGCCTGACCGAGACGTCGCCGATTCTTACGGTGGCAATGCCCCGAGACTTCCTGACCGCCTCCGAGACGCCGGAGAAGCGCCGGCTCCGGCAGTCGTGGACGGGCTGGCCAATCCCCGGCATCGGGCTTCGCGTCGTCCACTCCGACGGCCGCGACGTACGAGCCGACGGGGAGCAGATCGGCGAGATCATCGTCCGCTCCAACACCGTCATGAGCGACTACTACAAGGATCCCGAGGCCACGGCCGAGACGATCCGCGACGGCTGGCTCTACACCGGAGACATGGCCGTCATCGACGACCAGGGCTACGTCCTGATCAAGGACCGCTCGAAGGACATCATCATCCGCGGGGGCGAGAACATCTCCTCGGTCGAGGTCGAGAACGCCATCCTGGCGCATCCGGCCGTGCTGGAATGTGCGGTGGTTTCCGCGCCCGACAAGGCGCTCGGCGAAGCCCCCGTCGCTATCGTCGTTCTCAAGCCGGGCGAGGCGGCGACACCCAAAGAGCTGCGCGAACACTGCAAGGGGCGGCTGGCCCGCTTCAAGGTCCCGCGCGACATCCATTTCCGTGACTCTCTGCCGAAGGGCGGCACGGGCAAGGTCCTCAAGGCCGAGCTGCGCGAGCCGTTCTGGAAAGGCCACGACGCTCGGGTCCAGTAACCGGGGAGGAGCGGTAACCGGTCCAGCTGCGACCGATCGACCGAGCGGCCGCCGACGGGCGTGACCGCGGCCGATGCGCTCCTGTTCGGCTACCTGTTGGTGTCAACGACGCAGAAGCGGTTGCCTTCCGGATCGGCGAGGATGACGTAGTCGGCGTCGAGCGGTCGTTTGTCCCACTGGACCTCGCTGGCCCCCAGGGCTTTCAGGCGCTCGACCTCGCCGACCTGGTCGTCCGTGTAGAGGTCGAGATGGATGCGCGGCGGCACACCCAGCGGCGAAGGATGCATGTCGAGGGAGAGGTTCGGCCCGACGCCGCCTCGCGGACCCAGCATCATGAAGTCGTCGCTGTCGCTCGGCCGGCGCACGTACCCGAGAGCGGCCCCCCAGAACTCCGCCTGACGCTGCAGATCGTCGACGCGCAGGACGATCGAACCGACGCGAATCATCCCGAGCACTGTACCGCGGCGGCCGACGACCGGTTATGCCGCGCGCGAGACGAGTCGCCCGGCGATCGCACCCGGCCTCGTGCTCGGGAGCTTCCCGCGGTTGGGACCCCATCCGTAAGATTGACGACGCCTGCCGATCGAATCGACTGGCGACAGACCGGCCCCGCAGGAGGACGAACGCGTGCTGTTCGATCTGCCACTCTCCGAGTTGCGCGTCTACAAACCCGACCGCGAGGAGCCGGCCGACTTCGACTCCTTCTGGGCCGGGACGCTCGCGGACGCCCGGTCGCACCCGCTGTCGCCAAGATTCGATCCGGTCGACACAGGGCTGACGACGGTAGACGTCTGGGACGTGACCTTCTCCGGCTTCGGCGGTCAGCCCATCAAAGGCTGGTTCCTGGCCCCGCACGACGTCGCCGCGTCGCCGTTTACTAGGGACGGCCGGCTGCCCTGCGTGGTGGAGTACATCGGCTACGGCGGCGGCCGGGGCCGGCCCATCGACTGGCTGCTTCCGCCCAGCGCCGGGTACGCGCATCTCGTCATGGACGTCCGCGGGCAGGGCAGCACGTGGCGGGCCGGTGATACCCCGGATCCGGAGTCCGGCGCCGCAACGGGCCAGTTCCCCGGCTACGCCACGCGCGGCATCGCCGATCCGGAGACCTACTACTACCGCCGGCTCACGACCGACGCCGTCCGGGCCGTGGAGGCCGCGCGGGCCAATCCGCTCGTCGACCCGGGGCGCATCGCCGTGAACGGCGGGAGCCAGGGCGGCGGCGTGGCGCTGGCCGCGGCCGGCCTCGTGCCCGATCTGATGCTCACCCTGACCGACGTCCCATTCATGTGCCACTGGCGCCGGGCAACCGAGATCACGGACAGCGATCCGTACCACGAGATCGTCGGCTACTGCCAGGTCCACCGCGACCAGGCGGACCGCGTTTTCCGAACGCTCTCGTACTTCGACGGCCTGAACTTCGCCGCCCGGGCGACTTCTCCGGCGCTCTTCGCCGTGGCCCTGATGGACACGGTCACTCCGCCCTCAACCGTCTTCGCGGCCTACAACCACTATGCCGGGCCCAAGGAGATCGAGGTCTACCCGTTCAACGGCCACGAAAACGGAGAGTCGATCCACGTCGAGCGCAAGCTCCGTCGCCTGGCAGCCGCAGCTCGGGGCTGAAGCCCGTGAGGCCCACGCTGGCGATGCCGGCGATGCCCAGGAGCCGGAACGCCTGGCTCGCCCTCGGAGCACTGGCCGCGATCGTCGCGGCGGCCGTCCTGCTTCGCTTCGTCGATCTCGCCGCCAACCCCGGCGGCCTGTACGGTGACGAGGCGGCGGAGGGGCTGGACGCCGCCCGACTGCTCCACCAGCCCGGCTTCCATGCCGACTTCCTGGTCTGGTTCCCGGACGACGGCGGGCGCGAGGCGCTCTTCGCGTACGTGGTCGCGGCCGCGTTCCAGCTCTTCGGGCAATCCGTCCTGGTCCTGCGCGCGACGGCGGCGGCGTTCGGTGTGGCGGGCGTGCTCGGCATCGGCGCCGTGGGCCGACGCTTCGGGACGTGGACGGGAGTGGTCGCCGCGGCCTGGGCCGCCGGCTCGCTGTGGCTCGTGTGCGTCGACCGCGACGGCATGCGCAACGCCATCGTCCCTCTCTTTGGGGCAGTGGCGTTCATCGCGCTGCTGCACTGGGCCGCGCGGCCCGGCCGAGCGGCGGCAATCCTGGCCGGGGCGGTCACCTCGCTGGCGGCGCTCTACACGTACCAGCCGCTCAAGCTCCTGCCGGTGCTGGTCGTGGTCTGGCTGCTGTGGCTGCGCCGCGCCGACCGCGTCCATTACGACGAGCTGCGCGCGGGGGCCGTCCCGTTCGCGGCAGCGTTCCTCGCAGTTGCCGCGCCTATGATCGCCGTCGCAGTCACGGAGCCGGCGAACTACTTCGGCCGCGCGGCGGCGACGAGCGCCTTCAACCCGACGGTGGAGGCGGACAGCAACCCGCTGATCCACGCCCTGCGGACGGTGGCGATGTTCGGGCTGGCCGGCGACCCGAACCCGCGCCACGACGTGGCGGCGCTGCCGCTCGTGCCGCTGCCACTCAGCGTGGTCGCGGGCTTTGGACTGGTGCGGCTGTGGCGAATGCGTCGCGACCCGAGCCACTCCCTGGTCCTTCTGGCCCTGCCCGTCTTCCTGGCCGCGCCGCTCGTGGCCACGGAAGGTGGATCGCCCCACGCCCTGCGAGCGCTGGGCCTCGCGGCGCCCCTCGGTGTCGTCATCGGGCTGGGAGCCGTGGAGCTAGTCGAGCAGGTCCGGGGACGCTGGGAGCGAGAGGCGGAGATCCTGGCCGTGGCGACCGTGGCGGTGACCCTGACCGCGGTCGCCGGCTGGAGCGGGTGGGCCTATCTCACCAGGCCGATCGCCGACCGTTATGCCGCCTACAGCTATCCGATCGTCTCGCTGGCCCGACTGGCGGCCGGCCAGCCCGGCTCCGCCCTGCCCGGCACGGCAGTCGTTCTGGACGACTACTCGGCGATGGACGTCGACTTCCTCGACTTCGACCGACCGCCGACAGTCTTCGCGCCAGGGATCAGGATCTCCGACCCGACCGCCTACTCGCAGACCCTGGCGCTCGACCGGGCCGACCTCTCGAAGGCGCTCGGGCCTGAATTGGGCGGGCGTGCCGTGGCCGTCGCCTGGGACACTTCGGGGGCACCGTCCGTTTGGGCGGTTACGCCGTGAGCGCGCCGCGAAGCCGGTTCGCCGAGTTGACATACGGTCAGGCTCTGGCGCTCGTCACGGTCGCAGGGGCAGTCTTCCGGCTGGCCCTTCTGGCGCGGCAGCAGCTGGGCATCGACGAGGACTTCACCGCCGCCGTGGTGTCGAAGCCGCTCGGCGAGATGCTCGGCGCCGTGGGCCGCGACAGCGCACCGCCACTGTTCTACATCGCGGAGTGGCTGGTGGCGCAGGCCTGGCAGGGGCCCGCCGGTCTCCGGCTCGTGCCTGCAGCCGCCGGCATCGCCCTCATTCCGCTCGTCGCCGGCCTGGCCCGGCGCGTCGCCGGCGATTCGGCCGGACTTTGGGCCGCGGCCCTGGTCGCCTTCCTACCGGCGACACTCCTCGGCGCCGAGAATGCCCGGATGTACTCCGCGGCCGGGGCCGTGGTCGTGGCCGCCACTTTGCTCGTGTGGCGCGCGCTCGAGCGCCCGAGCGGTCGACGGTGGATCGCATACACGTCCATCGCCGCTGCGGCAATCTGGGTCGATTACTTCTCGGCCGTAGCCCTGACCGGCGTCGTGGTTGCGGTCGTCTGGCGGCGGCCGGAGCGGCAGCGGCTGATGGTGGCCATCCTGGCCACCGCTGCGGCATTCGCGAGCGTGGGTCCTTGGCTGCTTCTCTCGGCGAGTCAGATCGCCCACGCCGGCGACAGCTTCTGGATCCCGCCCCTGAGCCCTGGCTCGGTGGCGGGCACCTTCGGGCAGCTGTTCGCCGGGCCGCCGGTCGATCCCGGCGTCCCGGGCCGCGACGCGCTGGTGGCGCTCCAGGTTCTGGCGGTCGTGGCCGGGTCGATGGCCCTAGTGGCCGTCGCGGTCGGATGGCGGCGCCTGCAGCCGGAGGCCCGGCGCGCGACCACCTTCCTGCTGGTCGCCTGCTGCGGCGTGGCGGCCCTGGCCGCGGTCAGCATCTGGCGGCCGCTCCTGGAGGCGCGCTACGCCGGCGTCATGTGGCTGCCGCTCTTCGCCCTGGCGGGCGTCGGGCTGGCGTCGGTGCCACGGCGTGTGGCTGCGGCGGCGCTGGTGGCCCTGGCCGTCCCGTCACTCGCGCTGGGCTTCACTCCGACCCACCCGGAGACGGCATCGCTGCTGCCCGAGATCGAGTCGCGGGTCGGTGCCGACGACCTCGTCGCCGCCGACGCGGACCACTACCTGCTACTCCTCGGCTCGGGCGACGCGGCGGTGCGGGCCCGCCTCCATATCTTCGCCGCCGAAGACCCGCCCTGGTACTTCGGCACGGCCGCCTATGCAGCAGGTGCGGTCATCCACTCGGTCCCGGCCTCTGTCGTTGCGGACGGCGGGTCGATCTTCTGGGTCGCCGACCCGGGCGCCGCTCCCCCATCGCTGCCGGCGGGCTACCACTCCCTGGAGACCCGCTGCGTGGTCCTGGCCTGCCTCGACGTCTACGGTCCGCCGGGCGGCTGAGCGCGGCACGAGGCAGGCTCGGTGCGGAGGGAGACCGCAAGGATTTGAGTCATCGCGGGCGAGGCTATGGCGTCGGTGTGTCGGTGGGCGTGTCGGTCGCCGTCGGTGTCGGTGTCGGCGTGTCGGTGGGCGTGTCGGTCGCCGTCGGTGTCGGTGTCGGTGTGTCGGTGGGCGTGTCGGTCGCCGTCGGTGTCGGCGTCGGTGTGTCGGTGGGCGTGTCGGTCGCCGTCGGTGCCGGCGTGTCGATCGGCCCCGCGCCCGGCGCGGTCGGGGCCGGCGTCGGAGTAGCAGTCGAAGCCTTCGTGGGCGTCGGCTGTGTCGTCGGTGCCGCGACCGGCTGGGTCGTCGGTGCCGCGATCGGCTTGGTCGTCGGTGCCAACAGCGAGGACGTCGCGGTCGGGACGGCCGTCGGGCTCGCCGTCGGAAGCGAGGAAGTGATCGACGTGGGGATTGCCGCTAGGACCGCCGTGGG
>Ga0182017_10003294_pt1 | contig 12087 bp, 8 predicted proteins | sample 712E3DmetaG_FD_120492 | JGI IMG/M metagenome (GOLD analysis project Ga0182017, IMG submission 120492) | Permafrost microbial communities from Stordalen Mire, Sweden - 712E3D metaG | ecosystem: Environmental > Terrestrial > Soil > Wetlands > Permafrost | place: Sweden: Stordalen | collected... | reverse complement strand
GTGGACAATGCCACGAACATACTGTTTGGCAGAGTGTTGTACTATTTCGTGAGCATATCCAAGTCTCTCAACGTAATTGTAGCTAGGGAGTTCATCGGTATAAACCACTGTTTTGTTAGATTTGGCAACGTTCTTTTCAATCATTGGGAGAAGCGTATGTGCTTTAACATCGGGAATTACTTGAGTGATAGCGTTCCCTTGACGTTCTACCATGCCCATTACGATTGTCTTACCGCTTGCACCACGACCTCTAGCACCTTTGTGCTTGCCACCGATGTAAGTCTCGTCAACTTCAACTTGTCCAGAAAGAGGATTGACGTTATCGGTCATAAGTTTGCGAATCTCTTTGAACATTCTCCACGCTGTTTTATAGGTAACACCAGCTTCTCTTTCAAGCTGTTTAGCGGAGATACCAGTCTTTGTCGTGGACATGAGGAATATAGCATAAAACCAAGATTTCAGCGATGTTTCGGATTTCTGAAAGATAGTACCCATAGTTGGGGATACCGAATGTCCACAGAACTCGCAAACGTAATCTTTCTTGCCTACTCTCTTGAAATACTTCGTTACTTTTTGGCACTTAGGGCAAAACACGCCATCTGGGTAGCGAGCCTTAAAAAGGAACTCAAGGCAAGCCTCATCAGTTGGGAAGTGTTGGTTAAAGTCTTTCAAAGTAAATCTTGCGTTTTTCATCTCTCTCACCTCTATACTTATATACTAGCACAAAATCTACTGTATGTCAAGGGATAGTTACGTAATTTATTACAATCAACCTTGTATTTTTATGATCCCACAAAATCTAATTAGGGTCACAATCAGATGGATTGTGACTTAAAATTATGACGTTTTGTTACCCCACCCAACTTAATATGTGGACTTGGCAATTCAACCTCTTTGGGAAATCACCTTAGGCTGCAGTAGGCCTAAATGGGTGAGATACTATAGGTATAGTGTCATAATCCACTTTACAATCTAAATTGTAAAGCTATTATCAGACTAAGACTCCCTAAGAGTTTTTGTGGTTTTTAGCAGATTATCAAACAAAACGGCGAAATGTGAGCAATCTTTAATTCGGATTTAATTCCGAAAACAAGAGAAAATTATTCCCTCGCGACATTAGCTTTGCAAAACGACATTACCTATCGCTATGTTGTGCTATACTAAGCTAAATTCTGAATTAGTCATAGGGGGAAATAGTGTATAAACAAAAAGCTGACGAAAGTCGGTTAGTTCGTTTGACTCAAATCCAACATTTCCTTCATAAAAATAAATCAGGTCTTACCTCGAAAGAACTAGCTCAGCTATGTGATACAACGGTTCGTACCATACAGCGAGATTTGTTGGTTCTTCAATGCGATTTGCATATTCCGTTGACAAATAAAGGACACGACCGCTACGGTATTATGAACGAATATGTGTTGCCTCCCGTGTCCTATTCACTTTACGAAGCTTTAGGATTATTCTTAGCAGCCCGTCTGATTGTCCGGCAAACAGATGATAACAATCCCCATATTAAAAGTGCGCTTGTTAAATTGACTTCTTCCATGCCTAAATCTTTAGGAATAAACCTGCGCAAAAGCATTGCTAATTTTGGTAAACGATTAGTTGATTTAGAAGAACTGGACGTTTTCGAGAAAATTGCTATTGCCTGGGTAACCCAGAAACGCGTGAAAATTATTTACCAATCACTCAGCCGGGATAAGGATAAAGAGTGGCTGGTTAATCCGTATTTTATAGAAATGACCGGAGTTGGTTATTCTACCTACCTCATCGGATACGGAGAAAGCGCAGATAGAAATGGTATCACCACCTTCAAAGTAAATCGAATTAAAGAAGTTACTATTTTAGATGAAGACTTTGCCATTCCAGAAGATTTTAACATTGAAAAACTGATCGGCTCCAGCTGGGGTGTGATGTGGGGGGATGAAATCATTGTTAAACTCAAGTTCTCCGCAAACGTAGCGCGGCGAGTGAAAGAAACAACCTGGCATCAATCTCAGCAGTTACAGGATCTGCCGCACGGAGATTGTATTATGACCTTAAAAGTTGGAAGTGCCTTAGAAATGACACCCTGGATTCGAGGTTGGGGCCCAGACGTAGAGGTGCTGGAGCCTGCCGAACTCAGAGAACAGTTCAAGAATTGGGCGAAAGAGCTAGGCGCCATGTATAACAAACCACTAATGGAGAGCGGGCCTAATGGAAAATGATGATAAATATTACGCACACTCAGAAAATAATCTCGGTGAGAAACATGGTTTACTGGAACACTTGCAACAGACTTCTCAAATTGCGCAATTTTCTACGTATCAAGAACAATTTAAGACAATTTTCAAATTAACTGGTTTATTACACGATCTCGGTAAATATCAACCCGAATTTCAGAGCTATCTTGTAAACGGAGGGAAGCGCGGCAGTGTTCCTCACGCTTCATGGGGAGCTGGTTATGCCCGACTAAACCGACTTATCGAACCATCAATTGTCATTGATGGTCACCATAAAGGGTTACCAAATAATTCGGTTTGGAAGAATGATACTGAACCTTTCAAACGAAGAGAAGTTCCCGGCTTTGAAGATGCTGTGGAAAGATTTCTTCATGATTATGGGAATGTTGAGACTGATCTCAAACTACCCGAATCCATGGAGTTTGCTAATTCATTACAGCGCGAGGCCTTTATAAGATATCTTTTTAGTGCTTTAACTGATGCCGATTGGCTTTCAACCGAGCAGCATTTTGAAAAGGACAAATATAACACGCGCAAAAGTGCGATTTTGCAGGCTGACTTATTGATAAATAACTTAGATCAAGAATTTATAAAGAAATCTAAAATCGGTGAAATTAATCAATTAAGAAATGATGCGCGAAATCAAGTACTTCAGAAAGCAGGCACGGCATGTGGATTCTATTCTCTAGCGCTCCCCACTGGAATGGGCAAAACGCTAATATCCGTGGCATGGGCATTGCGACATGCGAAAGAAAACAAATTAAAGCGAATAATCCTAGTCCTGCCTTATGTAAATATCATTGACCAGACCGCCCAAGTGTTAAAAAATATTTTTGGTGAAGAACAGGTACTAGAACATCATTCTGGTTTTAACGAAGATGCTAAAGCAGGTACTTTGCCCGATCAAGAAAGAAGGCAATTAGCTTGCGAAAACTGGGATTATCCTATTATCGTCACAACAACGGTACAGTTTTTTGAATCATTATTCAGTAATAGCCCTGGCCAATGCCGTAAAGTGCATAACATCGCGGAATCAGTTGTGATATTTGACGAGGTCCAAACGTTGCCCAAGGAAGAGATATTACCAACCCTCCAAATGCTCAAAGACATACAGGAAGTAATGAAAGTATCATTTTTGTTTTGCACCGCAACCCAACCAGCATTCGAAAAAAGACCAGGATTTGATGGCATAAATAACATTCATCCATTAATTAAAAACCCTGGAATACTTTATGACAAAACAAGGCGGGTTGAATATCTTTTACTAAACGGATTGGAGAAAATTGAATACAACGAATTACTCAAGTCTGTTTTACAAACTGAAACCGCTGCCCTGGTGATATTTAATACCAAAAAGGCAACATTAGAGTTTTTTAATTGCGCCAATAACAGTGGTAGTTGGGAAAGAAAGTATCATTTGTCTACAGCTATGTGCCCGGCGCACAGAAAAGAAGTTATTCAAAATATAAGGAAGGATTTGGACGATAAGAAGAAAATATTGGTATCTTCCACTCAACTGATTGAAGCGGGTGTCGATTTTGATTTTCCTGTTGTATTTCGCGCAATCGCACCACTTGAGTCAATTATCCAATCCGCAGGACGATGTAATCGTGAAAACTCATTGGGGAATAATGGAGGAAAAGTATTTTTATTTAAGCTACAAGACAATGGTATGCCGGATAAAACATATGCGGCGTGTGCCGGATACACTGAAGAGTTGATTAAACAAGATATAAGTCAATTACATAGGTATAACATATTCAATGAATATTACGCCCGTATAATTCAGTTATATGTTGATCCTGATAAATATAATATCAATGAAGCTCGTAAACGTTTTGATTTTGAAACAGTAAACGATGCCTATCACATAATCAGGAATAGTACCGAAGGATTATTTATTTATAACTATAATGATGATAGCAAACAGTTAATGCATTCGATCGAAAACAAAGAGTTTTTATCAAGAGATGACTACCGGAGAATGCAGGTTTTTACAGTCCAGGTTTATCATGACTTCATGATAAAAAACGGGCAGATGTGTAAAATATTGCCGCAAGGAGGTGTGGTTTGGTATGGGAATTATAGCAATCAAACCGGCATTACAATAGTTCCATTAGAGGCAGATAAAATGGTAGTTTAATCAGGAGGTGCAAATGCTGGATAACCGAATTGTTAGAGTAAAAGTTCAGGGTGATTACGCATGTTTTACGAGGCCTGATTTTAAGGTTGAACGACTGACATACCCTTGCATGACTCCATCGGCAGCAAGGGGGGTTCTTGACTCGATTTTATGGAAGCCCGAATTTCAATGGTACGTGCGAAAAGTAATCATTTTAAGTCCTATTCGTTTCGCGACGATCAAACGTAACGAAATCAAATTTAAGCAAGGTCGCGAACCAATTGTAATCGAGAACAGCCGCGCTCAGCGCAATAGTGTAGTTTTAAAGAAAGTTGCATATATTATTGAGGCGTCAATTTATCAAAACGAACAGAACTATAAAAATAAACCCGAAAAATATATCGGTAGAAAAGGAATTGATGCTGAAAACGATGGAATATTCACCCGTCGTTTAAAAAAAGGACAATGCTGGCGCCGGCCTTATCTGGGGGTTCGGGAATTTTCGGCTGAATTTATGGAACTAGATGGTACGGAAGAACCGATAAAAGAAACCATACCCGTTGGAAGTATGCTGTTCGATATTTTCTACGATGAGAAAGGAAAACCTGAGCCGCTGTTTTTCTATGATGTGGCTGTTCGTAACGGTGTTCTAAATTGTGAAGTTCCAGAGAACGATAAGATGATGCAGTCAAGTCATATCCAGTCACCACTCAATAGTGAAATGTCTTCGATAATTTATGAATTCAATCACGAAGAAGAAAAAGAGGCCGCATCATGATTAAAGAATTAAGTGAACTGGGGAAAACTCTCCGGAATCAGAAAACAGGAAACCAATGGGTGCATGATGCGCTTAAAGAGGAAACTATTTCAATAGAAATAGTTATCAATGAACATGGAAGCTTCCTGAAATTTGAGCAGTTTGAAAAGAAACTAACTATTGCCGAATCTATTGCGGCAAAAAAGGGGAAAGCAAGATTACTCCTTGATAAAGCTGAGGAGGTCCTATGTTATGGTGGAGAAGTATCGAAGAAAAAACATACTTTATTTTTAGAAAAATTAAAAACCTATGATGGCCTCCAAGAGATGGCCCCCGTTCTAGCTTTTTATGTAAATGGGACTAATGGGGTGAAAAAAGCCCTTTCAGAATTCGAAACGTCTATCCCAGAAGAGAAGAACCGAAAGGGGAACATAGGTTTCAGAATCCACTTGGAGGGGTGTCGAGTTCATGAAAAACCAGAAATATTAAGGAAAATAATTGAAAAGTATGATTATACCCAACGGGAGTCTCTTAAATTCGAGCTACGAAACTGCTCAATTTGCGGGACCCATAAATATCCCGTCGAAGATATTCCACATGGCATGATAAAGAAAGTACCGAATGGGCAATCCAGCGGATGCGCACTTGTTTCCTATAACGAAAATGCATTCGAGTCATATCAACTAAAAGGTAACAATAATTCTTCAATTTGTACAAATTGTGCTAAAACATATGTCGAAGGCTTAAACTGGCTTTTATCCTCGGGCAATGAAACTATTGTTACGAACAAAAAGGGGAAAGAAAAGCCCTCATTCCGCTATACCAACCGTAAAAATTTAGGGCCGGATACGGCAATGGTATTCTGGACACGGAAAAATGACCACTTACCTGAAATGGACCAACTGGAAGCACCAGATGCTGAAGCCGTAGGGCTATTAATTGAATCTGTAAAATCTGGTAAAGTAACAGACAGTCAATATCTTGAGCCAGACTGGTTTTATGCCGCTACATTGTCCGGATCTGCGGCTCGAGTTGTGGTGAGAGACTGGATTGAAACCAGTTTATTTGCTTTTCATGAATCGGTGGCGAAGTGGTTCCAGGATATTTGTATTGCAGAATACGACAGTAATTTGCGCCAATTCAAGTCCTATTACCCCGGGTTGTACACTCTTTCTAAAAGTTGTCAGAATGAATCAGAATCAAAAGATGTTACTTTTTCCAGAGTTGCCACCTACTTATGGGATGCGGCTCTAAAAAATAGTCCACTGCCATTATGGATTTTGACAAAAGTCCTGCAAAGAGCCCGTCTGGATGAATCTGGCGTAACTGCCGAAAGAGCAGCGTTAATTAAAATTATATTAAATCGAAATAAAAAAGGAGGTGATTTTGTGATTAAGGACAAAATTCAAGATGGGGACAGGCCGGTGGCTTATATCTGTGGGCAAATTTTTGCCAAATTGGAAAGCATACAATTCGCAGCTCTGGGACAAATAAATGCAGGGATACGCGAACGGTATTTTACTTATTCGATGACTATGCCGTCCGCCGCATTTGGGAGATTATTTAACTTAAATTCTAAGCATTTCACCAAATTGAAAAATGATAAACCTGGACTTGCCGTAATGCTGGATAAAGAGCTTCAAGAATTGTGCAAGGACATCGAAATCAGCAAGTTCCCCGCTACATTTCAGTTAGAAGAACAGGGGCAGTTTGCAATCGGATATTATCACCAGAAACAGGCGCAGTTTAATATACTAAAAAATAAATAAGAGAAATAGGAGAAATAATATGAGCGAAATAATTAAGAACCGGTATGATTTTGTTTTTTTATTCGATGTAAAGGACGGCAACCCTAATGGCGACCCTGACCAAGTGAACTTACCCAGAGCCGATGCTGAAGACCAGCATGGTTTAGTGACAGATGTATGTATAAAGAGAAAAGTCAGAAACTATGTAATGTTAGAAAAGGAGCTTAAGCCACCTTTTGATATATTTATAAGACAAGAAGCAATTTTGAATAATATCATTCACGCAGCGAAAGGTGATGGCATTAAGCAGCGGCAGGACACATTATGTGCACAATATTTTGATATTAGGACATTTGGTGCGGTATTGGCAACAGGTGACAAAGGTGCGGGAACGATTCGTGGTCCAGTACAGTTTACGTTTTCCCGTTCGAGAGATCGAATTTATCAGGCGGAGCACTCTATAACACGCTGTGCAGTAACAACTCGAGAGGAGGCCGAAGCCCAGGAAAAAAGAGAACATGCTTCCACCTTCGGACGGAAATCCACTGTGCCATATGCCCTTTATCAAATGCATGGTTTTATTTCAGCCTTTGATGCAACAAAAACCAAATTTTCAGAGGACGATTTAAAATTATTGTGGAAATCCTTAATTAACGCTTTTGAGAACGACCGGGCCGCCGCCAGAGGCGAAATGAATCCCAGAAAATTGGTTGTATTTAAGCATTCCAATCATCTGGGTAATGCGCTATCAGGCAATTTATTTGCACGTGTAACTATAAATAAAAAGACTGAACTCCCTAGAGGAATCGAAGATTATTCAATTGCAGTGGATAAAGACAAACTTCCTCCCGGAATTGATATTAAAGAGTGGCCAGAAGATAAATTATTCTAAACCGGTTTTAGAAATGTAGAAGGGAATTTATGTATACCGAAGATGACCTGTTGCCAATATCCGGTCTCCAGCACCTCGCTTTCTGTGAACGTCAGGTAGCCTTGATTCACATTGAAGGATTGTGGGAAGAGAACGTTTACACGGCAGAAGGAAAAATCCTGCACGAGCGTGCTCATGAAGAGGGGAGCGAAGCCGTGGGTGATATACGCATTGCCCGCGGCTTACGCTTGCGTTCACTACGGCTTGGATTGGTGGGTGTGGCTGATGTTGTAGAGTTTCACCGTGTGGATAGTCCTGTAGACAAAGCCAGCGTCGAACTTCCCGGCATAAAAGGGCGGTGGGAACCGTTCATCGTTGAATATAAACGCGGTATGCCGAAGCTGGATCGCACGGATGAAGTCCAGCTTTGTGCTCAGGCGATGTGTTTGGAGGAAATGCTGGATGTGGATATTACCTCATCTGCGTTCTTCTACGGTAAACCCCGCCGGCGGGATATCGTAAATCTGGACAGTTCGTTAAGAGAAGAGACCGAAAAGATCGCCCTGCATCTCCATGCATTAATTGATTCTGAGAAAACACCTGTCGCTGTGTACAGTGCAAAATGTGAGCGGTGTTCATTAATAGACCATTGTTTACCCAGAATGCCGCGGGGCCGCGCTAGTGTAGAAAACTATCTGCGTAACGCTTTGTCTGAAAATGAGGGTAAATGAAGCACTTATTAAATACGCTCTACATTACTACTCAAGGATCCTACCTAGCCCGTGAAGGTGAAACCGTGTTAGTGCGTGTCGAGCAGGAAACTAAACTGCAATTGCCCATCCACACTATTGGCTCAATCATCTGTTTCGGGCAAGTTTCTTGCAGCCCATTTTTACTCGGTTTATGCGCCGAGCGTCACGTCAGTGTATCTTTCCTCAGTGTGAACGGCAGATTTATGGCTCGTATGGAAGGTCCGGTATCAGGGAACGTGCTTCTGCGGCGTGAGCAATACCGCCGGGCTGATAATCTGGAAAGCTCTGCTGTAATCGCACGTGCTGTAGTTATCGCCAAGATTGCAAACTGCCGTAGTGTTCTGCTTAGAGCCGTGCGTTCTTACCCCGAAGGTGAAGGCGTCAGCGAGCTGAAAACAACAGCTGATTATTTGAATACGCAGTTACAATCACTGAATGAACCCTTGCCTTTAGACTCCATTCGGGGAATTGAGGGAGATGCTGCACGTAACTATTTTGGTGTCTTTAAATATTTAGTGATAGAACAGAAGGAAGCGTTCTCGTTCAACCGTCGGAGCCGTCGTCCTCCTCTGGATAACATGAACGCCATTTTATCGTTCCTTTACACTGTTCTTGCTCATGATGTTGCCTCTGCGCTTGAGTGCTCTGGCATTGATCCCGCGGTTGGGTTTCTTCACAGGGACCGGGCTGGGAGACCGGGGCTTGCATTGGACATCATGGAGGAGTTTCGCCCTTATATTGTCGATAGACTTGCCCTGACTTTGATCAACCTTAAACAGATTCAGGCCAGCGGGTTTCAACAAACAGAATCCGGTGCGGTGATTATGGATGATGTGACACGGAAGACCGTGTTGGTTGAGTATCAGAAGCGAAAACAGGAAGAAATTAAACACCCTTACCTTGGAGAAGATGTCGCGATCGGGCTACTGCCCCACATTCAGGCAATGCTTCTCTCCAGATATCTACGCGGAGAACTGGATAATTATCCGACCTTTATTTCAAGATAGGCATTAGAGCACCTTAATAATAAAATAGTGGATGATTATTTTGGTTTTGGTGATATTTTACTCAAATTGGAGAATAAAATGCTGGTATTGATAACTTATGACGTGGCGACAGAAAGCGAAGGCGGGAAAAAAAGACTAAGGCAAGTGGCCCAGGTTTGTAAAGACTATGGACAACGAGTCCAGAAATCCGTGTTTGAATGTCTGGTTGATCCAACAAAGTGGACAATTGTTCGAGAACGTCTGATCGAAAAAATTGACAAAAACCAGGATAGTTTGCGATTCTATTTTCTAGGGAGTAATTGGCAAGGAAGAATTGAACAAGTGGGAGCCGGGCAGACATATAACCCGGAAGGGCCCATAATAGTATAATTTTTGCCAACCATTAGCGTAGGTAAGGTCAGGCATGAGGTCGGCGAGCTTCAGCACATATTAACCTGACCTGGTAGTGAGCGTGAATAGACAATTCGTTTTTTGTTGATTAATTGGTTTTTACGCTCAAAATACTGTCGCCCCCCATGCGGGGGCGTGGATTGAAACCAGCTGTAACGCTGTTAGCCGGCCGGCCGGAATAATGTCGCCCCCCATGCGGGGGCGTGGATTGAAACTTTTCACATCCACCGCACTTAATAATCAAATTCGCGTCGCCCCCCATGCGGGGGCGTGGATTGAAACAGTGAATAATTCTGGCTACTGGCTGGAGGGATTAGGTCGCCCCCCATGCGGGGGCGTGGATTGAAACTTACTGGGTGACAGAATGCAACCTACTCTTACTACGTCGCCCCCCATGCGGGGGCGTGGATTGAAACCATGAAAAAAAAGACTGGCCAGACTTTTATCGTTGTCGCCCCCCATGCGGGGGCGTGGATTGAAACCTAGGTTATGATGGGGGTACTGCAGCCGTACAAGGTCGCCCCCCATGCGGGGGCGTGGATTGAAACACTCAAAAAAAAGCGCAAAAGTAAAAGCAAAAGCGTCGCCCCCCATGCGGGGGCGTGGATTGAAACAGCTAAATAGCTAAAATAATAAAAGAAGGTGTAGTGTCGCCCCCCATGCGGGGGCGTGGATTGAAACACTAACTTGCCTGTTTGTAGCCTTTGGAGTTTGAATGTCGCCCCCCATGCGGGGGCGTGGATTGAAACTAATTTCTGAGCGTTCTTAGCAGCCGTTGTCTCATTGTCGCCCCCCATGCGGGGGCGTGGATTGAAACCTAAAGTTACTTCTGTACCCATTGATGGAGTATAGTCGCCCCCCATGCGGGGGCGTGGATTGAAACGTTTTTCCGTCTACTGTAAGAGTAGCTATCCTGCAAGTCGCCCCCCATGCGGGGGCGTGGATTGAAACATGATAATTAAAATTATTGCTCGGTTTATTTCGTGTCGCCCCCCATGCGGGGGCGTGGATTGAAACCTTGAGCGATTGCGGGAGCTAATGGAGCAAGTTGCGTCGCCCCCCATGCGGGGGCGTGGATTGAAACATTGTAAGGATATCTCCACCGCCGTTACTACCGGAGTCGCCCCCCATGCGGGGGCGTGGATTGAAACATTACGAACCGGGAAACTCATTACCTCTGCTATCATTAGGTCGCCCCCCATGCGGGGGCGTGGATTGAAACCCAACATAATTGTATCCTTTAAAATCGATATAAGGTCGCCCCCCATGCGGGGGCGTGGATTGAAACCTACAAGAGCAAGCGGCGATACTAAACTCTAGACGTCGCCCCCCATGCGGGGGCGTGGATTGAAACATGCTGTAGTGTCCCTGATAGCTCGCTCTGTTGCTGTCGCCCCCCATGCGGGGGCGTGGATTGAAACTGATTGGGGTCGGTGATAGTCGCGCCACCAGTTAGTCGCCCCCCATGCGGGGGCGTGGATTGAAACAAGGGTTTAGCAGATACTATTGGCCCGATTATCACAGTCGCCCCCCATGCGGGGGCGTGGATTGAAACAGTGGTTGCAGGAGGGCATGATACCGAGTGGGCTGGTCGCCCCCCATGCGGGGGCGTGGATTGAAACATCTCACAAGTGCTGGCCGCCGCAACTCCGCCCGGTCGCCCCCCATGCGGGGGCGTGGATTGAAACCCATGACGATACCCAATACTTGAGCTTGTTGCATCGTCGCCCCCCATGCGGGGGCGTGGATTATGTTAGGACGAGGCCGAAATAGCGCTGTGTTAAATAGATAGCCTACTGTCGCCAAAGGACACAATTTACGATAAATCAATCCTAACCCAACCGCTCACCGATAACCTCTTGACAGCCTCACTTAACAAAAGAGTGTTTCGTTAAGTAATTTGTTACTTATATTGGGGAAAATAACCAGCGGGGGATTTTATTTATGATGTTTTTTATTATGGAATGCCCTTTAACCAGTAAAAACACTGTATGGATGTCATCTAAATAGGTCTCTAATAAGGTGTATTCGGTTTAATTCCCGACTGGCTAAATCATGTACAGACTGCTGAGGCTAAATCGTTGCAACGAAGACCCTATTATTATAGTGTCCAAAAATTACTTAATAAAATAGTCATTTGTTAAGTAATTTTTAATTTGAGTTAGTATTGGGAAAATAAATAAATCGCTTATTCCCATCCAATGTAGGAATTCAGTGG
>Ga0182017_10003293_pt1 | contig 12088 bp, 18 predicted proteins | sample 712E3DmetaG_FD_120492 | JGI IMG/M metagenome (GOLD analysis project Ga0182017, IMG submission 120492) | Permafrost microbial communities from Stordalen Mire, Sweden - 712E3D metaG | ecosystem: Environmental > Terrestrial > Soil > Wetlands > Permafrost | place: Sweden: Stordalen | collected... | reverse complement strand
CTTCCCAAAGATGTAGTGGTAAAGATTGAAAATGGTGAAGTTACCGTGAAGGGACCGAAAGGCGAGCTTCATCGTAATCTGGGTTCTGATATCTCGATCAGTATGGAGAAAAATACGTTAGTCGTGGCCCGTGCCAACGATGAAAGAGATGTTCGTGCCCGTCATGGTTTAATGCGCGCGCTGATTGCCAATATGGTAATCGGGGTGACCAAAGGTTATGAAAAAGGCATCGATATTGTAGGTGTAGGTTATAAAGTACAGAAAACCGGTGACAAAGTAGTATTTAATGTTGGCTATTCGCATCCGGTAGAGGTTTCACCTGCGCCAGGCATAACTTTCGCAGTTGAAGGGACCACCAAGTTAAAGATCAACGGGATTGATAAAGAAGCTGTCGGATTAATGGCCGCGAAAATTAAAGCAATTAAACCCCACGACGCCTACAAGGGCAAGGGCTTAAGATATACCGGCGAAAAGATTAAGCTCAAAGCCGGTAAAGCGGGTAAGGCAGTCGGGAAGTAGAGGTATAGAATAAATGGCAAAGTTTAACCGCAAGGTAGCTCGTGACAGACGGCACACCCGCATTCGAAGAAGGGTGGAAGGCACTGAATCCAGACCCCGTCTCAGTGTTTTTCGTAGCCTGACTAACGTTTATGCTCAGGTAATTGACGATACCAAAGGAATTACCCTGGTATCCGCCTCGTCGCTGGACGAAGAGATCAAGAAAGCAGCCGAAGGTAAAAAGAAGGTTGATGTTTCCAAAATGGTAGGTGCTCTGGTCGCCAAACGGGCTAAGGAAAAGGGTGTCACAATGGTCGCTTTTGACCGCGGCGGATTTAAATATCATGGTAGAGTTAAAGCTCTTGCTGAAGCCGTTCGAGAGCAGGGATTGAAATTCTAAAAGAAAATAAGGATAGATAAGTATGGCGTTAATCAATAAGATAGACCCGGCTGAACTGGCACTAACGGATAAGCTAATTTATGTAAATCGTGTTGCTAAAGTAGTAAAAGGCGGCAAACGCATGAGCTTCAGCGCGCTGGTAGTTACCGGTGACGGTGCCGGTCATGTGGGAGTCGGACTTGGCAAAGCAAACGAGGTGCCGGTAGCGATAAATAAGGCTAACGCTGACGCCCGTAAAAATATAATTTCGATATGTATGGAAGGTTCAACTATCCCCCATGAAATAGAGCTGAAAATGGGTTCAGCGAGAATCATGCTGAAACCTGCGGCGCCTGGAACGGGAATTATTGCCGGCGGCAGTATGCGTGCGGTACTCGAATTATCCGGCGTCAAGGACATTTTAACCAAATCATTAGGTACATCCAATAAAACCAATGTTGCCCGTGCTACAGTTCTTGCTCTGAGCCAGCTCAAGAACCCGGCCGAAACAATTGCCAAAAGAAAACCGGCGGTGCAGCAAACCGGGGAGGTAGTAACCAGTGGCTAAATTATGCATTACCTTAGTTAAAAGCGGCATCGGTTATGAAGAAGATCAAAAGCGAACTCTGAAGGCGCTGGGGTTTCATCGACTGCATGAGAGTGTTGTACATGAGGATTCCCGGGCAATAAGAGGGATGATTAATAAAGTAAGACATTTAGTTAAAGTGGAGGAAGCAAGTTGATAAGACTGGATACACTTTCTCCTGCACCCGGCTCTCGGAAAGGCAAGAAAAGAGTCGGGCGTGGTGACGGAAGCCGAAAAGGAAGTTTTTCCGGACGGGGCTGTAAAGGACAAAAAGGCCGCGCCGGATTTAGGATGAAGCCCGGTTTTGAAGGTGGGCAATTACCTATTATCAAGCGGTTGCCCAGTCAGCGCGGTTTTACTAATATTTTTAAGACTGATTATGACGTCGTCAATGTCGCTCAGTTAAATGCATTCGCATCCGGAACCGTAGTTGATATTATTTCTTTATTAGAGCTTGGTTTGGTAAAAACCGGAGAGAAACCGGTTAAAATCCTGGGGGATGGTGAAATCGACCGCCCCTTGACCGTGAAAGCAGATAAATTTACGGCTACTGCCAAAGCTAAAATCGAAGCAGCAGGCGGTACAGCCGAGGAGTTTAGTGATGAAGCCTCGGCAGACTAGACCAAAGCTAGTACAGGCAATAATGGATGCTTTCCGCATGCCGGATTTGCGGCGTCGGATTTTGCTTACTTTCGCAATGCTGGTGGCGTTTCGTTTCATTGCCCATGTTCCATTACCCGGCGTAGATCCGGCTACTTTGAAACAAATGTTCAGCAGTAATGCCTTACTGGGTATGCTGGATATGTTTAGCGGCGGTGCGTTGAAGAACTTCAGCATCGTGGCAATGGGTGTTTATCCGTATATTACATCTACGATTATCATTCAATTAATGCAGCCGGTTATTCCTGCACTGCAGAGAATGTCCACGGAAGGAGAAGCCGGCCAGGACAAAATTAACCGTATCAGTCATCTCTTGATGATTCCTTTGGCTGCTCTGTCCGGCTGGGGTGAAATTGTTCTCATGCATAATAACGGGGTTATCGTTTACGGCGGTGCTTTATCCGTGGTGACAATGATAATGTGTTTGGTTGCGGGAACCGTCTTCCTTGTTTGGTTAGGTGAGTTAATCACCGAATATGGTATCGGTAACGGTATCTCGATTATCATTTTTGCCGGTATTGTTTGCGGATATCCCTCGATGTTGGGTGACCTGGGTTTAGCCTGGGATACGAACAAAGTCGGTGTCACAATTTTCGCCATTATTCTTTTGGCGAGTCTTGTATTTATCGTCCTTTTCAATGAAGCACACCGCCGCATCCCGGTGCAATATGCCCGTACCTCCTTCCGGGGAGGGCGTATGTACCGTCAGACCGGCGGCACTCATATTCCGCTTAAAGTAAATGCGGCCGGTATGATACCTTTAATCTTCTCGATGTCGCTGGTTGTATTCCCCAGCATGGTCGCGAATTTTTTTATAACCAAACCCCCGGCGCCCCCCAATATTGCAAATGCGATTTATAACATCTTCAGCCCCAATACTTCCTTACCGTTAGGTATGGTTTATTGGATATTGTATTTCCTGCTGACGATTCTCGCTTCATTTTTCTATACAATGGTTATTTTCCAGCAGCAGGACCTGCCTGGTACTTTACAGAGACAGGGTGGCTTTATCCCCGGAATCCGGCCGGGTAAGAACACCGAATCGTTCCTCAATAATGTTATCAATCGTATCACACTGGCAGGTTCGCTCTTTTTGGGAATTGTGGCTATCATCCCGTTTATTGCGAAATTTACAACTAACATTCAGACGGTGCAATTATCCAGCGTTGGTTTGATCATCGTTGTCGGTGTGGTGCTTGACACGATGAACCAGATGGAAGCCCAGTTAACCATGCGGCGCTATGAAGGGTTTATCAAGTAGGAGATTATAGATGTACGTAGTATTTCTGGGAGCTCCGGGAGCAGGAAAAGGCACACAGGCGGCAGAAGTAGCGAAAGAATTAAAACTCGCTCACATTGCCACCGGTGATATGTTCCGTGAAGCTCAGAAGAAAGAAACCAAACTGGCACTGGAAGCCAAGACCTATATGGATAAAGGCATGCTGGTGCCGGATGAGATAACTATTAAAATGGTGCAAGAAAGAATTTCCGCTCCGGATTGTCTGAAAGGTGTCATCTTTGATGGTTTCCCGCGTAATTTAGCACAGGCTCAGGCTTTGGATAAAGCCATGGCTGAACAATCCAGGTCTATCGATAAAGTGGTATACATTAAAGTCTCGGAAGAAGAGTTGTTGAAACGACTTGGCGGCCGCTGGATTTGCCGGCAATGTCAGGCACCTTACCATGAGGTCGCCTCACCACCCAAGATTAAGGGAAAATGTGATAAATGCAAGGGCGAACTCTACCAGCGTTCCGATGATGTACCGGAAACAATAAAAGAAAGACTGAAGGTGTTTTTTGCCCAAACCGCGCCTTTGATTGATTATTACACCAAAACCGGCAAGTTAGTTGAAGTTAACGGCGAAGGCGGAATGGATGAAATCAAGCAGCGCATATTGATTGCCGTTGGGAAGAAAAGTACCCGGCGAGGGTAAATATGGGCATTATTATTAAGACCGACGCGGAAATCGCGATAATGAGGGAGGCTGGCAGGATAACAGCAGCAGTATTGGAAATACTGACATCCAGTGTAAAACCGGGGATGCGTACCGATGAATTGGATGCCATTGCTGAAAAAGAACCGAGACGGTTTGGAGCAATACCTTCCTTCAAAGGGTATCGGGGTTATCCCGCAAGTTTGTGTGTTTCGGTAAATGAAGAAATAGTGCACGGAATACCGGACAAGAGAATCTTGCTGGAAGGTGATATAGTATCAATTGACTATGGTGTGATTTATCAGGGATTTCAAGGGGATGCGGCAAGAACGGTGGGCGTGGGCAAAGTCAGTGCGCAGGCCCAGAAGTTGATGGAGGTGACGGAGGAGTCACTAAAAGCCGGGATTAAAAAAGCCTATAAAGGGAACAGGTTGGGCGATATTTCCGGCGCCATCGAAGAGTATGCCGAATCACGCGGCTACACGGTAGTACGTGAATACACCGGACATGGAATCGGTAGAAGTATGCATGAAGACCCCCAGATCCCGAATACCACCAAGTCCCTGCTCGGGATGATGAGAGGAACCGGACCGGTATTAAAGAAGGGGATGACCCTGGCCATTGAGCCCATGGTAAATATCGGCGGATGGGAAACAAAAGTTGATAGTAACGGCTGGACGGTACGCACCAGAGATGGGAGTCTGTCCGCCCATTTTGAAGATACAATCGCTGTCACGGATGGCGAACCTGAGGTACTTACCCGTGTTTAGTTAAGGAGATTATGGCAAAAAAAGAGACTATCGAAGTTGAAGGAGTAGTAGCAGAGTCTCTCCCGAATGCAATGTTCCGGGTGGAATTAGCAAACGGTCACAAAGTACTGGCACATATCTCAGGGAAGATGAGAGTAAATTATATTAGAATATTACCGGGTGATAGAGTATTAATTGAGCTGTCCCCGTACGATTTAACTCGGGGCAGAGTAACCTACCGGTTTAAATAAAGAGGTAAATATGAAAGTCGGGTCATCAGTCAAACCAAGATGTGAAAAGTGTAAAGTAATCAGACGGCACGGTGTTGTCAGGGTTATTTGTACTCGTGCCAAACACAAGCAGAGACAGGGTTAGTTTTTTGTTAACTAGGGAGGAAAAAGAATGCCGCGTATTGCAGGTGTAGATATACCAAGAGGAAAACAGATTCTGTATTCATTACAGTACATTCATGGCATAGGTCCGACCTTTAGCCAAAAAATTTTAGCGCAGGTTGGTATCAGCCCTGAAGTAAAAGCAGATGAACTCACAGAAGTTGAAGTCAATAAAATCCGTGAGCTTATCGATAAAGAGTATACAGTTGAGGGAGAACTTCGTAAAGAAGTAAATCTCAATATAAAGAGATTGATGGAGATCGGTTGTTATCGTGGCACCCGGCACCGCCGTAATCTCCCGTCCCGAGGACAAAGAACACGTACTAATGCCCGTACGCAGCGTGGCGTTAAGAAGACGGTCGCCGGCAGAGGTAAGAAGCGCGGCGCCACTAAGAAGTAAATATTAATTCAACTAACGGGAGGTAATAATGCCAGCAGGTAAAAAGGGAAAAACGAGAAAGAAAGAACGAAAGGTAATTCCTTCTGGACGTGCTTTTATTCAGTCCAGTTTTAATAATACGGTTGTGACTCTTACTGACCCTGAGGGAAATGTGCTCTCCTGGGGAAGTTCTGGCACGGCAGGGTTCAAAGGTTCGAGAAAAGGCACTCCTTATGCCGCTCAATTGGCGGCGCAGGATGCTGTAAAAAAAGCGGCGAGCTACGGCTTACGCCAGGTGGATGTGTTTGTGAAAGGTCCTGGAAGCGGGCGTGAGGCGGCTATTCGTGCCTTACAAGCCTCAGGGTTGGCGATCGCCAGTATTAAAGACATCACTCCTATCCCGCATAATGGCTGTCGTCCTCCCAAGAGAAGAAGGGTATAAGGATATAGAATATGGCAAGACATATAGAGGCAAATTGTCAATTGTGTCGCCGTTGTGGTGACAAGTTAATGCTTAAGGGAAATCGGTGTATGACACCCAAGTGTGTTATGGAACGGCGGCACAAGACCGCTTCTGTCGGTACCCGGGGACGCCGGCGCCGTGTTTCAGAGCGTGGCACGCAGTTGATTGAAAAGCAGAAAGCGCGTTATATTTATGGATTGTATGAACGGCAATTCCGTCGATTCTACGGAATATCCGCCAAACAGCCCGGCATCACCGGTGATAATCTAAAGGTAATGCTGGAGAGAAGACTTGATAACGTCGTTTATCGATTAGGCTTAGCTGATTCCCGCCCGTTGGCACGTCAATTGGTTCTTCATGGACATATTATGGTTAATGGACATAGAGTAAATGTTCCCTCCGCTTTGGTTAGCGAAGGAGATGCCGTCAATGTCAGAGAAGCGAGCCTGAAAAAAGTATATTTCAAGAAGGTCGCTGAGGAAATCAAATCTAAGACTATCCCCATTTGGTTGACTTTGGATCGAGCTACCCTCTCCGGACAGGTGGTAACACTGCCGGTTGTTGATGAAGCGGTTGCCCAGTTTAATGGAAAAAGCATTGTTGAATACTATTCACGGTAAGGAGGTACGGTTTTGACTTTGTCAGTAGTACCTAAAATTCAAATTGTTGAAACACGGGAAAACTTCGCACGGTTTGCAATTGAACCATTGGAGAAGGGTTTCGGCATCACTCTGGGTAATGCCCTGCGTCGGATTATGCTTGGACATTTACCGGGTGCCGCGATAACCCGCGTCAAGATCGACGGCGTACAGCATGAATTCTCATCTATCCCGGGTGTGAAGGAAGATGTCATTGAATTCTTGCTCAATGTAAAAGCCATCAGGCTGAAGCCCGTCACACACCTGCCGGGTAAAATGATTCTGGATGTCAATAACGAAGGGAAAGTGACCGCCGCTGATATCAAACCATCGGCCGATTTCGAGATTACTAATCCGGAAACCTACCTGGCGACACTTAATTCGTCAGATGCCAAACTTTATATAGAGTTCGATGTTGAGATTGGGAATGGTTTTAAACAGGCTGAAGCGGTTGATAATTTACCGGTAGGTGTTATCCCGGTGGATGCTATCTTCACCCCGACCCGTAAGGTAAATTATCTTATCGAGCCGGTACATGTCGGTAGGGAAGTCACGCTGGAAAGGTTATATCTTGAAGTCTGGACGGACGGAACTATCGAAGCTGCTGATGCTTTAAGTCAGAGCGCCAGGATGTTAGAGGAATTGCTGGCTCCCTTTGCCGGTTTTGGTAAAGTGGTGGAAGCTGTTCCGGAAAAGGTAGTCTCTGAATCTTCCATTCCACAGGAGTTGTTTAACATGCCTGTCGAGCAGTTGAATCTCTCCGTACGTACCATGAATTGCCTGCGGCGTGGTAACATCCAGACAGTTGGCGAAGTTGTTAACAAGGGCGAAAAAGGATTGATGACGCTGCGTAATTTTGGCGTTAAGTCTCTTCAAGAATTAGCTGACCGCCTGAATGAACTGGGCATAACTTTGATACAATCCGGGGAGATTTTAACAGATTCTACAACAGAAGAGGCCGAAACAGAGTCGGACAGCAATTAAAACTACATTGGATATAGGTGAATGTTATGGCACGTAAATTAATAATGCACAGCCGGCGGCTTACCCGATCGTCGGGAGCACGCAAAGCTTTATACCGGAGTCTGGTAACAGATCTGCTGGGTTATGAAAAGATAACCACTACCGAAGCTAAAGCCAAGGCAATACGCGGGGTAGCCGAAAAAATGATTACTTTGGGTAAGAAGGGTGACCTTCATGCCCGGCGGCAGGCACTGTCATTTATTTATGGCAAGAAAACTACTGATAAACTTTTTGATGAGCTTGCTAAACGGTACGCTGAGCGCAAAGGGGGCTATACCCGCATGGTAAAACTGGGTGCAAGACTCGGTGATGGCGCACCAATCGTCCAACTTGAGTTGGTGAAATAATGACACTGACAATGACTGCTCATGAAATTGGGCAGAACCGGAAACTGACCACCCGGCTGGCATTAGTGCTGGAATATGACGGCACTAATTACTCCGGCTTCCAGTGGCAGGCAAATGTTACCAGCATTCAAGGTACACTGGAGAATGCTTTGGAAAAACTTACCGGAGAGAAAGTCAGAGTATTAGGTTCCAGTCGGACGGATACCGGAGTTCATGCCCGCGGACAGGTGGTTAGTTTTGATACAAGTTCTTCTCTTATGATGGACACATTTGTAACCGGATTGAATTACCATCTGCCGGAAGATATTGCTGTCAAATCAGCCTGTCAGGTCAGCGATTCTTTCCTTGTCCGGAGCATGGCCGTCAGTCGGGAATATAGTTATACTATTTTAAATCGCCGCACCCGTTCCCCGATGACATCAAGATTCGCATATCGCGTCACTGCTGAATTGGATGTTGAGGCGATGAATCGGGCATGTCAAACGCTGGTGGGCTCACATGATTTTGCTTCTTTTGCCAGTGATATTAGTGATGAACCGGAAATGAGCACTATCCGTCGTGTTTATCAGGCAAAAGTAGTGCGTAATGGAGATTTTATTGTCTTTAATATAGTTGCTAATGCTTTTATACGACATCAAATACGGAGCACCGCCGGCGCAATAGTGCAGGTGGGATCAGGCAAGCTGAGTGAGGCCGAATTTATCGGTATCTTCGAAGCTAAAAAAGTCGGTTTGGCCGGCCCAAAACTTCCGGCTTGCGGTCTGTGTTTGGAAAGGGTAAATTACCCCTGTTCGATTGAGGAAATGAGAAAATGAAAACGGTTACTGTTAAAGCAAGTGATATTAAAAGAGAGTGGCATACAATTGATGCCTCGGATGAGGTATTAGGCAAACTGGCTGCCCGCGCCGCCAATTTGCTGATGGGTAAACATAAACCGTTGTTTGCCCGGAATGCGGATGTAGGCGATTTTGTCGTCGTGACAAATGCTGCCAAAATTCAGGTTACCGGCAGCAAAACGGCGCAGAAAATGTACCACAGCCATTCAGGCTATCCCGGCGGATTAAAAACTGTCAGTCTCGAAAAACTGATGGAAACTTATCCGGAGAGGGTGATTGAACATGCGGTTAAGGGAATGTTGCCCAAGAATCACTTGAATGCTAAAATGATGAAGCGGCTCAGGGTTTATAAAGGTGAAGCTCGCACGCCCGTGGCAAAAGCAAAAGCACCCGCGGCGGTAAAAGCGGAAGCTGCGCCGGAAAAATAATATTTTTAGATTTGTCTTCAGAGATAAAGGGAGGTTTCCTTGGAGGATCAGGCTTATTTTTACGGGACGGGAAGACGCAAGACGGCAATAGCCCGTGTCAAGATAATGCCAGGGAGAGGGGCAATTGTCATCAATGGCATACCTTATGAGGAGCTATTGACTCGTATTGAACACCGCGCTATGGTGACCAAGCCGTTAATTGTTACCGAGAATCTCGGTAAATTCAATGTTGTGGTTACCACTGTCGGCGGCGGTACTTCAGGACAGGCGGGAGCAATTTGTATGGGTATTGCCCGCGCACTGTTGAAAGTCAATGCGGAGAATAGACTCAAGCTCAAACGGAATGGTCTTCTGACTCGTGACCCACGGGCCAAAGAGCGGAAGAAAGCCGGTTTGAGAAAAGCCCGCAAGGCGCCGCAATATACAAAGCGTTAAACTGTCTCTATATTTGATGATATTTCGCAGATTCTCACTGGCAACAGTGAGAATCTGTTGTTCTATCGACCTTTTGGGAGGGCTGTAAATGTTTGACCGGTCTTCTCCAATCACTCTGCAGGCCATCGGCGTTGTCCGCAGTGACTTCAAAGAGCCGACCTCCGCCCGCTTAGACATGAAGAAAATCAGGGCTGAGATCGAAATTAACCCCGAATTAACCGAAGCATTGGAAGGTTTAGAAGGGTTTTCGCACATAATTGTCCTCTACTGGCTGCACCGCGCCGTTTTTGATAAAAGCAATCTGAAAACGTATCCCATGGGTAATAATAACGTGCCTTTGCAGGGTTTGTTCGCAGTACGGACCCCAAGGCGGCCGAATCCCATCGGTAAATCAACTGTCCGCCTGTTATCCCGCAGGGGCAATATTCTCGATGTTCAGGGATTAGATGCCATCGACGGCTCCCTTGTTTTAGACATTAAACCGTATATCCCCGGTTATGATTCCGCCTCTGATGCTACCGTTCCGGATTGGGTCAAAATTGAAGAATACTGACGCTATTTTTCTAAAAATTTACGACCTGTTATTCCTGCGCTACGGCCCGCAGCACTGGTGGCCGGGAGATAGTCCTTTCGAGGTGATGGTCGGAGCTATCCTGACTCAATCTGCTGCCTGGCGAAATGTGGAAAAAGCGATAACTAATCTGAAAACTGCCGGGGTAATGTCTCCCGCAGCTCTTCGCGAAGTTCCCACCTCTGAACTCGCCCAGCTTATTCATCCGTCAGGATATTACAATGCCAAGGCTATCAAGCTGCAAGCCCTTGTACGTTGGTTAAGCGAATCCTGCGGGGATAACCTGAACACACTCTTTGTCATGGAAACAGATTTCCTGCGCCGGCAGCTTCTGGCTGTCCATGGAATCGGACCGGAAACCGCGGACTCTATATTGCTTTATGCCGGCAATAAACCTGTCTTTGTCGTTGATGCCTATACCCGTCGTATTCTCAACCGCCTGGATTTAAAACCGGAAAATGATACCTACGATGCCTGGAAAACCTTGTTTACAAATCATCTCCCGGAAAAAGCTGAAATTTTCAACGAATATCATGCGCTGTTAGTTCGTCTTGGCAAAGAAGCCTGCCGCAAGCAACCTGTCTGTGACAATTGCTGCCTGCGGGAAATTTGCCAAGACCGCCCGGGATGATCGGTACTGTAAATTGTTTTCCAGGGATGGTTTATAACCCTACCGTCTGTCTGTTCCGAATCAAATATTATAAGCTGATAGCTGACTGCTGAAACTAACTAAATCTAAATTCAACACGCGTAAAAATAAGGCTATTATGCCGTCTGTCATTTATGTTAAAATGTTAGTGTAAGAATCGGGAGAAATTTAAAATGGCTGTATCCGCGAATAATCCGGAAAAAAAGCAATTAAATACTAAAACTATCACCTTCGGGGATTTGACCTGGGTTGATATTACGGACCCGACCGAAGATATCACTAAATATTTAACTGAAAAATATAATTTCCACCCCATGGATATCGAGGATGCCTTAAGCTTGAGGCAGCTTTCCAAAGTTGAAGAATATCCCACATATATCTTTGCGATTTTCCACCTTCTGAAATATAATAAGACGACGAAAGTCAGTGTCAGGAAGCAGTGGTCCGCATTTCTGGGCGATAAATATCTGGTTACGCTTCATCCTATTGAACTAACCGCTTTGGACGAATTCTTCCATGAATGTGAGCTTAATGAAGACGACCGGAACGAGTATTTCAGCCAGGGGTCCGGTTACCTGCTCTACCAGATACTTGACCGGGCGTTGGATTCATATTTCCCGGTACTTGACAAAATTATGAATCTGACAGACGCTATCGAGGATAATGTCTTCAATGTGGGGGTCGAGGCAGCTCAAGAACTGAGCTCTTTGCGTAGGGATATTATCACGCAGCGCCGTGTGATGTTCCCCACCCGGACATTATTAGTAGAGTTGGAAAAGAAGATAAAACGTTTCAGTAAAATAGATTTAACCGTCTATTTCAGCGACCTGATGGACCATATGAATAAAATCTGCGAGACACTGGATGAAACTACCGATATTATCGAAGTCTATAAAGATGCCGACTATCTGTTAAGCAGCTACCGGGCTAACCGCGGGATTCGTGTTTTGGAAGTCATGCTGGCCATATTACTGCCGCTGGTCATGGTCTTCGGTCTCTACGGCATGTATATCACGTTTTTTGGTGCTGTCAGTAAAGGCAGCACCGGCGTATATGTCATCTTAATCGCTGTTTTCGTTGTTTTTTCAGGAGGATTAATCGCTTTCCTCCGCCGCAAACAT
>Ga0182017_10003292_pt1 | contig 12092 bp, 7 predicted proteins | sample 712E3DmetaG_FD_120492 | JGI IMG/M metagenome (GOLD analysis project Ga0182017, IMG submission 120492) | Permafrost microbial communities from Stordalen Mire, Sweden - 712E3D metaG | ecosystem: Environmental > Terrestrial > Soil > Wetlands > Permafrost | place: Sweden: Stordalen | collected... | reverse complement strand
GTTGTCGGTATCGGCTCGGATGAGAACGTGAAGAACCTCAAGGGACGCTACCCCGTCTATACGCAGCAGGAGCGGCAGTACCTTCTGGAATCTCTGTCCTGCGTGAAGAAGTGCATCGTGAACAGGGGGTGGGGGGTACTCGATTTTACGGAAGAGCTCGAGGCTGAGCGCCCGGATATACTGTTCGTGAATGAGGATGGTAACAGCCCCGAGAAGGAAGAGCTCTGCCGGAGCAGGCGGATAGAGTATGTCATCAGCAGGCGCATCCCGCACGGGACGCTCCCGGTCCGGTCGACGACCGCGCTCAGGACCGAATGCAACATTCCTTACCGCATCGACCTGGCCGGGGGATGGCTTGATCAACCGTTTGTCTCGAAATTCGCCCCCGGCCCCGTTCTGACCATTTCGCTGGAACCGACCGTCGATTTCAATGACCGGAGCGGCATGGCATCCAGCACGCGCAGGAAGGCGGTCGAGCTCTGGAAAACCGATATACCGGGGGGGGACCGGGAGCAACTGGCAAAAGTTCTCTTCACCTACGACAACCCTCCGGGGACCGAGGTGATCTCCGGATCCCAGGATGCACTCGGCATTGTTCTCCCCGGTCTCAACAGGCTCAACTACAACGGCGCATACTGGCCGGATTCGATCGAATCGTGCCTCAGAGAGGATGTCCTCGTGTTTATCGAGAAGCATCTCTCTCTCGTGACGCTTGGCCCCAGGGACGGGAGCTATGTCGTTCTCACGGACACGAACATCAACGAAGCCGGGGCGGAGCGTCTCGCGACGAGTTCGGCCGAGTGCTGGAACGCGCTGCTCGAGAGAGAGATAAATTCCTTCGGCCGGAGTTTCACAGACTCCTTCGAGGCACAGGTGGCGATGTTTCCCCACATGGCCGGCGAATCGCTCCGTGGCGTCATTGAAAAATACCGTTCCAGTGCGCTGGGCTGGAAACTCTCCGGTGCCGGGGGAGGGGGATATCTCATACTTGTTGCGAACCGGCGGCTCCCGGGGACAATGGGAATAAAGATCCGCCGACCATAAGTCACCCTGAAAGGAAGACAGATGAAGACCGCAAACTGCTTCTGGTACCTCCCTGTGTTCAGTGCATTCCTGACCCTGGCAGGGAGTTCAACCGCCCCCGGAGGGGAGGCGCCGGCAGGGAAAAAGCCGTCCGAAACGAAGCGCTACTGTCTCACGCTCGACCTCAAGGACGACTCGACGCTCGTCAGGGAGTACAAATACTGGCACATGAACGAGCACATATGGCCGGAGATTCCGAAGGGGATACGCAGGGTCGGCATCGTCGACATGCAGATCTATCTCCTGGGGACACGCCTGTTCATGATCATGGAGACCACGCCCGAATTTGATTTCGACAGGGATATGGCGAAGCTCTCCGGACTCCCCCGGCAGAAGGAATGGGAGGCGTTCGTCGCGAAGTTCCAGCAATCTCTCCCGGGCGCCAGCTCGAGCGAGAAATGGAAACTCATGGACCGCATATTCAAGCTCCCTGAATGAGCCGTGACACTTTCCCGGATCGACATACTTATCATCACCGCGTACCTTCTCGGAATTGTGACGCTTGGTTTCTGGGCGGGATCGCGGCGCCGCAAGGGGGGTGAAGGAAGCCACTATTTCCTGGCGGGGAACACGCTCACCTGGCCCGTGATCGGACTGGCCATGTTTGCGGCCAATATCTCGACGGTCCACCTCGTGAGCCTCGCGGAATCCGCCTACAAGTACGGGCTCATCTACGGCAACTTCGAGTGGATGGCGGGGTTCACGCTCGTGCTCCTCTCGCTCTTTTTCGCTCCCCTCTATCTCCGGTCCCGCGTGGCGACCCTCCCCGACTACCTGGAGCGCCGGTACAACCGGAAGTGCCGCGACTGGCTCGCCGTCATATCGATCGTCTCCGCGATCGTGATCCATATCGGCGTCGCTCTCTACACCGCCGCATGGGTGCTGCGGGGGATACTCGGTATCAATCCGGCGGCGACGATACTGGGGATCGACACGCTGATGTTCTTCATCATCATCCTCGGCGTCGTCACCGGGATCTACACGATGATCGGCGGGCTTCTCGCGGTGGTGATGACGGAGAGCGCGCAGACCGTGCTCCTGCTCGCGGGGGCCGTTGCCATCACGCTCGTCGGCTACATGAAGATCGGGGGATGGTCCGAGCTCGTGTCGGCACTCGCGACGCACCCGCACCCCATGGCGGTGATCCCGGGATCGAACGTCACATGGGGGACGGGGAACTTCCTCAGCATGCTCCGCCCCGCAGGGGACCCATCGGGGCTCCCGTGGTATTCGATATTCCTCGGGTACCCGGTCCTCGGGATCTGGTACTGGTGCTGCGACCAGACGATTGTCCAGAGGGTCCTGGCGGCGCGGGATGAGAAGCAGGCGCGTCTCGGCCCTCTCTTCTGCGCTTTCCTCAAGATCCTCCCCGTCTTCTTCTTCGTCCTCCCGGGCGTCATGTGCGTCGCCCTGGTACAGAAGGGGATGCTCGGTGCCGGACCGAAAGCGGCAGCCGATACCTACACATTCATGATCATGCACCTGCTCCCCGAAGGACTCAAAGGACTCATCGCAGCCGCCATGCTCGCGGCCGCGATGCAGACCTGCTCCGCCGCGCTCAATTCGACCGCGACGCTCGTCTCCTATGATATCGTGAAGCGCTGGCGTCCTCTCACCGGGGACCATCAGCTCGTTCGTGTCGGAAAAATCACGACGGTTGTCGCAACAGTGCTGGCGATTGTTCTCTCTCCCATATTCGGACACTACGGGACGATCATCGAGGGGCTCAACAAGCTGATCTCATTCATCGCCCCGCCGATCACCACGGTATTTCTCTTCGGCGTCTTCTGGAAGCGCGCCTCCGGGAAAGCCGCATACATCACGCTGGTCGCGGGCGCCGTCGCCGGGTTCATCATGTTCTTCATCGATTGGAACGGATGGTACCACGGCAATTTCATGATGACGGCGTTCTATCTCCTCGTCGGGTGCAGCGCGTTGATGATCGCCGCGTCGTATATTTCGCCGGAGCTGCTCAAGGAGGAGTCGAAGGCGCTCGTCTGGAACAGCTGGCGTGAGCCGTTGCGGGGAGAAGCGGGGGGGCGCTGGCTTGGAGACTACCGCGTCCTCTCCGGCGTTGTGATCGCTCTGTTTATCGTCCTGTACTGGCTGTTCAGATAGAATCGGTCATTGTGTCGAACACCCGGAGAATATGGTCATGACATCCCGCGAGCGGGTCATTGCTGCGCTGAACCACAGGGAGGCGGACAAGATCCCGTTCGATCTCGGCGGGTGTGCGGTAACGGGGATGCAGGCGAGCACGGTCTACAGGCTCCGCCAGGCGCTCTCTCTGGACCCTCCGGGTACCCCCGTTAAAGTGGTCGAGCCGTATCAGATCCTCGGGGAAATCGCTCCCGACCTTATGGACGCGATCGGCATCGATGTCGCCTGCCTCTGGGGGAGGAAGACGATGTTCGGCTTTGAAAACGCACACTGGAAGGAATGGCGCCTTTTTGACGGCACGCCCGTACTCGTTCCTGAGGGCTTCAATACCGTTCCGGAGCCCAACGGGGACATTCTGCTGTATCCGGAAGGGGACAGGACACTGGCTCCGAGCGGGAGGATGCCGAAGGGGGGATATTACGTCGATGCGATAGTCCGGCAGCAGCCGATCGACGATGCGACGTTGAGCGTCGGGGACAACCTTGAGGAATTCACCCCCATTGCGGTTGAAGACCTGGAACATTTCAGAAAGGAGGCAGAGAGGCTTTACACAACGACAGACAAAGCCCTGCTCGCTTCGTTCGGAGGGACGGCGTTCGGGGATATCGCTCTGGTCCCTGCGATGTGGCTCAGGGATCCGCGGGGGATCCGGGACATCGAGGAGTGGTACGTGAGCACGGTGTCACGGAAGGAGTTTGTCCGGAGCGTGTTCGAGAAGCAATGCGAGATCGCGCTGGAGAACCTCGCGAAACTGTATTCGGTCGTCGGCGACAGGGTGGTTGCCGCGTTCACGACCGGGACCGATTTCGGCACCCAGTGCGGCCCGTTCATATCCCCGAAGTCCTACAGGGATCTTTACCAGCCTTTCCACAGGGAAGTGAACAACTGGATACACGCGCATACTGGCTGGAAGTCGTTCATTCATTCCTGCGGCTCCGTCTTCCGGCTGATCCCCGATTTCATCGAGAGCGGGTTCGACATACTGAACCCGGTCCAGTGCTCCGCCTCGGAGATGGACCCGGCGGCGCTCAAATCGGAGTTCGGGGAAGCGCTGACGTTCTGGGGCGGTGGCGTCGACACGCAACAGACCCTTCCGTTCGGGACCCCCGGGGAGGTGGCCGCGGAGGTAAGATCCCGCATCGAGAAGTTCGGGCCGCACGGAGGATTTGTCTTCAATGCGATACACAACATCCAGGCGAGGGTTCCCATCGCCAACCTGATGGCGATGATCGAGACGTTCGACAGATACCGCGCGTATTAGTCAAACATCCCGCGGGGCATTCAATCAGTTCCCCGTCCGATCCTGCGGGAGCTTCACTTCCACGGTCCGCGAGCTCGTGTACACGGGCGCTTTCCCCTTCAGGAGGAGCTCCACCGCGTCGTCGATGGCGGTTGAATTCGTGCTCGGACGGAATTCTTGCGTGAGAACAGGTTCCCCGTCCCTGCACCGGATGACCTGCATCCTGAATGACGACCCCGTCGTGTCCCGGGCAACCCCCGCGACGGCAAAATTCATCGCGAGGTCTTTCTCGAGAGCGCTCAGGATCTGCCGGTTCGACGGATCGAGGGGGGTAAGCCCCCATGATGCCTGCTCGGACTTGATCGTGGAGAATGGGAATACCCTGAGCGTTTCGTTCTTTGCCTTGAGCGCATTGTACAGCCTGATTGTCAGCGGCGTGTCGTGTCTGAGGGAGTCGAGGAAGGGGAGCACGCCGACTCCGACGGGCGGATTGTAGCCTCCGAACAGGTCGGGGTCGATCTGTTTGTGGGTGACCGTGGTGCTCACGACCTGGGTGGTGTTTTCGTTGAGCCAGGCCTTCGCTTCATTGCTCCCGAGACCGGAAGATTTCTGCATGGCTGCCAGGCAGCGCGACCGGTTCCGGGTCTTGAAATAGGAGAAACCCAGCCTGAAATAGACCTCTTTTGTGGCATTCCCCGCCGCGACCACTCGTTCGAACGATGCAATGGCCTGGTTGTAATCCCCCGTATTGAATGCCGCAAGTCCCGCCTCCTCCGCTCCGGAACCGGCGGGTTTCACCTGTACGGAAAGTGTCTCGGAGACGGAGAACCTCGAGCTCTCCTCGTCCAGCCAGACGACGAACGTGGCGGGACCTCTTGCGGCCCCCTTCGCCTTAATCGTCAGCGATATTTCCTTCGACGACCCCGGGGCGATAGTACCGAGCGGGATCGTCTTGCCGGTCTCCGCTAACCCCGATGCCGACCCCGGAGAGGGGGCGGGGAACGAAGCGGTCACACCGCGCGCCTCGCCCGTCCCGGTGTTCTGCACGACCCCTCGTATTTTCGATATTTCACCCGCGGTCACGCCCCCCACTTCTCCGGTTACCTTCATCGAGAGCCGGGGGACAGGGATACCCCGCACGGCGATTTCCACTTTGGTCTCGGCGGAGACGGGCCCCGGTCCGGCCGTCACCGTGATGACGATCGGCCCGGTCCCGGATTGTGCGTCCCCCGGGGCCGAGACGGCGATCTTCTCCGTCCGTATCTCCCCCGGCTTGATGTCCCCCAGCGAGTCAAGGGGAACGATCTGCACATCTTTCAGTTGTGCCCCCGGCGAGAGCGTGACGATCGCTCCGCGCGCAGTCGCGGCTCCGCTGTTGGATATGATCAGCGTGAGCATCCCCCTGGCATTCGCATTGAGCCAGGCAGTCCCGTTCTCCGCCAGGAATTCCGCTTTCACTCCCAGCCCCGGCTTCCCGAATGAGAATGCCCGCGTACGGACAGTGACCTGGCCCGGGGAGACCGTCACAGCGGTGAGCAGAGCGGCCAGCAGGAGTTCTATGCGCATGATGGACCTGATCGCTTTTCTGTTGAATACCGTCAGCGTGCGGGAGGCAGCGGCAGCTCCGACGCTCCCGGGGGAGCGGACGCGGCGGATGATTTTCCCGCCAGGATCACGACCGCAGCCCCTGCTGCAGCGGCCGAACCGAGGCCTACCCACAGCCAGGGGAACCCCCCGGGCCGGCTTGCTTCGATCCTGAAATAATAGTCTTCTCCGGTGAGCCCGAACGGGAAGTCTTTCAGGTATTCCCACCGGATGATCTTCTTTGCGCCCCCCGGTTTTACTTCACCGATGTCGCCGGTAAGGTTGGAAGGGACAAGGCTGAACGAGCGATCGCTCTCCCGTCTGAGCTCGACGGCGATGAGATATGTCCCCCCTTCCGTTGCCTCGAGATCGAAGCTGATGAGCGCGACCTCCCCCTCTATGCGTACTTCCTGGTTTGAAACGCGAATCACGGCATCCCCCCCCGTGCGGGCGACGGCCGGCAAGTCCGCGAACGCAACCAGGAATGCGAGTATCAGAACGCTGCTGATCCCTCTCAGCCTGCCGGCTAATCCCTGTATGCTCATCCTTATCTCACCAGTACAAGTTTGCGTGTCCGTATCGCGCTTCCTCCTGCGACCAGCCGGCAGAAGTAGACCCCGCTGGAGACCGTCTGCCTGTTCTCGTCCTTCCCGTCCCAGACCACGGAATAGGTGGCCGCGGCACGGTACCCCTCGTCAAGAACGCGGACGCGCGCTCCGATTACCGAGAGTATCTCCAATCGTACGTATGACCCCGCAGGCAGCATGTAACTGATCGTCGTGCTCGGATTGAAGGGGTTGGGATAGTTCTGCGTAAGCTCGTATGCCTGTGGTATGAGCTTTGAGGTCTCTCCGTCCGCATACTCCTTCGTCCCGACGATGAGCTTGAACTGCATCTTCGCCGAGGAGGTCTGGTACGTGTACACATTGCTCCTGCGCATGTCCACGGGGGAGGTGTTCAGCGCGTTCACGAGAACGACCTGGTTCCCGGCGGGGATCCCCTCCAGCCCGAGGAGCGTTATCTTCCCGGCTCCGTTCCGGGGATTCCAGACTTCAAAATCCCACGTCTGGCCGGTTCCCAGTCCTCCCCGTATGTCGGTGGCAAACCGGCTGTGCACCGGATCCCACTCCGGACGCACGAAATAGAGGAACCCCTGGTCGAACACGAGCGGCGCTTCATGCTGGTCAAGCTCATTCCGTCCCGTCCCGACCGATGGCGCGATCCCGATGTAGTTGTCCCTGTCCGTATTGATGTCGCTGTCGAACATGAGCTCCACGCGCCAGTCCACGCCGGGGGCCTTTGCGAGCTTGGCGACGGTCGTCCCGAACGGGTAGGGGATCTTGAGCTTCGTGAGGTTCAACGTGTCGTTGTCGAAATAATATCCCTTGAACGGGTCGAGCGTCGTCCCGCTTGAAGTTCTTGTCGCGCCGGCATGTTCCCAGAAGAGCGTCCCCGCCGGGAGACCGTTTGCCGCAATCACGGCCGTCCGCAGGACGCTTGAACTGAACGGATCGGTGATCATGTTCCATCCGCTGTGGAGAGGGATGCCGTATGTCCCGTCCGTTGCGAGTGCCGGCAGCGTGTCAGTCCTCGAGACGTTCAGGTCCTTTCTTTGAAGGAGCCAGTAGCCTTCGCCTGTCTTCAGGGCGGAATCGGCGGTGAGGTCCACATAGTAGGCGGGATATGTTGTGTCCTTCCCGTTGTCCCTGATCATCCTCCAGTCGGTCTTCTGTGTGCCGGTGAGAATGTCCCCCACCTTCCTCGTTCCAACCCCCGGCAAACCGAACATCCGGTACGATGTCGAGCTTACGTCTCCGGAGAACCCGACCGTTCCTGTTACCGCTCCGGATGCAACCGTCGTGAATGTCCAGGCTGAAGAGAAGGGGCCCGCCCCGGCGGCGTTCCGGGTGCTGACCCGCCAGTAATACTGCGTATTCTGGGGAAGCCCGCTCACCCCCCTCCCGGTTGAGACAATTGTCGAATCGCTGATCACGATCGTAACGAACGAGGGATCTGTCGCCATCTGGAGCCAGTAGCCGGTCGCGCCATTGGCGCTGCTCCAGCTTAGCGCGACGGGGAGCGACTGACCGGTCGAACCGCTTGCGGGAGCCGACAGGAGAGGCGCGGGAAGCGGGGCGACCCCGGTGCCGCTCACCGTCACCGTGTCATGAAGACCGGGGGCATTATGGTTGAACACGAGGTTGCCGTTCTGCGCGCCGCCGCTGAGCGGCGTGAATGTTATGAAAAAAGTTCTCGTGCCGCCGGGCAGTATCGTCGCGCCGGCAGGGTTCACTGTAAATGGCCCGCTCCCCGGGGCGATGCTGCTTATCACAAGCGGAGCCGACCCTGTGTCGCTCACGGCGACGCTGTCGAGCCTCGATCCCCCGACGACGACGCTCCCGAACGGGACCGTCCTCCGGTTCACTGAAAATGTCGCCGCAGCGCCGGTGCCGCTCACTGTCACGGTGTCATGCGCGCCCGGCGCGTTGTGGTTGAAGACGACGGCGCCGGTCTGCAGGTTTGTGTTCGCAGGGGTAAACGTAAGATAGAATTTTCTCGATTGCGCGGGTTGTATCGTGGCGTTCGCGGGGTTCACCGTGAACGCTCCGTTGCTCGAAACGACGCTGCTGATCACGAGAGCCGCCTTCCCCGTGTCGGAAACCGTCACGCTGTCGAATCTGTTCTGCCCGAGCAGCACCAATCCGAACGGGACGGTCCTCCGGTCGAGCGCGAAACCGGGGAGCGTCCCGGTGCCGCTCACGGCGACCGTGTCGGGTGAACTCGATGCGTTATGGATGAAGACGACGTTCCCCGTCTGCGCGGTCGTGTTCGCCGGGGTGAACGTGATGTAGAACTTCGCGCTCGCGGTCGCGGCGATCGAGGCGCCGGCCGGACTCACGCTGAACGTCCCGTTGCCCGACGTGACGCTGCTGATCGTGAGCGTGGCCGCCCCGGCATTCGTGACGATGACGCTGTCTCTCGAGTTGCCTGTCACCGGGACATTCCCGAATGCCACCGATCTCCGGTTGACGGAGAATCCTGTCCCCGTGCCGCTGACAGCGACCGTGTCACGGATGGTGGACGCGTTGTGCGTGAACACGATATTCCCGTTCTGGACCCCGGTCACCGCCGGCGTGAACGTGATCCTGAACGTGCTCCTCGCACCCGGCTGGATCGTGCCGCTCGCCGGGCTGACCGCATATCGGACGCTTGTCGATGCGACGCTGCTTATCACGAGTGCGGCGGTGCCGGTATTCGTGACCGTCACGCTGTCGGGCTTCGCCGTGGCTATGACGACGAATCCGTAGGGAACGGTCTTCCGGTTGACCGAAAACGTTGGGGCAGTCCCGGTCCCTGTGGCTGTCACGGTGTCCGGCGTTGTCGGTCCGTTGTGAGCGAACACAATGAAGGAGGTCTGCGGGGCTGCCGAGGTCGGAGCGAATGTGATGCCGAATTTCCTTGCGGCGCCGGTCAGTATGGATGCGCTCGCGGGACCTACCTTAAACTGGGCGTTGCTCGAGGTGACGGAGCTTATGGTCAGCGTGGTCGTCCCGGTGTTCGTGACAGTCACGCTGTCGGTTTTCGAGCTCCCGGTCTGGACGTTGCCGATCGAGTCCTTCCTCGTGCTCACGGAAAATGCGCCCACCTCCACCCCTTCGGGGGAGAGGGACTTCCGGACGTCCTGGGCATGAGACAGGAGGGGAAAAATGGCGAGACAAATTCCGATTGCTGGGACAATCTTCATGAAATCACCTGCTTTTCGAATACGGGAATATGTCGCCTGCGGCCACCTACGCACCGGGGTACTATAATAACTGATCCCCATCGAATGCGCAAGTTTGGCGATTATTCGCCGATAAGCAGATCCACCGTTGTTCCCGGGAGGGCCATGATGCCGCGCACCGGACGCTGTGTGTCGACCTTCCCCTTTTCTTCGGAATTTGGAACAGCAACCATGAGCACGCTTCCAACTTCGAACCCTTCACGTGCAAGGAGCGTCATCGCCTCTTCCTTTGTCGTCCCGATCAGGTTCGGGACGGGTTTGAGTTCCGGCGGGGCGACAGTGGCGGTCTCCCTGTGCGTTGTTCTCACATTCGCTTTGAGCCCCTTCTGCCAGGTAACATACCCCGTCAGCATCATGCACGCGACTATCGCGAGCAGAACCGTCCGCAAGATCGTGGCCCGTCTGCCGGTCCGGCCGGTCCGATTTGGATGTGCCGGGCGTTGCGGGGCGAACTGTGGCACCTTCCGGGTTGCCGGGCCCTCCGCATTTCCCTGCGACGGCTCCGCCACAGACTGTCCTGCCGCAATGCTTACAGGTGCGTGTGACTGGCGTGCGGAGGTTTCCCTTGTACACTCATTCAACAGTTCGATCAGCTCTTTTCCGTCCCGTACTCTCTTGTCCGGATCCTTGACCAGGCACTGTTCGACGGCACGCTCGAGCGCTGCCGGGAGTTTCACCAGCCTGCCGAGGGGGACGGGGTCTTCGTAGAGTATCTTCTCTATCGTGGTTATCGGGTTGTCCCCCTGGAAGGGATAGTGCCCGCTCAGCGCATGGTAGAGGACAACGCCCAGGCTGTAAAAGTCCGTCCTCGTGTCGACGGTCTTTCCGGCGGCTTGTTCCGGACTCATGAATTCCGGAGTGCCGAGCACCGAGCCCGATTTCGTATGGACCGACGTGACGCCTGATTGCGCGATGCCGAAATCTGTCAGGACTGGACCCCGTGCGGGCGACATGATGATGTTCGAGCTCTTGACGTCCCGGTGTATGATGCCGTTGCCGTGAGCGTAATCCAGCGCGCCCGCGATGCACTTCGCCATCTCCAGGGCGTCCTGAAGTTGCATGGGTCCTTTTTCTTTCACGAGGCGCTGCAGGTCTTTCCCTTCCAGCAACTCCATCGCGATGAAATGTGCCCCCTGCTCGTTCCCCTCGTCATATATCGTGACGATGTTCGGGTGCCGCAGCTTCGCGATGGAACGCGCCTCGAGATGGAATCTCTCCAGGTATCCGAGGTCGTTCACGAGCGCAGGGAGAAGGACCTTCAGCGCGACCATCCTGTCCAGGTTTTTCTGTATCGCCTGGTACACCGTGGCGTTTCCTCCGTGCCCGATCGCTGAGATGATCTCGTATTTTTCGAATTGAAATCGCTTTGTCTTCATATTCCATCTGTTTTTCTCCCCCGAATCCGGGGGCACGCTGAACCAGCCTCTCGCTTTTCATGTGAAATAAATCACAAATCGGTCAATTAGCCTATGATATACATCACGTGATGGCTGGAGGGGGACTGACAGGCTGGTTCCGCGGGCAATCTCGTTGAAGCATATAGAGTTGTAGAGGTCCTGGGATCTAGTGACCTGGGCGTCGTCAAAGGCCCCGACTCCGTCAGCGAAACGTGACATGAGTCTGGTTTTTTAACGGCCTGTTAATCATGAGTTGGCTCTTCGACACGTCCATCCAGGAGATTGATGGTTCTCCTCCCGTACGACGCGTTCTTCTCGGAATGGGTCACCTGCACAATGGTTGTCCCTTCCCGGTTCAGTTTCGTGAAGAGCTCCATGATCTCCACCCCCTGTGCGGAGTTCAGGTTTCCTGTCGGTTCGTCCGCCAGTATCAGCCTGGGGCTCGTAATCACGGCCCTGGCGATCCCCACGAGCTGTTGCTGCCCCCCTGAGAGCTGGTTCGGGAAGAGGTCCTTCTTTGCGACGATCTGAAACCTGTCCAGGACGTCGCTCACAAGACTCTTCCGCTCGGACGACTTGACATTCTTGTACAGAAGCGGCGTCTCCAGGTTCTCGTAGACCGTCAGGTCATCGATCAGGTGGTAGCTCTGGAACACGAATCCGATATAATGCTTGTGGAGCTCCGTTTTCTCCTTCGCGCTCAGCTTGTGCACCTGCTCTCCCAGGAACTCGTATTCTCCTGCGGAGGGTTCATCCAGCATTCCGAGTATGTGCAGGAGCGTCGACTTCCCGGATCCCGATGGGCCCATGATCGAGACAAATTCCCCCTCGCGAATCCCGAGGT
>Ga0182017_10003290_pt1 | contig 12094 bp, 10 predicted proteins | sample 712E3DmetaG_FD_120492 | JGI IMG/M metagenome (GOLD analysis project Ga0182017, IMG submission 120492) | Permafrost microbial communities from Stordalen Mire, Sweden - 712E3D metaG | ecosystem: Environmental > Terrestrial > Soil > Wetlands > Permafrost | place: Sweden: Stordalen | collected... | reverse complement strand
GTTTGAGTGGCGATACTTATCGTCATACCCACGCTCAAGCCGCGTGGGCGCTGGGAGCCCTGTGTAAAGTCGCGCCGGTTGAAACACCTGACACACTCGACCGGCCCTGGCTCGCCGGGCAAGTCGAACACGCGCCAGCCAATTTTCTTGCCGCCGCCAGCGAATTTGCCGCACGCGGCATGAAATCTCCCCTGGCCGGGATTCTGCGCGACTGTGAAGCGCGGAAAACTTTCCCGCGCGTCGTCACATGGACACTGATTGACTGCCGCCGGGTTATGCTTGTACCGCCTGATCATTGGCTGCTCATTCAGGACACCGCGCCGTTCCGGGTGCTTTTGAAAAGTAAAAATGCCATCCGGGTTCACGTTCAATCCATCGCGGTTCGTGACGGCCACGTTGCCTGTTTTCCACCACAGGAAGCTGCGGCGGATGCCGAATTGGTCTTGGAGCGCTACGCGGCGATCTCACAACATGTAACCGCTGCAATTCATTTTCTGTCGTCCAATCCGTCGTCCTCGTCCTCGTTCTCGTCCTCGGATCTCGTGCTATTGACGAATGGCATCGGCGGAATGGCGCGCATTTGCGTTGACCTCGGCCGCGTCAATTCCAAGTACGACTGTGTGCTCGGTGCAAATTTGCATCCGAGCATACCGGTGGATCGACATATCTTCGTCAAACGGATGCGTGTTTGGGCCAATGCCGACGGTTTTCTCTCACCGCTCGACGCAAAGAACCTTGTGTCGTTCGACGCCGGCCCGCCGGCGGTCTGGCAATTCGTCGCCAACGCAGGTGATGGCCGCACCGTCGAAATCGAATTGCGCGCCGAAATGCTCCAGGGAAAAAACACAATGGTTTTTCACTTCAGCCGGCCTGCCTCCAGTCGGGCGCGCGGCAAACAACTTCCTTCAAGCGCTGACGTGCGATTGACTGTGCGGTTCGATATTGAAGACCGGAATTTTCATTGGGAAACGAAACGGAGTGGCGGCGCAGAATATCACTTCTCAACCAACACGCGCGCACTCGACAAACAAATTGGTTTCGCTTTCATGCCCGCGCCAGACCGCCAACTGCACGCCTTTGCGGGCAGCGGCGAATACCATCCACAGCCGGAGTGGTGCGAGAACATCCCCCACCCGGTCGAGCAAAGCCGCGGACAAACCGGCAGCGGCGACGCTTACAGCCCGGGCTGGTTTGAATTGCCGCTGCCCAAAGGCGCAAGTGTCACGCTCGTCGCGACCGCGGAGGCTGATTGGTCTTCGTTTGGAGTTCCGGCTTCAGGCGGAAATGACCGGACGAAGCCGGAACACCAAACTTTTGAGGCACGACTGATTCATGCCGCGAAACAATTCGTCGTCCGGCGGGACGCGGGCAAAACGGTCATTGCCGGTTATCCATGGTTCCTGGATTGGGGCCGTGATTCGCTGATTTGCGCCCGCGGACTTCTGGTGGCAGGCATGGCCACCGAAGTGAGACACGCGCTGCTCATGTTTGCACGATTCGCGGCAAACGGCACGATGCCCAATACGATTCATGGTGACGACGCCTCGAATCGCGACACCTCCGATGCACCGTTATGGTTCGGAGTGGCATGCGAAGAAACGGCTGCCTGGGACGAAAAAACGGAAGCGAAATTCTATGACACGACCCTCGACCAAAGCGGTCGCACCCTCCGCGACGTGCTTCGCAGCATTGCGACAAACTACATCAATGGCACGCCGAACGGCATCCACATGGATGCGGATTCGGCGCTGATTTGGAATCCGAGCCACTTCACCTGGATGGACACGAACTTTCCCGCCGGCACGCCGCGCGAAGGTTATCCAATCGAAATTCAGGCGTTGTGGATCCGCCTGTTGCGCCAGCTTGAAAAAATCGGCGAGCGCGCTGAACGCAAAAAATGGAGTGACCTCGCCGAGCGCGCAATCGCTTCACTGGAAAAACTCTTTTGGCTCAAGGAACGCGGCTATTACGCCGATTTGTTGATCGCAAAAAACGGCCAATCTGCCGCCGAGGCAAAGGTGGACGACGCGCTGCGCAGCAATTATCTGCTCGCCGTTAGCCTCGGCCTTGTGACCGGGGAACGCGCAAAACTCTGCGTCGAAGCCGCATTAAAATTTCTGGTTGTGCCGGGCGGGTTGCGGTCTCTCGCGCCACTGCCGGTTTCTGTTCCGTTGCCGGTTTATCACGACGGCCAGTTGCTCAACAATCCCGCCGAACCCTATTGTGGCCGTTATGAAGGCGACGAAGACACCCACCGCAAACCGGCGTATCACAACGGCACGGCATGGACGTGGATGTTTCCAGTTTTCTGCGAAGCGCTGGCGCGGGCGTGGGATTTTGCGCCGGAAGCCGTCGCCGCCGCTCGCGCGTATCTTGGCAGCGTGGAACAATTGATGAACGAAGGCTGTCTTGGGCAACTGCCGGAAATTCTCGATGGCGATGCTCCCCATAGGCAACGCGGCTGTGACGCGCAGGCGTGGAGCGTCACGGAGGCACTGCGCGTGTGGAAATTGTTGAATTCGCATAACATACAGGCAAAATGACGGTGTGAACTTTCGCGGCAAAATCATCGTATGGGACAAATTGCCGGAGTGGCGCAGGGCGTTTCGCGCCAGCGGCAAAAAACTGGTCGTTACCAACGGCTGTTTTGACATCTTACACTTCGGCCACGTGAACTACCTCGAATCGGCGCGCAATTTGGGCGACGCGCTGCTCGTCGGCGTTAATGGAGATAATTCGGCGCGGGAATTGAAAGGCGCTGGACGTCCGGTCAATTCGGAAAATGACCGCGCCTCGATGATTGCCGCGCTGGGAAGCGTGGACGGCGTTTGTATTTTTGCGGAAAAAACGGCGGTGAAATTCCTTTCGGCGGCAAAACCCGACATTTACGTCAAGGGCGGTGATTACACCCTGGAGACGTTGGATCAAGAGGAACGCCACGCCGTGGAGGAAGCGGGTGGAAAAATCGTGATTATTCCGCTGGTGCCCGGCAAATCCACGACAGCATTGCTGGGAAAAATCCAACGGCTTTAGTGATTGCCAAACCCTCCCGCGTTTTGATTCATGCGATTTTTGATGCTAAACTGGCGAGACCCGAAAAACCCGAAGGCTGGCGGAGCGGAGCGTGTGACGCTGGCTTACATGAGAGAGGAAGTTCGACGTGGGCATGAGGTTTATTGGTTCGCTTGGGATTTTCCGGGTGCGGCGCGGGAGGAAATAATCGGGGGAATTAAAATTGTCCGGGGGGGCGGTTTCGGCACAGCTATTTTGAAGGTAATACCGTGGTATCGAAAGCAGCCTCACTTTGACTTGGTAATTGACCAGCATCACGGGATCCCGTGGTTCGCGCCATGGTGGTGCAAAACCAATTGTGTGGCCTACATTCACGAAGTGCTGGGGCCGATTTGGAACTCATTTTATCCGTGGCCAATCAGCGTCGTCGGCCGATGGCAGGAGCATTGGACGCACTGGTTTTACCGCAAGGTTCCGTTCTGGACGGCGTGCCAAGCCACGCGGGATTGCCTGGCGACGCACGGCGTACAGTCCATCAAGATGATTCCGTATGGCGTGGATACGGTGGCGCTGCCCAGCTTGGACGAAAAGCCGTTGACGTTGCCGTTACGGCTGATTGTCGTCTCGCGGCTCGCACCCAACAAACGGATTGATCATGCTGTGCGCGTGATGAAATGCCTGGCGGGAAAAAATATTCCGGCGCATTTGACCATCGTTGGCACGGGCGAAACGGAAGACCTCTTGCATGGACTCGTGAAGGAATTACAGCTTGAAGAACTGGTTTCATTCACCGGAGCGCTGGCGGAAAAGGAGAAGGACGAGCAACTGCGCCGCGCGCATTTCCTTCTCCACACATCGCAGCGGGAAGGCTGGGGGCTGAATGTCATCGAGGCCAACGCGATGGGCACACCGGCGATTGTTTATCCGGTGGGCGGATTGGTGGATTCAACCCTACACAATGAAACCGGCTTGGTGACGCGCGCAGAAACGCCTGAAGCCATGGCCGACTCCATTTTGGAAATTGCAAAATCGCCGGAGAAATACAACCGCTTTCGTTTGAATGCTTGGACCCGTTCAAAAACGTTCCACTGGAGTCAAGTCCTTCCCCCGGCCTGCGACTGGCTGGAATCGTTGGCCGCCAGGCCACTCTCAAAGTGAAAAACCCGCCGCCTTCGCGTCGGCGGCGAATGTCTTTACCGTATCGAGCGACATCTCCTTCATACCTATCCCAACCAACTTCATCGCTTTGGCCAAAATATCGTACGGCACGGTCACGATTTCGCAGCCGCACTCCTGCGCCTGAAAAATATTCAGCACCTCGCGCACGCTGGCCCAGAGCAATTCTGCCTGCGGCAACCCGGCTAAAAGTCTTTTGTTCGCGCGCATATACGGCATCGGGTCCACGCCCGTGTCGGCAATGCGACCGGCAAACACGGATACGAAAGCGGGCGCTTTCGGATCAAGCGCCTGCGCAACTCCAGTAACCTGCTCTTCGGTGAAAATGGCGGTGATATTGAGTTTCACACCCTCGCGCGCGAGATCGCGCACAAGTGGCAGTGAAGATTCGCCGCGTGTGTTGGTGATGGGAATCTTGACGTAAACGTTCTTCGCCCAGCCGCTGATTTTAAGCGCCTGTCGCCGCATTTCCAGGAAGTCGTCCGAGAAAACCTCGAATGAAATCGGCTTCTCGGTAATGCTTTTCAAAATGTCCCGCGCAAACGCTTCATAAGCATGCACCCCCGCCTTGCGCATGAGCGAAGGATTTGTAGTCATGCCCTTGACAAGCGGATTCGCATTCAACTGGAGCATTCCAGCTTTGTCTGCGCCATCGGCGAAAATTTTTATTTTCAAATCTTTCAATGTGTTCATGCTTCAAAACGGTTGTTGAATTTTAATGATCTTTGGATTCACGCAGGATAATGTCCGCTGCTTCTGCCAAATTGCCAGCGGAAAAATGCGGTTTTTGCCGCAATGTCTCCGCGTACCCGCGATCTATGAAAATTGTCCGGCAACCGGCGGCATTGCCACAATCCACGTCGCGCCAGCGATCGCCGACCATCCAGCTTTGCGCAAGATCAATGCCGAGTTCGCGGGCGGCGCTCAACAACATGCCGGGCTTCGGTTTGCGACAATCACAATTGGATGCACCTTTACCGGGGTGATAACAAACCCCGACGCGGTCAATCGGCAGCCGCCGGCACATTTCGGTGTGAATGGTTTCCACGATTTCCCGCTTGAGCGTCCCGCGACCAACATCCGGCTGGTTGGTCACGACCACGAGCAAAAAACCGGCTTGTTTAAGACGATGGCATGCTGCCGGGACTTCAGGAAGAATTTCAAATTCACTTAAACTGGCTGGTGACTGTGGCTGGCGGTCGCGTTCAAGCGCACGATTGATCACGCCATCACGATCGAGGAAAACTGCTGGGGCAAGTTTATTGGAAACGGAGGGCACGGTTTTGAAATGAATAACTAATGAGTAAATCCTAATGACGAAACAATTACAAAGCACCAATGACAAAGGGCTCGCGTTTTCATGACTTTCTCCAGATGGCTGCAAAAATAAGATGAAGCTCTTTGGCTTCCTGCCAAAGTATGCGGGCTTCGATTTTAAGCTTCGGTTCGGCGGTAACAATTATGCGCAGCCAAAATTTGGTTTCGCGTGCTTCCTTGCGGCAGATGCCAATTTTGTTTTTGAAATCCTTTTTGGAAACTGCGTCATCCGCTTCGCAATAATTCGCCCCAACACTGGTGCCAGCCCGAACAAGTTGACTGATGAGTGGAATGGTGACGGGATCCCTCGGCACCGTTTTGGCGAAATGAATCACTTTTTCGCCAAATCGAGCCGTTCGTTCCTCCAAATCAAACACCGGTTTCTTTGACCGCTCGCCATCGTCGCCACTCATTGGAAATTCGGGCTTGGGATTTCTTTAGTCATTAAGATTTGGAAACTAGTCATTTCGTTGACTCCCATTTCGTCCGGCCCACTTTCAGTTTGGGATGCGACACGAACAGGTGCCAAATCACCGCCTGAAACGCTTCGCTGTGCGGAGTGACATGCGCTGGATTCACCGTTGGCACGATGACACATGCAGTGGCTTCCTTCACCGTGTAACCGCCATCGCGACCAACGACACCAACGATGGAAACGCCAGCTTTTTTGGCGAGCTGAATCGCGCTGACAAGGTTCGGACTGATATTTTTCTCCAGATCGCCACCGCCAACGGAGAAAATGAGCAAACCGTCTTTCGCATTGAGCCGGCTACCTTTGAGCCATTCGGCGAAAACTGTCGCCCAACCGTCGTCGTTGATGCGCGCGGTCAATTCGGAAACGTTGTCAGTCGGTGTGTAAGCTTCAAAACCGCAGATTTTTCGAAAATCGTTCACGGCATGAGTGGCATTGCCCGCGCTCCCGCCCACGCCAAGGATGAACAACCGGCCGCCGCGTTCGCGCACACGCGCCAGTTCGTCCACGCATTTTTCAATCGCGCCGGCGTCCAGTTGCGCAACAACGCGCTGAACTTCTTCAAGAAATTGTTTGGTAAAATTCATGGTTATTGTTGGCTCAATAAAACACACACAGCTTGAGAAATGAAGCCCTAATTCCTAAATCCTAATGACTAAAGAATTCCCAATGACGAAATCCTAAAATGAGCCGCAGGCGTTATTTAGACATTCGGACTTGATCATTATTTAGTCATTAGGGTTTATGGTTTAGTCATTCCGGCTGTGGCCTTGAGCAGCATTTCAAGCTCATTTAATCCAGCCGGCGAACCGATTTCGTAAAAACGCTCGCGCACTTCGTAGCCGGCAAGCTGCCCTTCGCGAACCAGCTTGCCCATGACTTCGGCCAAATCAAAGGGCGCATCAGCGGGAAATGCCTCAAAAGCAGCGCTCTTGAACAAGCTTAACCCGTAATCTATGTGCTGCATCTCCGGCATGCGATTTTTTTTGTCGTAAACCGCGATTTGGCCGTTGTGAAAAACGACATTGCTCGTGTCATGCCGGCCTTCATTGCGATAAACCGTCATGCAACCGAGTTTGTTACTGCCTTGAAAAAATTCAGCGACGGGACGGTATTCAATCGGCAGGTAAGAGTCGCCATAGAGAACAAAGAATTCTCCACCGAGCAACGGCAAGGCGCGTTTGATTGCGCCGCCGGTGCCCAATAATTTCGGACCGTCGAATGAATAATCAATCCGGATACCAAATTGCGATCCATCTCCAAAATCGCGTTGAATCATTTCGCCAAGATAACCGACGCACAGCACGACATGACGGAGGCCGCGCGAGCGAAGCAATTCAAGTTGATGCGCCAAAAAAGGTTTCCCTGCGACGGATACGAGCGATTTGGGGATTTTTTCCGTGATCGGGCGCAACCGCGTGGCGAACCCGCCCGCAAGAATGGCAACTGGAATGTTGAGCGATGAACCTGTCATTGGCGTGAGATAAACGTATAATCACCGGATTCGATTGCAAAAACCGCGCGATCATTTTCCATCCGTAAAAAAGTCGCGCCTTCAGTTTTGGGCACGGCGGCGGCGGATTTTAGGGGAACAAAAACGGTCGCGGTCGTGTTCGCCGGAATTGTCACGCGCAAAGTGAACTGTTCGCCGTCGCGCTTCCAGTCGCTGACGATTTTCCCCCGGATGGAATTGTAAGTGGCCTTTGCCCAAGTCACGTCGCCAACAGGCTGCGGTTTGATGATGATTTTTTTGAAGCCCGGGCCGGCGGGATCGCAACCGATACCGGCGAGGTCGTGATAAAACCATTCCTGAATCTGACCGAGCATGAAATGGTTTTGCGAGACGTCGCGCCGGGCATCCCACGTTTCGATGAGGCTGGTCGCGCCCTTTTTGAGCTGGTAGCCGTAGCCCGGTTTGTCCGACTGGTTGTTCATATCAAAAATCACATCGCTGCGTCCGCCGTCGGCCAGCGCGCGGAGTAGATAACGATAGCCGACGTCGCCGGCGGTCAGCCCGCGCGCGCGGACATCGGCAACAATCGCATCCACCACGGCAGGGCGGTTGGTTGGTTCGCAAATGTCCATCACGAGCGGAATGGAATTCGCACATTGCGAATCCGTCGCATAAAAATGATTGGTCGTGTTGTAGAATTTTTCGTTGAATGCGCGCCGGATTTTTTCAGCGAGTTCGGAAAAGTTTTTGGCATCGTCAGTTTTATCGAGCAGCGCGGCGACGCGCGACATGATTTCCGCATCTTGAAAATAAAACGCCGTGGCCGTGAGTGCGATGGGGGTAAGCTGCGCGATGCCGGGCGGCTTCGGACCCACGTCGCACCAGTCACCGAGGCCGTAATTGACGATGTTGTTGCTCGCACGGCTGCCGAGATAGGCGAGATGGTTTCTCATCGCGTCGTAATGCATGCAGAACAGGTTCAAGTCGCCGTCGAATTCATATTGTTGCCACGGCACGAGGATGAAGGCGCTACTCCATTCCGGAGAATCGCCAAACATCCCGCGCAGATGATTCGTGTCCCATCTGTCGCGGAAAATCGTGTATTCCGGCGCAGTCGTCGGCACGAGGCCGTTCGTGAGTTGTGAGTCAGCGATGTCATTCAATGTCTTGGTGAACAGTTGCGCCAGATCAAAATCATACCGCAGCGCCGGGCCGTTCAGATGATCTTCCTCCAACCAGCCACGCTTTTCGCGCTGCGAACAGTCGGTCATCACGCTCATCATATTGTTCCGCTGCGCCCAGCGAATGAGTGTGAAAGTCCGATTGAACAATGTGTTTGAACATTCAAATGCGCCGACGGGTTCGGAGGAAGATTGAACGACGATGCCTTCAATGGATTTCACGGCGGGCAATTTGGTTTCGCCTGTGGCCGGAAAAGATTTCACCTCGAAATAACGGCAGCCGATGTAGAAAAATTTTGGCGACCGCGTTTCCATGCCGTCCGTCGCTTTCGTAAATTCACACCAGATCGCCGCACGACCGGCACCCATCGAACCCTGGTTCGCCGAGCCGTCGTTGTTGGTGAGTTCCGACGGAATGATGCGCACTTTGCCGCCCGCCGGGCCGGTGACGGAAATTCTGGGGATGTGCGCGGCGTTCTGGCCGAGGTCAAAAATCATGTCCCCGTTCGTGAGCGTGCGCGACAAAACCGGCTTGTGAATTTCAAAAAACCGAATCGGCGGCGCAGTGCAGGAAAGTCCGCGCAATGTCCCGCCCGGCCCGTTAACAACAATCGCGGACGACCATTTTGAATCATCAAAATTGATGCGGTTCCAGCCATTTTGCACGAGCCGCGCGTCAAAGTCTTCGCCGCCATAAACGGAGGAAGTCGTGATCGGGCCGGGAGCGACGCGCCAGTTTTCGTCCGTGCCGATGATTTCCACCGAGCCGTCGGCATATTCCAAATGGATTTGCGCGATGGCCTTGAGCGGGCCAAAAGAGTAAGGCCGATAGCCGGGCGGCTTGAACCGCGTCGCCGGCAAGTTATACATGCCGTTGCCGAGTTCGATGCCGGCGGCGTTTTTCCCACACTTCAAATCCGCCGTGATGTCGTGTGTGTCGTAAAGGCAGGTCCTGTCGTATTTCGTCCATCCTGGCGAAAGCACATCGTCACCAACTCTTTTTCCGTTCAGCGTCATTTCGTATTGGCCCAAGCCGCAGACGTGGACGAGTGCGCGTTTGAGCCCGCGTTTCACGACGAATTCACGGCGCAGCAGAAGCGTTTCAAAATTCGTCGGCGCGGCAATCCATTTTGCCTGCCAATCCGTATCATTCAGCATGCCCATCGTCCAGGTCGCCGGCTTGCTCCACACGGAAACTTTTCCGTCCTTGTCCCACACACGCACTTTCCAGAAAATCTGCTGCGATGATTTCAACGCCGCGCCTGCATAAGGAATTTGAATTGTTTCATCGGAAGAAACTTTGCCGCTGTCCCACAAATCGCCGTTGTCATGCGCCAGATTTTTCCCCGATGAGGCAACGAGGATTTGGTACGCGGTCTGCCGCTGGCCGCGTCCGTTGCTTTCCAATTGCCAAAACAAGCGCGGGTTTGCCGAGTCAACGCCCAGTGGATTGACGGCATAATCGCAACGCAAATCCACGACAGTCATTCCCGCAAATGCCGCAGCTGCCAGGCAAAAAAATAAAACGGCCGCCAAAGCAGCTTGGCTTGGTTTGAGGATCGTTTTTACCAGCACGATATTTATGAGATGACGAGTTTCGTTCCTTCGAAATCGAAACGGAAGCGGACTTCCTTGAGTCCGGTTTGTTGCAACGCACGGCGCAGTTTTACCTTGTCTTCGGAATAAAACATTAAAAAGCCGCCGCCGCCCGCGCCGATGAGTTTACCGCCAAGCGCGCCATTGGCCGTTGCCAAGTCATACCACTCGTTGATTTTGGGGTTGCTCATGCCGCTGCTCCGCTGTTTCTTGCGCTGCCACTGAACGTCCATAAGCCGCGCAAACTCATGCAGGTTGCCGGTCTCAAGCGCCTTCTGACTTTGCCGGCCAAGGTCTTTGACGAAATGCAAGTTCTCAATCATGCCTGCGTCAGACTGTTTTGATTTCTGATCCTGTTCCTTCAAAATCGCCGAAGCGGAACGCGAATAACCGGTAAAAAACAGAAGCAAATTGTCTTCCAGATTGTCTCGCGTTCGGTCGGAAATTTTCAAAGGCCATGCCTTGACTGTGCCATCCTGCAAAAACTCGAAACAAGTAATGCCGCCATAGGCAGCAATGTATTGATCCTGCTTGCCGATCGGCTCGTGAAGCCGGTTCAGTTCAATGTCGCATGCCTGTGCCGCGAGTTCGGCGGGATGAACGAGGTTTTTTTTATGGGCATGCAGAGTCTTGAGCAGGGCAGTGGTAAAACTACCGGATGAACCCAGGCCCGTACTGGCGGGAATGTCGGCCATCGAAGCCAGTTCAAGCCCGCAACCGTCCATGTCTAGCATGGCGAAAGCTTCCCGGATGATCGGATGCTCGATTTGGGCGGCATTGGTGACGCGTTCAAAACGGGAATACTTCACAATCAGGTCCGGCGCAAAATTGTCGTGAAGCGCGATGTAGACGTATTTGTCAATCGCCGCGGCGATAAGGAACCCGCCAAACTTTTCATAGTAAGACGGCAAATCCGTCCCGCCGCCACCGAGGGTGACTCGTAAAGGTGAACGCGCGATGATCATTGTTGCCAATGAAAGCCCAAAAGCAGAGACCGGGAAAGCTGAAAAAATGAGCCACAGATGAATCCTGCGTCGCGCTTTGCGCTATGCAGGACAGGCATGGATTCAATCCTGCCGCCAAAAGGCACAAAAGGCGCAAAAAACATGACACGAATTTAACTGCGCTGAAGGCGCAACGGAGATTAGCCCAGGGTTGGCGCGGAGCGACTACCCTGGGTAAAACGCCCCCCATCATTATTTCCGCCCTGAAGGGGCGGTGGAAAAGTTAAACCGCAGATTACGCGGAATTTGACGCGTTGCTCGACCGCGTTGAAATACAGTTGCGCGAGATGGGCCGCGCGATTTTTTCCGGCGACGCAAAAGTGGATCCCTATCGCAAAGGCGGCGAAACGGCATGCAAATATTGTGATTACCGCGCCGTGTGCCGGATTGATCCGTGGACGCACCGTTATCGCGTGCTGCGCGCCGCGAAATAAAATTCCACGTTAATATGAGGTGGGGCGAGCGTCCCCGCGAGCCGGAGATTTTGGACTGCGCGGACATGTCCGCGCTTTCAAAGCGGCGACACGTCGCCGCACTCCAAGAACTCAATAAACCAACACCAGCACCGCCACATCCTGCGCCGACTTCACCACGTCCTCAAACTTTCGGTCAGCTGTGACTTGTAAATCTTTACAGCGGGCAATGTGGAGCAATCATTTCTGCTCGGCGAGCCGTCCCTACCTTTTTGAATATGGAGACAGGCTGGAAGCCTGTCCTACTAATGATATTCCTGCAGGGTCTTGACGCTGTAGCCGGATTTTTTGAGCGCGGCGATGCCGCGTGCGGCGGCTTTTGCGCCGCTTAACGTCGTCATGATGGGTGTGACGGTGTAAATTGCCGTCGTGCGGATTTTGACTTCGTCCTCACGCGGCACCGCGCCGCT
>Ga0182017_10003289_pt1 | contig 12096 bp, 9 predicted proteins | sample 712E3DmetaG_FD_120492 | JGI IMG/M metagenome (GOLD analysis project Ga0182017, IMG submission 120492) | Permafrost microbial communities from Stordalen Mire, Sweden - 712E3D metaG | ecosystem: Environmental > Terrestrial > Soil > Wetlands > Permafrost | place: Sweden: Stordalen | collected... | reverse complement strand
GGCTGGGGGCCGGTGCCACACCGCCGAGCGGGCCGTCAAGGCAGGCTCTGGCACTGCGTGAGCACTGGTAGTATTCCTCAGGAATGGAGAAAAGCAAGGCGCGGGGGCAAGAGTGTTGGCGGTAGGCGGAGATTGGCGGGTTCTGCGCGATTTTGGCGGATGGCGGCGGAGAGTGATGAGCTATGAGTGATGAGTGACGGGTTGGGGGCGAGGGGCGGAGGAGTCCGCGAGGCGGGCGGCGAGTGTCGGACCCGGAGGGGAACCGGGGCGTGGCAGCCGGGCCGCGCGGCGGCACGCGCGAGCTGCTTGTCCGTCGATGCTGGCCCGTGCCAACAAATCCAGTCACACCCGGACTGGACGATTACCGCCAGCGGCACGCTTCACGCGGTAGTGCCCGGTCCGGGGCGTTGCGGGTCGCGCTCGTTCAGCCACGCGAGGATTCGCGGGTACAGCCGCTCGCACGCCACCGGCGCCGCCTCGATCTCGCCGTGGGCGATGTCCTTGTCCAGCACGAACTGCTTGTCGCGCGCCCGGATGCGGTCGAAGAAGGCCGTACGGGTCATCGCGGCGTTGGCGATCCGATCGCGCGCCCCTTGCACCACGAGCGTCGGCAGCTCGACCAGGTGGTAGTAGTCCGAGTACACGTGGTCGGCCGACCCCAGTGCGCTGACGAACGCACCCCGGCGCACGCACTTGGTCAACTGCTGCAGCACGCCGGCCTTCATGTGGTCCAGCACGTAGCGCCGCCCGTGCAGCAGCACCTCGGCGCGGTGATGCGTCGCCCCCGTGAACGTGCCGGAAATGCGGAGCATGGCTTGCACCGCGGCCCGCTCCAGCTTCGCTGCCCCGTCCGCCAGCGGCGCCGGCAGCCGCCGGTACCACGGGTCCGCCTGCGGATTCCCCTTGACCCACTGCACGGGCACCTCGCCCCACGCCGCCAACAGCGCCAGCAGCAGGCCCGACCGCGACAGCATCTCAAAGGGGAAATTCGCGTTGTCGTCGTTCCGCCACCAGTCGCGCAGCAGCACGCGCCAGCTCAGCCGCCCGCGCTCGTCGTACAGCGAAGCGGGCCAGCGCAGCAGCGCCGGGAACTCGGCGAACACGCACGCGGCGAGTTGCGCCTGCCGCTCGCGCGCCAGGGCCTCGTCCGCGACGATCCGCTCGCCGTGGTCTTCGCGGATCAAACGCGCCCCCTGCAAGTAGCCGGCCAGCGTCATGGCCCCCATCGACGCCCCGATCACGAACGGCCGGTGGTGCGTGGCGGCGTGGACCCGCGCGACGACGGCCGGCAGGTCGTAGAGAATGAAGTGGTCCACGCACCAGTCCGACTGGCCGGGCGCGGGCGTGCTGTGCATGCGAGGGGCGCCGTGCCCGCGCAGGTTGACCAGCCAGATGTCGTACCCCGCCTCGTGCAGGATGGACGCCAGGCTCCGGTACAGGAAATCCGGCCCCTGCACGGTCGGCAAGTCCCACAGGTCCGCGTTGACCGCCAGCCCGTGCAGAAAAACGACCGGCGTGCCGCCCGGGGCGGGCTTGCGCTTAACCGCGATCCGGGCCCCGTCCCCGGTCGGAACCCATTCCACCGGATTGCGTCGGGTAGTCGCCAGACCGCTCATCCCCACGTCCGTGACGGTTTCAGTGCCGCACGACGATTGTAGCAGCGGGCCGGCTTGGTGTGTGCGGAAACCGTTTGGGATGGTGATTCGCGGCGATGCGGGTGCGAGAACGGATTCGCCCACCAGTTTGTGAGTTCGCGCAGGCTGGGTTGAGTGGAATCTGCAGCCTGGGCTGTGTCTTCGAAGCCCAGCGTACGCGCTTACGCCGCCGACGAAACGTGCTGCTTGGCCAACTCGACGAGCTTGTCGAACGCCGCCGGGTCCGCGATCGCAACCTCGCTCAGCATCTTGCGGTTCACGAAGACGCTTGCCTTCCGCAAGCCGCTGATGAATTTGCTGTACGAGATGCCGCGCGCGTCGCACGCGGCGCTCACCCGGACCACCCATAACGCGCGGAAGTCGCGTTTCTTGGCGCGGCGGTCGCGGAAGGCGTACTGGCCGGCCTTGATGACGGACTGCTTGGCCGGCCGAAACAGCGTACCCCGCGACGCGCGAAAGCCCTTGGCGGCCTTCAAGACACGTTTGTGACGATGGCGAGTCGCGGGACCTGGTCGAACGCGCGGCATAACTGACTCTCCTGCGCCAAAGCGCGGCTATCCCAGACCGAGGGCACGCCTCACATTGTCCGCAATCTTCCCGGTCAGCGCGCCCGGACGCCGAAGCCGTTGGCGTCGCCGGCCCGATTTCGTGCTCATCAAATGGCCGGCGAAGGACCTCTTGTAGCGTACCTTCCCGCCCGCCGAGACCTTGACCCGCTTGCGGAGTCCCTTGTGTGGCTTTTGAGTTCGTTGTGCCATGCTCAGTTACCCTGTTTCGGTGTCGAATCAAGCAGTATAGCCCCGACGCGCGACTGCCACAACCCCCGCCGGGCACCGTCACTTTGAATTATGTGCTCCAGCCCCTATACTACGGTGGTCGTCCCGGCCGGCAGCCGGGGTGCCCGAGTGGGGCGGGCGGCGCTGTTCGAGCGCGCGCCCGGTCGGGGGCGAGGTCCCGGCCTCGGACGGAAGAAGCATGGACGGTCTGTCGGACGGCTCCGGGCCGCCGATAGCAGAGTTGATCTGGAATCGCGCGGGCCGCGGGTAGCCGCGAAAGTCCGGATATACGGTGAGCAGGTATGGCAACGAGAAGACTGGGCATCGTTGTGGGCGGTGGTCCGGCCCCCGGGATCAACGCCGTGATCGGGGCCGCGACCATCCAGGCCATCAACTGCGGGTTCGAGGTCATCGGTTTTTTTGACGGCTTTCGTTACCTCTGCGCCGACGAGTTTGATCCCCCGACCCACACGGTCCGCCTCGAAATCTCGCGCGTGGCCCGCATCCACTTCGAGGGCGGGTCGATCCTCCGCACCGCGCGCACCAACCTGCTCGACGAGGAGACCCTCAAGAAAACCAAACGGGCCCAGGCCCAACCCGCAAAGGTCTCCCTGGCCCTCGGCCGCCTGCGCGAGCTCGGCATCAACTGCCTGCTCACCATCGGCGGCGACGATACCGCCCTCAGTGCCCGGTTCCTCACCGAGGCCGCCGGCGGCAAGCTCCGCATCGTGCACGTGCCCAAGACGATCGACAACGACCTCCCGTTGCCGCAAAACCAGCCCACTTTCGGCTTCTCCACGGCCCGCATGATCGGGTCGATGCTCCTCAAGAACCTGATGACCGATTCGCAGACCACCGGCCGGTGGTACGTGGTCAGCGCCATGGGCCGCAGCGCCGGTTGGCTCGCAATGTCCATCGGTCAATCCGCCGGCGCCACCATCACCCTCATCCCCGAGGAGTTCGAGGAGCACAGCACCGTCCAGCAGATCGCCGACGTGCTCGAAGGCGCCATCCTCAAACGCCAGATCATGGGCCGCTGCGACGGCGTCGCCGTCCTCGCCGAGGGACTCGCCTACCGCCTCGGTGACCGCGCGGAACTCGAACGCCTGCTCGGCCACGAGGTGACACTCGACGCCGCGGGCCACTTGCGGCTCTCCGAAGTTCCGCTCCTGGAGCTGCTCAAGAAGGAGTTGCAGGGCCGCTTCAAGGCCCGCGGCGAGCACCTGCCCCTCGTCACGCACAACATCGGCTACGAGTTGCGCTCGGCCGACCCGACGCCGCACGATATGGCGTACTGCCGCGCCCTCGGGTACCACAGTATCCGGTTGTTCACGGACAAGGCGCGCCAGGGCGTGGGCGTGATGGTCGCGCTCGTCAACGGGAATCTGGAAACGGTCGACTTCAACGACATCATCGACCCGGTAACGAACCGCACGAATGTGCGGCTGGTCGACACGAACTCCGACGAATACACCGTCGGACGGGCCTACCAGATCCGCCTGGAGCTCAGCGACCTGGAGAACCCGGTCATGCTCGCCAAGCTGGCCTCGGCCGCCCACATGCCCCCGGCGGAATTCAAGCAGCGCTACGTGCGGGCCGCCACGCGCCTTTGCACGCTGCCCACGTCATCACAACCCGCGCCGGCGCAATCCGCGCCGCCACCGTCCACGCCGGCAGAGCCCATGCCGGTTTGACCCGCGCCCACGTGGTCCACAGCAATGTCGGCATGCCACGCCGCGTCAGCCTCGACGCGGGCAGCGCGACCGCCACCACGGAAAACCAGTTGGCCCGCTACGGCCGGCTGGGCGCCCCGCCGCCGCTCCGGAACACAAAGTCGACCACCAGCGGCAAATGGTCGTAGTCCTTGCCTTCGGCGTCCGAGACGATGTCCAGCTTCTCCAGCCCCGCGGCCTGCAAGTCCTCCGCGGACATCTCCGTCGTGTCCAGCACGAGCTTCTTCACCGGCTCCAGCACGCTATCCGTGTAGACCATCACATCCAGCCGCCCGGGCTGAAACGTCGACGCGTCATCCCGCCACGTCCAGTCCGCCGACCCCGTCACGTTGTGCAGCGGGTGCGCGTCCGTCAGCGGCGTGCTGTCCCAGTCCGGCGCGAAGTCCGGCCCGTATTGCGCCTCGTCCGAGATGTCCCCGTTGACGACTGTGAGCAGTGGCTGCTGCCCGCCCACGAGGTTGAAGTCGCCCGCGACGACAAGTGCCGTCCCGGCCGGCAGGTCGATGTCGCCGCCGGGCATGCGTACGTCGCGCATCCAACTCATGATTGCGTCCGCCTGTTTCTGCCGCGCCGCCTCGTTCTCGTCGCCCCCGCAGCACTTGAAGTGTGTGCTGACGAGATACAGGTCGGCCGGAAACAGCTTCCGCGGCAGCTTCACCAGTCCCAGCGCCAACTCGCGGTAGCCGGGCGGCGTCGTGTGGTCGCGTGTCAGTTGCAGCGGATACTTGCTCGCGATCACGCAGTCGCCGCCCTGGTAAACGTGCCAAGCGGCGCCGGGCAGCGGGCGCAACTGGTCGAGGAGCTTCTGCACCTCGTCCGCCGTCCGTTTCCGCGGCTTCGGCTCGCTGGGGTTGTGGCTGGACGGGGCTTGCCCGATTTCCTGCATCGCCGCCACATCCGGATCCAGCGCGCCGAACACGCGGGCAAAGCGCGGCGCCCGGAGCGGATCGACGTCGGCGAAGATGCTGTTCCACCGGATGTTGTATGTGACCACCCGCAGCACCGTCGCGCTGGGGCGATCGAGGAACGTTCCCGTTGGCGTCCGCGGTGCCACCGGCTCGACGGCCACGTTCGTCGGCCGGGCCGGCGCCGTGGCCGGCGCCGGAGCAGCGGCTGGCGCCGCGGGCGCGGCGGCCGCCGGAATAGTCGGGGGCGGTGGTTGCGTCTTGCTCTCGCACGACAGCAGTGCCGGAGCCACGGCAATCAAGAGCATTCCGAGCACGCCGCGTCGCAGCATCATGAGCCTGCATGTACGGGTCATTGCAGTGGTCCTTTCGAGCCTGAGCCACCGAATCAAACACTGCGTATATGCCGGCGCCCGACCACGCGTCAAGCCGTCGTCGCACTTGCCGCCGGGCCTTTCGTATTACAATGCGGCCATGCCTGAATTGCCCGAGGTTGAGACCATTGTTCGGAGCTGTCGGCCGCGGTTGGTCGGCCGGCGGATCGTCGCCTTTCATTCCCGCTGGCGCAAGAACGTCGCGCCGAGCCTGCCCGCTGCTCGCCGGGCAATTGTCGGCCGCCGCATCACTGCACTGACCCGCCGGGCAAAACTCATCGTGTTCCGCCTGGACGATGGCGGCTGCCTGCTTGTGCACCTGCGCATGAGCGGCCGGCTCGAATGGGCTGACGACCACTCGCCGGAGCCGCGGCACGTCCGCGCCACCTGGGACCTCGACGACGGCCAGCGCCTCCTGTTCTGCGATGCCCGCAAGTTCGGCCGCATCCTGTACACGCGCGATTTGGCGGCCGCCACCGCGGACCTCGGTCCGGAGCCGCTGGAGCGCGGCTTCACGCCAGCGAAGCTCGGTCACTTGCTCCAGCGGCGCCGCCGACAGCTCAAGCCGCTGCTGCTGGACCAGTCGGTGATCGCCGGCCTGGGCAACATCTACACCGACGAGGCCCTGTTTCTCGCTGGCCTGCACCCCACGATACGCTCGGACGCGTTGAACGAAACGAACATTCGCCGGCTCCACCAGGCCATCCGCGACGTGCTGAAGCTGGCGATCCGGCACCACGGAACGAGCCTCGATTGGATCTACCCCGGCGGCTGGATGCAGGAACGTCTGCTCGTCTATGGCCGCGCCGGCGAACCCTGCCGCCGCTGCGGCACGCCCATCGTCGCCCTGCGGATCGCGCAGCGCGGCACGCACATTTGCCCGCGCTGTCAGAACGGAGTCACGCAGCGCGGCTGATACGCGGCGGCCCACGGCATGGCCGAAAGCGGAGAGCCGATAGCCCTTCATGTGCGGTATCGCGGGAATCCTGAGCCTGTCGCCGGACGTTCGCGTGAGCGCGGACGAGGTGGACGCGATGACGGCGCAGCTCGTGCATCGCGGGCCGGATGACGCGGGCCGCTACGACGATCCCGCCGGCCGCTGTGCTTTGGGCTTCCGCCGCCTGTCGATCATCGACCTCGCGACCGGCCACCAACCGATGTCGAATGAGGACGGCACGATCTGGGTCGTCTTCAACGGCGAGATCTACAACTTCCGCGCGCTGCGCGCCGAGCTCGAGCAGCAGGGGCACCGTTTCGCGACGCTCTGCGACACCGAGGTGATCGTCCACGGGTATGAGCAGTGGGGGACGGAGTGCTTCGCGCGGCTGGCGGGGATGTTCGCGCTCGCCATCTGGGACTCGAAACAGGGCACGCTCGTGCTGGCCCGCGACCGCTTCGGCAAAAAGCCGCTGATCTACGCCCGGCACAACGGCCGCCTGTATTTTGCGAGCGAAGCCAAGGCAATTCTCGCCGTCCCTGGCCTTACGCCGGTGCTCGATGCGCAAGCGCTGCACCGTTACCTCGTGTTTCAATACGTGCCAGCCCCGCACTCCATTTACCGGGGTTTTCACAAGGTGCTGCCGGCGCATTTCGAGGTGCATTCCGGTTCGGCCTCGCCGGCGGAGTCCCACGCCTACTGGGAGCTTCGCCCGCAGCCCTTCGACGGCACGTACGCGGACGCGAAGGTGCGACTCGGCGAGCTGCTGAAGGCTGCCGTCGAGAAGCGACTGATCGCGGACGTGCCGCTGGGGGCGTTTCTGTCGGGCGGCATCGATTCCTCGATCATCGTCGCGTTGATGCGTGAGCTGGGCGTGTCACCGCTGCGCACCTTCTCGATCGGCTTCCCCGACGCGCGGTACGACGAGACGGCGTACGCCCGCCAGGTCGCGGAGCGCTTCGGCACCGATCACCACGAGCACGTCGTCACGCCGCAGGCCCGCGAGGTCCTCGACACGCTCGCGTGGCACTACGATGAGCCGTTCGCGGACTCGTCGGCGATCCCGACGTATTACGTTTCGCGCTGGACGCGTCAGGCGGTGACCGTCGCGCTCACCGGCGACGGCGGCGACGAGTGCTTCGCGGGGTACGACCGCTATCGGGCGGCGCAGCTCGCGGCACGTTTCGATGTGGTGCCGCGGGGCGTCCGCGGTGCGCTCGCGCGCGCCGCCGGGCTGCTGCCGCACGCCCGGCCGCGGACGCTGAGCAATCGCCTCTATCGCTTCGCTTCCGTGCTCGGTGAGTCGCCCGCTCGCCGGTATCTCTCGTGGGTTGGCATCTTCCCGCCGGAGCTGCTCGCGGCGGGCTACCGGGACGAATTTCGCGCGATCATCGACCTCGATGAGCCGGCGATGTGGCTCCAGCAACTTCATGGCGCGGCCCCAGGCCCCGCGGCCAATCGAGCGGTCTGGACCGACTTCGCCAGCTACCTCCCCTATGACCTGCTGACCAAGGTCGATATCGCGTCGATGGCGTGCAGCCTCGAATGCCGGGCGCCGTTCCTCGATCACGACCTCGCGGAGTTCGCCCTCTCGCTCCCGCTGTCCTGGCGCCTCGGCCCCGGCGGCGGAAAACGCATCCTCAAGGACTGGGCCCGCCAGCACCTGCCGCCGGAGGTCCTCCGCCGCCCCAAAATGGGCTTCGGCGTCCCGATCGGGCTGTGGTTTCGGCATGAATTACAGGACCTGCTGCGCGACCGCGTCCTCGCCCCGGACAGCCTGCCGAGCCGCGTGTTCCGGCCCGACTTCCTGCGCGGTCTCGTCGATGCGCACGTGGCGGGGCGTGCCAACCACGAGCACCGACTCTGGGCGCTGTTGATCCTTGCGCTCTGGCATCAGCGCTGGCACCCCCAAGTCCCGGACGGCGTCTGAGCCTTACCCCGGCCACGTTTCCGACCGATGGTGGGGGTGTACAGGCGACGGCGGGGGGGCGTCGGGCAGTGCGCAATGACGAGCATCGACCAATCCGACATCGGTACGCTTTTGCAGGAAGCCGCCGACCTGGCCAGCGCGGCGAGCGCGGAGCTTGGCGAGGCCTCCCTCGCAGTGCCGGCGGAGCCCGCGCCGGCGCTCCCCGACCAGAACGACGTGTCGCTGGCGCGCATCCTCAAGGTACGCGTGCCCGTGATCGCACGGCTCGCCCGCCGGCCGATGTCTGTGGCCATCATTCGCGACCTGTCCGTGGGCGCCATCCTCGAATTCGAGAAATCCGTCGACGAGGAGCTCGATCTGCTCATCAGCGACCGGCTCATCGGCCAGGGCCACTGCGTCAAGATCGGCGAGAACTTCGGCCTGCGCATCACGCACATCTGCGACAAGGCCGAACGCATCCGCTCGCTGGGTGGGCCATAGCGCGCGATCCGCTCCCGTTGTTGGTTTGCTACTTTGTCACGCCCCCGGCGTTCGTGGCGGCCGCGTGGCGAAAGCGGCGCGGCAGCAGCAACGCGACCTCGTGCGAGCCAAGCAGCCACGCCACGCCAACGAATGCCACGGTCCCGATCGCCAGCAACCCCAGCGCCTCGACGGCCGACGAGACCAAACGCCCGGGCACATGCGCCACGAGCCGCATCCACGCCGGCCACACCAGCCATAGCACCAGCACGCTCGCCGCGATCCCCGCCGCCATCTGGCCCAGCGCCTTCAATGCGTCGCGATCGAGCAAACGCAACTTCATCCGGCGTTGCAGGATGGCCAGACCCACGACGACGGAGAGCGTCGAGGTCGCCGTCGTGCTCAGGGCGAACGCCGCCTCGCGAATCGTCGGGTGCCAGACCAACGCGAGATTCAGCGCCGCGTTAAGGGGCAGCAGCACCGCGCTGATCGCCAACGGCGTGCGCACGTCGCCGATGCTGTAGAACGCCCGCAACACGATGTGCTGCGCGCAGAACGCCCACAGCCCGAAGCCGTAGAACACGAGCACGAAGCTGGCCCGCAGCGTGTTGTCGTGCGTGAAGCGGCCGCGCTCGAACAGCAGCCGCATGATCGGTTCGGCCAGCAGGATCATCATTGTGCCCGCGAGCAGCCCCTCGAACACGGCCAGCCGCAGCGACTCGCGCACCTCGTGCGCCCAGGGCTCCCACTCCGCGCGGACGGCGAACCGGCTGAACGCCGGCAGCGCCGCCGTCGCCAGCGAGATCACCAGCACGCCGAGCGGGAACTGGTACAGCCGCTGGGCATACGTCACCGCGGACAGCGCGCCTTCCTGGAGCGGATATCGCAGCGTCCAGCCCAGCAGGCTGACCGTCTCGGGCGTGCTCTTCACGTGCGTGAGCATCGTGCAGATCTGCGCGTCGAGGAACACGCCGAAGGCCAGCACGCCCTGCCCCAGCGCCACCGGCACGAGCAGACGGAGCATGTGCTGCACGGTCGGGTCGCGGGCCTCGAAGCGCCAGCCGAGCGTCACGCCATACGCCCGCAGCGCCGGCCACAGGAACACGAGCTGCAGCACGCCGGACGCCAGCACGGCCAGCGCGACGATGTACACCTGCCCGCGCGGGTTGCCGGGATACACGCGCGGCCCCAGCCACGCGATGCCGGCAATCATCCCGACGTTCAGCACGATCGGCGCCAGCGCCGCCGGCACGAAGCTGCCGACGCAGTTCAGGATGCTCGACAGGAGGGCCAGCAGGCAGATGCTGAGCATGAACGGCAGCATCAGGGCCGTCAGCGACAGCAGCAGCCCGCGCGCGGCGCGATCGGCCGGATCGGGCGGAAAGACGAACCAGATGACGGCGATGATTGCGAGGATCGCCAGGATCACGAGGACCAGGGCGAACGTCATGAGGGCCAGCGTGCGGGCCAGGAGCCGCCACGCCGACTCGCGGCCCTCGCTTTCGAGCGTCTTGGTGAACGTCGGGACAAAGACCGGCGCCATCGCGCCTTCGCCGAAGAGCCGCCGGAAGAGGTTCGGGAACTGGAACGCGTACGAGAAGGCGTCCTGCACCCACCCGAGCCCGAAAGCCTGCGCGAGCAGAATGTCGCGCGCCAGGCCCGTCACGCGCGAGATGAGCGTGCAAATCGCGATCAGCTTGGCGGAGGAAACGACGCTGCGTGGCTGCGGCATGGAGCAGATGATAGCAAGGCGCCCGCAGCAGGAAACCGCCGCCTACAGAGAAAGAGCACGACAGCGGGATCTGGGCGGCGCGCACAGAGGGCCCGCCGCCGTGCGTGGCTGGGCGGGGTTGCCGGTAACCCAAGATCGGTACGGTTGGATGGGGGGCGGGGGAAAATGCAGCGCGCCAGCCGCGTGTCTCATCAACCCCGATGGGCCCTACGACTCGTGGTGCGAGCTGTTCCCAGTCTGAGGAGGCTCCGGTGCCGCCTCGGGTAGCCGGCCGCCCCGTTTCCGCACCGCCTGGCGCAAAACGAACTCGATTTGTGCGTTCACGCTGCGCAGATCGTCCGCCGCCCAACGCTGCAAGGCCGCCCACAGCTCGGGCGAAATCCGCAATAGGACGGCCTTCTTTCTGCTATCTGCCATGACAAACCGCTGCGGGCTGTGACGGCTTTACGAGTACAACGTCCCGGCGTTGACGACCGGCTGCGCGGCCTGCTCGCCGCAGAGCACGACCAGCAGGTTGCTCACCATCGCGGCCTTGCGCTCGTCGTCGAGCAGCACGGTCTTCTTTTCCTCGAGCTTCTCGAGCGCCATTTCGACCATCCCGACCGCGCCTTCGACGATCCGCTTGCGGGCCGCGATGATCGCTTCTGCCTGTTGCCGCCGCAGCATGGCCCCGGCGATCTCGGGGGCGTAGGCGAGGTGGCTGAGCCGGGCCTCTTCGACGATGACGCCCGCCTTGCTCAGCCGCTCCTCGAGCTCCATCTGGAGCGCTCGCGAGACTTCGTCCATGCTCCCGCGCAGCGACAGCTCGTTGTCGGCGGTCGTGTCGTACGGATAGCGGCTCGCCAGGTGCCGCACGGCGGCCTCGCTCTGGATGTGGACGTAGTTGCTGTAGTCGTCGATGTCAAAGACGGCCTGGACCGTGTTCTGCACGCGCCACACCACGATGGCGGCGATCTCCGTGGGGTTGCCGCGCTGGTCGTTCACCTTGAGCTTCTCGGTGTTGAAGTTCCGCGTCCGCAACGACAGCTTGTGCTTCTGGTAGAAGGGGCACGCCCAGTGGAACCCGGCCTCGCGCACCGTCCCCTTGTACGCGCCGAACAGGAGCAACACCGCCGCCTCGTTCGGCTGCAGCGTGAAGAACCCGCCCCAGCAGATGAGGAGCACGATCAGTGCGAGAATCGTCAGGACAATCCCCGAAATCGCGCCGGCCGGCGTCGCTCCCGGCCCCGCGGCGTCGGCGGCGCGCGCGAAATAGAACCCTCCGTACCCGTCCGCGATGGTCACGGCGAACAGCCCTACCAGCATTCCCCATCCGCCAATCGTCCGCCGCTGAAACTCGCTGATCATGATGCTCTCCTCATTCAGCAGACACCATGTGATATCTATACGATATTATGGCGCAATCTCAGCGAAGAGGCAAGTCCGCAGCGTCGGAATGTGTCGGCTGCCGGTTCGTTCGGCGCTGACAGTCCTATAATACGCATCCTGTTTATTTCTTGCGCTCGATCCAGCGGGTTCTGCAGAGCGACCGGATTCGCTCGGGGGTGAGGGCATTCCAGGCGGCGGAAGCTTCGGCCAGCAGGTTGTCGTAATCG
>Ga0182017_10003288_pt1 | contig 12097 bp, 8 predicted proteins | sample 712E3DmetaG_FD_120492 | JGI IMG/M metagenome (GOLD analysis project Ga0182017, IMG submission 120492) | Permafrost microbial communities from Stordalen Mire, Sweden - 712E3D metaG | ecosystem: Environmental > Terrestrial > Soil > Wetlands > Permafrost | place: Sweden: Stordalen | collected... | reverse complement strand
GGGAAGTTGCCATCGGAATGACATTGGCAAAAACAATCTTCGTTGCGTACGCGAATAATGAAAGCCTTGAAGGGACAGCGAAGAAAAAACATGCCTGAGCATATAGATCATCACAAACATCCCGCCGCCATTCCTCTCATTGGTGAAACACCGCATCTGAAAGTTGCACTGGTTGGAAATCCGAACGTTGGTAAATCTGTCATCTTCAATTTTCTCTCGGGGCTTTACGTCGATGTATCGAATTATCCCGGCACAACAGTGGAGTTTTCCAAAGGACAATTTGGCGAGTACGATGTGTACGACACACCGGGCGTGTATGGAATTTCTGCATTCAGTGCGGAAGAAAATGTTACGCGAGATGTCGTCCTTGAGGCTGATGCGGTTCTCAATATTGTCGATTCGGTACATATTGAGCGCGATCTCTTCCTCACGCAGCAGCTCATTGACATGGGCAAGCGCGTGTCCGTCATTTTAAATTTTAACGACGAACTGGAGCGGCAAGGTATTGTCATAGACACAGGACAATTATCTTTATCACTTGGTGTGCCTGTATTTCAAACATCAGCCGTACGAAAAACCGGATTCGACAGGTTAGAAACAGCTATTCTGGAGGCGCGGCGAGGCAGAATCGACCCAGCCCTTCACACAAAATTGCACTCAATGCTGACTGAAGTCGGCTCGGAAGCAGAAGCCCTCCTCATTCTTGAAGGCGATGAAGAATTAGCGAAGAAGCATGGGGTGCATACAGGAAACGAGAGAGAAAATTTATACATCGATCGGCGCAACCGCGTCAATCTTATCATAAGCTCCGTGTTTTCCGAAACAAAAACGCGTGCACTCATTTCCACTCTGCTTGGCCGTTGGGCGGTAAATATCTGGACTGGCATTCCCATGCTGCTTGCTGCGCTGTATCTTATTTACCTCTTTGTCGGAAAATTAGTTGCCGTCGACCTCGTCAACATCACAGAAAAACACCTCGGCAATGAAATTTGGGAACCGTGGATCCGCAGCGTAGTAACGCATTTCATTCCCCTGAACTCTTGGCTTGGCACTCTCCTCGTAGGTGAGTTCGGCGTCATCTCTATGACCGTCACGTATCTTTTGTTCCTCCTTCTTCCGCTCGTTATCGCATTCTATCTTGCACTTTCGATTATGGAAGACAGCGGCTACTTGCCACGATTAGCAACGTTGGTGGACAGAAGTCTCAATGCGATAGGTCTGAATGGAAGTGCAATTATTCCGATCATTCTCGGTTTCGGCTGTGTAACGATGGCTACGATCACAACGCGCATTCTCGGCAGTGAACGGGAGAAAACTATTGCAACAACAATTCTGCAATTTGCAATTCCTTGCTCAGCACAGATCGCGGTTGTTGCCGCTTTATTAGCAGGTGCTGGATTTGGTGCAATGATTATATATTCTGTTACAATCTTCGCTGTGTTCGTTGCAATCGGTACCATTTTACATCACACGTTACCGGGAGAATCAAGTCCTCTGCTTATTGATCTTCCTCCGATGCGTATACCGAGACTTGATAATATCGTTCGAAAGACAACATTTCGTTCGTATGGATTTATGAAAGAAGCAACGCCATGGTTCTTTGCCGGCGCACTGGTCGTCGGCGTCATGCAGGTAACCGGAATGTTAGTCGTCTGGCAGAACCTCCTGGCACCTCTTGTGACCGGATGGCTTCAGCTTCCGCGCGAAGCGGCAACTGCGTTTGTGATGGGATTAGTACGACGTGATTTTGGTGCTGCGGGTTTGTACGCTTTGGCGCTGACACCGTATCAAGTGGTCGTTGCGCTTGTCACGATTACGCTTTTTGTTCCGTGCGTTGCATCGTTGATGGTCATGCTGAAAGAACGCGGTGTAAAAGAAGCGCTTATTATTTGGTTCAGCACATGGGTTGGCGCATTCGTCATTGGCGGGATTTTGTCACAAATACTTATCTAGATTTCTACTATGAGTTCAATACTATCTACATCGTCGACTGTCGTTTCGCTAGAAGAACAACTTCACAAAGAACTGCGTGTTTGTCCACAATGCCGGATGAAAATCACCAATCCATTCCTTGCCCATTGTCCACGCTGTTTTGCGATTGTACCGACACAAGAAACCGGATGCGGTTCGTGTGTTCATAGAATGAGTTGTCCGGTAATTCCTTCGTCCTCGTCAAAACCGTCATAATGCCTGCAATTGCCCTTTCCGCTTGTTTTAATATATATAGGAATACTTCAAAATAGAGAGAGTGATTTGCTTTCACAAAAATATTCAGTATAATCTTACTAATTAATCCACTCTGCAGTTATCTGTTAACAACACAATGGAGTAACTATGGAAGAACAACAACCTCTGCCCTCAGCCCCATCACTAGGCTCTACAATTGTGAATGTCTTTGCTGCACCCACCGAGGCATTTTCAAATTTGCAAACGTCTGAATCGAAACCATCGTTTTGGATTTTACCATTGATTGTTTCCATCGCAGCTGTCATAGTAATGATGATCATCGGATTCTCGAATCAGAATTTAAAATCTCAACGACTCGAAGCAACACGCATTGTTATGGAGAAACGCGTTGCTGAAGGAAAAATGACACAGGAACAATTGGACCGAATGATGGAGGGGATGGAAAAAGGAGGAGGAATTGTTTTAGCAATCCAAATTGTCGCTGTGACCATCATCTTTTCGATCATGTTTTTCATATCAGCATTGCTTCTGTGGTTAGGAAGCAAAACTATTTTGAAATTGCCAATAGGATATGAAAAAATTCTCGAACTAAGCGGTATTGCGACATGGATCGGCGTACTAGGTATTTTCATACAAATGCTGATGATGATAGGATTGGACTCTATTTACGCACAACCAAATGCTGCTATCTTTTTTTTCCAAAACTTTGATATTACAAATTCAACACATAAAGCATTGGCAATGCTCAATTTCTTCAGCATCTGGCAGACAATAGTCATTGGGATCGGCCTCCAAAAATGGAGCAACAAGAGTTTCGCATTACCGATGATTATTTCATTTGGTGTCTGGCTGCTCATTACCGGATCGACGCTCTTGTTGGGATTTGCCGGATAGTACCTTCTTATTCAGCCAAGTTCCCTTTTCAAGGTTCTCCTCTCATACACCGGAACCTTGAAAAGGGCCATTAATTCCTCTGTCCCATCAATTCTTGTATTTCCATCAATTGTTGTTCCATACGATCCACCTGATCGTTGTGATAGTACCGAACCTCACTTCACCGACTGACACTCCGCCAATTACCCAGCCCGAACAATTTTATCCATCAAGATTCCAAACAGCCACATGACTAAAGAGCATATGGGAATGATTACAACCATTCACTCGCGCAAATGCGGATGCCAAAGGACATCATCATTTTATCGCTTGCTGTAATAATGAGAAACGCAAGGTTGACAATAACAAGGAATGATTGACCGAGATCGAACCGGTACTTTTGAGAAAAGAATATTTCACACCAGCGGGCTAGATGCACGCGTACCTGAAAGGATTCTTAATGCAGTTTGGATGTCATCACAAAGACTCATGATGCTGGGGGGACAAAAAAGAAACAGCGCATTTGGCGCCGAATCATGGAAAATTGATACGAGAAAATATTCTTAAGACTTCTTAAAGGGGAGATAAATAGTGATCGTTGTTCCTTTTCCCATCACGCTATTGATATCAATTTTTCCATGGTGATCGTCTATTACTTTTTTTACAATAGACATGCCGAGCCCGGTGCCGTGCTTCTTACCATAAGTCATAAATGGTTCAAAAATGCGCTTCTTCACTTCTTCCGGCATGCCAGTTCCAGTATCCGTGAAATCAATACGTACATAGCCATCTTCTTCCATAGTGGTGACGGTTAACGCACCACCCTGCGGCATTGCATCACGTGCATTACTGGCAATATTATAAAATACGCGTACCATTTTATCCTGATCTATATTTACCACTCCTTTAAATTGTACAAACTTCTTCAGAGTAATGTTATTCTTCTCTAAATCTTTTTCAATGAAATCCAGCACCCCATTCATGAGATCAAAGAATTCGAGTTCCTGGAAATTCGACGCACTTACGCCGCGTGTGAAATCTAAAATTTCCTGCGTCATATTCACAAATCGATCCACCTGATGAATCATTTCATCGGCAAGTTTATTTGCTTCTTCATTGCCGGATTTTTTCTTCATCACTTGCGCATAAACACGCAGTGTGCCCATGGGGTTTTTGATGTCGTGAATAATGACACTTGCCATCTTTCCAACCGCAGACAATCGTTCATTTGCAACCATTTCTTGCGCCATATGCGCATTCTCAATTGCTACAGAGGCATGCGCGGATAACGCATCGATGAAAGAGGCATCTTCTTCATCAAAACATCCTTGGTCTTTATTGAGGAGTTGGAAAACACCGATGATTTTTCTATCCTTGTTTTTCATCGGCATGCAAAGCATATTGCGGGTTTTATACCCAGTGCGTTTGTCTATATCTGGATTGAATCGAGGATCGGCGTACGTATCCGGGATTATTATCGTCTCGCCAGTTTCCGCAACATATCCCGCAAATCCTTTTCCAATCGGCAAGCGTATCTCGACCATATCCGTACCTTGATGCACCTTTGACCATAATTCTTTTTTAATGTCATCTACGAGATAGAGGGTGCCGCGATCTGCTTCGATACTTCTCGTTGCGGAGTTGAGGATCAATTCAAGCAATTCATCAAGGTCAAGCGTAGAGTTTATAATCTTGCTTGCTTCAATGAGTCGTTGAAGCTTGCTAAAGCGAATTTCAATTGCCTTACGCTGTTCTTCAAGCCGTTTGACAATATTATCATCTGCTTTGCGAATGCGGGCGCTGAGCTCACCGAGAAGATTAAATGCAACCTTATGGCTCGAAAGCAGCAATTTTTCAAATTGGGATTTTTCAAGCGATAGAAGTGTTACGTCTTCAATACATGTTGCACGTGCCGAGCGCGATTGCCCGTCGAGCGAGGCAAGCTCACCCACAACTTCGCCAGACTCCAGCATATCCAGTGTGGTCTCGTCACCAAACATGGTTACACGAGAAACCCGGACAATTCCTTTTTCAATAATAAAAACTTTGTCGCCGGATGTATTGGCTTCAAAGAGAATTGTTCCAGCGGAGTAATGCTCCTCTTTAAAATTTTTCAGTAACTCCGCTACTTCGCTGCTCGATAAATTATAAAAGAGCCTAGTAGATTGAAGACTGCGAATTCGTTCTTCTTGCGTGGGCATTCGACATACCTTTACACATGGAACACACTCATCGTTTAAATAATAACAAGAATCGCTCACTTAGTCAAGAAATGACTCGGTTTATCCGTTATGCGCACAGGGAAGTTTGGATTTAATCACTTTTATCATCTTCGCAAACGATCGGGCTCGATGGCTGATGAGATTCTTTTCTTCGCTTGTGAGTTCTGCATACGTTTTATTGAAACCGTCAGGAATAAAAATCGGATCATACCCAAAGCCATTTGTTCCAACCGGTTTTTCAGCAAGCGTGCCAGGGCAAATTCCTACTGTCATTTCTTCCATGCCGTCACCGACAAGTGCAAGTACTGAACGAAATTGTGCCCGCCGCCTGCGGGGTGCTACGCCCCGCATTTCTTGCAGCAATTTTCGGTTGTTCATCTCATCTGTTGCTTCAGCACCAGCATAGCGAGCGGAAAATACTCCGGGGCGGCCATTAAGGAAAAATACTTCCAATCCTGAGTCATCAGAAAGTGAGATAAGATGAGTATGACTATGGACGATCCTGGCTTTTTGGAACGCATTCGCTTCGAACGTATCACCATCTTCTTTTAAAATTATGTGATCGGAAACATCGTCGAGTGTACGCACGTTCACATCGAGACCTCTGAGCAGAGTCTTCAATTCCCGCGCTTTATGAATGTTGCGTGTGGCAAGAATGATATCGGTCATTGGGAATGAGGAACTGAAAAAGAGGAAATTGATTAATTAGTGATCTCGTGATTTTGTGATAAGGGCTTCGTTTTTATATTTTGCCTTCGATCTCACATCTGCCATAGGGGATCGCATTTCACACTTTGTATTTTTTTTCCTTATTACGTTCCGTCTTTTTTTCTTCCTATTTACGTTTGCCTTCAACTTTGTATTCTATCCTTTTCGTCGTATCACTTGATACTATCCCAGAAGCGATTCAATCGCTTGCTCAACGCGGTCAACACCAATTATTTCAATATTGTCATTTGGTTTGAAGGTTTTCAGATTGTGCTGGGGAACAATGATACGTTTAAATCCAAGCTTAGCCGCTTCATGCACCCGCTTTTCAATTTGACCTATGGTTCGAATCTCTCCACCTAAACCGATTTCGCCGACTGCCACCGACGACGAATCAACAGGTATGTCGCGCAAGCTTGAAGTGATAGATGCTGCAATTCCTAAATCTACTGCCGGTTCATCTATGCGAATGCCGCCGGCCACATTCACAAAGACATCTTGCTGCCCAAGATTCAATCCAACACGTTTTTCTAAAACCGCGAGCAATAGTGCGAGGCGCCGGTAATCAAAACCGGTACTCGTGCGCTGCGGCATGCCATAGTTCGTGGGGGTCACCAATGCCTGCACTTCAACGAGAATGGGGCGTGAGCCTTCCATACTGGCTACGACAGTTGAACCTGATGAGCCGTCATGGCGTTCGGAAAGAAATATTTCCGATGGATTAAGAACCTCGCGCAATCCCGTATCGTGCATTTCGAAGATACCGATTTCATTTGTCGAGCCAAATCGATTTTTCAGTGCCCGCAGAATGCGATATGCATAATGTGCTTCCCCTTCGAATTGTAACACTGTATCAACCATATGTTCGATTACTTTTGGCCCGGCAATCATGCCTTCTTTCGTCACATGGCCGACAACGAATATGGGAATTCCCCGTGTCTTCGCCAAACGCAACAACAAGGCCGCAGATTCCCGTACTTGACTCACGGTGCCCGGCGCACTTTCTAAACCAGGTCGGTACATTGTTTGAATGGAATCGACTATGATGACATCAGGAGTACCGGCATCAATGACATCAAGGATTAAATCAAGGTTCGTTTCTGCAAGAAGCAAAATGTTTTTTGCCGAACTTACATTCAACCGTTCTGCGCGCAATTTGATTTGCCGGACTGACTCTTCACCCGTCACATAGAGAACGAGCTGGTCCTTGAGCGCGATTGCTATCTGCATCATTAATGTGGATTTACCAATCCCAGGATCACCGCCGAGTAATATGAGTGAACCGGGAACCAACCCGCCGCCAAGCACGCGATCAAATTCATTCAATGTTGTTTTGATGCGTGGAATGTCCTCTTTCTCAATTTGATCAAAAGAAATAGGTTCTATCTTTGAGGAAACGCCAATCTTCCGAGATGCCTTTACAGGTGTAGTGGCTTCTTCTACAAACGAATTCCACTCGGAACAATTAGGACATTTGCCAATCCATCGCGGCGAAACATATCCGCATGACTGGCAAACATACTTTGTGAGAATTTTTGACATGGTTGGTTCCTATTGCGGTGACAATATACCAAGGCGTGTGCAGAGAATCAATCTATTGCTAACATTATCAGGCACAGATTTGTCAGGAAATCTCTGATCGTGCCGGATTAAAAGCAGAAATAAATAAAAAACCCTGAAGATCGCTCAACAGGGTTCATTACTACTGAATCATGAGAATGACAATTATAAGTTTGCCCAACGCGCTTTCGCACGCTTCACATTTTTACTCATAGGATAGTCTTTTACAACTTTTTCATATGCTGCCTTTGCTTTGATTTTGTCGCCAAGACGTTCATACGTTTGTGCGATCATAAATTGGGCGTCAGCTTTCTTTTCGGAATTTTTATGCTTAATGGTTTCTTGAAACAGCGGAAGTGCTTCTTTATATTTTTTTTGCGCAAAGTAAGATTCCCCCAGCCAGTATTTTGCGCGGTGAGTAAGATCAGCATTAGAACCATCGTCAATAATCGCTTTGAATCCTTTCGCAGCAACATCGTATTTGCGTGCGTTAAAGGCTTTCAAGGCAACATCGTACGCGGAAGATGAACCGGCAGCAGTTTTTTCTACTACAGGTTTTTCTTCAGCAGGCGTTTGAACAGTATTCTTTGCCAATTCCTCTGCCTTATCTGCACGTATTTTTTCAGCAGCGTATTTTGCTTCAACTTCACTGATACGTGCATTGATTCCTCGATTTTCCTGCTCAAGTTTCACGGTCTTTTGTTTCAAACCTGTGTTCTCTGTGCGAAGGTCTTCGATTTGTTTCTCATATTGTGCAAGTTGAGCCGGCGCAACAGCAGCAGGTTTTGGTGCCTCAACGACTTTTTCAGTATCAACACCGATAAAGTTCGTAAGCGCCTGGTCCATCGGCTTAACTTCTTTTGGCTTTTGTTGCTCAGTTGTACCGAGTGGTTTGGCGGTTTCTTGCGGGTTTGGCGTTTCCGTTGTTACTTCTTCGCTTCCTCCGCAACCAACCAACAAAAATACAACTAGAGTTAAAAAGACAAACATCGAATATACCAAACCAGATTTTAGGCCACCCACAATTTTGAGACTCATAAAGCCTCCAATCAATGACAAAGGGAATAGTGAATTTATGACAACATCTTGCCTTAATTTATTGATACACTTTCTGAAAGTCAAGTGCTTTTCCCCAAAGATAGCAATGAATTAGATAATCTGGTGCTCTCCATTTTGCTTCACATGTTCCATCATTCGATAAACGATCCGCTTCACTATAATATCAGGCACGCCGTCCACAAAACGAGATTTCAGCCGCATATCGCACATTTCATTCACATAATCCACGGTAACACATCTGCTATCAGCAGTATAGACTACTTCGGTCGAAAAAAAATCAAGCTGGCAGACAGTGTGAATGCACTCTGTGATTTTGTTAAGCCGTTCAACATCCAATTGCCGTTCTTCATCTTCACTTAAAATAGAATAAATATGAGTAACGTCATCCCACCATACAGGAATAATATCGCCAAATGCATAGAAGACACGAAACCATGCCCGCCGCCCTGCACATTCAATCGGTTTAATAGTTTCCTGCAAAAGATACTTATCGTTTTTATTGGATTGACGTGCATCGATGATTTCCTTCAACGTTTCAGCACCCATAACAACACCAACGCCGCCGCCAGTTGTGTTAGCCGGTTTTATAATAAACGGCCGGCCGAGTTTGGCCAGCTCGGTAATAGTAAGCTCTACTTCCTGTTTATGATTGTATGGAGATATAATAATAGTGTAGGGAACCTCAATATTATGCGCAAGAAATTCGAGGTGCATCGTTGCTTTATCGGCCGCGCGGATTTGTAAATCATGAAGATTGATAGGACGCATTGACATTCCAGCACCTGAGCGGAATTGCTTGAGAACGAAATGTGCCAACGGATGGAACGCATCGTCTTCGTCAGATGCTCGATCAAGAAAATAACGAAATTGCAGTTCCCCTTTCTTGAGCATATGAAAAATTTTTTCAACATTTTCTGCGTGTATTTCTAAAACAGAGAGGTTATTCAGGCGAAAAACTTCTTGTACGAGCTGAATAAACTCGCGGTCATATTCCCAACTCCACATGACAGCGAAATCATATATGACAAGTGGTTCCATTTATCCCAAGATAATCGCTTTATAATTTCAAAACAAGCTGCCCATGCTTGAATGTGGCGCACTGTTTCAATATATTTATATATAATGAATAACGCATTGAAGTCTCTCACATCCCTCACCTGCATCGTGGGGATTTTTTTTCTCACAGGCTGCGGCAGTTCACGGCATGCCTCTCTGTCTGTTCCTGGTGCCCGTACGATGACTGTGCAGGAACGTAAACTCAGTGAATTGCATCGCGATCAAGCACTTCAGCATTTTATCGAAGGCGCTGCGTTAGATGCAAAAGGTGCATTTGCAGAAGCCATCCTCGAATATCAAGAAGCGCTGCAATCAGATCCTAATGCTTCCATCTACCTTGCCATTTCTAGGGATTACTTACTTTTAAACAAGTTTGATCGTGCCGTTGAAACAGCCGGCGAAGCTGTTCGGTTAGATCCGCTGAACATTTCGTACCATGAAAATCTTGGCACAATTTATTTTAATGCCTCACGAGCAGATTTAGCCATTCGTGAATATGAAGAGATTGTCAAGATCGATTCCAATGACACTTCCGCATGGATTACATTAGCGCATCTTTACCAACCGATGCAGCCGCAAAAAGCATTGGACATTTATGAGAAGATGCTTGATCGTAATGGTGAGCAGTTGGATGTTCTTTTCCCATGTGCGCAGCTTTACACAGCGCTCGGACGGTTTGATGAAGCTGCGGAAAAATACAAACGAATGCTTGAGCTTGATCCAAATAACAAAATTCTCAAGAGACAACTTGCCGAAACCTTTACAAAAGGCGGGAAATTGGATCAGGCGCGCTCGATCCTTGAACCGATGGTGAAATCCGATTCTTCCGATGCAGAAGTTGTTGCCAATCTCGCTGATGTCTATTTAGATCAGAAACAATTTCAAAATGCGATTGATCTCTATGAGAAACTGTTAAATCGTGGAATAAAAAACCCGGAAATCAAATTACGGATCGGTATAGGATTCTTTGGGCTCACAGAACACGATTCAACTTTGATTCAAAAAGCAGAGGGGTTGTTTAAAGATCTGAATAAGGAAGTCCCCAGCGATTGGCGGCCTTACTGGTATCTGGGCGCCCTTGCCGCTAACCAGCACAAAGATTCACTTGCCGGAACATACTTCGAGCAAGTAACAAAGATGGAAGAACACCACGCTGATGCATGGTGGTTTTTTGGTTCTTCGTTGTTCGAGCAGGGTAATTACAATAAACTTCTCGAAGCGATGGACCAAGCACAGAAAGCACTTCCTAAGGATTTCCGTTTCTATCTGCTTCAAGGACTTGCGCTTACGCGATTGGAGAAACAGGAAGATGCAGTGCAACCGCTGCAAAAAGCATATACACTGAATCCTAAAGATCTTAATACACTCAGTACACTCGCCCTCACTTTAGATGGATTGCATCGCTTTCAGGAGAGCGACACCTTATACGAAGAAGGATTAAGGTTGGATCCAAAGTCTGCTCTGCTTCTCAATAACTATGGATACAGTCTTGCTGAACGCAGCCTTCAACTTCGGCGTGCGCTGGAAATGTCAAGGCAGGCTGTGACCGCTGAACCGGATAATTCTGCATATCTTGATACCTATGGCTGGATTTTCTTCCGGCTGGAAAATTACACCGATGCCGCTCTGTATATAGAAAAATCCATCGCAACCGGCAAAGCAAGTGCAGTCGTTCATGAACATCTTGGCGATGTATATTTCAAGCTCGGCCAGAAAGAACGAGCACTTGAAATATGGAAAAAAGCGCTGGAAATGGATCCTAAAAATGAGGCGGCAAAAGAAAAAATTTTACATGGAGTTCATTGATGGTAAGGTTATTTTTATTCACACTCAGCTTATCTATCTTTGCGCTCATGGGATGCCGGACGACAAGTTCGTTGAACCTTGACGAACGCTCTGTATCCTATTCAGAAGTTCAAGAAGTTACACGCAGTCATCACGCGCACATTCACTCGATGGTGGGCGAAGGACGAATTTCTATTGAGACACCGGAAATTGCCCAAAGTGGATCGTTTATCTTAACACTCCAAAAACCGGACTCCGTACTTATTAATATTCGAGGACCGTTCGGCATTAAAGTTGGATCAGCACTGGTAACGAGGACAGAATTCCTTTTCTATAATAGCCTGGAAAACAAGCTCATCACCGGTTTATCCAGTATGGAAAATTTGAATCGCATTCTTCATGTTCAACTCAGTTTTGATGATCTGCTGAGTTTATTTGCAGGCGGAACATTTCTTGAAAGCGACTTTCATGCACCCGACGAAATACGCGTTGAAGACAATCAATTTGTATTCGTTTTTACGGATGCCAAAACCAGTCGGAAGTATTGGATTGATCCAACGACATTTTACATTCAGAAAGTTCAATTTCTCGATCAAAGCGGAAAACTCGTTCTTGAGCAGACATTCACCAACTTCGAAAACGCCAAT
>Ga0182017_10003286_pt1 | contig 12100 bp, 13 predicted proteins | sample 712E3DmetaG_FD_120492 | JGI IMG/M metagenome (GOLD analysis project Ga0182017, IMG submission 120492) | Permafrost microbial communities from Stordalen Mire, Sweden - 712E3D metaG | ecosystem: Environmental > Terrestrial > Soil > Wetlands > Permafrost | place: Sweden: Stordalen | collected... | reverse complement strand
CTGCCGTTTCGCCTCGGCTCCTGGCTTGACGAGACGGGAGCCGCCGCCGTAACGTTTCATCACGGCGTTATCAACCGCGCCCTGGTACAAGCCTGTCACGCACGCGGAGTTGCCGTACTCGCCTGGACTGTGGATGACGTGGAGATTAGGCAGCGGCTGTTCCGGGCAGAGATCGACGCTATCATCACGAACGATCCGCGGCCCTACACCCTGGTGGTTTGATGAGATCAAGACGAGCAACCAACTTCTTTCTGGCTCTACTACTGGTATGCGCGGGTCTGGTCGCGTCGTTCGCGGTCGCCACCACCGCGCCGGCACAGACCGCCGATACCACCGGCACCGGCACCACTACCGAGCCCACGACGACGGCGCCATACGTAATCCCGGACGGCGTCACGATCGGCGGTGTGGCAGTGGCGGGGATGAACATCGCAATGGCGGGGGCCACGGTCGAGTCCTTCTTCTCGTCGTCGTTGCCGCTTCGGATCGGAAAGAAGCAGGTTGGGCTCAGCCCGGCTACCGTCGGGGCGGACGTCGGCATCAATGCTGCGCTTCTCCGGGCCGAGGCCGCTCAACCGGGCGAGGAGATCGCGCTCACCGTCAGCGTCGATCCCGTGCTCCTGCGCGAGTACGTGGACTCTCTTGCCAAGCGTTTCGATCACCCTGCCGTCAACGCACGCGTGTTCCTACGTCACATGCGGCCCTGGGTAACGGAGGGAACGCGGGGCCAGCAGCTTCGGAAGACCTTGGCCATGAATGCGATCAGAGCCGCTCTCAAGGCGAACCGTCGCTTCGCCCTGAGCATTCCGCTGAAGACGATCCCCAGGCAGGTGACCAAGGCGAGCGTTGGCCCTGTGATCGTCATCCGCCGCGGCTCCAACCGCCTCTACCTGTACGAGGGCTCGCGCTTCTGGCGCCGCTTCGGCGTTGCAACCGGGCAGGCCGTCTACCCGACTCCGCTAGGGCACTTCGAGATCGTCGTAAAGTGGACTAATCCTTGGTGGTACCCGCCCAACTCACCCTGGGCGAAGGGCGCGAAGCCGATTCCGCCCGGGCCGGGCAACCCGCTCGGCACGCGCTGGATGGGGCTTTCCACGCCCGGCGTCGGCATCCACGGCACGCCCAACTCCTCGTCGATCGGCTACTCGCTCTCGCACGGCTGCATCCGCATGTACATCCCCGACGCCGAGTGGCTGTTCAACCACGTGAACGTCGGGACGCCGGTCTTCATCATCCCGCAGTAGAGTTCGACTCAAGGCGCGAACAGAAGCGTGCGTTGTTCGCAGCGCCCGGCCGTGTTACCCTGCGGGCGTGGCGACGATCCTGTTGACCGGGGTCGATCCTCTCTTCGTTGGGAAGCTCCACCAGCTCCTGGCGGGGCATCGCCTGATCACGACCGAGAGCGTCGAGAAGCCCGATCTCGTCATCGCCGATATCGCCCGCGTCGAGCCCGACGAGGTCTCCGATGCCTACCCGGCGGTGCCGATTCTCGGCTACTCGAACCATGCCGATCCCTCGAGTCTGCACGCGGCTCAGGAGGCGGGCTTCGATCGCATTGTCGAGCGCTCGACACTCGTGGAAAACGTGGAGCCTCTGGTCTCCGAGCTCACACTGCAATGAAGACCTGTAGCGCGCTCGAACAGCCAACCGTGCCGCTAGAGTTGGTTGCGTGACCTACGTCATCGCCGAACCCTGTATCGACGTCAAGGATCAAGCCTGCGTGGACGTCTGCCCGGTTGACTGCATCCACGAGGCCGATCGCATCCTCGTGATCGACCCGGAAGAGTGCATCGACTGCGGTGCCTGCGAGCCGGAGTGCCCGGTCGAGGCGATCTTCCCCGAGGACACGCTGCCGGCCAAGTGGCAGGCCTTCGTCCGTATCAACACCGCGTACGGTACGGGTGTGGACGCTGTCGACGCGCTTGTTACCGCCTACGTCGACGGGCACAGCGCCCCGAGCTGACCAACCGAGCGGAGGCGCCCGGGCTGTTGGGGCATGCCCGCGACAGTCCGACCGATCGCTTGACTAAAGTCTGTGCTCGGTGCGCCGCCTGCTCGCAGTTTTCTTCGTGCTGGCCCTTCTCGCCGCCGGGTGTGGCTCGCAGGGTTCGTCCTCGTCGACCGCGCGCAGTACCTCGACCGCGTCCGTTCGTGTCTCCGCGCGGATTGCTACCGGGGAGCTCTCGCGGCTCTCGGTCAAGCCGCTCGCGCCGATGGTCGGCTACTCGCGCGACCAATTTGGCCCGGCCTGGGCAGACGTCGACCACAACCACTGCGACACGCGCGACGACATCCTCCGTCGCGACCTGACGCAGATCGTCCTCAAGCCGGGCTCGACCTGTGTCGTCGCGCGGGGGATACTTCGCGATCCTTACACGGGCAAGAGCATCTCTTTCCTGCGCGGTCCCAACTCCTCGGTCGTTCAGATCGATCACCTCGTCGCCCTGGGGGACGCCTGGCGAACGGGAGCGGCAGGGTGGAGCGCCGCGCTTAGAGAGCAGGACGCGAATGACCCCGTCGTCCTCCTGGCCGTCGACGGGCCTCAAAACGAGGCCAAGGGCGACGCCGACGCCTCGCAGTGGCTTCCGTCGAATCGCTCCTACGACTGCACTTACGTCGTCAAGCAGATCGCGGTCAAGACGAAGTACCACCTCTGGCTCACGCAGACCGAGCGCGACGCGATGAAGGACGTGCTCGCGGGCTGTCGCTAGGCAGGCTGCAGATAGGCGCAGGGCTGCGGGTCGTTCGGAAGTGGGGAGGTGGCGATCTTCGAGACGCGCAGGCGCGTTTCGCCGACGACTAGCTCGCTGCCCAGCGCCGGGGGCTCGCCCGCGCGCTCCTCGAGCGCGTAGCCGGTAGGCGTCCAGACGTAGAGGAGGTGTTGCTTCACTGGCATCTCGCGAACCATAGAGCCTTTTCCGCTAGGCCCGCACGACCAATGCGGTCGTTTCGCGGCACCAGCGGCCACCCGAACCGCTCGACGCACTCCCAGTGCGCCTTTGCGGCCCGTGCGACCTTTGGAGCTCGTCTCAGAACGAAGCACTCCATCGCCTGGACGCGCTCGGCGGCGCGATACTGCGTCCTCAGTCGCACCCGTAGCCCCGCTACGGGCACTCCCTGCGTCCTTGTCTGGCATCCACCGATCGCACCCAGTCGACGGGTCTTCATTCCGAAACGAGCTCTTGGCATCCACGCCTCGACCACTTCGGCCGCGCCTTCCTAACGGGATAGGCTCTTAGCGCTCGGCCGCATAGGGCGGGACGATCACGCGCACAAGCGTGCCGCCTCCCTCCGCGGCGCGCACGGTGACCTTGCCTCCGAGCATGCGGGCGCGCTCGTCGATCACCTCGTAGCTCGCACGCCGCCGCTCGCCCGGGGCGTTGTCGGCGACGATCAGCTCGACGCGGCCGTCGGAAAGCTCGTGCACGGCCACGGCCACGCGTGTCGGCGGGCCGCGCCGGATCGCTTGGTGGAAGGCCTCTCGGATGATCTGGTAGAAGACGACCTGTGCCCGCTCGGCCAGGCTGTCGGCGAAACCGGTCTCGAGCTCGATGTGAATCTCGTTCGAGATGCCGACGTTCTCGGCCAGCGCGTTCACCGCCGGCTCGAAGCCCTGATCGCGCAGGACGACCGGTTCGAGGTTGAAGGAGAGGTCGCGCAGTTCCTTGATCGTCGAGCGCTGGCGCTCGAGCGCCGACTCGATCACCGGTACCGCTTCTTCGGAGTTTCCGGCTGCGAGTTGGTGCAGCGCCGCGTCGAGCATCAGCGTGATCCCCGAGAGCGACTGCACGGGGCCGTCGTGGAGGAAGAGCGAGATGCGTCGGCGCTCCTCCTGCTCGGCGGCGATGAGCTGGTCGGCCAATCGCGCGCGCTCGGTCTCCTCCTTGCGCCGCCCGCCGGCGCGCCGCTCGGGCTCGAGCTTGCCCGCGCTCTGATCGGTTCCGGCCACTTTCTCCTCCGTCGATCGCGGCAACGGAGTAAAGCTAGTCGATTATCGACTCGCGCAAAGCGATCGCCACGGCGTGGGTGCGCGTGTCGGCCTCGAGCTTGGCAAGGATGTGGCGGACGTGGCTCTTGACCGTCTCCTGGCTGATGAAGAGCCGGGTCGCCACCTCGACGTTGGACATGCCGTCGGCCAGGAGCTGCAGGATCTCGCGCTCCCGTGTGGTGAGCATGTCTTCTTTGTCGCGGGAGTTGAGGAAGGTCGGCATCAGTGCCGGGTCGACGTAGCCCTCACCCTCGGCGACCTTCTCGATCGCCCTGAGTAGCGTCTGATGCGGAGCTTCCTTGAGGATGTAGCCCTTGGCGCCCGCCTCCAGCCCGCGTCCGAGCAGGCTGCGCTCGTTGTGGGCGGTGAAGAGGAGCACGGAGGTCTCGGGTACTTTCTCGTTGATCTCGCGCGTTGCCTGTAGCCCGTCCATCCCCGGCATGCGCACATCCATGATCACGACGTTCGGGCGCCTTCTCTCTGTCAGCGCGACCGCACTCGCCCCGTCGGACGCTTCACCGACGACGCGGATATGCGCGGCGCGTGAGAGTGAGAGCCTCAGACCCTCGCGGACTACCTCGTGGTCGTCAACGATCAGACAGGTGATGTCACGTGGCACGGATGCTCTCGATTCTCCGGGGTGGGAGCTGGTGCGGTCTCCACCAGCCGATCTGCGATCCGGTATCGGCGCAGTCGGCTCTGCACTTGAGTATGGGTGATCGAATTCCTACCCCTAAGAGGGGATTCGCTCTACCGAATGCCGGGTCGGTCACGACGCGGAGACCGTCGTAGGCAGCTCAGAGAGCCAGGCGTAACTGTCTTTCCGGCTTGGGCGGTGCCGGGCGAAACGAGCGCCTGTCGGCGATGCCGTGGCGGCGGCTTAGCTCGTTCAGTCGGGCTCGCACGGGCGCGATCTCCGAAGCCGGCAGGTAGGCGCGCCGCGCGTAGAGACGCTGGTACAAAGGCAGCTGCTCGGGGAACTGCTCGGCGAGCATCGCCAGGAAGTGCTCGCGGCTACCGGGCTTGAGGTGCAGCATTTCCATCCAGACGAAGGCCGCGCCGGCCTCGCGCGCCGCGATCACGACCTGCTCGAGCAACTCAGGTCGGTCGGAGAGCCGCGGCAGGACCGGCGCCACGAACACCCCGGTACGAACTCCCGCCTCGATCAGCATCCCGAGCGCTCGCAGTCGCTGGCGTGGGGGCGCGGTGCCCGGCTCGGTCGCGCGCCAGATCCTTTCGTCGAGCGTTGGCACCGAGAACGCGACCGATACGGCTGCCCGGCGCGAGGCCTCGACCAGGAGATCGATGTCGCGCACGACCAGCGGCCCCCTGGTGGTGATCGAGAAGGGGTTCGAGACAGCGACCAGCCGCTCCAGGCAGGCGTGCGTGAGGCGGTAACGGCCCTCGGCCGGTTGATAGGGATCGGTGGCGGTGCCGATCGCGATCGATTCGTGTCGCCAGCCCGGCCGCGCCAGCTCGCCCGCGAGCATATCGGCGACGTTCAGCTTCACCCGGACGGTCTGCCCGTAGCGTTCGTCGCTGGGCCGGTCGGCGCGCCTCGCATAGGCCCGTGCGTAGCAGAAGGCGCAGCGGTGAGAGCAGGCGCCGTAAGGGTTTAGCGACCAGCGGAAGGGAACACGGCCGCGCACCTGGTTGAGGGCGCTACGGCAGGTGACCTCTTGATAATGAACGTGACTCATGCCCGTGCTGGCAGAGATCGTCGACTGGCTCTAGACCGCTACAGTAGAAACAATAGAACACATGTTCGGACATAGTCACCCGACCGGCGCGGCCACGATGCGCCTGACGGCGACCCGCCGTTTCGAACCGGAGGCGCTCGCATATACTCACAGCAGATCTTGCTTGGACGACGAGTCGCTTCCTTATAAACCGCCGCCGGAGGCGCGATCGTGAGCTTGACTTTCGAGCTTCTGGCCGTCGCGGCTCTGATTCTTTTGAACGCGTTCTTCGTGGCGGCCGAGTACGGCCTCGTGACGGCTCGGCGCACGCGCCTGCGCGAGCTCGAGCAGCAGGGAAGCAAACGTGCCCGGGCGGTGCTCGCGCTCGTCTCCAGGCCGCCGCGCTTCATCGCCGCCATGCAGCTCGGCGTCACCGCCACCAGTCTCGGTATCGGCGCGCTCGGCGAACCGGTACTCGCGCGCGTTTTCGACAACGTCGTCGCCACCGTGATTGCCTTCACGCTCGCGTTCCTGATCGTGACCTTCCTACACGTGGTCGTCGGTGAACTGATCCCGAAAGGAATCGCGCTCAGCTACTCCGACCGCGTCGCGCTAGCTGTCTCGGCGCCCGTGCGGCTCTTCTTCGTCGTGTTCATGCCGCTGATCTGGGTGCTTCAGAGCGCCTCGGACCTGGCCCTTCGCCTGCTCCGCATGAAGCCTCTCGAGGCCGAACAGCCGCTTTCCGAGGCCGAACTGCGGATGCTGCTCGAGACTTCGAGCGAGCACGGTCAGATCGAGCGCCAGGAGACCGAGATGCTCTACAAGGTCTTCGACTTCGCCGACAAGGAGGCCTCGGACGTGATGGTGCCGCGGCCGGAGGTGGTTGCGCTCTCGATCGAGCTGCCGCCCGCCCAGTGCCTGGCCGCCGTTATCGACTCCCCCTACACGCGCTACCCCGTCTATCGGGGCACGCTCGAGAACATCGTCGGCATCCTGCACGTGCGCGATCTCTTCTCGGAGATGAACGAGGTCGGAATCGAGCGCGTGCGCATCGAAGATCTTTTGCGCCCGGCGCACCTGGTGCCCGAGACGAAGGACCTGGCGGCGCTTCTGGCCGACTTCCGCCGCACCGGCCAGCACATGGCGATCGTCGTCGACGAATACGGCGGCATGGAGGGGATCGCAACTCTCGAGGATCTGCTCGAGGAGATCGTGGGCGAGATCGAAGACGAGTTCGACCTCCCCGACGAGTCGGTCGAGCAGATCGCGGAGGACATCGTCCACGTCGACGGCACCTTTTCGATCGACGACTTCAACGAACAGTTCGGCGTCCATCTACCGGTCGAGGACTACCACACCCTGGCCGGCTTCGTCTTCGGCCAACTCGGTCGCGCGCCCGGTCCGGGCGACGTAGTCGAGCACGACGGCTTGCGTTTCGAGGTGCTCGAGGTCGAGGGCTCGCGCATCGACCGCCTGGCCGTGAGGTTCGAGCAACGCCGCCCGAGCGACTGATCCTTCTCGGCTCCCGTTCGCGATGACTGTCAGGACGAGGCCGGCAAACGACCGCTGAAGAGTGTTCTTACCGGTTGAGAGACGAGATCGCACAAAATAGTATGTTTGCCAATCAAACTAACGGGCGCGCTCACGAGCGCGGCTACGCTCGCTTCCCCGTTCTATCCCGCCCTACAACCACTGGTGGCGGGAACCGGAGTTGAACGCTAATCCCTTCATCGCATAACAATCCCGAGTCCGCGTCCCGAGCGGCGGCCTCGCGCCGGTCGGGACATGCCGGGCAGAGGAGCATCCGCAGGCAGAACCTGAGCCTCGTGCTTCACGAGGTCATGGAGAAAGGTCCGATGTCTCGTGCGAGCATCGCTGACGCGGTGGGACTGACGAAGGCGACCGTGTCCAGTCTCGTCGGCGAGTTGATAGCACGCGGCCTTCTCTCGGAGCGCGGCCGGGCGCCGGCCGCCGCCGTCGGCCGCCCCGGGCAGCTCGTCGCGTTGTCAGACGAGACGGTCGTTGGCCTGGGGCTGGAAATCAACGTCGACTACCTCGCCGCTTGTGTCCTCGATCTGGCGGGCGGTGTGCGCTTCGAGCGCTTCCTGCGTCGCGAGAACCGGGACACGCCGATACGAGACGTTTTCGACGCGCTCGGAGATCTCGGCCGGAGCGCCTTGAACGAGGCCGAAGCCGAGCGTCTGATACCCGTTGGCGTGACCGTAGCCGCACCCGGGCTTGTCGAGGTCGACAGTGGAATGCTCCTGATGGCACCCAACCTGGGATGGAGCAACACGCCGCTCCGGACAGAGGTGGCGAACCGGTTGCAGCGACCCCATCTCTACGTAACGGCAGACAACGAGGCGAATCTCGCCGCACTCGGCGAGCTCTGGCAGGGGCACGGACAAGAATGGCGAGATTTCATCCACATCTCAGGCGAGATCGGCGTAGGAGCGGCGGTCGTCGTCGGCGGCGAGCTGCTTCGTTCCGGCAGCGGCCTCGGCGGCGAGCTCGGTCACCTGTCGATCGATCCCAACGGCGCCGAATGCCCCTGCGGCTCGCGCGGCTGCCTCGAGCGCGTAGTCGGTCAGGAAGCGCTTCTGAAAAGGGCCCGGCTCGATGCGGAAGTCGGGACGAGCATCGGTGTCCCTGACGGGGGGGTTCGGCTTCTCGCCGAGAGCGCCGAGCGCGGCGATCAGAGGACTCTCGATGCTCTTGCGGAGGCCGGGGAGGCGCTTGGGCTCGCCTGCGGCGCGGCGGTCAATCTCCTCGCGCCCAACACCGTTGTTCTCGGAGGGATTTTTGCTCTCCTGTTCGACTGGCTGGCCGATCCGCTTCGCGAGGAGCTGGAAAAGAGAGCGTTCGTGGCTAAATGCTCGGATGTAGCCGTCGTTCGCTCGGAGCTCGGAGCGGCAGCCGCGGTCAGGGGCGCGGCTTCGCTAACCCTGCGTGCCGTCTGCGCCGACCCGTATCTCGTCGGCTCCTCAGGGCGCTGATTCCATCGTAGCGACCCCCTTTGGTCGCTCTGTCATAACAGCGCGTCGATCCTCCGGGGAGGGTGTGTAAAAAACCCGGGAGCCGGGTTGAGTCGGAACCGCTGATGGATTAGTATGTTGACTCACCTAACTAATACCCGTGAAAAGGGAGGGTTCGTGGATATCTCTAGGCTCCGTCACCCACGAAGGTGGACGGTTCTGGTTGTGACCGTGATTGCTGCAGTCATGGTCACGCTCGTAGTTGCCGGCACTGTCGGCGCGAAGAGCAAGAAGTCGAAAGCCGCGCCGACCGTAGCGTTCCTGTTGCCAGAGAACGTCACGCCGCGCTGGGAAGGCTCCGACGCGCCGGTCTTCAAGAAGGCGCTGGAGAAGCTCGTTCCGGGCGTTCAGGTCGATGTTCTCAACGCTCTCAACGATCCCAGCACGCAGCAGTCTCAGGCGGAGGCCGAGCTGACGAAGGGCGCGAAGGTACTCGTGATCGCGGCCGTCGATCAGAAGACCGCGGCAGTGATCGTCAAGAAGGCGGATACGCAGAACGTCAAAGTGATCGCTTACGACCGCCTGATCAAGGACTCACCACTCGCCTATTACGTCTCGTTCGACAGCGTCGCGGTCGGCAAGGCGGAGGCGAAGTGGATGGCGGTTCATTCGAAGAAGGGCGCCCGTCTCGTGATCATCAACGGGTCGCCTACGGACGACAACGCGCACCTCGTCAACAAGGGCATTCATCAGGTGCTCAATCCTCTCTTCAAGTCGAAGGCTAAGGTCAAGGTCGCCGAGCAGTGGACGCCCGGCTGGGATCCGACCAAAGCCCAGAACGAGATGGAGCAGATCCTGACGAAGCTCAACAACAAGGTGGACGGCGTCGTCTCCGCCAACGACGGGATGGCGGGCGGTATCACCGCCGCTCTCAAGTCGCAGAAGCTCGCGGGCAAGGTCAAAACCACGGGTCAGGACGCGTCGCTCGAGGGCATCCAGAACGTCATCAGTGGCTATCAGGGCGTGACCGTGTTCAAGGACTTCCGCCTACAGGCTCCCGCGGCCGCGACCGTCACGGCAGCGATCCTCAACGGCACGACTCCGACGAACATCAATGCCCATACCAACAACGGCCAGGTCAGCGTGCCGTCGGTGATGCTGAAGGTCGTACCGGTCGATCTGGCGAACATCAACCTGCTCGTCAAGAACGGGTGGATCAAGTCTCAATACGGCGGCGTTGCGAAGGTCTGCAAGGGCTTGCCGAAGAAGAGCATCTGCAAGTAAGGGACTGGAAGCTGAAACAGCACCCAAAGGGAGCGAGAGGCGGCGGTGAACCCGCCGCCTCTCGCGACCGTCGGCCATTGCTCGAGTTGCGCGGGATCTCGAAGCACTTCGGCGCAGTGCAGGCGCTAACCGAGGTCGATTTCGAGGTCTATCCGGGCGAGGTGGTCGCGCTCGTCGGCGACAACGGCGCCGGCAAGTCGACGCTCGTCAAGTGCGTCGCCGGGACGCACGCTCCCGACGACGGCCAGATCGTTTTCGAAGGCCGCGAGGTGAAGATCGCCTCACCGAGCGATGCAACGCACCTCGGCATCGAGACCGTCTACCAGGATCTCGCGCTCTGCGACAACCTCGATGTCGTCCAGAACATGTTCCTGGGACGTGAGCGGGTCGTGGGGAACCTCCCTGGGCTGGTAGTGCCTCTCTCCGAGCTCGACATGGAGCGCCGCTCGCTCGACGTGCTGGTCGGCCTGCGCGTGACGACGATCGGCAGCGTGCGGACGAAGGTCGCATCGCTCTCCGGCGGTCAGCGCCAATCGGTCGCCATCTCGAAGGCGGTGATGTGGAACTCGAAGGTCGTACTCCTGGACGAGCCGACGGCCGCGCTTGGCGTCGCCCAGACCGAGCAGGTGCTCGCTTTGATCGCGCGCTTGCGCGAGCAGGGGCTCGGGGTCGTGATCATCTCGCACAACCTGGCCGAGGTGCTCGATGTCGCCGATCGCATCATCGTCTTGCGTCTGGGACGGCGGGTGGCAACTTTCAACCGCGGCGAGGCTTCGCCGGACGATGTGGTCGGAGCGATCACGGGCGCCTGGACGCTAAAAGCCGGGAAACGCTAGGGAACGATGACGGAGAACGGCGAGACACCAGCTGCACTAGCGCCCAGCGACGAGATCGCGGCGGCGATCGAGAAGCGCGGCCTGCGCGGAGGGATCCGGACGCTTACGACGCTCGGGTTGCAGCGCGTACGTCAGGGCGAGATCGGCCCGCTGCCGGTGATCGTTGGACTGCTCATTATCGCGATCTACTTCGGCAGCCAGACTTCATGGCTGTTCTTCTCGGCCCGGAACATCTCTTATCTCGTTCTCCAGATCGCCGCCACAGGCTCGGTCGCGATCGGGATCGTGCTCGTGCTCCTACTCGGCGAGATCGACCTCTCGGTCGGGTCGATTGCAGGGCTCACTTCGGCGACGTTGGGAATCCTGATCGTCAACCACAACTTCTCGTGGTGGCTGGCCATCCTGATAATGCTCGCGGTCGGAGCGGCAATCGGGGCCTTCCAGGGGGCCTGGTTCGCGCTCATCGGTGTTCCCTCGTTCGTCGTCACGCTGGCGGGTTTTCTCGCCTGGCAAGGCGTCCAGCTACGAGTGCTCGGCCAGAACGGGACAGTCAACGTGTTCGAGCCGCACATCGACAAGATTGCCGCCACCTTCCTCCCCAATATCTGGGGCTGGGTGTTCGGCATCTCGGTTGCCGCCGCCTATGGGCTGTCGAACCTCTACAAGCAAATCCGTCGCCGCCGGGCCGGGCTGCCGGCGCAGCCGCTCGCCGTGCTTTTCGTCTACACGTTCGTCGTCGCCGCGATCTCGCTTGGCGTCGTCGCCTATCTGAACAGTTACACGGGCGTACCGACTGCCGGTGTAATCCTGCTCGGCCTGGTCTTTTTCTTCGCCTGGCTGACCACGCGCACGAAGTTCGGACGCTACATCTTCGCCGTCGGCGGGAACGCCGAAGCTGCCCGTCGCGCCGGAATCAATGTGACCGCGATCAGGATCTGGGTCTTCACTCTCAGCGGGCTGATGGCCGCGATCGGGGGTCTCATGTTCACCTCGCGTCTCACTGCCGCCAGCACCCAGACGGGCACCGGCACCTTCCTGCTCGAAGCGATCGCGGCTGCGGTCATCGGCGGTACGTCGCTTTTCGGCGGCCGCGGCTCTGTCTGGGCGGCGCTGCTTGGAGTGCTCGTCATCGGCGGCGTCTCGAACGGTCTCGATTTGATGGCGAAGCCGCCCGAGACCAAGTACATGGTCGAGGGCGCGGTCTTGCTCGCGGCAGTCACGATCGATGCTCTGTCGCGCCGAAGGCGTGGCAACGTCGGCAGATAGCCGAGGGCAAGCGCGTGCAATCGTTGCATAACCGGCCGGTTTGTCTACAGCGTCCGGTAAACGATCTTCTCG
>Ga0182017_10003285_pt1 | contig 12101 bp, 7 predicted proteins | sample 712E3DmetaG_FD_120492 | JGI IMG/M metagenome (GOLD analysis project Ga0182017, IMG submission 120492) | Permafrost microbial communities from Stordalen Mire, Sweden - 712E3D metaG | ecosystem: Environmental > Terrestrial > Soil > Wetlands > Permafrost | place: Sweden: Stordalen | collected... | reverse complement strand
GACCATAGACGAATTCTTCGATTACTACGCAGGCGGGTTCATTGGAATGCGCGGCTATCCATTTTATGCGATAGGGGGGAACAGAGCAGTTTCACTCAATGCAACGTATAGATTTCCGATTGCAACAAAACTGGATTTCAGGATTCTGCAAATATATTTTTCCAAATTGTACGCTTCTGTATTTTATGACATAGGAAATGCATGGCCCCGTGAATCAGCATCAGATAATTTTTGGAAACAGGATGCAGGGTTCGAATTTCGGCTTGAATCTTTTTCTTTCTACGCCTATCCGACCCGTATATTTTTCTCTGGTGCGTACGGATTGGATCAATTCAGCAGAAGCGTGAATGACATTAATATCAGCACTGTGACGTACGGCCACGAATGGCGTTTTTATTTAGGCGTGCTGTTCGGATTTGAATTGAACGACATCATGCCACGACAATTTATGAGGTAATTATGAACTCTCGCATCTTCTTCACAGGGATTTTTGCTCTCTTTTTTACAACGACAACACAAAGCCAATATCTTCATACATCCGACAATATTTCCGGTAAAACAGTATTGAGCGGCAGTTTACAAAATGATTTTGTCATGCAAACAAATTATAGTAACGGTATCATTGGTGCTGATAGCCTTGATGTTATAGTTCATAAGATGAAATATTCTCCTTTGGCTGCCGGGTTGTTATCGGCCGCTGTGCCTGGTGCGGGACAATTCTATACGAAAAGTTATTGGCAGAGTGCAGCATTCTTTGGTGCAGAGGTTCTGACTTGGGTCGTCTATTCTGTGTTTGAGAAACAGGGAAATCAGCGAACAGATGCCTTCCAGCAATTTGCAGATGAACACTGGTCGGTCATACGCTATGCGAACTGGATTAACAGCCCAAATGGATTTCAACAATACTACCGTTCTGGAATTATTATTGGCAATCCTCCAGAAGGAGTTAGTAAACCATGGACGTATATTAATTGGGATCTGTTGAATCAAACTGAAGAAGATATTGCAAACCAACTGATCGGATCAGGTTTCACACACAAACTTGCGCCTTATGCTGATCAGCAATATTATGAGATGATTGGAAAATATTCGCAGTTTGGAGGCGGATGGGATGATGCAGCGACATTTCAGCCGGGCGGATATACAAAAGCGGATATGATCGCAAATAACGGGATAGGCAATGTTTCCCCGCGGTTTATAGCATACAGCCATATGAGAGGAGATGCAAACAGCTCTTATAATATCGCTACGACAGTTTCATATATTATAATAGCGAACCACGTTTTTAGCGCACTTGAGGCAGCGTTGAATGCGTCTAGGATAAATCACAGAATTCAATTGCAGGGACATATTGAATCGAGAAGAGTGTATGGAGACCTTGTAGAATTTGTACCTACGCTTCAAGTGAAATATGAATTATAACATTCTGCCGGCTTGATTGGAATCCATTTGTTTCATAAATTCTTAACGAAAAGTCTATGATGTAGTTTATTACAGTATTTTCTCATCCCGCCTTCGTACCCGCACAACGCTGCACTGCAAAGAGCAATTGTGCTGATACGTATAATCCCGGCGGGTGAACCTGCTAGGAGTTTATGCAGGCGGACATTCATAATTGATTACTGGCGGTACGATGAAGCATCTTTTTTCCCCCTGGCGATCTGCATATATTAAAACTTTCAGCCAGAAAAAACATTCTGGAGGATGTCTTTTTTGCCGGATACGAAAAGAAGACGGAAAAAAAGCAGATGTGGAAAATCTCATTATATGGCGGGGAAAATTTTGTTTTGTTGTCATGAACAGATATCCATATAACAGCGGGCATTTAATGATCGTGCCAAACCGGCACACATCCAGCTTTACGAAACTTTCCGGCGAAGAGCATAGTGAAGTTATGATGGTGACAGGCAAATGTATTAAAGCGCTCGAAAAAATCTCCAAACCGCAGGGATTTAATTTCGGGGCAAATTTAGGAAGAACTGCAGGCGCAGGAATTGATAAGCACGTGCATTTCCATCTTGTTCCACGGTGGAATGGTGACACGAATTTTATGCCTGTCTTAAGCGACGTGAAACTGATTTCTGAAAGCATGGCCAGCCTCCAGTCGAAATTAAGCCGGGAAATGAAAACGAAGGGATAAGTGTCCATGGATAAATTCCTTATTACAGGATTCTCCGGCTTTGTCAGCAAACATTTCTTAAATCTTCTTGAGAGTAAAGGAGAAAATGCATCTGTTCTCGGATTAGACATGCATGAACCGGTATTCAATACTGCCGGCTTCAAACATATATCTTGTGAATTTGAGAAACTTGATCTTCTCCACTCGGACAGTGTTCAGAATGTCATCTATCAGTTCCAACCGGATTATATCATCCATCTCGCATCGTTTAGCAGCGTTTCATTCAGCTGGAAAAATCCTATTCTCAGCTTTCAGAACAACACAAATATTTTCTTAAACATATTAGAAGCTATTCGGTTGAATAATATACAGACCCGTGTTTTATCAATCGGCTCGTCTGAAGAATATGGAAATGTGGATGAACATGATATTCCGCTTCGGGAAGAACAGATGTTGAAACCGGTAAGCCCTTACGCGGTAGCGAGGGTCTCACAAGAATTGCTTTCACGCGTGTATATGGATGGATATGGAATCGATATCGTCATGACACGTTCATTCAATCACATCGGGCCGGGGCAGAATGATATTTTCGTCATCCCTTCGTTTGCCAAGCAGCTCGTCCAGGGGTCCCAGGAGAAGCAAAAGATAATCAAATTACGGACAGGCGATCTGAACATCATCAGGGATTTTTTGGATGTTCGGGATGTAGTGAAAGCATATTATAAACTGCTGAAAAAAGGTCGCAATGGAGAGGTCTATAATGTATGCAGCGGACATGGAATTTCACTTTCAGAGATTTTGGCTCTGATGGCGAAAAAGTTACTGGTTGAGTGTGAAGCAATAACGGATATGAGATTAGTAAGGCCGAGTGAAAACATGATTATTACAGGGTCAAACCAAAAGATCATGAAAGAAACCGGCTGGTCACCTGAAATAGATCTGGGAACAGCAATAGATGATATTTTAGCTGATTGGCAGGAAAGACTCAAAGAACATTGATCAAGGAAAAGGTGAAAAGAAAAAAGCAATCACTGAAAATAAAATACATAAATTGTAGTTGAGATATAATACCTAAGAGAAGTTTATGGACGCCGTTTTTGTTACAACAGAAACGGCGTTTGTGCTTTTACCGCTTGGGTAGTATCAGACATCTATTTTATTATTGGTTATTGATTTAATATTAAATTTTAAAAATCACGCGTTTGCGTGATTGCGGATGATAAATGCAGATAATATATTTCTCCCACTCATAGTTACCATTTTCTTCACGCTGCACGAAATTCTTATCAGAGCTAAATATATTCAGGGAATAAGAACCTGAATATATTGTTTTATAGAGTGCATAGCCACTATGACTATGTTTCATGATAAACTACTACAACGTATTGTCATTATACAGAAGCACGGTTGTATTGAAATATTCATCAAGAGAGGCATGGCAGTTTGCCGGAAATGATATCTGAAATCATCATACATTATTAAAGGAGCAGGATGATTTAAATCACTACCAAACAAAATAAATTTTCAAAGGAGGAACTATGAAACTCTACCATTCTCGTTCCTTGTTGAGGAACATATTTTTCCAGCCGCAAACAATAAAAGACCAGCCGGCACCTAACATTGATAACACGAAAAATTCCTTTGGAGTAATCTGTACGCGAACCGGCGTGACAGCAATGGTACTCGTCGCGCTCATTGGCACAAAGGCGTCAGGACAGACCCAGGTATTCTCAGATAATTTCAATCGAGTCGCACTCACTTTAGGAGCACCGACAACATATTCCATAACAGTAATGGCTGGAGATGGTGGCGCAAACATAAATACCGGCTCTTTTTTAGAGCTTACGAATGATGCGTCTGCAGCCGCTAATGTCGAAGGGATAGTTTACGCTTCGGGATTAACCCAAGATTTTGCAGGTACCTACAATCAGATGCTCCATTCAAACACTTGTATAATAGAATGGACTTTTAATTTCAGATACAATAGAACGACTAATCCTTCGGGCCTTGCCGCAAGCAATTATGGAACAGCAATTATTTTGGCGAATTCCAATGGTGTTTTTACAGGTGCCGGCGCAGGCAACGGATATGCGGTTGTGTTTGGCAGTTCTGGTACACCGGATCCAATTCGATTAGTAAAATTTACAGGAGGACTTACCGGTACAATCACAAATATTATTAGCTCAGGGAACAATGATGTCAGCGCCGTAAATAATTATGTGAGTGTGCGCGTAAAATATGAACCAAATGCAGACAATTGGTCGATGTTTATCCGAGATGATGGGGCTTCAAGTTGGACAGATCCGTCTACCGGGGTGACAAATCAGAAAGGTTCAACAACTTCAGATAATACATACACTTCAATACCACTTACACACTTTGGTTTTTATTGGGCGTACGCAACAGCCGCAGCTCAAACAAGCCAGTTCGATAATTTTGGAGTACTGTTAACCAATACAAACACTCCAACTATCACAGTCAATACTGCATCACTTCCTTCATTCGGAACTATAGCAGTCGGCAATTCTTCGAATCCTCAAAATATTATTGTAAGCGGAATGAACTTGATAAGCGCAATCAACATTACTCCACCAAGTGGTTTTGAAATGAGAACAGGTACGAATCCTTTTTCCAACAATCCTATAACCCTTCCACAAACGAATGGTTCCGTTCCAGAAACCAATATAAATGTACGCTTCAGTCCCAGCAATGCCGGCTCTGTTTCAGGAAACATTACAATTACAACAACAGGTGCAAATACAAAAACTATCGCTGTGAGCGGCGTTGGGTCTTCACCTGGATTAGAGTTGTATATCACAAATGATCCCACCCACGCTGATGATGATCATTTGGTTTTGTTCCCGCATACTGGCATGGGGAATGGAACTGTTTATGGTATGGATGATTGGACATACGATTCTCCAAAATTGACATTCTATGTGGTGCCAGTTGGATTGCAATCCATTGGTGCTTCTGAGTTTGAAATCAATTGGGATGCCGCTAAAGCAACCCTCACAGCGACAAACGGAAATATGTTTGATTTCTTTGCAACTCAAGATATTTCTGCAGGGAAAAAAAGAATCAATGCAGGTGTGAGTTCCAATCTTAATATATCTCCATCGCCAGGAAAATATTTAGCGCAATTGGAATTTACCATCATCCAGCCGGGTTTCAATGAAATCACAACTACAGGTATGGACTTCAGATATTTTGCTGGTGATGCACAGCAGAACATCCCGGTTACAGCGCATTCCGGGTTGATTAAGTTTTATCTTGGTGATTTTGCATCTCAGAATAATGTCACGACAAGCGGAGACGGCAAGATCAACTTCGATGATCTTGTTCAGTTTGCTTTATCATACTTTAGTGAATCTGACGGTGTACCTTCCGGTTACAAGGCGAAGTTTGATATCGGTCCAATAAATTCCGTCGGCAGTTACTTCGCGATGCCAAATCCGGACGGTCATATTCAATTTGAAGACCTTGCCGTCTTTTCTATCGGATACGGGAAAACCGCGGTACATCAATTGCCCAAAGAAAACAATACGCCTGCTACAACTTGTATTCAATCGCTATCGCAAAGCTCAGATGGTACCATCACTGTCCCTATAGCAATTTCGGGCAGTGATATGAATGTTCGTTCGTTATCACTCACGTTAACCTATCCGTCAACCTTACTAGATTATAGAGACTGTGAAAAAAGCGGTGAGTTGAATCATGAATATTGTTTTATAGCAGCGAAAGCAAAAGGAAATACAGTAACTCTTGATGCAGCAGTCATTGGTAGTGAGCACGTTGGGTTATCAAAAGATGGAATCATCGCCAATGTGAGATTCAACCAACGGATCCAATCAAAGAACTATAGTATTTACATTCAATCTGTAAAGGCCCGGGATAGTAATAATCATGATATTCAAATTCTCAGTGGTTCAAAGGAGACTTTCAAAAATGCTGTTCCGTCTGCATTCACATTGGCTCAAAACTATCCTAATCCTTTTAATCCATTAACAGCGATCAGCTATGAACTGTCAGCGGTTAGTAATGTCCAGTTGAATGTATTTGATATTCTTGGTCGTCTCGTCGTAACGCTGGTAAACCAACAGCAGGTTGCCGGCTATTACCGAGTTGAATGGGATGGGAAGAATATGCAGCAGCAGCCCGTTTCATCGGGCATCTATTTTTATCAATTACGAGCAGTAGATCCTGCATCAACTTCAGGCGGCGGGTTTGTCTGCATCAAGAAAATGTTGTTGATGAAATAAAGTGACGAGTGAACGGCAATAAGAATGAATACGAGAAAAAGTTCCTTTTCATTTAGAGAAGAGAAAATCCTGCCCGCCCTAGCAGCTTGCGTGCATCAGGGAGGTGTACAAAGCGAGCTTTGGCGGGCGGGAATGGTTCCCAAAGAATTGACGTAAAGCGGAATAATCCTTGTGAAGGCTTTTAATAATATAGTATGCCTTCTTATTGTTGTTTTCCTGGAATTCGTTTCTATTGATACTACCGTACAGGGACAAACAAAAACAACGGTGATAGTATCACCTTCTGCAATGACAGTACATCCCTTAGACACGACTGTAATCGTTATTAAAGTTGAGGGTTTTGAAAATCTTTTTGCAGCAAGCGTGACATTGTCATTCGACAGTACACTTCTGCGTTATAACGGCATCATTGGTGGCTCGTTCCTGACAGGAAACAATTCAAATTCTGTGTTTCTTGGCGTCGTGCCGCTCCCTCCGCCTCCAGCGACACCCAACATGATCATCGTCGATCAAGCAATTTGCGGCGGTGGGACTGTCAGCGGATCAGGTATCCTTTTTACCATATTATTTACAGCACTACGAGCAGGTTCGAGTCCTATAACCATCATCTCAAATGAATTTCGAAATGGATTGAATAAATATATTCCGGTGCAAACTGACTCAGGGAAAATTACCGTTAATAATGCTCCGATGTCCGTTCAATTATTATGTCCTCCGAATGGAAGTACGATCGATACTAACTTAAGTGTTATGCTTATATGGTCGAAATCGATTGACCTTGATACCGGTGATATTGTCAGATATAAAGTCCAACTGACCAGTGCATCCGCTAACGTGAGCTTTAGCAATCTTTCAGATACTACACTTACATTGAAGAAGGATATATTGAAAGAGAATACCGAGTTTACCTGGTACGTCGATGCAACTGACGGAATTGATACTGCATTCTCGATACAAACATTTAAGTTCAAAACGCCAATGGTCCACTCTCCAGTAGATAATCCATTTGTATTTAATGTGGAACAGAACTATCCAAATCCATTTGACCGGTTAACGACTATACGATTCACAGTTCCACTATCAACTCAAGCAATTGTCAAGGTGTACGATGTAACCGGCCGCGAAATCATCCGTTTGAAGAGTGATGACATAAATGCCGGGCATTCCTTAGCGACCTGGAATGGAAAAAACAGCAAAGGCGTCTCAGTAGGAAGCGGCATTTACCTCTATGTGGTGTCGGCAGGAGTATATAGCGAAGTCAAAAAAATGGTCTTACTGAAGTAAACAACAGGGAATTTCAAGACGACAGTGATAGAAGTAACCGTTTTTTATCCTATTGTGGGTAAAACGGACGGGCCGGCAGTAGTGGGTTGTACTCACCTTTCCTTAATTTAATACATTCCGCCAAATGTACCTCATCAACCACCGTTATGAACATTGAAAGAAGCATTCTCGCACATTGCAATATCGTTTGAGAATTTTATTTCGTATCATTGATGAGAATTGGACTCCTGATTAAATAATCTTAAATTATAGACAATAAGGTGGTAGGAAATCAATCCTTGTTGTTTCTACTTAGTGAACTCTATAATGAATGAGATGAATTGATTTTATTGAATAATGCTGTTAAAATAAGATTGATCTGTTGCGATTGCATGACTTATAATAGTCAGCATAAAACCAGTTCTACTCAAGTGAGATTTAAGATCACACGTTTTCTATGCTATGAAAGAATGACTGATTTTTTATAATAGGGAAATCATGAAAAAAGAACTCAAGAAATTTATTATTGTGCTTGGTTTCTGCTCTGTGGTATTCTATACCCCCAATATCACTGCTCAGCAAAATGATGCTATTAAACAGCAGGAAGAAACGCAGTTCCAAAAATATACACCAGCGCAAATCAAAGAAAAGATAAAAGAATTAGGACTTACTGACCAGGAATTTCAGCAAAGAGCAAAAGCACTTGGTCTAGATGCACAGCAATATCTCGACATTCTCGCTGGTAAATCAGTAGAACAAAAGGAAGATACAACTATTGTCCAATGGGAAGAGCAAAAAGAAATCAAATCCGCAAAACAGGGTCCTTTGAGTAAACATATTGAAGATTCACTCAAGTTAGCCGAAAAAATGCTTTTAGATTCTATTCCAGGATTCTATGGAAGACCGAACGCAAAAGGGTTATACCCTTTTGGATATAACTTATTTCAATATGCTGCGTCCTCATTTGAGCCCATCCGCAATGCACCTACACCGCCCGGCTATATTATTGGTCCTGGTGATGAATTATTGTTAACTATGTGGGGAGAAGCACAACTTTTTTCACATTTAATAGTGAATAGAGAGGGTGCTATTATCATTCCCAATGCAGGTCCTGTTCCTGTTCAAGGACTAACGATAGAAGCGTCGAAAGCACGGCTGCTCAAACGCCTTACTTCTTTTTATTCAGGATTGCGTAATGGCGGAACTGATGCAAATACATGGCTGGATGTATCTATTGGCAAACTTCGAACAATTCAAGTGTTTGTGCTGGGTGAAGTAAAGAAACCGGGCGGGTACGTCGTTTCTTCTCTGTCGACTTCGTTTCTTGCATTGTATGCAGCAGGAGGACCAAGTATCAATGGATCTCTTCGTTCAATAGAAGTCATGCGTAATAATAAATGCATTTCTACTATTGATTTCTATGATTATTTATTGCGCGGAGAAAAATCGAAGGATATTTGGTTGCAGGATGGCGATATTGTTTTTGTCAAACCCGCTCTAAAAAAGCTTGGAGTTGCTGGATTTGTCTTACGGCCTGCGATTTATGAATTGAAAGAATCTGAAACTCTTGGTGACATATTAAAAATTGCGGGAGGATTGAGATTCGATGCCTACATTGATCGAATTCATATTGAGCGACTTGTGCCCTTTGAAGAACGAAAAAATTATGCAAATAATTATTTAGAGTTTGATTTACGATTTTCCACTTATCAAGAACTTGAAAAAAGTAATTTTGAGATAAAGAATGGCGACATTGTTAAAGTATTTCAAGTTGGTTCAGTGCCGGAAAACCGTGTCACGATCTCCGGGAATGTAAAAAAACCTGGAGTCTTCGAATTAAAAACAAGTATGCGCATCAAAGATCTGATTATGGAAGCCGATAGCTTAGATAGGAATACATTTGCTGAGCGGGGGACTCTCTTCAGGTTATTATCTAATCTGCGCCGTGAGGTAATTTCATTCAGCCCTCGGCTCGCACTGCTTGATAACATAAATAATAATATCGAATTAAAAAACGAAGATTCGCTTATCATCTATAAGGAAAGCCAGTTTTTCCCTCCGCATACCGTAAGTGTTGGAGGGGCAGTAAGATATCCAGGTACTTATCCACGGCATGATAGTATGACAGTTTCGGATCTTGTTGTCATGGCTGGAGGGTTAACCGAAAGTGCATCAAAAACATATTGGGAGCTTGCTCGCGTTGATACTTCTAATATCGGTCGATTAAGTAAAATATTAAAGTTCAATATTCAAGAAACTTATTGGAATAATCAATTGGGTAATGACGGGTTATTACAAGACTACGATCACCTTATGGTTCCAGATGATGCAAAATTCAATAGTATGCGGGTTGTTATAATTACGGGTTATGCTCTCTTTCCTGGTTACTATGCATTACAATACGAAGGTGAAAAGTTATCATCCATTATTACGAGAGCGGGCGGATTACGTCCTGGTGCGTATTTAGAGGGTTCAACCTTATTTAGAAAATGGAATAATGCCGGTTTGGTACCAATAGATTTTGGAAAAGTCATTACAGATGAAAAATCGACTGATAATATTTCTCTTTTAGCTAATGATAGTATTACTATTGCTTTCCAACAAGAAGTTGTTTTAGTCCGTGGAGAAGTCTTTGTCCCCTCCGCCGTTGTTCATAAAAATGGCGAGAGTCTGAGTTATTATTTGAATCAAGCGGGTGGATTAAAAGATGAGGCCGATGACGGCAGAATTTATGTAACCTTGCCTAATGGACGAAAGTGGGAAAAAGGATGGTTTTTTCTCCCTGACCCTGACATCCCTGGCGGAAGTGTGGTTCTTGTTCCCAAAAAGATCGAGAAAGAAGACAAAACACTTCCCGTTCTACGCGATTGGGCAACAATTTTTGTGAGTATTGCAACAATGATGGTAGCGATTGTGCAGGTAACGAAGTAATAACAGGTATTGAAATTTCTTCGTGGCTGGACTTTATTAATGAGCTAAAAAAAAATAATGCGAATGAACGATTGATTGAAGTGAAATGGCTTTAACGATCTTATGAGGAGTATTTGTTACGAATGACTTATCACAAATAACTTATTGCAAAGCACGGAACAACTAAGTACTAATAACTAATTACTGTTTACTATTCACTATGTACTGATCAACATTGAAAACCCCAGCTCAAAACATAGAAGAAACCTCCGGTCAAGCCACTCATGATTCATCTCATTTCAACTGGATGAATATAATTACACTTTTGTGGCAATCCAGAAAGTTTATTGGCATTGTTACTGGTGCTGTAACAATGTTGGCGGTGGTCATTAGCTTGCTATTACCAGAATCGTTTAAATCAACCGCTGTAATTTTACCGGATACCGATAAATCGAAATTAACGTCAGCAGGTGGAAGCCTCTCTAATCTTGCTGCTATGGCTGGTGTCAATATTGGTGGAGAAGTATCGATTGTAAGGTTGTATCCGACAATCCTGAAAAGCGAATCTGTATTAAAGACAGTACTCTATTCGAAATATCAAACAAAAAAGTATTCTGATTCTGTAAATCTTATTCAGTACTGGGAAATTAAGGAAAAGGATCCTCAACGAGATTATGAAGTTGGACTGTTGAATCTTCGTAATGGATTGGATGTTAGTATGGACCTGAAGACAGGTGTGTTGACGATGTCCATTGAAACAGATGAACCGCAATTATCAGCAGATATTTTGAATATGACAATTAGTGTGGCCGATAAATTTATCCGTACACAGAGAAACACCAATGCAACGGAACAGAGAAAATGGATAGATGCACGATTGGTGGAAGTGAAGGCAGACCTTTCAAAAGCTGAAAATGCATTAAAAGATTTCCGGGAGAAGAACCGGATGGTGATCGGATCTCCGCAATTGCTTTTAGATCAGGAACGACTCTTGCGCGAAGTGCAGATAAATTCTACAATGTACGTGGAGTTAAAAAGGCAGTATGAGCTTGCAAAAATAGAGGAGATCAGGACTACACCGATCATTAATGTTATGGATTATGGACGACCTGCGGCAAAGAAAGAAAGTCCTAAAAGAGTTATTATAGTTCTGGTATCGATGATTCTGGCATTTGTTGGGTCTGGAAGCTATCACATTATCAAGCCGATGTACAAAAAGACACTTGCTGAATGGTATAACCGGTTACGAGCGCTGTAAGGGTGAACTGAAAGTAAAAGCGTTTGATTAAAAAATCTGGCATTATTCAAAATTGGTCTCTTTTAACTACTGCAAGCTTTATTCAAACAGGACTAAATTTTATTTGCTTAGTCCGAATCGCTCGTATCTTATTACCGGCAGATTATGGGCGTTACACTTTTCTCATTACCGCAGTAATAATTGCTGAGGTTATTGCTACACTCGGTCTTCGTAATGTTTCCATTCGCGAGATTGCTAGAAATCCAACTGCCCTCCCATCTATTGCGCGAAAAACCTCAAAGGTAATATT
>Ga0182017_10003284_pt1 | contig 12101 bp, 9 predicted proteins | sample 712E3DmetaG_FD_120492 | JGI IMG/M metagenome (GOLD analysis project Ga0182017, IMG submission 120492) | Permafrost microbial communities from Stordalen Mire, Sweden - 712E3D metaG | ecosystem: Environmental > Terrestrial > Soil > Wetlands > Permafrost | place: Sweden: Stordalen | collected... | reverse complement strand
GAGAAGCCGCGCGAACTCCGCCGGGTCTTCCTTCGTGGCGAGCAGATAACTCCAAGGCTGTTCGTTGTAGGAAGACGCCGCCCAGCGCGCCGCTTCGAACAACGATCGGAGATCGGCCTCGGCCACCGGTCGGTCGGCAAAGCCATAGGGGCTCCACCGCTTCGCGAGCACCGGCAGGATTGGGTAATCAGTTGCTGCAGTCTTGTTCGTCATGATGAATTCTCCGGCGGACAATCCGCCTCGTTCTTGGCTGCCGTAGCCGCTCTGCACCCGGTCATGGGAGGTGCCTCCCATCGGCCGTTCCGGTGAGAACGATCATGCCGCTGGACCGCCATCGCTGCCATGGGGTCTTACCCTACCGGCGACCGCAAACTTCGCGCCTTGGGAAAGGCCGGGTTCGCGGGAATTCTGGGTCGGGTATCATCAGGCTCGCGGTCGATACAATTGCATCATCCGACCCGAGGACTGCCGCCCGGAGCCACCCGACGCGTCCGCTGCGGTGGAGTTCCACCTGCGCTGCAGGACTAATGGGCGTTGTTGTCATGGGTTATAGATCGTCGCTGCCGGATGGAGCACTTTTCAGGCCGCGTGCGTCCCATCGCAGAAGGGCTTGTTGGTCGATCGGCCGCACCGGCACAAAGTCACCCGGTTCCGGACTTCATAGGCTTTGCCGTCGGCAGAAACGACCGGGACGCCTCCTTGCACCCAGATCGGTCCGCTGACCTTCTTCGCCGTGTCCTCAATCAGTCCGAGCGAAGGCTCGAACGTCGGTTCGAGGGGTTGGCCGGTCTTCCGATCCCAGGCAACCAACCGTCCGGCGGGACAATGACCCGCTTCGTGTTTGACCAACCGCTGAGCTTCAGGACGGTCCGTCTCCTTCACCAGGTTCCAGATTCGGCCCTTCGGATCGCAAAACCGGGCGAACGCGCAGAGGCTCTCCTGATCTGTCAGCAACATCGTCGCTCCCTCGATCGTTACTGCCTGATCAATATAAGGCTGATGGCTGGCCGTTTCGGTGCCGTCGAACTGGACGGTTTCATGGGTGCCATCGCAGAAAGGTTTGCCGCCGGACTGACCGCAGCGGCAGAGCGCGTACTGGGGTTGCACCGGATACTTCTTTCCCTCCCGGTATTCGAGCGACTCGCCCTCGGCGTTAGTGACAATCCACTGCTCGCAGAGCGGCAAGCCGCCGCTGACGCTGTAAGGGCCATCCGCGACTATATCGATCTTCGGACTTGGTCGGTGACTCTCGTTCATGGTGTAGATCCCCAAGCGATTGGCCATCCCAGCAGCACGGTGGTTTGACGAATTGAAAACCGCTGCTGGCCCACGGCATTTCGAAGTCTTGTTGGATGTGACAGCGACAACTGCTCAGGCCGGCGCATCGATCGAGGCTGTGCGAATCAGCTTCTTGTTGACAAACTCCTGGATGCCCAGACTGGAGAGCTCCCGGCCGTAGCCGGAGTTCTTGATGCCCCCAAACGGTAGATCTGCGGCCGTCCACGTGGGGTGGTTGATGAACACCATGCCGGTGTCGATTCTACCCGCCACGCGCTTTCCACGCTCAATATCCTGGGTGAAGACGGATCCGCCCAACCCGTAATCCGAGTTGTTCGCGAGAGCCACCGCCTCGTCCTCGTTCTTGACCCGGAAGAAGAGCGCGACCGGCCCGAAGAACTCCTCCCGGAATGCGGGGTTGGCGGGCTCGATATGGGTGAGAATCGTCGCCTGCATGAAGGAGCCGGGGCGGTCAATCCGTTTGCCGCCCATTGCCACCGTGGCGCCATTCGCCACAGCGCGGTTGATCTGATCGAGCAGCGTTATCAAGGCGGCCTCAGTGGAAAGAGGGGCGAGCGTTGTAGCCGGATCCATCGGGTCACCGGGTTTGAGCGCCGCCAATGCGGCCTGGAATCTCGCGAGAAACTGGTCGGCCAGTTCTTCGGCCACGATGAATCGTTTCCCCGCGACGCAGCACTGGCCCGTGTTGTTCATCTTCGCCCAGACCGCCCAGGCGACTGTTTTATCGAGGTCGGCGTCTGCTAGCACGATGAAGGCGTCGCTGCCGCCCAATTCCATCGTGGTCTTCTTGACGTTTTGTCCGGCTCTGGCCGCAACGCGCCGGGCGGCGTCCACGCCACCGGTCAACGCCACGCCTTTGATCCGGGGATCGTCAATCACCTGGTTCACCTGATCATGCGAGATCAGCAGGTTGGTGTAGGCCCCGGCGGGTGCACCCGCCTCCAGCCACAGTTTTTCAAAGGCGATCGCACATTGGGGCACGCACCCGGCATGTTTGACCATCACCACATTGCCCGCCATTAGATTAGGGGCGGCGAAACGCGCGAGCTGGTAATAGGGAAAGTTCCAGGGCTGGACGCCGAAGAGCACGCCGAACGGCGTGCTTTCGATCACCGCTTCACCCGAACTCGGCTCGAGTTTCTGCGGGGCGAGGAAACGCTCGGCGTTCTTCGCGTAGTAGTCGATGATGTCCGCGCTGAGGGCAACTTCGCCGCGGGCCTCGTCGATCCGCTTGCCCATTTCGAGCGTCATCGGGCGGGCAAACTCGTCCACCCGTGCGCGCAAAATGGCGGCGGCTTTGGCGACCACGGCCGCGCGCGCAACGAACGTCGTCTGCCGCCAAGTCGCAAAGCAGCTTGCGGCTGTCCGGATCGCAGTTTCGAGCTGCGCGGCGGTGAGTTCCTCAAACGTCTTGAGAATCTTGCCGTCGTAGGGGTTGACGCTTTGGTATGCCTTGGCCTTCGCTTTGATCGGACGTTTGGCCGAGGCTGCTGGGCGAGCTGCGAGTAATGTGGTCATGAATTTTGGACGTAGGGTTGATTTGCGCGACGATACGCGGCGGGCCGACCTAGCGGAATGGGGTGTTACCCGTGTGCCATCTCCGGCGCGATCGGCGGTCCCGGCTGGGTGGGCGATGGAGGGAGGTGGCGATTCCGGGATCGCGGTGCGACGTCGGAAAAGTGCGATCAACTTGGAGACACCGGGGCGAAGCGATCCCCGAGGCCGACAAAGTCGATCAAGCCGCGCGCCACGTCGGTGCTCACGAGCTGAACGCGCAGGCGGTTGAGGGAATGTCATCGGCGGTTCATCGGCGGTCCTGCGACCCGCCCAGCTTTACGATCATTTTCCCGATGTTCTTTCCCGCAAAAAGTCCGATAAACGCGTCCACTGCCTGGTCGATGCCAGCGACCACGGTCTCCTTGCTTTTAAGTTTTCCAGCCCGGAAATATCCACCCACTTCTTTTTCGAATTCACCCTGCCGATCCATCCAATCGCGCACGATCATCCCCTTCATCGTCAGGCGCTTGGTAATCACGTTGAACAGATTGCTCGGGCCGGGTTGGGGTCTCACCGCGTTGTAGCCGGAGATGCCGCCACAGGCGATGATGCGACCATGCGTTCGCAACGCAGAAAGCGCCGCTTCGAGTGTTTCGCCGCCGACGTTGTCGAAATAGACATCGATGCCGTCCGGAGCCTCGATTTTTAGCTGTTCGACGACCGGTCCTACTTTGTAGTCGAAGGCCGCGTCGAATCCGCACTCGTCCCGCAGAAACAAGACTTTCTCGAATGAGCCGGCAGAGCCGATGACGCGGCATCCGCGCAATTTCGCCAGTTGTCCGGCCACGTTTCCGACGGCACCTGCAGCACCAGAAATGTAGACCACATCGCCGGCCTTAACTTCCGCAAGATTCAGCCCGGCCCACGCGGTCATGCCTGTCATTCCGAGCGCGCCCAGATAGACCGAGGGCGGCTGATTCTCCCGACTGACCACGTGCAGCTCTTTCGGCGCAGCAACGAAGTATTCCCGCCATCCGTAGCTGGAGGTGACGATATCACCCGGCTTCAATTCCTTGGCTCGAGATTCGAGGACTTCGCCGACGGCACCGCCGTCAAGCACCTCGCCCAGCTCGAATGACGGGACATACGACTTCCCCTCGTTCATGCGGCCACGCATGTAGGGGTCCACCGACATGAAGAGATTACGAACCAATACCTGTTGATCTTGCGGTGGCCTCACTTCGGACTGCGCAAGCAAGAAATTGCCGGCGTCGGGAATTCCCTTCGGTCGAGAAGCCAGTCGAATCTCGCGGTTGATCATGACTGTATCCATGTTCTTTTCGTCGGTCGCTTGACGGAATCGTTGCTCATAGTACGCGGTTCTGCCAGCCGATGCACGATGCACGTAGGATCTGGGCCGCCGAGATGCGGCGGCTGATCGCCGCCCGAAGACGAGGGAGGCGTGGCAGGATGTTCAGAGCAGGAGGAGGCGCCTGATTCTGGACTTGCCGAATGGGCCGGAGCAGCGGTTTTTTGCGATGGGATCATAGGCGCGGAGAATGCGCTCCTCGGCGTCTTGTCACCATGGGGTGTTGTCCCCGTCATGACCCGGTCGGTGGCCACTCTCGCCAGCGTCAGTTAACAGCGATTACGGCCGGCTTTCCACCAATCGCCTGCCTTGCGGTCCAGACCGTGAGTCAAAGCAGTCGGTCAATGGGAGTGCTAAATGGCGACCAGTTCTCCGGCCCAGTAGCCACGGCCTTTGCTCAACGACCGTTGTGGCGACGTTTCGGGTGTAATCAGCAGAATGCGCCCATGATCCTGCGAACGACACCAGTTTCTCCGGCCACAAAGAAGGTGGCCGGTTGATCTCGCCGGAGTTCCATCGATCCGTGTATCTAGGAACGACTGTTCTCTGCTCATGGAACGTAAGGTAGGGCAAGACCCCATGGCATCCCTTGCGTTTGCGGGGCATGCTCGCCGGCACGCGTATCAGCGTATCAGTCGCCAGCCCGGATCTCCGCTTTTCGGTCGGTTGGCCGCTGCACAAAAGGAAGAATCCCATGAAACGTTCCAAACTCGCCCTTGTTGTCGTCGGCATTGTGCTCGCCTCGCTTGCGTCCGCCCAGGCCGCCGTCGAAGCCTACGACATCGACCCTGTGCACACCTGGGTCGGCTTCAGCATCGCGCACTTTTTCACCAAGGTGCCCGGCTTTTTCAGCAAAGTGAAGGGTTCGGTAGTCGTCGATCGCTCCAACCTCGCCCACAGCACCGTCGAAGCCGTCATTGAAGCGGCCAGCATCACCACGAATACGCCCATGCGCGATGACGATTTGCGCTCCGCCAATTTCTTCGCCGTCGCCAGATTCCCGGCCATGACTTTCAAAAGCAAGGCGTGGAAAAGCACCGGCGGAGACACTTATGCCGTCACGGGCGATCTCACGATTAAGAGCGTAACGAAGGAGGTCGTGCTTAAAGTCACGTCGCTGGGCTTTGGTCCGGGCATGAAGGGGGCCGCGATCTCCGGCTGGGAGGTCTCAACCACGCTGGATCGGCGCGATTTTGATGTCGCTGCGGACCAGGGCATGATCGGCAACAGCGTCGATGTCGTCATCCATGTTGAGGCCGACCTGAGAAAGCCGACAGCAGCGACACCGTGATCGTCACCCTGGTATACTGGTATCATGTCCACAAAACATCAGACGACGGAGATCGGCAAAAAGTCTGTTTGGTTCATCACCGGATGCTCGACAGGCTTCGGCCGCGAACTCGCCAAGCAGGTGCTGGGGCGCGGTCACCGCACGGTGGTGACCGCCCGCGATCCCGCTGACGCTCACCGCTTGGCCGCCGAGGGCGAGGCGCTCGTGCTCAAGCTGGACGTTACGGATCAGGGCCAGATCGATGCCGCCATCAAGGCAGCCGAGGACAGATTTGGGCGCATCGATGTGCTGGTGAACAACGCGGGGATCGGCTATTTCGCTGCGATTGAGGAGGGCGACGACCAGCAGGTCCGCCATCTCTTCGACGTGAATGTCTTCGGACTAAGCCGGATGATCCGCGCCGCGCTTCCAGGGATGCGGCACCGCGGGACCGGCATCATCGTGAACATCTCGTCGGTGGGAGGCCTGCGATCGTTCCCGTCCCTCGGGTACTACAGCGCGACGAAGTTTGCCGTGGAGGGCCTATCGGAGGCCCTGTGGCAGGAGGTTGAGCCCCTGGGGATAAAGGTCATCGTGGTCGAACCGAGCGGCTTTCGTACCGACTGGGCTGGGCGATCGGCAGAGGAGAGCAAGCTTCAGATCAGCGCATATGCCGCCACTGCGGGAACGGCGCGATCTCAGATCCGCGCGTCGTCAGGCAGGCAGCCTGGAGATCCCGTCCGTGCAGCCGCAGCCATCGTGGAGGCCGTCGAGTCGCCCCATCCCCCGCACCACCTATTACTTGGCAAGGACGCCTTCACGGGAGCGACCGAGAAGCTGGAGCAGCTGCGCCGCGATTTCTCCGCATGGGAGTCCGTAACGCGCGGAGCCGATTTTCCGAGCGCAACATAAAACCGCCCGAACTGGCAGCATCTTTGGACGCGATGACAAAACTGAACGACCCTTGCCTGTAAGGCGAGGGGTTCGGAACCGGTCGACTGGAAGTCGACTTTTTCGGTTTGCCGCACGACTACGTGGGTTCGTGCGTCCACGGAAAAGCGTTGCTGCACTACCACCATCCCCGTACCTCCAAGCACGACGTGGTTGCGTGCGACCCTGCTGGCAGTGGTCACCCTGTGTGCATGAACCCTGTGCGCCGAATAATGCCCTGCCGTGTGCTACGCCGTCGCACGCAATCCCCGTCAACCTTCTCTTCGCCTGAAGGCGAGGGGTTTCCACCATCCCCGACGGCGACACTAAACCCGCCCGTCGCAGTCAAACGAATCTCCACGCTTGTCGCCGATCGAGCGGCGCCCAACTCTCCGTCCTTCCCGCGGTTTCTGCAACCTGTCCTCCAACCCCTTTCGACTTATGCTCACCGGTCCCGCTTGGTCCCAAAAACTCCGCGCTGAAATCGGCAAAGCCGTCATCGGCCAGGATGCGGTCGTCGAACGCCTGTTGGTGGCACTGCTGGCCAACGGCCACGTGCTGCTTGAAGGCATGCCTGGTTTGGCCAAGACATTGTTGGTAAAATCCTTAGGCAAGGTGTTGGGTGTTCAGTTTGAGCGCATCCAGTTCACGCCCGACCTCCTACCGAGCGACGTGGTCGGCACCATGATCTTCCAGCCCAAAGAGGGCACCTTCACTCCGCACCGCGGGCCGATCTTCGCCAATCTCCTGCTGGCCGACGAAATCAACCGGGCGCCGGCCAAGGTGCAGAGCGCATTGCTCGAGGCCATGCAGGAACACCAGGTCACGATCGGCGGCCAGTCCCTGCCACTGCCGTCGCCGTTCTTCGTGATGGCCACGCAAAACCCCATCGAGCAGGAAGGCACCTACCCGCTGCCCGAGGCCCAGACCGACCGCTTCCTGTTCAAGCTCATCCTGGATTATCCCTCTGCCGAGGAGGAAAACTCGGTGATGCAGCGCTGGGGCCAGGTGACGGTCCAGCCGACCCTCGCGGCCGTGTCCAGCGGCGAGGAACTGCTCTCGCTGCGGCACGAGGTCGACCGGATCCACCTCGCGCCCGAGGTGCAACGCTACATCCTGTCGCTGGTCCGCGCCACCCGCATGCTGGCGGAGCGCACCGGCGATCCGGCGGCCAAACGCCAGCTCAATTTCGGCGCCTCGCCGCGCGCCTCCCTCGCTTTGTTCCAGACCGGTCGGGCGCTGGCCTGGCTGCGGGGTCAGGACTACGTCTCCCCTGCCCTTCTGCAGGAACTCGCCCCTGACATCATGCGTCATCGGCTCGGCCTCACCTACGAGGCCGAAGCGGAGGAGATCACCACCGACCGCATCATCAGCCAGATCGTCGAACGCACCCCGGTGCCGGCGACAGCCTGACCGCCCCGCAGATCCCCGGCCGCGTCCAGCCTCCCGCCAACTTTCTGCTCCGCGTTGATTGTGCCTGCTCCCTCGCCCACGATTGCCAGTCCGCAGTCCCAACTGGCCCTGCTCCGCCGGCTGGAATGGCGCGTGCGCCACGCGGTCGAGAACGTGCTCAGCGGCGAGTACCGCTCGGCCTTCCGCGGCCGCGGGATGGAATTCGACCAGGTGGTGAAATACGAGTTCGGCGACGACGTGCGCGATCTCGACTGGAATGTCACCGCGCGCCTCGGCGAGCCTTACCGGAAAAAATTCGTGGAGGAGCGCGAGGTGACGCTGCTGCTCGTGTTCGAGGACTCGCCCAGCCTGCAATTCGGCTCGTCCGCCCTGTCCAAACGCGAGGCGTTGCTGGAGTTGGCCGGGCTCGTCATGCTGCTCGGCGCCGTCAACCGCGATCGCGTAGGTTATGTGCTGGCGACCCCGGGCGGCTACGTCGTGCGCGAACCCGTGCGTGGCCGCGGCCCCATCCTGCATGCGGCCTCCACCCTGCTGGGTGCGCCCGTGCCGCCGCTCGCGGGTCCGCCGGCAGCGCCCCCATCCGCGCCTCGGGTTGAAAAGGCGGCCTCCCGCCCTCCGCTCCCGGCGCCCGTCCAGTCCAAATCCAAATCCCAGACCCAAAGCCCGATTCCTCAGGCGCCGCCGCCTTCCTTGGTCGACATTCCGTGGCGGCTGCTGGCGCGAGCCGCGCCCCGCCACAGCATCCTCATCTGGCTTTCCGACTTCGCGCCGGGCGAGGCGCCGGAGGGATGGACGGTGCTGCAGCGGCGCTACAAGACCATGGGCTTCCGGGTGGACGATCCCTGGGATCGCATGCTGCCGGCCGGCGAGACGCTGACCACCTACGATCCGCTGGCCGGACGCCTCGTCAACCTCGACGGTTCGGCGGCGCAGCGCGCCGCCCATGCCGCCTGGGTCAAGCGCCGCGAGACCGGCTTTCGCGATCTTTTTCCCGATCCCCTGAGCCGCCTGGCGGTGAGCACCGAAGAGCCGCGCCTCGACGCACTCGTGCGGTTCTTTCATGCCCGCATGGGCACCCGTTCCCGCGGGTGATACAAAATGCCAAATCTCGAGCTCCAAATTCCAACGAAGCCGGATAGCACGGCTGCGGTCCCTCATGGACGTGCCCTGAGGCTGGGGAATTGTTTGGAGTTTGGCCTTTGGAATTTGGAGTTTTTCCAATGAGTTTGGGCAATTATATGCTGCACGATCCGTGGTGGCTGGCGGCACTGGCCGTGATCCCGCTGCTGGTTTGGCTGCGCGGCCGCCGCGGTGTGCCGGCCTTGGTGGTGCCGTTTGCCGCGGCGTGGTACCGACCGTCGCTCGTGAGCGTCTCGCGCCTTCCCGCGGGAATCGCAGTCACGGGCTTGGTTCTGCTGATCGTGGCGCTGGCCCGCCCCCAGCACGTGGATGACAAGCGCCGGGCGCGGCAGGAAGGCTACGACCTGATGCTGGCGATCGATCTTTCGGGCAGCATGCTGGCCGAGGACAACCATCGGCCCGGCGAGGGGCCGAACCGCCTGCAGGTCATCAAGCCCGTCATCCAGGCTTTCATCGAGAACCGGCCCAACGACCGCATCGGCATCGTCGTCTTTGCCACCCAGGCGTACACGCTCGCGCCCCTGACCTTTGACCACGCCTGGCTCGCCCGGCAGCTCGACCGGCTTGAAATCGGCGTCATCGACGCCAACCACACCGCCATCGGCGACGGGCTCGGCGTGGCGCTGACGCGGCTCGAGCAGGCGGGGCGGGAACAGAACAACCGCCGCAAGGGTGCTTTCGTGGTTCTGCTCACCGACGGCTCCAATAATTCCGGCGTGCTCAAACCGCTGCAGGCGGCCGAGATCGCCCGGGCACGCGGGATCCCGGTTCACACGATCGGGGCCGGCAAAGACGGTTACAGCTACCTCCCGATGAAGGATGAGCGCGGGCACATCTTCAGCTACACGCAAATCCTCGCCGACTTGGACGAGAATACTCTCAACGCCATCGCCGCGCAGACCGGCGGCCAATTTCACCGTGCCCGGGACGCCGAAACCATCGAATCGGCGTTCAAGTCCATCGACAGCGCCCAGAAGATCGAGTTCGACGCCAAGTCCTACCTCGTGACGACGGAGCTTTTCCCCTGGCTGGCCGTGCCGGGTCTCGTCGGCCTCCTCTCCGCCGGCCTCGTGCTGGCCTGGCCGTCGCTGCGGGATCGCTCCGCGGCGGCGCATTGGGCCTTTCTCCACGGCCGGTTCCACGCGCGATGATCTTCTACTGGCCCCATCTCCTTTGGCTGCTCGTACCCGTCACCGCCCTTGCGGTGTGGGATGCGATCCGCCGCGGCGAGAGGTCATCGGCCCGGAGCTGGCCGAAGATCCTGCGGGCGTGGGCCGGCGCCCGGCAGGCCGCCGTCGGCAACGGGCATCACACCACGCGCGGCCGGCTGCTGCTCTGGCTCGGGCTCGCTTTCGGAATCGTGGCCCTGGCCCGGCCGCAATGGGGCCGGATTGAAGAGCCGGTGTTCGACCAGTCGCGCGAGATCGTCATCGCCCTCGATCTCTCCCGCAGCATGCTCGCGCCCGATGTCCGGCCCACGCGGCTCGAGCGGGCGCGGTTGCTGATCCAGGGTCTGCTCGACGGGCTGCGCGGCGAGCGGGTCGGTCTGGTCGTGTTCGCCGGGACGGCGTTTCTGCAGGTGCCCCTGAGCGCCGACTACGAGGTGCTGAACGAGTTCCTTCCTTCGCTCAACCCCGCCTTCATGCCCGTGGGCGGCACCGACTACGCCGCCATGCTGCGCGCGACCCTGGAGGCGTTCGGCAGCGGCACCTCGGCCGACCGGTATCTCATTGTGCTGAGCGACGGGGAGAGCCTGACCGAGGACTGGCGGGACTACCTGGACGAACTGCGCCAGAAAAACATCCGTGTGCTCGGCCTGGGCGTCGGCACCGCCGAGGGAGCCTTCCTGCCCGAGGAAACAGGCGGGTACGTCAAGGACGACCGCGGCGCCGTGGTCCTGTCCAAGCTGAACAGTGCGACGCTGCAGGAACTCGCGCGCGCCACCAACGGGGTCTACACCGACGCCAGCAGCTGGATCGACCTCGGCGCGCTGCTGAAGCAGACGGTCGCGGCGGGCCGGCGCGGCGAATTCAAGGAACGGGTCGAGGTGCGCCAACTCGAGCGTTTCCAGTGGGCGCTTGCGCCCGCGCTCCTGTGCCTGCTTCTCAGCCTCTGGCGCGAATTCCCGGTGCGGGCCCGCGCGCGCAGCCTGCCCCTGGCCAGGCCCGCGACCCAGGGTACCCCCAACCCGGATTCCAAGCTCCGCGGCGCGGCGGCCGTGGCCCTCCTGCTCTTCCTGATCTGCCTGCCTCCGTGGTCGGCTCCGACCCAGGCCGCCGAGGATCTATCGGCCTACGCCGCGCCGCTCAGCCGCCTCGTCGAACGCCTCGCCGCACAGTCTTCGCTCTCGGCCGGCGATTGCGCTTCGCTCGCCACCGAGACTGTGACCTGGGGCAAACGGATGCAGGAGGCCCGGCAGATGGTCGTGCCCGGCCCGGTGCGCGACGCGCTCGCCGGCACAGATCTTGGCGAGCAGCTCGACCACCACGCCGCCGACTGGCCCCGGCTCCGGAGCGAATTGGAGGAACTGCTCAAACCGCCGCCCGAGCCGCCTCCGCAGCCACCGCCCCAACCCCAGCCACAGCAGCAGAATCAGAACGAGCAGCAGAAGGAACAGCAGCAGGACCAACAGCGCCAACCGCAGCCGCCACCATCGCCTCAGAGCCAGAACCCGGAATCGCAGAACCAAAACCAGCCGCCGCCGCCCAAGCAGCCGGAAACCGCCAATACCGGTGAAACGCAGCGGATCGGCGGCCGGCCGCAACAGCCGCCGGACGCGAAATCGAATCCTTCGCTCGCCCTGCCGATGCAGAAACTCGACCAGCTCCGCAACCAGGATTCGCCCGCCACACTGTACCAGATGATGGACAGCCGGGATCATAAACCTCCGCCCAAGAAAGGCCGCGACTGGTGAAGCCGCATACTTCCCGCTTTTTCCTCCTGTTGGCGCTCCTGACGGTGCTGTTCGCCGGCACGGCTCTGGCCGAACGCGTCTACTGGGAACCCGGCGCCGGTTCGCTGGCCTACGGGCAGCCGCGCCAGCTTCAGCTCATCTTCGAAAACTGCGAGCCCGAGGGGGATCCCCAGCTGCCGGCCGTTGACGGGTTGGAGATGCAGTTCACGGGCAGCGGGTCGACGTTCTCGATGGAGAACATGAACGTGACGAGGCGGCGCCTGCTCAGT
>Ga0182017_10003282_pt1 | contig 12104 bp, 17 predicted proteins | sample 712E3DmetaG_FD_120492 | JGI IMG/M metagenome (GOLD analysis project Ga0182017, IMG submission 120492) | Permafrost microbial communities from Stordalen Mire, Sweden - 712E3D metaG | ecosystem: Environmental > Terrestrial > Soil > Wetlands > Permafrost | place: Sweden: Stordalen | collected... | reverse complement strand
CAATGGAGAACAAGGATATGAAAAACGGCCTGGAAGTGATTAATAAGCTTGTGCAGGAGGGGATAGAAATGGGAAATTTTATCCAAGGACTGATTGAAACTTTGCATAACAGCCTGCTTTCCAAAGCCGGGGTTGAAGTGATATCCGGAAGCTCAACCTTTACGGTGGACAATTTAAAATTAGAAATCGGGGAAATAAAAAAATTAATTGAATTATTATCACAGGCCAAAAGCGAACTGAAATATGCTGTCTTGCCCCAGATTCCTTTAGAATTGGTAATTGTAGAGTGGGGTTTGCAGACACAGAAAAACGCGGAACAAAATGTTCCCGTAGAACCGGCGCAGACTGTTCAGCGTAATTCAGCGTTAAATTCTGTGGTTTTCGGCGATAGGACAACAATTTCTAAACAGAATCAGAATTCAAAAGGAACTCAGGTTGTCGGCATGCAACCCAAACTTACCCAACAAGAACTGGAAAAGTATAGTGAGAATGATGCATTGTGGAACGCCTTAATCGACAAGGTTAAAAGCTTTAATCATTCGGTGGCGGGGGTATTGCGCGGATGCAGTATAAAAAGTTATGATGGTAAGACATTGTTATTGCAGACAAATTTTAAATTCCATAAGGACAAATTAAGCGAGGAAAAGACTCAGGCAATACTTAAGAATGCTTGCAAAGAAGTGACCAAAAAAAACGTTAAAATAGAAATAGTCTTAAAGGAGGTGAAATAATATATGATGAATCCATTTAAGCAAATAGGGGAAATCAAGAAAATGCGGGACCAGGCCATGCAAATCCAGAGAGAACTTCAGGCTGAAGAGGTGGTGATTGAAAAGAATGGCGTACGCATTGTTATTTCAGGAGACCAGAAGATAAAAGAGCTTACATCCAACGGTAAATCCGACAATGACGTAAAAGATGCGGTCAACGAAGCAATCAAAAAATCCCAGGAAGCTGCAGCCAGGAAACTCCAGCAGATGGGTGGGGGATTGGGCGGACTTTTGGGAGGGATGGGACAGTAATGAAGATTTTTAGCGGAACTTCCGGCAAGTTTTTGGCAGAGAAAATTGTCCAAAATTTAGGCACAGAACTCTCCAGGCTTGAAGTATTTGTGTTTCCCGACGGGGAAAAGCGCGTCAGGATTCTTGATAAAGTCTTGGATGAAGATACTGTTGTAGTCCAATCAACGTCCAGCCCCGTAGACGAAAACTACATGCAATTATTTTTCATTATCGATGCTTTAAAAAGGGGCGGAGCAAAATCCGTGACCGCGGTCGTCCCGTACCTTGGCTATCAAAGACAAGACCATATGTTCCGTGAAGGAGAGGACGTTTCCGTAAAAGTGATTGCGGAAATTTTGGATACAATCGGACTGGATAAGTTAATTACGGTAGATCTTCATTCGATAAAGATAAAAGAAGCTTTTGGCATTCCGGCTGTTGAACTTTCCGCACTGCCTGTTTTCGCCAAAGTTATTCTAGAAAAAGGATGGCGCAAGGATTCCGCGGTCCTGGTGACTCCGGATATGGGAGGAATAAGAAGAATTAAAATTCTTTCGGAACTTCTGAATAATATGCCTTTCGCGGTTATCGAGAAAAACAGAGATTTGGAGACAGGAAGGATATCGGCTGAGAATATTGAAGGGAAAATTAGTAAAAAGGCAATTATAGTGGATGATATGATCTCAAGCGGGAAAACGGTTGCCGTAGCAGCCGATCTATTAAAAACTCGGGGGGCAGAGGAGATATATGTTTTTGCAACTCACGCCGTATTTTCCGAAAAAGCCCCAAAAATTCTTCAAGAATCGGGCGTAAATTCCGTGTATGTTACGGATACTGTTTTTGTGCCCGGGGAAAAAATATTTCCGAAACTTAAAATTTTGTCAGTTTCAAAATTGATTGCGAATGAATTAGGCGATTAACGGATTAACGAGCTAACTAATTAACTAAAAAAATAAAATGAAAATTCCTAAAGCTATCCAAAACTTAATTGAGTCTTTTGAGAAGTTGCCAGGCATCGGGAGTAAAACAGCCCAACGTTTAACATTTTATCTCCTGCATGTTCCGCAGGGTGAATTGGATAATTTCGCCAGTTCAATTCAAAACCTCAAAAAAGGAACAATAATTTGTTCAAGCTGTTTTTCGGTTGATGAGTCTGACCCCTGCAGTATTTGCTCCAATTCAAGTCGGGACAGGTCGACAATTTGCGTGGTGGAAGAGCCGTTGGATGTTTTGGCGCTTGAAAAGAACGGACGGTACAAAGGCGTATATCATGTGTTGCACGGGAAAATAGACCCTTTAAACAATATCGGTCCGGATGAGATCTACATCAGGCAACTTATAGATAGAGCTTCCGGAATGGAAATAAAGGAAATTATTCTGGCCACCAATCCGACCATGGAAGGAGAAGCAACCGCAATGTATATCGCCAAACAAATCAAAGGTCAAAATACCAAAGTCAAAATTACCAGGATTGGCCGGGGACTTCCGACAGGCGCAGACTTAGAGTACGCCGATGAATTAACCTTGCAGCGGGCAATGGAAGGCCGGAGCGAGTATTGATTTTAAGGTATAATTAATTTATGGACGATACGACGATTTTAGGAGGAGCGTTAAATCAGCTCGGACAGACGGCTAAGCAAGCCGGCAAACAGATAGTAAGAATGCCTGAAGAAATGACGGGTGATTTAGGCGAGCAGCTGGGAATAAATAAGGATCAAGCCGCCGCCTCCGCCCAAGGCTCGAGCGAGCCCAAGCAGGGACAATGGCAGTCGGATGAAGAAAGGATAAAATTCTTGCAAGATTTGTATGGGAAAACAGATCAGGAAAAACAAAATCCTTCGGAGGAAAAATCAAAAACAAAACAAACAAGCGCCAACCCTTTGGTGAAATCGGAAGAGAATAAACAGCCGTCGGAATTTCAGGAACAAATTGCCGATAAATCACCTGAAGAGCAGAAAGAATTAATCGAGCTTCGGAATCAACTGCATAAGGAAGTTTATTATGATCCGCTTATTAATCCGGTCAAAAAACAGGAAGAGAGGCCGGCGGAAAAAGTCGAAAACGAAAAGAAACAGGAAATGATGGATCTGCAAAAGAAAGAAGAAAAAAAGCCTCAGCCGATAGCGGTTGTCAGAGAGCAAAACAAAGCGGAAATGTTCAGAGGAGCGGCAGGCTAAAAATATGTTGAGAATTTACAATACATTAACCAGGGAGATTGAGGATTTTAAACCACTTCGTCCGCCGGTAGTAAATATGTATGCCTGCGGACCGACTGTTTATGACTATCAGCACATCGGCCATATGCGCCGCTATGTCGGTGATGATATCCTGATCCGCACTTTGGAATTTAACGGTTATAAAGTAAAAGAAGTCATGAATATTACCGATGTCGGACATCTGGTGTCGGATTCCGACACGGGTGAAGACAAGATGGAAAAGGGAGCCAAGAAATTCGGAATGAGCACCTGGGAAATCGCCAAGAAATTCGAAAAACAATTTTTGAGTTCCATCGACGCTTTGAATATCCAGCGTCCGGATTTATTAATGCACGCTACTGACTATATCAAAGAGCAGATCGTTTTCATCCAAATCCTGGAACAAAAAGGTTATACCTATAAGATTTTGGACGGAGTATACTTCGATACCTCCAGGTTTCCGAATTACACCAGGCTTTCCGGTCAGAATATAAGCGAATTAAAGGCGGGGGCAAGGGTAGAAATGGTGCCGGGCAAAAAACACCTGACTGATTTTGCTTTATGGAAATTTTCGCCCAAAAATGAAAAACGTCAAATGGAATGGGATTCTCCCTGGGGCAGAGGTTTTCCCGGCTGGCATATCGAATGTTCGGCCATGGCCATCAAGGGCTTGGATACGGAAACTTTGGATATCCATACGGGCGGAATCGATGCTATCTCAATTCATAATACCAATGAAATCGCCCAATCGGAAGCGGCGACAGGTAAGCCGTTCGTAAAGTTTTGGGTCCATCATAATTTCTTGCATGTTGACGGAAACAAAATGAGCAAGTCTACCGGTAATATATTTACGGTGGAGGATGTGGTCAAAAAGGGCTTTGATCCGTTGTCCTTGCGTTATTTGTACCTGCAGACTCATTACCGTCAGGAAATGAATTTCACCTGGGAATCTCTTCAGGCAGCGCAAATTGCCTATAAACGTCTGATTGAAGAAGTGGCAAATCTTCGTCAGCCGAAAGGCGGGGTACCGGAATATGAAGAGAAATTTACGGAAGCCATAAATGATGATTTGAATATGGCTTGGGCCCTGTCGGTTGTTTGGGAATTGATTAAGTCTGACAATCCCGATTCAAGCAAAGCGGAAAGCCTGCTTAAGATGGATCAGGTTTTGGGACTTGATTTTGAAAAAGCGCGGGAGAAGAAAAAACTTCTAAAAATTGTTGTTCCCAATGATGTGCAAATGCTTATCGAAGAGCGCAATAGGCTAAGAAGGCAGGGGAGTTATACTCAGGCAGATCATATCCGCAATAAAATCAAAAAACTCGGTTATAATATCAAAGATACCGACAAGGGAGTGCAAATTGAAAAAATCTGACAATTTAAACTTTTTCAAACTATTAGCCTACGGATTCTCGATTGTTTCTTTTCTTATCTCGATCGCGGTTATCGGATTTATCTTAAGCTCGAAGAGATTTTAGAAATTTAAGAGTCTCCTTGGAGGTTTTAAACTTCATCAGTTCCATGCGCACATTCTTTGAGTCCGGCATACCCGAGATATAAATTCGGTAAAACTTTTTCATGATAGAAAAGTTCTTTCCCTTCCCCCAGGTTTTGTCAAAAAGGGTAATGTGCTTGATCAAAAGTTTTAGTTTTTCCCGATAGGGGATTTTACTCTGGTCTGTTTTTTTGTTGAAAATCCAAAGATTTTCAACAATACCCCGTCCGATCATAATTCCGTCAAGTCCGTATTTTTTGCATTTTTCCAGCGCTTCAGCCCTGCTTTTTACGTCTCCGTTTCCGATAATCAGCGTTTTTAATCTCATCGAATTTCTTAATTTAACGACCTTTCCGATTTCATCCCAATGAACGGGATAGTTAGACATCTCTTTGGCTGTGCGTCCGTGAACTATCAAACAATCGAGGTTTTGTTCCAGTAAAAATGAGGCCCATTTTTCGGTTTGGATTTCTTTAACTCCGATCCTGGTTTTGACACTAACGGGAAGTCCGCCGGCACCCTTTCTGACGGCCGAAATAATTTCCTTAGCCAGTGTGGGATTGTTTATTAAGGCTGCGCCTGAGCCTCTTTTGACTACGGATTTTTCCGGACAGCCCATGTTGATATCGATTCCATCAAAGCCCATATTCTTTACTAATATTGCCGTTTCCGAAAATTTCTCAGGGTCAAGTCCCCAGAGTTGAGCCACAATCGGGCGTTCTCTTGGGGTGAAGATCAATCTTTTCCCGACTTTTTCCCTGCCGCGGGAACACATGCCCTCGACGTTGGTAAATTCCGTAAAAAAGACATCCGGCTTACCACATTTGGCAATGATTTGTCTGAAAACAGTGTCGGTCACTTCTTCCATGGGCGCCTGAGCCAGAATCGGTTTTTTAAGTTTGCTCCAAAAGCTTTTCATGTTTCAGAAGAATTATATTATATCTCAATCTTTAATGCTTCAGTCTGGCTTGGGAGCATAGGGGAAAATCTCTATTTGCCTTTTGGAGTTCCGTCCCATCGGTAATCCGGATTTTGCCAAAGTTCGCCGGCCTTTCCTTCTATTCTTACAATATTTTCTTGCTTTGCTGCGAAAGGGTATTTCATTCGTCCGCTGACCATTGTATCTTCCGTGGTTTGTTCCCTGTAAAATTGACACATCCCTCCGCCTAGTCCGCCATCAACCATATAGAAAACGCCTTTTGGAAAGCGTAGGGATGATAATTTTTCAGAGTAGACTTTAACCTGGTCCTTTTTAACGGGCCCATATTCTTTTTCCACGTAATCTAATATATTCTTTGCTTCGATAGGTGATACGTAAATAATTATTCCCGGCTTTTCACTCTCTTCATCGTTAGCCAGTCCGTTTTCTCTTCTGGTTAAGTAATTATTAAGTGCAGAATCGTATTCTTTTTGCGCGATTAAATTAGCCGTTTCCTGGAATATGAGATCGGAATGTCGGTTTAAGAATGTTTTGGCTCTGTATTCAGCTCGCTTTGCAACCTCGACAGAGTTACCCTTTAAAAAGTCTTGCTTATTAAGATGAATGTCTGATTTTCTTTCAGGACTCATAAGGGAAGCATTATATAGCGCATTTTTCTAAAAGTCAACTATAGGTCTAAATATGACGTAACATAGTCGGAAATAGTCAGAATGCGTTTACCATTGACGTCTTCCATGGGCGTCTGGACTAAGACCGGTTTTTTAAGTTTGCTCCAGAAATTTTTCATATCTTATTATATTATATCCCAGTTTGAAGGCGGTATTATTTTGTCTCTTTTTGAAGCGGGGAATAAGGAATTGCATTTATTAGCGCATTATATATTCCTTTAACTGCGATAAGAGAAGGGACGACAAGCCAGGAAGTTTCTTTTGTCGATAGTGTATTGTACAAAAACGGCATCATTTCAAGAATAGAAGCGTCCACAAATCCTCCCGCAATTGCGCTTGCTACAGTATCCGGGGCGCTTGGTCCTTTGGGAATGTTCAACCCTAAAGGAAATATAACCTGGATAATCTGTTTCCCTCTGGCCTTAATTTCGGAATCTCCGGCTTTCTTGGCTTTTTGGTATGCCTCAAGGCCGATAATGCTTTTTCCCAATTCTGATAAATATGATGATGGTCTTGTCTCTATGGTCATAATCAATCCGAAGCGATAGTATAACAATAAGCCCCATTAGTCAACCTAAATTATTTTGCTCCGAGCAATGAATGATGTTCGAACCTATTTTATAGCAAGCTAGGGTCTCTAATTACGCTTTTACTTAATATTCTCCTTTAATTACAAAATATGAACCTCTAATTATTCCGGCAAGTTTTGACTTTTGTCTAGCAAACTTAAACTTCTCTATTAGCTCCTTTGGTATCTCCATTCCCTCAGAAAGCTTAAAACCAACGGCCCGCTTCTTTGGGTCATTAACTGTATACATGACGTTGACGCCAAGACCATCCTCGTAAAAAACGTAGGCCCATTTAATATTTTCTACTTGAAAACGTGTTGTTTCTAAAGGCTTAGCCGCAAACTCAATATTGCGTTCTTGTTTCAAAATTCGGTTCACATAATTAAGGGTCTCCTGACTTTTCCTTGCCGGTACAACCGTAAATTCATGATTGTATTTGTTCATAAAATAACGGGCTTCATTGGCGCGTAAACCAGCAAGAGCTTTTGCTACAGGTGAAGATTCTAAACCAGTTGTAGAGACGTTTATAAAATCAACGATATATGACATTTCATTCACCTCCTTTCCTTTTTTTCTACAATTTCCCGTACTGTTTTACCAATAAGTTCAAAAGGAAACGGGTTGTCTAAAGAAAAATGAAAAGACGATTTTGTGACTTGATACTTTTTAAGTTTATCTAACGATTCCCCTGCACGCTTGGGGGGGATATATACGGCTATATACTTTTTAGATATGGTAAAATAGATGAGCCGCCCCTTAAATCCTGTGGAACCATATTCATAAAACGGCATGCCATAGCTAATACTCTCGCGTGCTTCCGGAGCAGCTTTTTTAATCACACGACGAAGCTCGATAAGTGTACCGCGGACCTCTTTGGGCATTCCCGCAATATACACATCTACATCTTTTGGTGTTTTGTTCATTTTAGATTATCAAGATTTATCTTTCATTACCTTTATACTTGCCTTTACCAGTTTCTTCACGAGTATTATTGGTATCTCTTTATCTACGGGGAAACTAACAATACTCTTTGTTGTAGAATAACCTACAAGTTCCTTTTTATGCCCTTGTATCACTGGGGGACGTACATGTAGACGCACATCTGGTTTCTTAAAGCTGAACCACGCAAACATTCCGTTATAATCATACCCTTCATAAGAATATCCGGGTATTTGGAAGTAATCAGTACGTTCAGTGGAATCAGGCGCTACTTCCCGGATTGCATCCCTTATCTTTCTCAGCGTATCTTGTGCTTCCTTTGGACATTTTCCAATGTATTCTTCGACGCTGTTTTCTGAATATTTTTTCATTCACTTTTCCCTCCTTATTTTTGCTTATCTCCCTTGAATTGCCAAACAACACCATATTTATCAATAAACTGTCCATAAGTTCCGAAATACATATTATGCAGTTCAATGAAAGTTCTCTTGTCCTTGTCAGCTTCTTCTGAAAGTTTATCAAAAACTGTTTTCAGTTCATCATATGCTCCACCCACCACAAATATGGCGTATGTGTTTCCTTGTTTTGGCTCAAGCGCCGGTGATGCCATCCAGTCTGTCGCTGATATTTCAATCTCACCACTTTTCAAATGAGCATTGATAAGTCTGTTCCACTTTTCTTTTGGAAACATGTCTTTCACGGGAGTATCGCCAAGTTTTGTAAGAGTTAATTCTCCACCAAGGCACTTCTGATAAAACGTCATTGCCTCTGCGCAATTTCCATCAAATAAAAGAAATGGTGTACATTTCAACATATCTCTCAACGCTCTTCATTATTCATTATTTTGAATAAGTTTCAGTGATAATAATTACAGCGGTGGGAATTATGCAAAATCCGAGGCTAGAATATCTGGCTCCGAACAATGGACGATGTTCGAACTTTTTACGCTCAAATGATATAAAATAAGAAAGATGTACCCTCAGTTAAAAATTTTATTAAACAAAGATCTTGATAAAAAAATTTGCTTTGACTTTTTAAATACAAAAGCAGCCGGTGTTGATTTTGGTGGTCGGATCATTCAAGTGCATCCCCGGCTTTCAGATGCGGGAAAAGTGGATGAACTGTCAGCAAAAAATCTAATCAGTAAATATTTTGATCAGTTTTATCTTGAACATCAAGAAGAGCTGGGACAAGCTAAGAAGAAAGCGGAAAACGCTTGGATTAAAAATCAGGCATCTTTTTTTAAAGCTTGCGACAAATACTTTAAGCATCATCCCTGGCCGGAAGGAAAATATGAAGCTTATCCGTCCATTATTGAATGCAGTCCCAGATTTTTGGGAAATAAGACATTTCAATTCATTTGGCAGCCTTCACAAGTATTTGTATATACTGCCGTACACGAAATGCTACATTTTTTATTCTTTGATTTGGCAGAAAAACTTCTTCCCGACATAAATTCACAAAACCAAAAGCTCTGGGATATATCTGAGGTTTTCAACGGGCTAATTATGGGTGAACCTGAATTTATTAAAATTACCGGTTGGAAAAAACATGAACAATATCAATATCCGGACCTGATAAAAACCCAGGAAAAATTAAGAAGTACTTGGAATAAAAGTAAAGACGCAAAAAGTTTTATCCTATCAACCTTATCATCCTAATTCATGTACTAAGGGATGGAGTAAGTTAGAAATTGCAAATGCTTGCTAACTAAGCGTTAGACTCCTTAGCTTCTTTTAACTTTCTTGCTAAGAATTGTGCAGCACGGTTTAAGTCCTTATTGTCTGTAACTTTTAGTCTGAATCGTGCTTGTACTCCAAATTTCTGAATAGGGACATTATTGAACTCATCTTCCGATATTGTTGTAAGAATTCCACCTTCCTCAAGGGCCTTTTTTGCCCATTCCGCATCTTCTCTTGTTTTAAAAATTCTTATGCTAATCACAGAAATTAAGAGTTAAGACTCATTATTTTATAGGTGGTTAATCCACAAAGTGATTATATCAAAGAAGTTCCCAACATCGTACACTAGACATGTTTCAAGAGTACGGCTTTTGCTCCCTCTGGTTGAATATGCGGAGGAACTATTGTCAGGAGTATTTATGAGAAATTATTTATTTGTAAGCACCTTGTCTATGAGCGATTTTATATACTTCAATTCTTTTTTCAAATTCGTTGATTTCATAAAGAATCCTGTATGGCCATGTTCTGAGTGAATAAATACCCTTTAACTCCCCTGTAAGTTTTTTCCCAGAATGCGGATTTTGTTCTAATGCATGGAGCTTTTTACGTATTTTGTTTGCTCGTTTTTTGGAAGGCGTTCATATTGTTTTAAAGCATCCCTAGAGAGAACGACAAGCATAAATTATTATTTAAGATCAGAGAGCGGAGTAAATTCTCCTCTTTTAATTTGTCTTCTACTTTCTGAAATATCCCTTTTAACATGAGGTATTGCAAGAACCTCTGCGGTTTCCTCCAACGATTCAAGTTCTTCCATACTAACCATTACTGCCTTTGATTTGCCATTAACAGTGATAACTACTCTTTCGAGGTTTTTATCTACTTTTTCAACCAAGTCAACTAAAGTTACCCTAACATCAGATATTGCAATAAGATTAGTCATGATAAGCAGATTGCACAACAAATGGTACATCTTGTCAATAGTCCGAGGGCTATTTTGCCGTCTAATGGACGGCGTTAAGATCATTATTTCGTTTTATGGCGGTAACGATCTGTCCGGTTTGGCGCACGCGGCCGATTCTCGGGAAAATGCGGGTAACGGCAAACTCGTGATCTGCTTTTGTCCGTGCCGCCATGGCATCCTGTGCAAAAATTAAATCATAGCCCCGCTCGTAGGCATCTCTGGCGGTTGATTCGACGCCATAATTTGTGGAAATTCCGCACAATACAATTGTTTTTATTCCACGTCTTCTTAACTCCAAATCCAATTCCGTACCGTAAAAAGCGCCCCATTGCCGTTTTGTAATTACGAGGTCGTTTTCTTCGGAGGAGAGCTCGGGCACTATATCGGCCCAATCTTCAGGTAATGCCCCGGCTCTTATCATCGGAGAATCGGTCTTGGGATGAAGCATGTCTTTTCCGTCTCTGGCTCCGGTTACGTGAACCAGAATTACCCGGGCTTTTACTTTATGAAATGATTCGGTAAGTTTTCTTGCTTTTTCAATAACTTGTGCTGGCGTAAAGGGTTCCGACGGCATGGCCGTAATTCCTTTTTGAAGATCGATAATAATTAAAGCCGTTGTTTTGGTATCAAGATTCAACAAAGATTGAACATCGCTCATTTTCATTTAGATTATACAACAATTTCTAAAAATGCAAATAAAGATTTGACATATCCCAAGATAGGTATTAGTATTATAAGCATAGGAAAAATCTAAGATGGCTGCTCATAAAAAACAGGAAGAAAAATTAACAACCCCGAAAAAACCTGCAGAAGATAAACCTTCCGCCCCTGTTGAGGCTGTGCCGGACAAGGAAGAAGTAAAGACAGAACCGGTTGTTGCTTCGGCTATCGCTGCATTCGAAGTAATAGAAGATATTGAGGTAGTTCAGGAAGCTAAGGTAGGGGACAAGCCCACGGAAGCTACTGCTCCCGCCGATCCCTTAAGTAATTTCAAGGACAAGGTTAATGAGGAGCTGAATATGCCGGATATTCCTAAAAGAAAAAATTATATGTGGCCGATACTGCTCGTCTTTATCATAGCAATAGTTTTATTGATTGGCATTTTTGTCTACAAGCAGGGATTATTGAAAAAAGTGGTTATTGCGCCCGCAGCAACTCCGACTCCCACAGTCACGGTAGAGCCTACACAGGCAGTAGCAGACCTGACAAAATATGAGATCGAGATTTTAAACGGAAGCGAAGTCACCGGAGAAGCAGCAAAACAAAAAGACACCCTTGAAGCAGCCGGATTTACGGTATCCTCGGTCGGCAATGCCGACAATTCCGATTATACGGATACAATTATAAAAGCCAAAGCATCGGTTGACAGTGCTTTCATAGCCAAACTTAAAAGTGTGCTGAGCAATACCTTTACGGTGGGCCCGGTACAGACTTTGTCTTCGGACGCTGCGGTGCCGATCCAGGTGATCCTTGGAACTCAAAAATAAAATTTTATAATGTTTGTTTCTGGGGATAAGGAACTATTGCGTTTAACTCTTCATAGCTTATTCTATCCACATCTCTGAAATTTCCTCCTGCTTTCTCCATGATTTCTTTACTTGTCATTAAGTGCCCTATATTTAATGTATATTTTTTATTGAGATTAAATCCGTCT
>Ga0182017_10003281_pt1 | contig 12107 bp, 11 predicted proteins | sample 712E3DmetaG_FD_120492 | JGI IMG/M metagenome (GOLD analysis project Ga0182017, IMG submission 120492) | Permafrost microbial communities from Stordalen Mire, Sweden - 712E3D metaG | ecosystem: Environmental > Terrestrial > Soil > Wetlands > Permafrost | place: Sweden: Stordalen | collected... | reverse complement strand
TTTAGTATCAATAGTGATCAGCTTGAAAAGGCAAGAAATGATTATTTTGAAGTTATTGATTCTAATAGGCTTTATGCAATTGATGATGCGTTAAAATCCTTAAAATATCTTTCTGAAGATATTATTAATAGTCAAAATAGAAAAAAAATTTTGTATAGTAATATTTGTAAAATAGATTCATCTTTTGAATCGAGAGGATCAATTATTGAGTGGGATAATAAATTAAAAAATATGCCCGCCGAAGCTTTTACTATAGACGAAAGAATGAGTATAAAATAACCGCCTCATCGAAGTCTACGAGAAAGCCCTTTGCAGGCCATATCGGAATGGCCAAAGGAAATACCGAGTAATCGGATCATTGTAGCCGTCCGAAAGTATCTTGCCCGCGTAGCACCCTACCCCAAGCCGAAATACTGATTTCTCCTCCCAGTTCAATCTCCGTAAAAATATTTTGTCGCGATGGCGCGCCATTTTTATATTTTTATTGTTTTTTGATGTGAAATATTCGTATATTTAAGGTAGTCGTTATCTTAAATATAGGGATATTTGATCATTGCAACCTGTTGTTTAATTAAAATTTATATAAAATAATCCGACATATATAGTGCACCGAAAATATGGAGGGAAGTATGGATGCGGCAAAAAAAATGAGTCTTGGCAATATTTATAAATTTGTCGAAAAAGAATCTCATAAAATTGTCAAAAGAGAAGAATTAAAATCTCAAAATGATTCGGAACATATTTTAAAAATACGAGAAGCCCAAAAACTAATTGCTAATTTTAGCATACCAAAACCTAAGACCTTTACTCTTACTTCGAGCGAGATAAATGCCTACATGGGATAAAATACTTAAAGAAGTGCAAGACCTGCCAACGTCTCTAAATGTTATTCAAAATTATATTGAGCAACTTAATAAACAAACAAGCAGAACAATAATTTGTTATTTGTCCGCTTTCAGCGTAATTAAACCTCCTGTTCCGCAGCCATTCCAATCTATTATAGATCAAGATATGCAAGGATTTATGACATGCTCAAAAGATGTAGAAAAAAATGAGCTTGATCTTATCATTCATACGCCAGGTGGTGATTACGAAGCAACCAAAAGAATAATTGGTTACTTGCAAAGCATTTTTAAAAATATTCGGGTTTTTGTTCCTCATATGGCAATGAGCGGAGGAACCCTAATGGCTTGCTGTGCTGACGAAATTTATATGGGCCCATATTCAAGCCTTGGGCCAACTGATCCACAAATTTTGTTAGATGAAGGATATGTTTCGGTAAATGCAATTATTGATGAATTCGAACAAGCATTTAAAGAAGTTACTTCTGATCTTTCTAAAGCTGTTTTATGGAACGAAAGATTGAAAAAGATTCCATTTGGACAATTAAAGGCAATAGAAAATATGAGAAATAATTCTTTAAAATATCTTGTACAATTATTGCAAAAAAGGAATTGCGTAGGTAAAACACCAAATGAAATTGATGCAATTGCCAAGTCGCTTAATGGAATTCATTCTTCACATAGTGAAGGAATACAATTAAAATGCTTACAAGATATGAAACTTAATGTAAAAGATTTAAGCAAACAGAAAGATTTAGAAGAATTGGTACTTTCAATATACCACGCCGCAACAATTTTATTTCAAACTTCACCAATTCAAAAAATAATTATAAACCATAAAAGAGCCTCCTATATCAACCAGTTTGGACCTGCAAACTTTGGAAAATAAATCCGTATTTTAATTAATTAACTGGCGTATGCAGTTAGCTCCAGTATCAAGGGACGGGGATGCTTTATTGCTTTAACTCGAATGAAAGTATAACGCCTAAGATGTATCCCTGCATTCATAAAAAAAATAACGACATTCTTCGATAAAAAAGATCGTAAACCTCAACATTGGTACGATCTTGTAATCAAGTTTACCGGAATCGATCCGACTATATGTCCTCTATGCAAAAAAGGACATTTGAGGATGATTCAGGAAATCTCGGCTACTTCGCCACCGTTACCAGTAGCCTTGAACGCTGCGTAGGCAACCAAGGAAGCGCCATCAAATGATGGAATACGGTGACATTTTATCTTTGTCAATTGTTGACCGTCATTTTGATTTTATAATTTCGCCTAAAAATCAATGTCGGCTTCTCCGACTAAAGAAGAAATGGCCTTTATTCTTGAATTATTTCCTTCCAAATTCCATCATCTATTTGTATATTCATTACGTGGCGGGTAGTATTGCCCAAAAGCTGCGTTTGCAATTTCCATAGCCTTGTCATACTGCTTGCGAGCAGCTTTGTTCAACCAGATTCTTTCTGGAATGAATTGCAATTGGGCTCTGGCTTGTCCTTGTGCTATGGCGCTCACATAAAAGGGACCGTTTGTGCTCACTTAAATTCCCACTTTCCATCCCAGAGTTTACGCGCGTAAAACAACCGCATTGCCCATCCAAATGGAGAAATCTGATTGTTTTCAACAACCGTTGATGAGTAATGCAATAGGACTCCAACTTTTTAAGATTGTTTTTCATTTTATTAGAGGTCCTATTATCTGAGCGAAAAGGGGTCCATTTTTAATGAGCGCTATAGAGGAGGGAGAAAATCTTTAATAATTTTCCGTTACTTAAAGTCCATTGGATGAAGAATCAATCCGATTTCAAAGCTGAAATTGTTTAAATAAAATATATTGTCATTGTTTGGAACCCTGTAATAAAATCCAGGTTTTACGAATAGTTGAAAATCCATCCCGGTACGTTTTAAAAAGTCATAGCCGACTCCGGCAAAATAGCCCAAGATTACCGAATTCGCCCATGTCCTCCCTAAATTGACGATGTTTCCGTCGGAATTTGTTTTATATACATCGAAATCGTAGTAGCTACCCAAATATCCAAATTGAAGGCCGTGTTCCAGAAATATGCCGGCGGCATAAGTCCTTCTCAGTAGGCTGTTAAAAATAAGGCCGGCCGAAGAGTAATAGCCTGGAAACCGTTGGAAATTTACCTGTGCGGAGCCTATAATTTTATATTTTTCATTTTTGAGATAAAATTTTTCTACTCCAAGCTGTAACCCATTTCCGATATAGCTTAATGAGATTCCGTTAAAAACCTTGCCACTATCGGATTCCTGGGCATGACAAGCGTTAAATGACAAAGCGCCCATTAAAATCACAAGCAGCATGTTTTTACGGCAGTGTCCGACAGGTGCATGGCCGTTTAAGTATTTATTGGTTTGCATAAAGTAATAATGCGTCTCCTATCGGTTCGGAGTATGCTTCAGTCCGATTGTTGAACATGAGGTAACCGATTTTGCTTTCTCGGTCAAAATACATTTCAGTCGATACGCCAGGATCTCCGCCATCGTGGCCCCAAACTTCAAATTTCCCCAAAGTGTGCTTAAAAAATATCAAACCTTGCTCGCCGATATCGGGGATCGTGCCATACGTTTGAAGAATTGTGTCGATGGTCGTTGATTTCAAGAGTTGATAATTATTGAATGCCCCGTTCATTATATATGCCCGCATGAATTTCGACAGATCTTCAACGGTCGTCATTAAATGGCCATCAGGGTAGGTTGGATAAACGTAAAACGGGTTTGAAGGAGTGGTATTGTCGGTGCTGACATAAGGTATCGCCACTTCACTCCGAGGTGTTTCGCTGAATAACCATGTAGTGCGCGTCATGCCGAGAGGCTCGAAAATATTCGCTTTGCAATAGGAATTGTAATCGGTTCCCGTGATATATTCAACCAGACAAGCGAGCAGGGCAGCTCCGACATTTGAATATAAATAGGAAGCTCCCGGTTTGTTTTGGGAAAAACTTTTATCGCCGTTATAGTACTGACCGCCGGAAGTAAGGTATCCCTTTTCAAAATCTATAAGCGATTGCGGATAATCCACATAGCCGTACAGATAGAAAACCGATGAATAATATCCATCGTCCGAAATTGACGATGAATGGGTTAAAAGCATTTTAACAGTTATCACATCGTTAGGGAAACGGGGATTTCTTACTTGAAAAGGCAGGTATTTGCTTATATCTTCATCAAGCCCAACAAGTCCTTTTTCGTAAAGTTGCATGATAGCGGTAACGGCCATTGTTTTTGAAATGGATGCAATGAGCATCCGTGTCTGCGGTGTGAATAATTTCTTCTGGTGAACATCCGCATACCCGCGCGCGTCTTCGTAAATGATGGAATCCCCTTTTACTGATAGTACCGCCAGCCCGGGCATATTATAGAGCTTGAATTCCGATTCAATAACCTTCTCCATGTTGTCTTTTAGGGAAACATTTATTAATGCCCCCTGCTGGCATGAAATTGAAAGCGTTGCGGTAATGAGGAAACATATTTGAATTGTTTGTTTCATAGAATCATGTATCCTTATCCTTCAAAGAGACGCTCCAGCGAGTAAAAACCGCTACATGAAATTTATCGGAAAGGAGTTGCCTGAAGGAATTCATTTTTTTGTTTTAGAGGGGCTGATAGGAAATTTCTTTTTTTGGGGTATGGAAAGCATTTGAATAATTTAACTTTACACACTCCATAATTTCCCGATCTTTTTCCCTGCCTTTGCCTCTTTTACATCGACGGTATTCTTAAAAAAGATAGGTATTTCAGGGTATTTTTGTCAAAACAAGAAATGGAGGCCTATAGCTTGAGGGCAAGCTTGAAAATTTGCTGAAAATTTTAAGCGCAATTCCGTTCGAAAAAATCAAAGTCGAGACTCATTCGATTCGCTGGAACTGGCGGGAGAAGATTCAAAAGCATCAAAGAAGCCTGAGGAGGACGCGGTTGAGTGCATTAATTCAGTTCAATATTGTTGATATTCAAAGGGGAAAATTATATTATAAATCATCAAAGGAGTTTAAAAATGACCGTAACCGAACAAATTATTGAACATGTAAGGGAATTACCTGAGACTATTCAGTCAGAAATCCTCGACTTTATTGAATTTCTTGAAACTAAAACGGATAAAAGTGGAAAAGAAAAAAATGAGTGGTTCGATTTTTCTCTCTCCCAGGCAATGCGCGATATTGAATCAGAGTCATCTCCATATTCGCTTTCCGATGTTAAAGAAGGTCTCTGATGATTCGCGAAGGAAAAATTATCCTATTTCGTTTTCCTCAGACTGATCAGTCACGTGGAAAATTGCGCCCGGCATTGGTTATTCGAAAGCTTCCCGGTCAATATGATGATTGGTTGATTTGCATGATTTCTACGCAGGTGTCGCAGCAGATACAAGAACTTGATGATCTCATCAGACCAGAAGATGGAGACTTTAAGGATTCCGGGCTCAAAGCATTGAGTTTATTTCGAGTGTCGCGACTCGCAGTTGTCGAAAAATCAATTTTGCTTGGTATCCTCGGCGAGATTTCAGGTGATCGCCTTATTCGAATTAAATCTTCACTCTCGAATTGGATTAAAAGTACATAAGTGATTGGTGATAGGCTTTAATTCGATCCATAATTTTAATCGCACAAAAATAATCAAAGACACTTGACGCCTTGATGAAACCTCCGATGGTCTGCATGGCGCAAGCCAACCCAGGCAATTTACGCGGGGTTCCCCGGTTATTTGCATAGTTATTTTCAGAGTAAGGTGACAGCTGCTAAAAGAAAATTCAGGTTTTTGGGGCAATACCAAGATACATTTTGATTCATGAGCAAGCGGATGATGCGTAAACGCCTAAGATGTATCCCTGCATTTATAAAAAAAATAACGACATTCTTCGATAAAAAAGATCGTAAACCTCAACATTGGTACGATCTTGTAATCAAGTTTACCGGAATCGATCCGACTATATGTCCTCTATGCAAAACAGGACATTTGAGGATGATTCAGGAAATGATTAAGGAAATCTCGGCTACTTCGCCACCATTACCAGTAGCCTTGAACGCTGCGTAGGCAACCAAGGAAGCGCCATCAAATGATGGAATATGGATTCGCTAAAAATGAACGAGATAATATCGATTTTAAGGAACTTGAGAATTTTAAAAAACTGAGCAAGGACTACCTATCATTGTCACTCTCCGAGCTTGAAAGAGCGATAAAATTGGGTATTCTGACGGAATTGGAGTAATCAAATGCGAAAGACAATCAGCAATGCCGTTGCAGAATCCGTTAAAGATTTGATTAACGGCGGTTTCTCGACATCTTTCACTAATAAGGAATTAAAAGATTTAGGGATAAAGATACCGAAAGTTCTTATAGCGCCAGAAAAAGTGTTAAGCATTAGAAAAAAGACACGTTTTAGCCAAACGGTATTTGCGCGACTTCTTAATGTGAGTCCGTCCTCCGTGAGGCAATGGGAACAGGGAAAGCGCAGGCCAACCGGTTCGACGAAGGTACTCCTTGACATTTTAGATAAAAAACCTACCATTCTTAATTATCGCATAAGCGGGAAACGTAATTTGAGTCGGAAAGTAGCATAGAATATAAAATTCTAATGCCGATAAAAAATCGTCGGGCTTCATTTAAATCTACAAACTGATAATTTTTCCTCAACGATAAGTTTGGGTATTGCTTCAATTAATTGTATTTACCAGGTTGATCCGCTGAAATGCCCGAAGTGCGGCGGGGAGGTTTGACACAGGGTGTATCATGGTATGATACGAAATTATTGATTTCTCACACAATTATATGCAGAACCCACATAGAATATCATATAATTAAAGATGTTGCTCGCGTCCAACGTAAAGCAGTATTGATTAACCGTGAAACGTGAGTAACTATGCACAATTGCCATTTTTTAATTACAGGCTAATACTCCTCCTTATGATGTTTCAGGTGCATATGCTCGGTGCGATGCTTACAATAAACATGGATGAAAAAAAAATAAGACGGCTTCCTGCTTTTCTATTGAGACATAAAACAAATAGTCTTTTCCATTGGTTTTTCCCTATTTTATTGTCAATTAATGCAAGCCATGGCCAATCGAAATGGAGCATGCTGCAAGGGAATACGTTTTATTCCGTGGCCTATGGAAATAAGCTGTTCGTTGCGGTTGGAGAACAGGGCAGAATTATCACTTCATCCGACGATTCGACCTGGAGCGCACTCAATTCAGATGCTGCGAATCGGCTATATTCGGTTATTTTCGCCGATAATCAATTTGTCGCCGTCGGTTATGGTGGAACCGTCATGGCTTCACCCGACGGGGTAAACTGGAAAAAAAACGTTTCCGGAATAACAAACGCCCTTAATGCAATATCCTATGGTAACGGTAAATTCGTGGCCGTGGGAAATGCCGGAACGATCATCCTCTCCGCGGATGCGCTCAACTGGGTGAGGGCGACGTCAATAACGACGTATCATTTAAAGTCAGTAACCTATGCGGACAGCTTGTTTGTTGCTGTAGGCCTTCAGGGCACGATTCTCACCTCACCGGATGGGCTTACGTGGACTACTCAAGCGTCCGGCATTGTCGATAACCTCAATTCCGTGGCCTACGGGAACAACCTTTTCCTGGCCGTCGGCGCCAATGCAGCCGCGTTAACCTCCACGGACGGCAAGATTTGGAAAAAACAAAAGGTTGTCGTTACGGACCAGGAATTACAATTTTCCATGTATTGGAATAAGAAATTCATTGTCGCCGCAACCGGCGGTATCGTCATTACATCGGGTGACGGCGTTACATGGACTTATGAGTACGCTTCAGTCGGTAATACCCTTTATTCCATCGTTAGCGGCAATGGCTGGCTCGTGGCGGTTGGCGAGGCAGGAGTTATTGCCGTCTCCATGAACACCGTGGATTGGGAAATTCGTAATGCCGGAATAACCTCCGATGTGGGGTGTGTGGCGTTCGGCGATGATTATTTTTTGGCAATAGGCAATACGACCTTTTCGAATGATTACATTACATCTTCCGACGGGTTGCAATGGAAAAAAATGCTTGGGCCGTCAGCTAAAAGCTATGGGCCTCTTTCATTTTCCCAAAATCACTTCATGGCCGCTGAAATCAACTCTTCCGTCATCGCAATCACTCCTGACGGCGAATCATGGACGGAAAACAAAACGGAAACAAGCTGTGGACTATGCTCCATCGTCCAGGCCGGCAGCCGGTATGTGGCGGTAGGATTTAACGGATGCATTATTGCTTCCCCGGACGGCAACTCCTGGACAAGTCAACCGACACTATCGCCAAGAAGCCTCTTATCCGTGACATACGGCAAAGGCTTGTTCGTCGCGGTGGGCGATTCCGGCGCAATCGAAACTTCTCCAAACGGCCATGATTGGACGATGCATTCCTCCGGCACGGCCATGGCGCTCACATCCGTGACCTGCGGAAACGACCGGTTCGTGGCGGTTGGTTATCAGGGAACGATTCTTTCTTCCCTCGACGGCGTAACGTGGTCGAATGCTCATTTTGATGCAGCCGGTCTTCTTTGGTCGGTAACCTATGGTGATAGTCAATTCGTTGCGGTCGGCGATTCCGGATCTATCGTGGTTTCCCACAACGGTTCGTTATGGACAAAAGTGAATTCGGGCGTTAACGTCAATTTGAACGCGATCACATACGGGAAAGGTACTTTTGTCGCAGTCGGCGACAAAGGCGCGGCGCTGGTTTCAAAGGCGGATATCGCTTTTACTCCCGCTTTCAGGGAAGGCGCAAAAACCGCATCCGGTAAAAATACAATACTCTATAAAAACCATACGGTCTTTTGTACCTCGCCGTACTTTGAGCACAGGTCGATTAAAACGGAAATTATAGACGCCAACGGACGAAAACTCTATAGCGGAGCCCTTGTACCGACATTTGGCGTCATCTCGATTGACTTAGGACGATTTCCTCAGGGTGTCGTTTTCGTATCAATGACCGACGGAACTCATCGCACGGAACGACTGAAAATTGCCACGATAAAGTAGGGGTGACGGCATGACCGCATTCGTAAAAAAGAATTCGTTTTCTCATTGGAGTATACGTTTTTTGGTAATGCTCGTTACGTCCGAAATTTGCCCGGGTCGACCTGCGTGGGAATGGATAAATCCGTTACCGCAAGGGAATGAAATTTATTCGGCCGCTTATGGAGACAACATGTTCGTTGTAGTCGGAGATCTCGGTACGGTGATGACGTCGTCCAATGGGATTACGTGGATTCTGCAAAATTCCGGATTCCTCGATACCCTGGGCGATGTTACTTTCGGCAACGGACAATTCGTTATCGTCGGCGATTCCGGCGTAATACTGACGTCTCCGGACGCCGTTGTTTGGACAAAAAGGAATTCCGGAACCGGAAAAAACCTTTTCGGCGTCGCCTGGGGCGACACGGGAGCGCAAGGGGGCCGATTTATGGCCGTCGGCGATTCGGGTACGATTCTCACCTCGCGTGATGCCGTGTCCTGGGTAAGCATCGCCGCGCCGGTCTCAAGCGACTTTATGACGGTCGCCTATGGCAACGGCAGGTTCGTTGTGGGAGGCGGGGTTGACACACCTGTAGTACAAGGAACCGGCGACCTTCTCTGCCTTTCGGATACGGTTGACTGGTCTTTCCGCAGGTCCACCGGATTCTATTTAGTCAATCGGTTGACCTACGGCGACAGCATGTTCGTTGCGGCCGGTAAATTCGGCATGATTCTAACCTCCTACGACGGCGTCACATGGCGAGCGCGTTCCACGACTATTACCGATGACTTCCATGGCGTTTGCTGGGGCAACGGCAGGTTTTTCGCCGTCGGCCCGGTAAGGATTTTCGAGTCGCTGGACGGATTGCACTGGTATTCGGCCTTATGGGGAAGCGATTACTTTGGGGCGATAGCCCACGGTAACCATCGGTTTGTCATCATGGGAATGGACGGTTTTAATCGCAGTTTTTCCGATACTTGTTCCGACAGCGTCTTTATGAAATTCGATGATCCGCTGAAAGGCAGTTTTCGTTCAATAGCATACGGCAACCATCGGATCGTGGCCGCCGGCAGTATCGACCAAATAGGAATCCAGTCACGCGGAACTTTTTTGACGTTTTCCGATAATGCGATTCATACGGTCGATACTGCCTTAATGGATTTTCCGATAAGCGCCGTCTGCTTCGGGATGAATATCTTCGTTGCAGTCGGCGATAATGGGAGAATATTTTCTTCAAGTGACGGAAAAAAATGGACGTCTTTGCAGTCCGCGACCACTATGACGCTCAATGCAATTTCTTTTATCAATAATCAATTCGTCGCGGCCGGGTTGGGCGGCATTATTATCACCTCACCGGACGCGAAGGTATGGACTATCAGGAATTTACTCGTCCCGATGCGTCTCAAATCCGTTTCCTACGGAAATTCCCTCTATGTTGCCGTTGGAGAAAACGATTCCATTCTCGTTTCATCCGATGCCGAAGTGTGGTCGATAAAAAGGCTGCAAAGGAACGTCCGGCTCAATTCCATAGCGTTCGGCGACAGCCTGTTCGTGGCCGTCGGTTTCGATGGAGCGATAATTTCCTCCTACGACGGCATAACCTGGACGCGGCAAAATTCCGGTACTACAGCCTTTCTGAGTTCAATATCGTATTCGAACGGCCGATTTCATACCGTGGGCTCTAACGGGGTTTATGTGACATCCGCCGACGCCGAAATCTGGAAAACGGAACAATCGGGAACTCATATTGACCTAACGTCGATAACTTACGGCGGCGGCCGCTTCTATACCGTCGGATATGGCGGAGTTGTTTTAGCATCAACAACCGATAGCCTGAACCAAAAAATCAAATCCGTTGACTTTTACCACGGAGGCAATCAGCCTTACATGAGATTTCGGAATCGAATAGGTTCGATACGCCTGCCTGATGCGATAAGTCATCGTGAATTGAAGACGGACATTTTCGACATCGGCGGGAGAAGGATATTGTCATTGGTTCCGAATATGGAAAACGGGGTTCTTTATTTTCCCATTGCGCAATTACCCGCGGACGTCTATATAGCTTCCGTCCGGGATAAGTCGAGGTGCTTGTTCAAATCGACTTTTGTCGTAACAAAATAATGGAGAGCCGTTTTGCGATGAATATACACCATACCCTCCTTGCGCTTGCATTCCTGCCGCTACGGTTGTTCGCCGCGCACTACATTGTGACCAATGCGAATGAGGATTCAAGCGCGGGCTCCCTTCGGGCCGCCATCGTACAAGCATCTGCCGGCGATAGCGTGACCTTTAAGGTTCCGGGCGCCGATATTTTTCCGCCCGGCGACACATCGATTGAAGTCTCCAAGGATATCGGCATTTTTGGAAACAATGCCGCAACGGGGAATCGTGTTACCCTTATGGGAAACGGACGCGTATTTCGAGTAATCGGCGGAAAGGTCACCCTCACCGACATGTTGCTCACGGGCGGCGGCATCGAATGCCCGAACGCCGGATCAACGTTATCGCTGGACGGCGTTGAAATCAGACATTGCGATAATTCTGCTATTGTCAATTTTGGGATTATGATAATGAACCGTTGTACCATCGATTCGAACCGCATACTATCCATCAACCCGGAATATTGCGGCGCCGGTATCCGCAATTCGGGAGACATGAAGATCATGGGCAGCGCACTCTACGATAACTCCCTTACCATTGGCGCTCATTTCATAGAAGGACAATATTGGTCCTACGAGACGGATGCACGGGGCGCCGGAGTGAACAATTCCGGGAGCATGATTTTGATAAATTGTACCATTTGCCGCGATACGACCGACGCCGTTCTTTCATCGAATGATGGAAATTACGGGGTTTCCGAGGGTGCGGGAATTTTCAACCGAAATCAATGTACCATGATTTTTTGCACCGTTTGTCAAAATATTTCCCATTATGAATTGAATCTCGGAGGTCAATATGCTCTCATGGACGGCGTCGGTGTTTCAAACGGGGGTATGTGCTCGCTGCTCAATACTGCCGTCATCTTTAATTACCGAAGTGTCTATGGTTCGCTTTCCAATCTTTCACCTTCGGATTTCGGACAAACGAACAACACGTATTCGATGAACTCGTTTTTCGGTTTCGGTCATCCGCTGGTTATGAAACGGTGCGATACAGGAGAGGTTTCTAAAAAAATAGCATTTGATAATATCCTCTCTTCAAGCGGAAGCGGTTATACCAAAACAATAGCTTTGACGAAGGGGTCCTCTGCCATTGGCGCGGGAGTGCGAGCCG
>Ga0182017_10003279_pt1 | contig 12111 bp, 11 predicted proteins | sample 712E3DmetaG_FD_120492 | JGI IMG/M metagenome (GOLD analysis project Ga0182017, IMG submission 120492) | Permafrost microbial communities from Stordalen Mire, Sweden - 712E3D metaG | ecosystem: Environmental > Terrestrial > Soil > Wetlands > Permafrost | place: Sweden: Stordalen | collected... | reverse complement strand
GATCGTTGAGAAGGATGGGGTCATCAGCATGAAAGTGTCGGGCCTTCCTTTCAAAAAGGGGCAGGAGGTAAATGTGACCTTCAAGGCAAAGGAGAAATCCGCTCAGACCAAAGGGAAATCCTCAACCAAATACCCTTTTTCCAGCGCGGGAAGGCTGCGCAATTCACCGCTCATCGGCATGTGGGAAAACCGCACGGATATCGGTGATAGCGTTGACTTCGCGCGGAAGCTGCGGGAGCGGGCGGAAAAGCGACAAGGGTAGATCGTGTTACTTCTCGACACCGATGTCATGATTGATCTCATCCGTAACTACCCCCCCGCTATCGCATGGCTTGATGAAATCAGGGCGCAAGGGGAGAAGGTGAGTCTTCCTGGTTTCGTCGTCATGGAGCTCATTCAGGGGTGCAGAAACGCCGAAGAGATCAAACGGGTCGAGAAGGACGTGAGAAACTACGTCACGCGTTGGCCCAGCAGAGCCACGTGCAAGAGATCTCTGACTGCCTACACGAAATACCACCAGAGCCACGGTCTCGGGATCATCGATTCCCTTATCGGCCAGATAGCAGTAGATCAGAGATTGCCTTTCTGCACATTCAACAAGAAGCACTTCGAGGCAATCTTCAAGATCACCACAATACAGCCCTACAAGAGACGGTCATCGTAGTTGGGGAAGGGACCTCTGAGGCGAGGATAGCGTCGTCGTTTTGACCGTCACGAACGTTTTGAACTCGTTTGCGATTTCGGCCCCTTGAGAAGGCCCCCCTACCCTAACTGATTATCCTTCAACACTTTCCTGCAGCGCTTCTTGGCGTCAACAGTCACCAACACCTGTTGGTGATGCTGAAGATGGCAATCGGGGGGACGGTGAGCCCTGCGCGGGCTTCCCGAGCGCGCCGGCGTTCGGCCTGGCCCTGCCAGATCAACGTGCGCGCGAAGAACAGCGCCTGGCCGGGATGCCGCAGGCTCACGCGGACGAACTCGGAGAAGAAGATGCGAAGGCCTCTGTTGAGGTGCGAGGTCGCGGACATTTTTAGAGCCATGAGCGGACATACTCCCTTCGGTTGTTGTTCTCGCTGCTCGGAAACGGGGAAGACCCGCAGCATGGCACACACGCGGCCCTCCACGCAAACGGATTTCGCCTTTGCTCTCGCTATTCAACACCAACAGGACGTATTTCGATCACTCGAGAGAGATGCTCATGCCTGCTGCAAGGGCGGATTCAATTGTCAACACCGAAAATGTTCCTGTAGAGATCTTCCCCGAAGCTGGTCTGCAACGGTTCGCCTTCAAGTATCTTGAAGGTTCGTTCGCCGTCAGCCTTTCTTCCCGCTCTCAGGAAGACTGCCTTCTTCTTTTGCCGTTCGTAGGATTCCTGCGCGAACTTGTGCAGGTGCGTAACGAAAAAAATCTTGATGCCCGCATCCAAAAGCGCACTGAGGACTTGTCTGGCAACCTCTGACCCTTCTTTCTCGTTCGTGGAGGCAAAGGATTCGTTCAGCAACAGTATTGAATTCGGGGTCACCTTGTCGACGATCGCGCTCATCCTCTTCAGCTCTTCGTCGAGCTTGCCGCTTTTCATCGTGACGTCCTCCTCCCGCTTGTAATGCGTGAAGATGCCATCGCAGACATTCGAGCAGAATCGGCTCGCCCCCACAAACATGCCGGCCTGCATCATGAGCTGCGCCACGCCAATGCCCCGAAGGAATGTCGATTTTCCGCCCTGGTTCGCCCCCGTGATCACGACAAGATTTCGATTGTCCGCGTTCAGATCGTTCTCCACGACGCTCCTCCCCTCCGACAGGGCAAGGCAGAGGTCGTAGAGCCCGGTGAACGTGTGCATTCTCACCTCGAGGCCGGCGGGCACGGGAAAACACACATGCGCCGTGATTTCGACAAGCCGCGCATGGAGATTCATGCATCCAAGGTAGAATGCAAGCTCGGAAAGCGCCTTCGCTCCGCTCTCGTCGCGATCGGGGATATGGAAAGTGTACACAAGCTGCTTTTTCGAGAAAACCCGCTGGATGAATCCCTTTTTCACATTGCAAGGTTTGCGGAGGACGTACCTTGTTCCCTGGCTGCCTTTCCCCAATTCAGCGCTGATCAACACGCCGCCTTTGAACCGGAGGTGTTTCAAGTGGTCCTTGACGACCGCGATGTACGAATCGCTGAGCTCCGTCATGAGCATCCTGAAGAATTGTCTGAAGCCCTCTGATTGAAACGCGCTGGAATGCACTTCGGCAAGACTTCTCAATCGTTTAAGGATTTCGACGAAGGCTTCAAGAACTGAAATCGAACCGCCAAGAATTGAGCTCGGATATCGGCTGAAAATACCCCAGGAAAGCTTCCTCTCGCATTCCAGCGACTCGAGAGCAAGAGCATAGATTTCCCTGACGACGGAGGAGTTCTTCAGGCAGTCCTTGATGATGTCCTGTCGGTAGAGTATGGCCTGCGAATCACGGAGCCTGGACAACACGACATTCCGCGAGACCTCAAGGATGAACTTGTCCCCCAGCGCCATTGCGTCAAACAGCACATTCAAGTGGAGGTCTTGCGCCAGTTCCGTCTCATTCGGGGCTGACGTGCGCTCGGAGGAGAAATCACGGTCCCTGTATAAAAGAAAAGCCTTCATCGCTGCAGTCTCTCCCCGAGTCGCTCGGAAGTGAGCCTGTATTTTTCGGCGATTGAGAGGGCGTAGGCAAGCCCATCCGCGGGCTTCCGAACGAGCTTGTAGGTTCGCAGAGCTGGATCCTCGGGGACAATCGTGCTGACCATGCTGACTGTTTTTTCACTGAGGCAGGACAACTCATCGATGAACGTAACGCATACGCACAGAACGTCCAAATCCATGATCCTTCCCATGATCCTCTTTCCCAGGAACATGGCATCCCGCAAGGTGGTCGAACTGAATATTTCATTCATGATGATGATGCTCCGGAAGGTCGCCGCGCTTAGAATTTCGTGAAATCTCAGGAGGTCACCCTGCAGCCTGCCGCGCCCATTCTGGACGGTTTCCGCTTTTTCGAAGTGCGTGAAGAGACGATCAAACAGGAAAAGCTGGGCCTTTCTTCCGGGGACGGGGCAGCCGAGTGATGCCAGGTAATGCAATTGACCGAAAGCCCGGGCGAAAGTCGTCTTGCCGCCCTGGTTTGGGCCGCTTACAACAATGATGCGTTCGTTGCCCATGAGGTGAAAATCGTTGCAGACGACTTGAAAGCCCTCGACAGAAAGAGTGTGGGCAAGGGCCAGATCAAAACCGTCGGAGTCATAGACTTCCTTGCCGCTGTCCGTGATCCTGGGATAGCAAAAATCCAGCCCTTTGTGTTTCAGCCCGGCAATGAACTCGAGATAGGAAACGTAGAGCTGGATTTCACGGTCGAAAATGGCGATCGTTTCGTCAAGGTAGCCGGTACGCGAGTCGCAATACGCGCCGAGATGCAGAAAGACATCCGGGTACAACTCGGCGACACAGTCGAGCACTTGTGCTTCAACGTGGTTCATTTCCTCGGATGAGGAGAACTTGACCGAGTAGTCCCTGGCCGCGGCCTGCTTGAACTTCTCGAAAGTCGCTTCGACCTCCGCGCGGTAGTCCGTTTCCGAGTCATGACGGCGCACGCTGATGGAGCCGTAGTTGATCAAAAGGCAGTACTGGACCTGGGCCAGGTCGTGCTTGAGCCTTCTGGTTTCCGCCATGAGCGAGGTGAAAGCGTCGGACTGAACGTAGCGTCGCACGTAGTCGCGCAGGGCCGAGAGGCCGCGCGACTCAAGGTCCGCCTCCTGGTCCAGGTCAGCTGAAAGAGACTGGACTGCTCCGCAATAGAGTTCCACTGCGTCCAGGAACCAGCTCTCCCTCTGGTGCTTGTAAGAGAGCTTCTTCGCTCGAAGGAGATGCGCTCGCATCTCGCGCATTTTTCGAGCGAACGTTTCCACCTTCTCAAAGAGCATCTTCTTTTCGAGATCTCGCATCACTTCGTGGCGGTACATGATGGCATTGACCTTCTTCAAGGAGGTGTAGAAGTATGGTTTCAGATTGTACTCTTCCTTTGCCGCCGTGATGATATTGACGATCTGGTCAAGATTCAGGTCGACAAAGAAGGCGGGCATTTCAGCCGTTTCAGCGGTCATGCTCTCTTCTGCGGACGTGAAAAGCACGCTGCAGGAGGTCATGTGAAAAACGCCTTTCTGATCTCAATACGCTCCGGACTCAGCGCTGTTCCGGACCCGGGTAGGTGCAGGTGCAATTCGTGACGGAAAAGAATATTGGGGAAATTGTGCCTTTTTCTTCGGTTGAATGGCATCTGCTCCTCCGCCGTTTTCGGTCGCAACGTGTGCGCCCCTCAACTTTAGGCATCATCAGCCTGCAGGCGGTTACTGGAGGAATGCCATCTCCTCTTTTGAATATACCAAGAAACTCGCCAACCTGGCAACGGCCCCGGATTGACGCTGCTCCTTGTTGGCGCAATCATCTCATTGGGCGATGGAGTTCACCCTAACCGCTGCAAAGCTGATAACTCCTGATTCTACGGTTTCGCACGCGGAGAGAAATGGCCGCGCCTGAAGAGAACAGGTCGACTGCAGCCAGAGCCCGTCGTACCAATGACCTCACGCGCGCCACGGTGCTCTCCGACACGGGAGGCTCAGAGATGCGCAGGAGAACAGTCAGCCCTCAAGGGGATGAACGGCGAGAAGAGCGGATGCGGCCCAGCCGATTTCTCGGCTACGACAGGGACTCGCTGGGTATGTACGCGCTTTCCCGGGAAATGTTTGGCGTCGCGGAGTCCCAGTTCAAGAGGGCGGTCTACCTCAATCCCTACGAGCACAAATTCAAGGAACATCTCGCCTGGTGTCTGTACAAGCAGGGCAACTATGATGAAGCAAAGGAGTGGATTGAGAAAGCTCTTGCGCAGCGGCCGGACAACATCGACAGCGGATTCATTCTGGGCAAGATCGAGGAGCGCATGGAAGGCGATATGCGCCGCCTGGCGACGGGAGAAGCGCACGTAGAAAATGAAAAATGAGAAGCATCTCGAAAAACGTGTTCCAGGGCCCGTCAATCCCCGATTCACCGGCGCACGCTGAGCATGCTATCGAGAATAATGCCTGGCGTATTCGTTGTACGTGATGAGACATGCCCGTTTTCCGCGCCGCTCGCCTCTACTCATCCGCCGGGCTGCCTTCGGGAATCTTCAACACGTGCTTCTTAAGATCAGCCGGTGCAAGCAGGTGCCGCGGCAGGAAAGCGCGGCCGGCAATGAAGGTCGGAATGACCGCGCTGGCAATGGCCGTCGCTACGAGGGCGGAATACTGCGCCTGCGTGACGATCCCATGACTGAGGCCATAGAGGGCTGAAATCGTTCCGAACGTGAGTCCTGTCGACATCATGAGGGTGTAGTACCAGCGTTCCTGCTTCTGTGGCCTGAAGTGTGAGATGAGGGGATAGAGTCCGAAGATCTTGGACGCGACTTTCGACAGGAAGAGGAAGACGAATACCGCTGGGGCGGCAATCAGCGCGGGGAGAGACACGAAGGAGCCCGTACGAATGAAGTAAAAGGGCGTGAGAAAGCCGGTCGCCAACGTCCGCAGCCGGCGAAGCCACATATGTTCCGCGGAGGCAAACTCCGCAAGGACAATCCCCACGACGTAGGCGGGAAGGACTGCTTCACTTCCCGACCAGTACGCGAGGGTTCCCAGACCGAGAAGAACGGCGATGGATTCCATGGGGTGCGCGTACCTGAATTGGTAACTCGACCTGGGCAAGTCAAGAAGTGCACTTGAACGGCTGCCTTCCATCATCAATGATTGGCAAGGGAACAGGGGGAGAAAATGGCGATCAGGGGCGAGTGGATCCGTTACGGAGAAGGGTCGGGCTACCTGGCGAAGCCCGAGAGGGCGACGGCGCCCCTGCCTGGCGTGCTGATCATCCAGGAAATCGGTGGCGTCAACGGGCAGATAGAGGACGTGACTCGGCGTGTTGCCGCGGCGGGCTATGCGGCCCTGGCCCCCGACCTGTTCGCGCTGGACGGCAAGCGGCCGGAGGCTCTGACGAAAGAAAGGATCGCGGAGTCCTTCGGCTTCGCGGCCACACTTCCGCCCGGCACCATGTTTGATCCGGCGACCCGGGAGGTGGAGCTCGCAAAGCTCGGCGAGGCCGACAGGCTCAGGTTCAGGGAAACCTTCGGCCAGATGTTCTCTTTCGTCGCGCCCGAGCGTTTGGAGTCCCTCATGGGCCCCCTCGTCCGGGGTTTCCACCACCTTCGTGAAGAACGATCGGAGACCAAGGGGCAGAAAATCGCGTGCGTGGGCTTCTGCATGGGCGGCGGTTTGTCGGCTCTCCTGGCCTGCGAGGAGCCCGAGCTCTCGGGCGCCGCCGTCTTCTACGGCAGGTCGCCGGCCGCTGAGAAGATTGCCCATATCAAATGCCCCGTCATTGCCTTCTATGGGGCCAGGGACCAGCGCGTCAACGAGGGCATTCCCGGCTTCCAGGAGGCGATGCGCGCGGCAGGGCAGTCATTCGAGCATCATGTCTACGAGGGTGCGGGCCACGCTTTCTTCAACGACGACGCGGCCTCGTACGACATAAAGGCTGCTCGCGACTCCTTCGCGCGACTCCTGGGCTTCTTATCGAAAACGCTCTCAGGCTGAGTGCAGAATGGATTCGCCGCAGCCACGGAGTACCCAGGCAGCCAATCGCGAATGCCTCGTGATGGCCAAGCCCGCCGGGCCGCGCTGCAATATGGCCTGCGCATACTGCTACTACCTCGGGAAGGAGGCCGTTCTTCCAAAAGGCCCGGGCCGCCTTCCAGTGGACATGCTTGAGACATACATCCAGCAAAGGCTGCAGGCGTCGATCGGACCTGTCGTACACTTCGAATGGCATGGGGGAGAGCCCACGCTGCTGGGCCTGGACTATTTCCGCTCGATAGTCAGGATGCAGCGGGAGCACCTGCCGCCGGGGCGGAAGGTCTCCAACGGGCTGCAGACGAACGGTTCCCTCCTGGACGGTGCCTGGTCAAGCTTCCTGGCCAGGGAAGGCTTCAGTGTCGGCTTGAGCCTGGACGGGCCGGCGCCACTTCACGATGCGTTCAGGAGGAGCACCGATGGCGGGCCCACGCATGCACGAGTCGAGCGGGCGTACACGCTCCTCAAGGAGAGGGGCGTTTTCGTCAACCTGCTGTGCGTGCTCCATGCCCGGAACGCCACCGAACCAGACCTGGTCTACGATTATTTCACCGGGCTCGGCGCGACCCACGTTCAATTCCTCCCCCTGGTTGCGGGAATCGCGCGCCGAGACTCCGCGGCGGCGCCGGAGATGGTCGGGGAGTTCCTCTGCCGCGTGTTCGATCGCTGGATTCGCGGTGGAACGGGCCGGATGGTGATACAGAACATCGACGAGGCGCTCCGCCCGATCTACGGGCTTCCCCATGCCCTCTGCGTCCACCGCGAAACCTGCGGCGACGTGGCGGTGCTCGAGCGCGACGGAGGCTTCTACGCCTGCGACCACTTCGTGGATCCGGATCACCTGATAGGGAACCTGCGGGAGCGGAGCATCGAGCGCCTGGCCGCCGACCCGCGCATGATCGATTTCGGCAACGCAAAACGCGACACGCTGCCCCGCGTCTGCCGGGAGTGCGACCTGCTTTCCTCGTGCAATGGCGGCTGCCCCAAGGATCGCGCTCCCGCTGCCCCAGGAGAGGCAGGCGGCATCAACAGGCTTTGTCCCGCCTACAGAAGGTTCTTCGGGCACGGCAGGCCGGAGCTGACGCGATTGGCAGCGCACATGCGCGCCGGACGCCCTCTCAGGGAGTTCAAGCCGCTTTCATCCTGAACGGCTGCTGATCGCTCACTCCCAGCTGATCTTGAAGCCGCCGGCGCTCATCTCGATGTTCGGAGGACGCCTGCGCGTCAAAATGCCCACGGCGGTGAGGCCACCCGTGAGCACGCAGACGGCTCCGCCGCCCACGAGCAGACCGAGCTTGCTGGTCGGCTCGGGATCCAGAAACGCCAGCACCACCATCATGACACCGGCGGCGCTGACCCCGATGGCGACGCCCACGGCCACCCAGTCCGACGGGGAAAGGCCGGCCTTGATCCCCATTGAGACGAGGGATTGGCTCTTTGGATCGATTCCAACATCCGCATCATCCACGAGGAGGACGGGTTTCCTGTCGCGGTAGGCCTGTGCGAGGAGCGGGAACCAACCCGGCTGGCTGGTGCGGACCGTCGTGTCCGTTTCCTCAAACTTCATGCCTGGCATTGTGCCTCAAATGGGGCGATGAGTGTAGGGTTCGCCATGCCTCACGCCGTCCTTTCAAGTAAAGCAACCGACCGCGGGCGCGCAATTTTGCGCACGCATCCGCCAACATTGTGCAAACCGCAAAAACCGCAAAAAAGTTGCGCTTTTTGCGGTTTGTACAATGTTCCGCATCAGGGCCGGGCAAACTCGAGCTTGCAGGACTCCCTGGCGCGTTATCCCGTCACCGCGCCCTTGCTCGCGGAGGAGACCAGGCGTGCGTACTTCGCAAGTGCGCCCGTGGAGTACGCGATGCCGCGCGGCTGCCAGGCAGCACGGCGCCGGGCGATCTCCGCGGGCGAAAGATCGACGTTGATGGTCTTGCGGTGCGCATCGACGGTCACCATGTCGCCGTCCTTCACCAGCGCGATCATTCCTCCGTCCCGGGCCTCGGGGGAGACGTGCCCGACGAGCATCCCCCGGCTCCCGCCCGAGAAACGGCCGTCGGTGACGAGAGCGACTTCCTTGAGGAGACCGGCGCCCGCCAGGGCTGAGGTTGGAGCAAGCATCTCGCGCATTCCCGGCCCGCCGCGCGGGCCTTCGTTGCGGATGACCACCGTGTCGCCCTTGTGGATTGCCTTGTCCAGGATGGCCTTCAGGGCTTCTTCTTCGCTCTCGAATACCCTCGCGGGTCCGCGATGGAGGAACTCGCCGATGCCCACCGTCTTCAGAACGGCGCCTTCCTCGGCAAGGTTGCCTTTGAGAATGCTGATGGGCCCTTTCGGGCTCACCGGCTTCTCAAGCGGGCGAATCACGTCCTGACCCGAAAGGTCCGCGCTTACCCCTTCAAGATTCTCCGCCACCGTCCTGCCCGTGACCGTGAGGCAGTCCCCGTGCAGGAGGCCGGCGTCCAGCAGCACTCTCATCACCTTCTGCACGCCGCCCACTTTGTACAGGTCAGTCATGGCGTACCTGCCCGCGGGTTTCATGTCGCAGAGTGTCGGGGTTGTGTCGTAGAACGGGTTGAACTCGAAAACGTCCAGGCCGACCCCCGCCTCAACGGCGAGGGCGAGAAGGTGCAGGACGACGTTCGTCGAGCCGCCCACGGCAAGGGAGACCCGAATGGCGTTCTCGAAGGCCTTGCGAGTCATGATCTGCCGGGGAGTGATGCCCCGCCGGAGGAGGCTCATGACCGCTTCCCCTGCCCGGAGCAGCTCGCCGTGCTTCTCGCTGTTCACCGCGGGGATGCACGCATTGCCAGGGAGACTGATGCCAATGGCCTCCATTGCCGCGGCCATCGTGTTTGCCGTGTACATGCCGCCGCAGGCGCCGGGGCCGGGGCACGCGGTGCACTCGATCCCGTGCCTCTCCTCCTCCGTGATCTCGCCCGTGCTGAACTTGCCCACCGCTTCGAATGCGCTCACGATATCCACCGGCTTCCCCTTGTGGATGCCGGGGGCGATTGATCCGCCATAGACGAACACGCTGGGAAGGTCCAGCCGCGCCATGGCCATCACGGTGCCGGGAATCGTCTTGTCGCAGCCGCCGAGGCCCAGGATGGCGTCCATCTGGTGTCCTCGCACGACCAGCTCGATGGCATCGGCGATGACCTCGCGGCTCACCAGGGAGCATTTCATGCCCTCGTGGCCCATCGCCTCGCCGTCGGTGACCACGAAGGTGTTGAACTTCAACGGCACGCCGCCCGCGCCCTTGATGCCGGTCTTTGCCACGGCCGCCAGGTCATCCAGGTGCACGTTGCAGGGCGATACCTCGCTGCCGGCGCTCGCCACCGCCACGATGGGCTTGTCGAAATCCTCGTCGGTGAATCCCACGGCACGCAGCATCGCCCTGTTGGGCATCCGGCTGATCCCGCCGGTCATGATGCGGCTTCGCGCGTTCAGCGCGGTCATGAGTGGAACCCGTTCACGTAGGGAATCCGTGCCGCGGCTGCCCTGATCCCTTTTTCATTCGCCAGGAGAACGGACGTCGTATCCCACTCCCCTGTGAGGAGACTCCTGCGGTCCGAATCCGGCATGGTGAAGGAGAAGCGCCGTCCGGATACGGTGATTGAAGCAGCGTCGAGGTCCATGGAGACCACGATGTGCGGATCCGCTTCCACCATCCCCGAAATGGCCTGCGCGTCCTCGTGGGAGACGCGGGCCGCCGGCAGGCCAAGCGCCGTGCAGTTGCCCGAGAATATCTCCGCGAAGGATTCCCCGATGAACGCGCGGATGCCCATTCGCATCAGGGACTGCGGCGCATGCTCTCGCGAGGAGCCGCAGCCGAAGTTCCTGCCGACGATGAGGATCGCCCCGCCATGAAACCGTGCGTCGTTCAGGGGGTGAGGTTTCTGTTTCCCCGATTCGTCGAATCTCAGGTCAAAGAACGCGTACTTTCCAAGGGCCTCGAAGGTAATCTCCCGGAGATAGCGCGCGGGAATGATCTGGTCGGTGTCGATGTCATCTCCGGGCAGCGGGATCCCCCTGCCCTCCACTTTCACGCGCATGCTTTCAGTTGTGGCCATCACGCCCCTGCCTTTATTCCACGCACGTCGACGACTTCTCCCGCCAGCGCGGCCGCCGCCACCATGGCGGGGCTCATGAGAAGCGTCCGTCCCTTCGGCGATCCCTGCCGGCCGATGAAGTTCCTGTTCGACGAGCTCGCGCATACCTGCCGGTCGGTGAGCTTGTCGGGATTCATCGCCAGGCACATCGAGCAGCCCGCCTCCCGCCACTGGAAACCCGCGGCGCGGAAAATATCCGGAAGGCCTTCCGCCTGTGCCTGCCTCGCGACGCTGCGCGAGCCCGGCACGGCGAGCGCCTTGACCCGGGGGGACACTTTCTTTCCCTTCACAACCCGGGCAGCCTCGCGGAGGTCGCTGATCCGCCCGTTCGTGCAGGAGCCCACGAAGGCCACGTCAATCGGAAGGCCCTGCAGGGGGCTGTTCTCGAGGAAGCCTGTATGCTCGTAGGCCTTGCGCAGCGCATCCCGGTCTTCCGGACGGACCTCCGACATGCGGGGCAGCCGCTCGGTCACACCGACGGCCTGACCGGGGTTTATGCCCCAGGCGACCATCGGCTCGACGGAGGCGCCCTCCAGCTTGAACACGTCGTCGTAATGGGCATCGGGATCGGACGCAATACCCTTCCAGAACACGACGGCCTTGTCGAAGTCCGCGCCCTGGGGGGCGAACTTCCTGCCCTTGAGGTAGGAAAAAGTGGTCGCGTCCGGATTCACATAGCCCGCGCGCGCCCCCGCCTCGATGCTCATGTTGCAGAGCGTGAGCCGGGCCTCCATGGGCAGGGATTCGATCGCCGGGCCGGCGTACTCGTAGGCGAACCCGATCCCGCCGTTCACTCCCAGGTCGGCAATGATGCGGATGATGAGGTCTTTCGAAGAGATGCCCGGCGCGAGGCTGCCGGACACGTCGATCCTCCTGACCTTCGGCCGTGTCAGGGAGAGAGTCTGCGTGGCAAGGATGTCGCGGATCTGCGACGTGCCCACGCCGAAGGCGAGGCTGCCCAGTGCCCCGTGAGTGGCGGTGTGCGAGTCACCGCAGGCTATTGTCATTCCCGGCTGGGTCAGGCCCAGCTCGGGGCCGATGATGTGCACGATCCCCTGCTCTTCACTGCCCAGGCCGAAAAAGCGTATCCCGTGCTCGCGCGTATTGCCCTCGATGGCCTGCATCATCGCCTCGGCCTGCTCGTCGGCGAAGGGACGGCGCTGATCGTCAGTGGGGACAATGTGGTCCACGGTCGCGAAGGTCCTGCCTGGGAACATCACCTTCAACCCCCGATCCTTCAGCGCCTGGAAGGCCTGGGGAGAAGCAACCTCGTGGATGAGGTGCATCCCGATGAACAGCTGATCCTGGCCCGAGGGGAGAG
>Ga0182017_10003278_pt1 | contig 12113 bp, 8 predicted proteins | sample 712E3DmetaG_FD_120492 | JGI IMG/M metagenome (GOLD analysis project Ga0182017, IMG submission 120492) | Permafrost microbial communities from Stordalen Mire, Sweden - 712E3D metaG | ecosystem: Environmental > Terrestrial > Soil > Wetlands > Permafrost | place: Sweden: Stordalen | collected... | reverse complement strand
GAATCAGCAAAATTTCATGTTTATCCTGATCTGGATTTCAGATTTAACATAGTTCCTTCTTATGTGGGATTTTTTGCCGATTTATCAGGAAAACTGGTGAAAAATGAACCCCTTAATGTAATAGGAGAAAATCCGTTCATTTTTCCAGATCTGACTATCTTTAAAATACCTAATACTGATTATTCTATTATTGCGAAAGCAGGGTTGACAGGAAGTACAGGAATTGATGGAAATTATCAGTTATCGACTTCATATTCAGTAGTTAATGACATGCTTATGTTTTCAAATTATGTTATAACGGGTGATCCATCGACTTCTCATAGAGGCAATTTCTTCATTCCTATAACTGATGACGGAGAGATATTGAATATTCATGGTGAGATGAGTGGAAAAATAGCTGATCTTATTTCATTTAATGGAGAAGGGGACTGGTACAGGTACACACTTACGAATAATGATTTTGCCTGGAATAAGCCTGATTGGGATGCATCGATAGGTCTTAAATACAACCTAATGAATAAGATTATTGCAGGAGTAAACCTCAATGCTTTAGGAAAACGCAAAGCACTGGTCACAACAGAAGATATTAATGTGGCTGGATCAACATCTGGTATAGTTGATATCCCGGCAACATTCAATATTAATCTGAGTGCAGAGTACAGGTATACTAAGACACTTTCATTCTGGATGAAACTTAATAATATCTCATTCAACCGCTTTTATGAATGGGCCTTTTATCCTTCACAGAGATTCATGTGTCTTGTTGGGTTTACCTATAGTCTTTAGATTGAGAATGGGAGAGGGGGAGATTGGGTGATTGGGTGATTGGGAGGTTGAAAGATAAATAGAGAAGATAAAAGATAAAAGTCAAAAGGGTGAAAAACAGACGGAGTACAAGGAACCGAGCACCGAGTGGCCCAGCACCTAGCACCGAGTACCCTGTTTTAATGTTTATTTTTTGTTAAAAAAAGCCTGTTTTTTTAACATATTTTTAAGTAAAAACCATTAGAAATCCGTATCTTTACATCGTTAAATAATATTCATATAATCAATTATTTATATCGGGGAAAGAGTGGTTGGCCGAGATGACGGAATGGGATGTAAAAAATAGAATAAACTTCATTAAAAAGATAGTTTAAAAAATATATTTCAGGATAAACTATTTTGAGTATCCTTTCTCATCCTTTTTTGCTGCTCCGGTACCTTAGGATTTTGGGGACTTGTATGATTAATAATAGAAGGAATAATGAACGAGATTGAAAAAAAAGCACAGGATAGTATTGATTATTCTGCCGATAATATTCAGGTACTTGAAGGCCTGGAAGCGGTCAGGAAAAGACCCGCAATGTATATCGGGGATATTGGGGTAAAGGGTTTGCATCATCTTGTATATGAGGTAATTGATAATTCTATCGACGAAGCTCTTGGCGGTTTTTGCTCTCAGATCGATGTAATTATTCATGAGGATGATTCAGTTACAGTTATCGATAATGGAAGGGGAATTCCTACCGGTATTATTGAAAAGGAACAGAAATCTGCTCTTGAAGTAGTAATGACAGTTCTTCATGCAGGTGGAAAGTTTGATAAGGATTCTTATAAAGTATCCGGAGGACTTCATGGTGTCGGTGTATCTGTTGTCAATGGGCTTTCAGCTCACCTTAAGGCTGTTGTTATGCGCGAGGGTAAAATATTTAAACAGGAATATGAAAAGGGGAAGCCTGTGACAGAAGTTGAGGAGATGGGCAAATCTGACAAATCAGGTACAATAATCACTTTTACACCCGATGCAATAATATTTCAGACTACCGAGTTTAATTTTGAAATACTTTCTGCACGCCTGCGTGAACTTGCTTTCCTAAATAAGGGTATTCTCCTTACGATTAAAGACATGCGTGAATTGGTAGAAAACGGGAACGGAGGAAAACCAAGATATGAAGAATTTCGTTCTGAGGATGGACTAAGAGAGTTTGTTGCTTATCTCGATGATAACAGGGAACGTCTTATCGAAAGGCCAATCTATATTTCAAGCGATAAAACTGATATTCCTGTTGAAATTGCCCTTCAATATAATACCTCTTTTTCAGAAAATGTCCATTCATATGTCAATAATATAAATACAATCGAAGGCGGCACACACCTGGCAGGCTTTAGAAGAGGATTGACGCGAACACTTAAAAAGTACGCCGAGGACTCAGGCGCTACAACGAAACTTAAGTTTGATATTAATGGCGATGATTTCCGTGAAGGACTTACAGCAATTATTTCTGTGAAGGTCGCTGAGCCCCAGTTTGAAGGACAGACAAAAACAAAACTTGGTAACTCTGAAGTTATCGGAGCCGTCGATCAGGCTGTCAGTACAATGCTTTCAAACTATCTTGAGGAGAACCCTAAAGATGCAAGACTGATTGTGCAGAAAGTGATTTTGGCCGCAACTGCGAGACATGCAGCCCGTAAAGCAAGGGAACTGGTTCAACGCAAAAATGTTTTGTCCGGATCAGGCCTCCCCGGGAAACTGGCTGATTGTGCAGACAGAGACCCGGTCAATTGCGAGATTTACCTCGTGGAGGGCGATTCTGCGGGTGGTACTGCAAAACAGGGTCGCGACCGCAGCTTTCAGGCGATTCTGCCCCTCAGAGGTAAGATACTGAATGTTGAGAAGGCAATGCAGCATAAAATATATGATAGCGAGGAGATTAAGAACATCTTTACTGCGCTGGGTGTAAACATCGGCACTGACGACGACAGTAAGGCTCTCAATATTGCAGGACTGCGCTATCATAAAATCATTATCATGACCGATGCCGATGTTGACGGATCTCATATCACAACATTGATAATGACCTTCTTTTTCAGATATATGCAGGACCTTATTAAGGGCGGTAATATTTATATTGCAACTCCTCCTTTGTACCTGGTAAAGAAGGGAAAAACTGAACGGTATTGCTGGACTGAAGAGGAAAGAAATGCAATTGTGGCTGAATTGGGGCAGGGAAAGGAATCTTCAGTTAATATCCAGAGATACAAAGGTCTTGGTGAAATGAATGCGGAACAGCTTTGGAGTACAACAATGAACCCCGAAACGCGTACATTGCGTCAGGTAACAATCGAAAGTGCCGCTGAAGCCGATCATATATTCTCCATGCTAATGGGTGATGAGGTTCCTCCGCGCAGGGAATTTATCGAGACACATGCCAAATACGCAAAAATAGATGTGTAATATGAAGATAATGAGGTATATAATAAATGTATTTTTTACACTTATTATTTCACTTCCATTGTTTCCACAGGAAGCTGAAAAGACAATGAGATCAATATTTGATGAAGCCCTTTCAGATAAAACTGCTTTTAGTCAGCTTGAGTACCTCTGTAAAAATACAAAAGGCAGAATACCAGGTTCATCTGCAGCCGCTAAAGCAGTGGAGTATACAAGGCAATCCCTGATTAAAGCAGGAGCCGATAGTGTATGGCTTCAAAAGGTGCCGGTTCCTCACTGGGAACGTGGTTTTGAAAAGTGCCGGATCATATCTGTTAAACTTGGATCGGAAGATCTTAATATTACAGCACTTGGTTTGTCTGTTGGCACTCCTTCTGAGGGATTAATAAAGAAAGTTATAGAAGTTCATGATTTTGAAGAGCTTAAACAGATAGGAAAGAATAATATTGAAGGGAAAATTGTATTTTTTAACCGGCCTGCAGATAATAAACTTATAAATTCATTTGCAGGTTATTCCGGCGCTGTAAACCAGCGGACTCAGGGAGCTTCAGAAGCTTCAAAGTATGGTGCTGTTGCTGTCATTGTAAGATCGGCTACACAGGCCCTCGATAACTTCCCACATACCGGAGTCAACCGTTATGAGGAAAATGTGACAAAAATACCCGCAGTTGCAGTTTCAACAATCGGCGCTGAGTTATTGAGCCAATGGCTTAAATCAGATCCTGAACTGACTATTCATCTTATTTCGACATGCAAAAATTTGCCGGAAACCTGGTCATATAATGTTATAGGAGAGATTCGAGGGAAACAAAAGCCAAATGAGTTTTTTTCAGTCGGAGGGCACCTGGATGCGTGGGACATAGGTGAAGGAGCTGTCGATGATGGCGGAGGGTGTATCCAGGCTATCGAGATGATAAGAATATTCAAGAAGCTGGGAATCAGACCAAAACGAACAGTAAGAGCGGTTATGTTTATGAATGAGGAAATGACTGGCACTGGTGGGAGAACATATGCGGAAGAGGCTAAAAGAAAAGATGAGATACAGTACGTTGCCCTTGAATCTGATCGGGGAGTTATGACTCCGAGAGGATTTAGTTTTGATGCTGAAGGAGCCAGGCTTGATAAGCTGATCGCTTTATCATCATATTTTCTACCATACAATATCAGAGATTTTGACAAGGGTGGAGGTGGATCGGATATTTCACCGCTAAAATCCCAGGGAACTGTATTGATTGGTTCTGTTCCTGAATCGCAAAGATATTTTTACTATCATCACTCCGCTAACGACACCTTCGAACAGGTTAATTACCGTGAATTTCAGTTGGGAAGCGCTGCATCAGCTTCGCTTATCTATTTGATTGATTTGCTCGATCTTTAGAAGAAATTTATTACTATTGGAATTGGGCTTTTTAAGAACTACTTTGTGAACCTTCGTGCAAACCTTAGTGTTCCTTTGTGGTTAAACCTAAATCATTGAACCACAAAGGATCACAAAGGACAACACAAAGTAACACAAAGGAAAGAAATCAAAAAGTATCTCTTTTTCAAGAGCCTAAATTTGACTATAATGATCCGAATTTCATACCCCAAAAACCTTTCTCCTTATTTCCACTGCATTATCTGTACAAACCTCACTGCAACAGAAGCATCTGATGCACTTAGAATCCGTGAGCACGATATGATTTCTCTTTACCGGATGTGATTCAATAGCATTGACAGGGCAGATCTTGACACATTTAAGACATTCAGTGCAGTTTTCATGAATAAAAACAGGACGTCTTTCCAGCTTTCGCAGCGGTTTGATCCTTTTCATAACAAACTGCATCGCAATATTCCTGTTACCGGTAATCGGAATCTTCTTGAAGTCTTTCTTAATCAGATTGTTAATTTCTGGACCATCATATATAATGTCCTCTTCAGACTGAAGCCACCTCTTCCTGAAAAAAGCCGTCTTTGAAGTTGGAATAACTAACGGTTCATAACCGGCTATTTTACTCGCAGTAAGATCAAGTATCAAAGGGTTTGTCGATCCAAGCAGCAGTCCTATTTTAACAGGTATGCCTCTGCCGGGACCAGGTCCTTCCATACCCATAACCGCGTCCATAAAGAAATAGTCTGGAGTGACGGCTTCATTAAGATCAACAAGAAACTCGCCAAATATTCCGCGATTCTGGTGAAGTGCATGTTGTTTTGCTTTCGAAAATCCCGGAACCAGACCCAATGTATTTTTAATCGCTCCGGTAAAATAGACGAGTTCGTGGTTTTTAAATTTGGGCAATGAAATAATCAGATCAACCTCTTCAACAATAGAAGCAATTTTAATTTTCCCTTTTCGGAGCTTCTTCTCAATTGGATTCTTCATAAAATCCACCCAGGTGGCACCGGTCTTTTCACAAACACCGTAAATGCCGCTTTTTTCACCTCTGAATTGTTTTGAATGAAGGGCAGGGGAATCTCCGACAAAAACAGTAGCCCCGTTTGCCTGTAGAAATCTGATCATTGCCTCCGCTACCAAAGGATGAGTACTAATACATTTTACAGGATTATCATCTGATAATATATTTGGCTTTACAAGAACCTTTTTCCCGGCGACCTCAGGTCCATCAGTATTTTTATATATCTCAGAAATCAGATCGTAAATATGTTGAAGATCGTACTCTTCACATTTCCTGACGGCTATTTTATTGTTCATAAACCCTAATTCTTGATAATTTCATCTTTTATTATTTCTTCGATTCCCGAAATAACTTTTCCAGGTGATCCGTTGAAATTATTGACTATAAAACAGAATATCATCTCTTTACCTGACAATGTTATGAAGTAACCTGCATAACTCCTTACTCTTGCCATAGATCCGCTCTTAACCCATAATCTCGATTCAAAAACCTGGTCCTTGAAAAGGTTTTTAAGGGATCCTTCCTTTCCAGCCTCAGGTATAGATTTGAGATAATCATCAAAAAACCTTCCGTTTCTTTTCATGTAAAGAAGAAGCTTTACCATTTCAGCTGAATTGATAGCATCTCTTGGTGACAATCCGCTTCCATCTGTAATAAAGAACCCGTCAGTATTGATACGTGCGCCGTTGAGAAACTCCTTTATGACTTCGATTCCGGCAGCTGTCGTACCACTGTTTTTAAACACTTTGCCCAACTCCTTGATCAGATGTTCTGCGTACAGGTTGACACTCTTATGATTTAAAACATCGACTATAGCTGAAAGTGGAGGAGAAATTATTTCTGAAATCATCGTGAAATCTCCGCGTTCACTCTCCGGTATAATTCTGGCTGTTACAGGATTACCAGCGATTCTTATTCCTGCATCTGCCAGCTTTTTATAAAGAGTTCCTGCCACAAATAAAGGTGGATCCGGAATAGAGCCTTTCAGGATGAAATCTTCTTTATTTTCGGGTATAGTACCTGCCATCCAGCCTTTGGTGCTGTATGGGACTGAGAAAATATATCCATTATCCTCTGTGCCGGAGGCGGTCAGATAATTTGTTAATTCAATTCCTGTGTTATCCGGGGAAACACTGGTTATTATTGGTAATGAGCCCTTACGGCCTGTTTTAAAATGGATATTAAAAGTGTTATCAAATACAGATAAACCATACGCACCAGCTCCGTAGTAATTTCCGATATCTTCCCAGTTCCAGCTTACGGGTACAGGCTGATAATCAAAATATGAGTCATCAGCAATGATCCTGCCTGTGATCTTTTTAATTCCGAGTGACTTTATGTCTTGTATCCATTTGTCTATAAACCCATTATAAAATTCAGGAAAATTCTCAGAACCAAGAGCCGGATCACCTCCGCCTTTAATTATAAGATCTCCTTCAAGTGTTCCTGTCTGTTTTTTAAATATCCCCGAGTAACCAATTGTGGTTTTAAATGTGTAATCCTTTCCCAGTTTCTCCAGAGCGATGGATGTTGTTATCAGCTTGAGAATAGAAGCCTGGGTCAGGCTTTTTTGAGGATTAAATTGAGAAATTATGTTTCCAGTAACGCCATCAGCAATGCAAAATGAAACTGAAGAATGAATCATTGAAGAATCAGAAAGAAATTTTTCGATCTGATCCTGTTGACTGAAAGCCATGACAGGAATAAGCAGCAAGTAAAATACGAATGTATATCTGATAATCATTTTCCTGATTTGTTCTGCTCAAGTGTCGATAACAACCCACATGCTGCCTGGATATCTTCTCCGCGACTTGCTCTTATTGTAGTGAGAATTCCTTTAGCATTAAGTTTTTCCTTGAATTTTATAGTCGTCTCATAATCAGGACTTTCGTAAGATGACCCCGGGATTGGGTGGAAGCGGATAATATTGATACGGCATTTAATTCCGTTCAATATTCTTGCCAGTTCCTTAATATGATCAGGAGAATCATTGAGATCTTTAAAAAGAATATATTCAAAAGAGACTCTTCTCTGACTGTTGAAGTCAAACGATCTGATTGCATTAAGAACGTCTTTTACTGAGTTGGTTCTTTGAATTGGCATAAGTTCACGGCGCTCATCATCGAATGGGGAGTGAAGGCTTACAGCAAGATGACATCGGCTTTTTTCAAGAAATTCAGTAATGTTAGCGACCAGACCGACCGTGCTGACTGTAATGCGGGTCGGGCTCCATCCATAACCCCAGCCATTAGTAAGGATTTCCAGACTTTTAAGCAGTTCAGTAATATTATCGAGCGGTTCCCCCATACCCATGTAGACAATATTGGTAAGGTTGCTGAATTCCGGCAGGCTTCTGAACTGGTTAAGTATTTCATTTGATGAGAGGTTACCCTGAAATCCCTGTCTTCCGGTCATACAGAACAGGCAACCCATTTTACAACCGGCCTGTGAGGAAACGCAAATCGTAGCACGCTCATTATCAGGTATATACGCAGTTTCTATATATTTGTCATTCAGGACGTTATAAAGATATTTTTTACTCCCGTCAGAGCTTTCGGAAAAACTGACAGGAGAGGAGAGTCCGTAAATGTAATCTTCGGAAAGAAGCTCTCTGGTTTTTTTGGAAAGGTTGGTCATAGCTTCAATAGAATCGACCTCCTTTTTGTAAAGCCAGTCGGCGATCTGTTTAGCGGCAAACCCGGGTAAACTTAGACGTTTTGTTACAGCAATTAATTCACTGAGAGTCTTACCGTATAGTTTTTCTTTCTTCACGACTCACGCCTCAATCTTCCCTTCATACACAAAAGTGGCTGGTCCGCAGAGCCTTATGCCTGTCACTTTTCCTTCGCCCGGTTTCATCTCAACCGAAAGGTTGCCTCCCGGGGTTTTTACATTGATGATATTTGTGTCAAAATGTCCTGACAGAACTGAAGCGATGGCAGATGCCGTAACGCCCGTACCGCATGATAATGTTTCATCCTCAACACCTCTCTCAAATGTCCTTACAAAAATGCCATTATCTGTCAATTCGACAAAGTTAACATTGGTTCCGCCAGGCTTAAAATCGTCTGACCATCTTAATTTTTTACCTTCATTGAACACATCAAATTCATGGATATTCTTTACAAAACGAATATAGTGAGGTGAACCGGTGTTAATGAAATAGTTCCCTTTGACTTTAGTAATTGAGCCAACATCGCTCATCTGGAGTCTGATATTTTCATTTCCAATCTCTGCTTCATGTGGTCCGTCGAATGCAAAGAATCTCTGCTTCTTTCCGGCAATCCCGGTTCTTAAAGCGAAAGCGGCCGCGCATCTTCCGCCATTACCACACATAGAACCCTCGTTGCCATCGGCATTAAAGTACTTCATTTCATAATTGAATTGCTTATGCAGGGAGATAAGAATAAGACCATCGGCACCGATGCCAAAACGGCGGTGACATAATTTGTTAATCAGAATTGTGTCGGAAGGATTAAAAATGCCTTCCCGATTGTCTATAATAATGAAATCATTGCCGGTTCCATGGTATTTGTTAAAAGGTATTTGCATCTGAGTTAAAGAGTTGTTAAATATTTCTGATATATTAAAGACCAAGCAAAAAATGCATGATCTTTGTAAAACAAAATCAAACCAAAATGGTTGTAAAGATATGAATCTTTTGATAAAGTGAATAAATGAAAAACCAGCAATAATGGAACAGATGAATCAAAATAAAAAGATCATGAAAGGAAAGTATTTATTAGGTGCCCTGTCGATGGCAGCCATAGGAGCTTTTATTGCATTATTTGTATATACCCGGCTTATTGACAAACCATCAGAAAGGGTTGGTAAAGATACAGCAAGTCTGAACATTGTTCAAGCCCAACCCATACTTACATCTTTGCAGCAGCAGGATGGGCAGGTGGATCTCACCTTTGCCGCTGAGCTGGCAGTTCATTCTGTAGTTTCTGTCAGAACCTCAACAATGGTTTCAGGTCAGTACGATAATCCCATCATGGAGTTTTTCTATGGCAGAAGTCAAAGACAACCGCGTGAAATGAAAGGTTTGGGCTCCGGGGTCATTATTTCTGAAGATGGATATATTATTACCAATAACCATGTTGTTGAAGACGCTGAAAAAATTAATATTAAGCTGAACGATAACAGGGAATTCGAAGCGCGTGTTATTGGTCGTGATCCCAGTACTGATATTGCAGTGCTCAAGATCAAGGCAGACAATCTGTCATATATGAAATATGGCGATTCTGATCAACTGAGGCTTGGTGAATGGGTTCTGGCTGTCGGGAATCCTTTTAATCTTACTTCTACGGTTACAGCCGGCATTGTGAGTGCAAAAGGAAGGAATCTTGGTCTTATTGATAATAATTACAAGATTGAATCATTTATTCAGACCGATGCTGCACTCAATCCGGGTAACAGTGGCGGAGCATTAGTTAACACAAAAGGGCTGCTTGTTGGAATTACATCCGCTATCATCACACCCAGCCAGGCTTTTGCCGGTTACTCTTTTGCCATCCCTGTAAATATCGTCAGGAAAGTTGTTGAGGATCTGAAACAATACGGTGAGGTTCAAAGAGCTTTCATCGGAATATCTAACCCTGCTGATGTTAACTCCGAACTTATAGATAAGGAAAATTTGAAACTTGACGCAGTAAAAGGTGTCTATCTGAGCAAGGTCAATGAAGGCGGGGCCGCTGCCGATGCAGGATTGAAGGAAAAAGATGTAATAGTTAAATTTAATGGTGTGAATGTCGGAACTGTCGCTGAAATGCAGGAGCAGGTCGGGAAATATCGTCCGGGAGACAAGGTTGATATTACTTATGTCAGGAATGGTAAAGAGAACACTGTATCTGCTGTTCTTAAAAATTATGATAACACCACAAAATTTGTTGCACCGGGTGAAGGAGCCGGAGTTGTATTTGGAGCCCGACTTGAATCACTTAATTCTGAGGACAAAGGGATGTACAGGATAGATTATGGACTAAAAGTTACAGAACTTAATGACGGAAGATTTAAGGATCTTGGAATCAAAAAAGGCTACATTATTCTGACCATAAATGGGAAAAAGGTAAAAGCCGCATCTGATGTGAAAGAATTTACTAACAATGGACAGAATCTTACATCTCTTGAAGGTTACCAATCAAATGGCACCTATTTCAGCTACTCATTCAGGAGATAGAGAATATTAGTATAAATAGATGTATTACAGGGAGTTTAACAAAATAAACTCCCTTCATGCAACATTAACAAATAATTTTTGTTATTACATAATAAAGGAATATCTTTGCGAAAAATTTTTAAGAGGCATAATGAGACAACTTAAGATTACCAAATCCATCACCAACAGAGAAAGTGCATCATTAGACAAGTACCTGCAGGAGATTGGTAAGGAGGAGTTGATATCGGTAGAGGAAGAAGTTGAACTTGCCCAAAGAATTAAGAAAGGGGACAGAGCTGCTCTTGAAAAACTCACCAAAGCAAATCTGCGTTTTGTTGTGTCTGTTGCTAAACAGTATCAGAATCAGGGTTTAAGTCTGCCGGATCTTATTAATGAAGGTAATCTCGGCCTTATCAAGGCTGCTGAGAAGTTCGACGAAACCAGAGGTTTCAAGTTCATCTCCTATGCCGTATGGTGGATAAGACAATCAATTCTGCAGGCTCTTGCCGAACAATCAAGAATAGTCAGGTTGCCATTGAACCAGGTTGGTTCACTGAATAAGATCAATAAGGCATTCTCGAAGTTTGAGCAGGAATATGAAAGGACTCCCTCACCGGAGGAACTTGCTGATGTTCTTGAACTTCCAAAGGAGAAAGTCACTGATACACTTAAGGTTTCGGGTCGTCATGTTTCTGTTGATGCACCTTTTATTGAAGGTGAGGACAACAGTCTTCTTGATGTGTTACCTAATACCGATTCACCGGTAGCAGATAAACTTCTCCTGGATGAGTCTCTGTCAAAGGAGATCAGCAGAGCGCTTGCAACACTTACGGAAAGGGAGAGAGACATAATAAGATTCTTTTTCGGTATCGGCTGCCAGGAGATGACTCTTGAAGAGATTGGCGAAAAATTCGGTCTTACCCGTGAAAGAGTAAGGCAGATAAAGGAAAAAGCTATCAGAAGGTTGAGACACACTTCAAGAAGCAGACTGCTGAAGGGATATCTAGGATAAGTTTCAATACATAAATAAAAAAAGCGCTTTCAATGAAGGCGCTTTTTTTATGTGATAATATTCGGCGAAGTCGGGAGACTTCGCCAGGCGAAAGGTTTAATGACAAACGATGAAACCTTCAAGCACAGAGAAGCGCCAGACTTCGCATAAAATGCGGTGCTGTTATCAGTATGCAATTCATCATTTATAAGTATACCATCTTAATGTAAGCAACGGTATATTTATCGGAGCATCCAATCCGTCATAATTCCTTGCACTTGAATACATGTAGTCTTCTGGTTTTTCGACTATTCCAGCTTTTACTGGATTATTATGGATATATTCGATTTT
>Ga0182017_10003277_pt1 | contig 12117 bp, 10 predicted proteins | sample 712E3DmetaG_FD_120492 | JGI IMG/M metagenome (GOLD analysis project Ga0182017, IMG submission 120492) | Permafrost microbial communities from Stordalen Mire, Sweden - 712E3D metaG | ecosystem: Environmental > Terrestrial > Soil > Wetlands > Permafrost | place: Sweden: Stordalen | collected... | reverse complement strand
TCCCAAGTATGGTGGGATCGAGCTGGAAATAGGTGGTAAACAATGCAAGGTACTTACGGCGGAGGATATACCCGCCATCTACGAATGAAAATATGAATAATCCAATCTTAATTCTCCTTTGTGTAATTTGGATCAGTTCGGCCATTGTGGCCGGCTGGACGAAAGACAGTAGTACGATGGCGGTACCGTTCTTAATCACTGTGCTCATAGGCATCGGCTATTTACTGATGCACCATCACGGATAGAAATATGGACACTATACCGAGCCAGAAAGAGACGCCGGCTAACGAGGGCTTAACTCCCACTCAACTGGCAAACTGGCGACGGGTATTTCCAGAGCTCCGGTTTTGCCACTGATGAAGAGGTGAATCTCTGGCGCGACACCGCGCAGGAAAGAGCTAATAAAGAACAATTCAAACCACTCCACCCACGCTTCGGTGTGGGTGGAGTGGTCCTTTTATTTTTATCTATCAGGTGTTGACAAAGATAAATACCTGTACGATATTGATTCTCGTAATGTTTGAACACAACCATCAACAAAGAATCGAGAGATTACTGAAACATATTATGAATGCACTAACTGACCTAAAAAACGTGGCCGATAATCTGGTCGCGATCGCACAGAACGTGGGAGTGGCTGTCACTTCCTTGAACACCCAAGTTACCAACCTGCAGACGCAGTTGGCAGCACCAACCATTGATCCGAATGCAGTGGAAGCTATCGTGACGGAATTGCAGGGCGTGGCCAGCGGCCTTACCGCGACTATTACGCCTCCGGCACCGTTGCCTGTTCCTACGCCTGATCCCGAGCCGGCTACGCCAACTCCTGCCTCGACGTAATAATTTGCTGGGGAGCAATTCGCGACACGGAGGAAGTGACTCCTCCGTGTTTTTATTTTTACTTGTGGAGTTGTGCCGGGCTTAGTAGGATACGCGTCATGAGAAAATTATTTGCTGCCATCTTCATCCTGCTCGTACTCCCACTCTGTACTTTTGCCGCATATGCCCACAGTTATTATTCGGCCGTACCTCTTGGCGCATATACCAACACGACGCAGAATGCATCTTCACTGGGATTCAATGGCGGTACGAATAACATTACAGCAACCTCTACGAACTACTACGGTGCTGTGGTCGTCACCAACATCAGCACAGCGTCGTATTATACCAATGTTCCGGATACCAATGCCTTCGATAATCAGATCGGTATATATTCCACCAAGCAGCAAGTGGCCGTGACAAATACTATTCTTTACACGAATTATCCTACGGTATTGGATCTCACCATGTGGGGAGAGTTCGGTTTCTACATATCGTTTAATCTAGACGGCGCCGGTACATCGGCGGTCAAATTCAACCTGGATACATCGCCGGATAATATCCACTGGTCCACTAATGCTGTGAGTCTGTCAATCACAGCCGCAGGTACCACCAGTGTTAACTTGTACACCAACCTTACAGCTGCTTCGACTGGATTCTATAGACTAAGCTCAGGAGCTAATGCCAATGCATCCAACGTCACCAACCTGACGATCATACCTGATCTTAAACCCAATCGTTATGGTCCTGTGGCTGTTGATTAATACCAATGACATCCAAGATAACAAATGCTTTTCGCGGCGTTCCATTTAGCCGCCTGTTGGGGTACGGTGCCGGTGGCCTGGGTATGGCTGCGCTCGAGAATAAATACGTCGGCCCCAACCTTCCACCTGAACTGAAGAACGTCAACCTCGGCATTGGTGCTAGTACTGGTTTGATGCTAGCCTCTCATGATCCAGCCATGCAAACCGCGGCTCTCGGCTCTATACCCATTAAAGAAATGGGACTGTTCGCTGTCGGTGGAATGGACCGATTCCGCAGAGCTCAACAAGGCTTGGTAGATACCAATCTTCAAACAGCACGCCTTAATCGAGATACAGCCACCACCAACCGTAACGACGCGTCGGGACGTAAAGCTCTCGCCCTGGCATTCCTAGTGCCGGCGTTGGCTGCTGGTGGTGCCCTGACAGCCGGTGCCTACATGAACTGGAAGAAGCAGCATAGGGCGGCTTCAAAGTTCAAGACTATAGGTAGTTCTGGTACACCTCGATCGAGTCAGCGTATCCGAATCGATATTCCACCTTCGGCATTACCCCATTCATTTTATAAGTCGTTGGGTGAAGCAACTGAAGATCCTCGTGACTATACCAGGCTTCAATCGAAAGAACCCAGTCAGGAGATGACGGTCCAGGCAAACGCATCCACTAAGCCAGATGAGGCTGTTAAACATCCCACCATGACGGCAGAGTGCGTCAAGGAAGAGGATAAAGGCATGAAGCGTCTCTCCAAACTCATGGCTCATATTAAACCGGATGACGAGGTCAAACATGCTGCGTTTATGAAGTGGGCGTTTTCTCAAGACCAGCGCCCTAGTCTGGCGAGAACTCTCGGCGGTATGGCGTGGGGTGCTACTGGTATACCAGAAGCACAGAATGCATGGCGCGAAGCCGGGTATGGGCTTAATACGCTTCAGCAGGGCGATTACCATGATGCCAAGAGGTACGGCATGTCCAGCGCCGCAAATGCGGCTCTGGCGCTCATTGCGCTACGATTTAATATGCCTCTGGCATCCAAGTTGTTCGGACGAGGCCGTATCGGTGGTGTGATCAGAAACGACATCGCTAGAAAAGGATTAGCGAGGATCAATCCTCTTGGCAAGGGACAGTGGAGCGAGTTTCCCACTGCCGCCAGATATGCTAGTAAATGGGGACTGGGCCATGAACTTGGTCCTACATATGTGAGTCCAGAGGCACCACTTCAAGGTGTCGTGTCAGGCCACGCGGATCAACTCGGTGCTTTTACTGGGGCACCTAGAGGTTACATTGCCGGTGCCGACCGCATGGCTCGGCGAGAGTCCATGGGACTTGATCACAGAACTCCGATCAATCGGGCACTGGATATCGCTGGACGCTACGATCCTCAACGGTATTCCTGGACTAAGCCTACAGTCGGAAATCCGTTGTTCAACAGACTCTCCACCGGCAATCCCAGATCGCTGCCAGGACATGCGATAAATCTGATGCGCTATGGAGCTAATCGAGGTGTGAACGCGATGTATGCTGGTAAACAATTCGTGAAGCGTTGGCCGAATCTCACGGGAGCGTTGGTACTGCCAGCGGTTGGTGCTGCCGGAGTAGAGGCGGATAAATATCAGCAGCAGTTGGCTGAGGAGAACCGGCCGCAGTATTTGGATTATTCTCGCAATGCTCCTTCTGGCCAGTACATGCCGGCCACCTCATTGGCATCCGGTCTGATCGGTGCGTTCGGTGGCGGAGGCTCAATGTCGCCGTTGCGTAAACAATTGGGGAGTTAAACCACATGGGTGATTATAACTTCACCTGGGACGCCACGACAGGTAATTATACATTACCTATTGGTGCTCCTACCTCAGTCCCCAATGCCCCCACTAATCTGGTAGCAGTACCGATATCCGATACGACCATAAAACTCACCTGGACAGCTTCATCGACGATCGGTGCTACATATCTCGTCTACCGAAGCAGGAGTAGGGACTTCGTTCCCGGTACAGATACATTGATCGGTTCAGGTGTCTGCGTTCCACGTCTCGAAGATTCTGGTCTGGTAGCGTCCACCATCTATTATTACTACGTGGTGGCTATAGTGGATATCTTCGGATCCCCATTGTCAGGTCTGAGCAATGAGGCCTGGGCTCAGACTGCAGCGCCATTGCCGGCTTTGAATCCCGCTACGAGTCTCACGGCTACAGCCATATCCACCTCGGAGATAGATCTATCATGGACTGCCTCGTCCGATAGTGCGTCCATATATAACCTGTATCGATCTACCAGCTCAGTATTCACTCCTGGAGCGTCATATCTGATTGAATCTAGCATTAGCGGTACAACTTGGCACGACACATACGAATTGAATTCGGGCACAGAATATTACTATTATGTGGTGGCAGAATATAATGGAACGTCATCTGTGCCTAGCAATGAGGCGAGTGCGGCTACGCAGATATCACCTGCAACCAGTCTCACTGCCACATCGGTGTCTACATCAGAAATAGATCTCTCATGGACCGCCTCGGCGTCTCCGGGATGCGTGTATGCAGTGTATGGTAGCACCAGTTCCTCCTTCACCGTAGGACCTTCTTATCTATTGGGCTCGAACATTAATGGAACAACCTTTTCTAATACGACGCTGAGTCCGGGAGTGGAGTATTATTACTATGTGGTAGCTTCGAACGGCACCAGTACAGCGACAGTGAGCAATCAGGCCCACGCCACCACGTTTACGGCGCCGGCCACCAGTCTTACAGCCACAGACATATCCGCGTCCGAAATAGATCTGTCATGGACTGCTTCTGCAACGTCCGGAGTTACTTACTCGGTGTATCGATATACCAGTTCAGTCTTTACGCCAGGTCCGTCGAATCTTCTGGTGTCCGGATTGAGCGGGACGACTTACCACAACACTGGCTGTACTTCTGCTACTCCCTATTTCTATTATGTTGTGGCTATCTTGAGTGGTTCTGCGTCTGACAAGAGCAATGAGGCCGCAGCAACCACATTGCCTCTGCCGGCGTCTAGTCTCGTAGCCACCGGCATATCGACATCGGAGATTGATCTATCGTGGACCGCTTCTTCATCTTCGGGTGCCACCTATAGTGTCTATCGTTTCACCTCGACTGGATTCACTCCCGGGCCATCATACCTGGTAGCTTCTGGAATTAGTGCTACCGCATATAACGACGTTTCTATACCTGCCTCTGGCACCAGGTATTATTACCGAGTGATCGCTGTGTGCAACTCTGTCCTCTCTACTGCGACCAATGAAGCAAATGCAGCAACGCTGGTTGCTCCGCCAACTAGTCTAGCGGCGACGTCGACATCTACTTCAGAGCTCGACTTGTCATGGACTGCTTCGACATCTCCGGGAGTGACGTACACTCTTTATCGGAGCACCAGCTCTGGATTTACTCCAGGATCCGGGAATCAGATCGCTTCTGGCGTAAGCGGCATCAGTTATAATGATACGTCCTCTCTAGTCTCAGGTACGATGTATTACTATTATGCTCGAGCTGTGAGTGGTGTTGGAACATCATCAAACAGCAACAAAGCGAATGCACCCACGCTCGTGCTTCCGCCCACAGCTTTGACAGCGACACCTATATCTACGTCAGAGATTGACTTATCGTGGACAGCCTCTGCGTCACCTGGTGTCACGTATACGGTTTACGGCAGTACTAGCTCAACTCTCGGTACATCTAATACAATCGCTTCGGGTATCAGTGGCACTACGTATCATAATACACAACTTGGCTCTAGCACTAGGTATTACTATGTGGTGGTGGCCGTCAATAGCACAGGCGCCTCTATATACAGTAACGAAGTAAACGCAATCACAAGCTATGATTCGAATCAACTGGTAACCTGGACAGTACAGTATTGGCTTGGGGGTCCCATGTACTGTACTGTGAATGGACCAAACACTATCAGTTGTAGTGACTACATATATGATTTCAACTCACAGGAAGGCTATGTGGCAGTTGGAACTCCGTACGCGGTGCCAGAAAACATATGGAACAGTTGTTCGGCCGGGTTTACTGGAAATGACTACGCAGTAACATATCATCCAGGCCCTTGTGTTCCTGGAGTTCAAGATGCAACTCCGACTTACAGCTTGGTTAAATTGCCTGGGCCACCTCAGTCGTTGGTTGCGACAGCTGTGTCGCATACACAGATAAATTTAACATGGAGCTGGGGAACTTATGGAGGTCCTTATACGCTTTATCGGAGTACCATCTCTAACTTCACTCCTGGACCAGGCAACATTCTTGTGTCTGGAGTGTTGTGGCCCCCAAGTTACAACGATACCACTTGTGTGGCGAACACCACGTATTACTACTACGGTATAGCCGTCGTAAATGGATATTCGTCTTTACTTAGTAATAGAGCAAATGCTACTACACCAGCATGAGAGTTTCAGTATGCTGTATAACATATAAGCGAAGTGGTCTACTGGAAGAAGCGGTTCACAGCTTCTTGCTCCAGACCTATCCAGATAAAGAGTTGGTAATTATCAATGACTGCCCGGAGGAAGTTATCGTTTTCGATCACCCAAATGTTAAAGTGATCAATACTCCTGATAGATTTCCGACGATAGGTGATAAACGCAATGCATGCATAGCTGCCTGTTCTGGTGACGTTATCGTTCGGTTGGATGATGATGATATCTTACTACCAGGTTACCTGGAATTCTACGCCAGTAGACTGCAGAAGTATGACTGGGTGTTTCCTCAAAGGTCTTTAGTATTCAATAAGGAACTACAGAAGATACAGATCACTCCGGGACCGAATTATGCGACATTCGTGTTTAAGAAAAGCGTGTGGGATAAGATTAAATATCCTTCATTGAATCATTATGAAGACGGCCGGCTGTGGGAATTGGTGAGAAACGATAAAATGTTCTCCGGAGTCTTCTCTGCGGTGAAACTAGACGAGAGTGGTTACATCTACGGGTGGGATGAGAAGATGCGCTTTTCATATCAACTGACTCCGATCGCACTGCCCATCATTAACCAGAATTCGAATTTTAATCTGTCTGACGTCGATAGCCTAAAGACTATTGACACGCTGGGACAAGTGGACGAATTAATTGTTTCGGCCAATAGAACATTCAAATTAAATCCTCACTGGAATCTGGATTATCAGAAATTAGCTAGAGATTTTGTGTCTACCAACTCCAGTGTACTGGCCAACGTACCACAAATAAGATCAGCAGATGCCACTATCATTATGCAACAATGGTTGTCGGTCAAGCACTTGTGGCAACAGGCCAGAGATTTTTACCGAGCTGCCGCCAGCCGAGGGCTGATGGCTACAGCAACACACGCGGCTGGCATTAATGACACTGTGGGAAAACGAGTATCGTCCGAAGCATATGAGCGACGGCGCACAGCATGCTTCGGAGATGCAACACATCCTGCCTGTAATGTATTAATGAAATATCCAAATGGTTCTGCTTTTTGCGGAGCTTGTGGGTGTGGCACTAATCCTCTAGCTGAACTGAGTGATTCAGAGAACTCTGGGGCTTACACCAAATTGCATTATCCAGAGTTGAAGTGTCCGATGAATAGATTTTAGTTTGACAGTGTTGGGTTTGGTGGTAAGTTTATCTCATCCGTACGTAGCCCAGTTTGGTAAGGCGCCTGGTTTGGGGCCAGGAGATCGGGAGTTCAAATCTCTCCGTGCGGACCAATTTACCGGGCGATGGTGTAAATGGCGAGTGATAGACAATGGAACGATCGTGAAATCCACTCGATAATTAGCACGATGCGCTGTGAACGCATTGATGAGTATCCAAACTCAAGCCCGACCAATATAATGCCCGCTGGAATCCGTGCGTCAGCCGCCGAAGGTGGATGCTGGTCGAGGAACTAAGTCCTTGGGTGCCCTGACGGAAAACTACCGAGGCATGGTCTCAACGCCAGATGATCACTGACGGGTAAGCCAGCGGGCGCCAATTTAAAAACACATGACAACTGAGGAAACTGAAGACGAAATAATGAGGCACCTCGCAGAGGCGTGGAATCTTCTTATCACACTGGAAAGTACACATCCGTGCCACACACATGATTTCGCAGCCGGCATACACAAGTGCCAACAAATCATCATGTGGCGTGAACTGCAGCGTTTAAAACCTGAGTCCTATCCTATCCCAACAGGCTAGTGCGAGTGTAGCTCAATGGTCGAGCGGGAGTCCTCCAAACTTCATATGAGGGTTCGATTCCCTCCACTCGCTCCAAACTTCAAACGTAAAAATACCACTTGCGTTCTCCTTTTCTTGTGCGATAGATATTACTGGTTCACATTTACTTTATGAAAAAACTAAAACTAAGCATTTGTATCACAAACTGGAACGCCCAGGCATCTCTCGTCAGAACACTAGATGTGCTGCGTTCACGTTTTGAAGGACTGAGAGAGCTACCATACGACATCTTCGTATTCGATCAAGGTTCTACAGACGGTTCCGCCGAGTGGCTACGTAACTTCGGTCCTAACATCGATAACCTGACAGTGATATTTAATCCCCGCAACGCCGGCCAAAGTATCTCCCGTAACACCATGCGCCGTCGCTCGGAAGGAGAATATATCCTGTTCCTTGACGCCGACGTCCTCCCTATCCCCGGGTCCATATCCGCCATGCTTCGATACCTGGATACCCATAAACATATAGGCGCCGTGTGCTACGATATCAAATCTGATACCCACGTTCAGACCGACGCTACACCTGCCGAGAACGTTATACAAGATGAGGACATCGAGCATCAGAAGTTTATGTTCTTCCATTACAGCATGTTACGAAGAGAGTTTGCAGAGCGACATCCACTACCTGAGTTCGCTCCATTCGACGGTCCTGGCTGGGGGCTTGAGGAAGACTGTGCTCAGCTGTGTCAGCCGGAGGATACGACGGCGGTGGTGAAGTACAGGAAGTTCTTTCACGATCCGTCCGGAAGGTCGAAGAACTCTTTAGGGTCTGCTTGGCAGAAGAGCAGAGTGAAGCGCTGTGTAATGTTGACCTATTTAAAGACTCTGGATCTGTTCGACTTGGATTGTTATTTTGTGCATCTACACGGAGAAACACCAAACATGGGGCCTGTGCCGATACATCATGAATTAGTGGGTCCAAGTCTCACTCATGATGCGGCGATGTATGCTTTAAGCGAGTACTTTCCATTCGAGAACAAGAAATCGGCAGGCAGTTCGAAATGGCCTATCGCTTTTGAACACGAGATACCACATCTCAAAAGAAATACAGTAAAAGATCCAATGAAGGAATCTTGTCTGCTGGCGCTTAATTCTTGTCTGTCAGCGCTTAATGTCATTCCTACACATTACAGCCCCATCTGGTTATTAGCCAACGAGCCGGCGATTACGATCGATGATTCTATGGGCGAACCTGTGTGGAGAGTGGGGCTAGACGAACACAAGGATCCGAGTATGAACTATAAGGAGTTCATTAAACAGCTGAAATACTTTTCCGCGGTGAGTACTTCCGACATACATCTGTTTTTACTCTCGGCGTTACACGGCGTGCCGGTTCGCCTGGCTTACACTGGCGACATTACTGAAGAATCGCACAGGTTGAAAATACAACAACTCGAAGACTTCGGCTTGTTGCCGAACATGGATCTGGCGCACGTCCTAGCGTTCCGTTCGCTAGTGCAGCAGACGTGTTGTAATAACGTAGTGCTCCCGTTAGTGCAGATGTTATTGAGAAAGTAGAATTATGGAAACACAAGACGAAACCTTTGGAAGAAGGATTGACGGAAAGAGCGAACTGGATGAAGCTCTTGATCGCTGGCATCACAAGGCTGAACTTCGTTTCGGACCAGTTAAACATCTAATGACACACCCAGGAGAAAATAAACCGCCGAATGTAGAAAAGTGGGACCGTAGATTCTTGGACGCGGCACAGTTGTTCTCATATTGGAGTAAAGATACTAGCACAAAGGTCGGCGCCGTTATCGTTGATCCTCATCGCCGTATAGTAGCTACAGGATACAATGGATTTGCCCGGGGCGTAGACGACACTATGGAACGTCTAGAAAAGCGTGAGCTCAAGTATGAAATGATCATTCATGCTGAAGATAATGCTCTATTGTTTGCACAACGAGACGTATCACTATGCGCATTATATACGTATCCATTCATGCCGTGTTCCAGGTGCGCGGCCAAGATAATTCAGGCTGGCATATCAAGAGTGGTATCTTTTGAGAGCATGGAGCCGCGGTGGTTGGAATCATTTAAGTTGAGCATGGAGATGTTTAAAGAAGCTGGAGTGAATTTGACACTGTATAGTTTATGATTAAACCAAAACCTCATTGCAAACGGCACGAGTGGGTCGTGTGGCGCACTCGTGGTATGGAGTATCCCATGCCTGGTAGTCGGCCACACTGGATATTCATGCCGTACGAGTATTTGAAGTGTAGGAATTGCCCTGCTACTTCGGGAAGGTGGAAACGATTAAAATGAGCGATAAATATCTCTACATCCTCTGTAACGCCGGCCTTACCAACCGTATGCATGCTATTGCCGGCGCCGCCCGTATTGCGGATGTCACCGGACGCAAGTTGAAGGTCTGGTGGCCCTTGAATCGTCACCTCAACGCCAAGTTTAAACGTCTGTTCACTAACCAGTTCGACTTCGTTAAACAAGAAGAACTGGATCACCTGTTACAGACAGAGACCAGTGTGAAGTTCTACACCTGTGGACCGAAGGAAGATGAGAATAGTCCTGGCTATCACATACAGCACGATGATCCGGAAGATATTGTGGCTATCAAGACCTGGTGGGTACCGAAATTTGATGGAGAGTGTTTTGAGGATGTGATGCCTGACGTGATCAGGAGAGTGAAGGAGTTTCAGCCGGCACCAGAAGTAAATGAGTTGTGGTTTCGCTATTGGCCGTCCATAACTAATCTACCAGAACTTCTAGTCGGCCTGCACATTCGTTACGGCGACCAGCTCCCAGATGATAAGAGCACCTGGGATAAGAACAACGTGGCGTTATACTCGAAGTCAGGAGTGTCGGAATTTCAACAAGCTATCAAGCAGGTACTGTCACTCAAGCCGAATGCAAAGTTCTTGCTAGTATCTATCAACCCGGAGATAGAGAAGGTGTTTACTCAACACTATCCTGGTGTAGTATTCTCGCCTCCGAAAAGTACTGAGGGCAGATATACAGTTACTGGGATGCGCGAGGCTCTTGCTGATCTAATTCTCTTGAGTAAAACGGATATTGTGTTAGGGTCAGATTTCAGCCAGTTTTCCCTGGCTGCCTCTGAGCTGGGAAATATACCACTGGTTCGGGTGGGTACGTGGTGCTGGGAAGCAAGACTGGACAACATGATACGTCAGATGAAAGTATAAATTATAAATTATGGGACTATTTGGAAAATTGATAAAGACAGGATTTGATGTAGTCACTGCTCCTGTTGAGGTGGTGAAAGACGGCCTAACGCTCGGCGGGTTGGTGACAAACACCGACGAGCCTTATTCTGTTATGCGAATTAAAAAACTCGCATCGGATGTTGAAGAAGTAAGAGAGGAAGCGGACGACTTATGAATACTAACATTGACGATGTAAATAGAATACTAGATTCGATACCGAAACTCAGAAGGCGACTTATTATTCAGCCTTGGCTCAGTATGTGGTACGTGGCCGAAATTAAGGAGCATAGGTTTCTTTGGTGGCGCTGGGTCACATATCCTCCAGTGGATGAGAGTTTGTATTGTTGGCCCCATCAGGCTCAGGCCGCTTTGATGAAGATGAACGCCGGTAAACTATAAATATGAACACAGGATTACTCTGGGTAACGCACGCGAAAGATATCTCGTGGTTCCGCATATCCGCTGAATCGTTCCACAAATTCGCTTTTGGCTGGGATCACCCATTGTGCATTGTCCCTACTCAGGACGCTGATCTGTTTCGCCCGGTGTGCGAGGCGAACGGCATAGAGTGTCGAGGATTGGAAGAGTGGTCAGATAAACCTTTTAACTGGCACCAGTTTATTAAATCAACCGCGGATATACAGATACCAGAGGCCGATGTTATTTATCACATTGACGCTGATTCCGTATTTGCGCAGCCGTGTACTCCGAGCGATTGGATGAAGGATGGAAAAATACTGATACCGTATACACCATACGATTGTTTTCTCAAACGTCCAGAGGACGAAGATGAGATGTTGACATTCATGGGCTACACCGGGAAGAAGGTAGATTTTGACCGCGGTCAGTATAATTGGCGTTTTGCTGTGGAGTACGCTCTCGGTCATAGGGTGGATCGCGAGTGTATGGGATGGCAGCCGATAGTGCATAAGAAGGAAGTGTACGAGAAGATGCGCGATTTGATGAATGAAAGATGGCCAGGACGAGGCTTTGACGGCTATGTGCGCTCTTGTAGAGATGTTCATCCACAATCCTATTGTGAGTTCAATACACTCGGTGCCGTAGCGCACAAGTACTTCGAAAAGGATTACGAGTGGTGGGACTTGTCGGCACACGGGCATTATCCATTTTACGGCAAGGTAATACAAAGCTGGAGTCAT
>Ga0182017_10003274_pt1 | contig 12125 bp, 7 predicted proteins | sample 712E3DmetaG_FD_120492 | JGI IMG/M metagenome (GOLD analysis project Ga0182017, IMG submission 120492) | Permafrost microbial communities from Stordalen Mire, Sweden - 712E3D metaG | ecosystem: Environmental > Terrestrial > Soil > Wetlands > Permafrost | place: Sweden: Stordalen | collected... | reverse complement strand
GAACACGTTTTAAACCAGGACCTGAGCCGGAAGATTCTTGGATGCTAGTCATAATAAATAAATTACCTCTAAGTTATTGGTCAGTGTCCTTCCAACCATCATATGCCCTTTTATATTGATATTCATAACAATCAATTGGTAAGGTGTTTTATTCACAATGCCATTTCGTTACAGCAGAATCGCCGCCAAACCAAGTAATATAGTTACATTCAAGTATTTAAAGTTCATTGATTCCATGATTTTCATATTGAATATTATCTAATTTAAGTAATAATGTCGAGAATATTTTCGACATAGTTCGTGAAATGAGGCAAAATATATGTTATGTATTGATGTTGTCTAATAAACTCGTTTTGTCTTTTATGGAGTTCAATTTTTAGTGATATTTTAAGGTCCAAGATGCATTTTTTAGGGATAAATTCTCAACGAAATCGGAATTATTTGTGCGATCCAATACATAACTGTCTTCTGAGAATTCTATGTGCACATTACCAGTAAGATAGCCGCAACTGATTACTCCAACCTCGTTCATCATATCAATAACCTTGGTAACCATCCAGTTACCGCAAAGTTGATTATATGCATTAGGTGCAGGAAAAGCCACTTTGTTCTTAACAGAAGGATTCTTAAGCAAGGATTTCTTCTTTTCCATTGTTGTTGCTTATCTTATAATTATCAAATAATTGTCATCAACGACAATTTGAGTTTAATATTTCAGTCAAAATTATTAATAATGTAAGTATTTAATTGATGGTTTTGTATTCTAAATTAACACAATATTGACATGTTACCGAATTTTGAAAAGGTTGAAGCCAATATCAATCATTCATTTTATGTAAATCACCTGAAGGTGGAATATTTTCCTTCGTTGCGGCATTATCATTCTGAAGTTGAAATTTTGTTCCTGCAGCTCCACCTGAACGGACAGATCAAGATATTTTGAGATTTGTCCGCTATTATTTTGTTGTTTATTGCAGTCAATCAATAATATAGGACGTAGAACTTCATTGATTCTCGGGGTTTGACATTTTTCTTTGTCAAAAATGTGTCTTATACTGTAATTAGTTTAACTCAGAATTGTGTCATATAAATAACCTTGAAGATAAAATGCTAAAACCTTTAAAATAGAGTAATTAAAGGAATGTAGAACAGATTCTGAATTATTAAAAGAATTATAATTAAAGTATTGCAAGCAATTATTTTGATTGAGTGAATTCAGGTTGAGGGGGATAAATTTTTGTAAATTAGGGTTGATAAATCATCAGTTAGCATAAAGCTGATCTGGTGATTTATCTTTATTATACTACTCTATACCATCACTTTCTTGCTAAAAGGGGAAAGTAAATATATGAGGTATTCTAACCAATGTATTTGTACCTTATAAAGATTTAGCCTAAATTACGTACTATAATGAAACGCAAATGAAACTGTCGGAATATTACCAATTCAATCCTTCATGTTAAACCTGGCCGAAAAATACTTAGTAGAATCAATTAAAAAAGGCGACCAAAAGTCATTTGAGTTTCTATTTAAGAGCAATTATTCAAACTTATGTAAGTATGCCAGGAATATAATACATAATGAGATAACGGCTGAAGATCTCGTAATGGATATTTTTGTCAGAATATGGGAATCACCAGAGAAACTTGTGATCTCAACTTCTATCTCAGGGTATCTATACCAGTGTATACATAACCATTGTATTAATTACCTTACGCGAAAACATAAACAATTTTCCGAATTGAATGCTGAAACCATCGAACAGTTAAATGTATTAATGCCAGCTGATACTTCAGGAGATCCGTTAATAGGTATAAATATAGTTGAATTAACTAACCGTATTGATAAAAGTATTGAACATCTGCCAGAAGAATGCCGGAAGATTTTTATTCTAAGCCGGAAAGAGGAGCTTTCTCATAAGGAAATCGCTGCTCAGTTGGGAATATCAGAAAACACCGTAAAGGTTCAGATATACAGGGCTCTGATAAAGATGCACATTCTTTTAAAGGAATTTCTGCCGGGCTAGTTAATGTGATCCTTTTCAAGGGAGTTTTTCCTCTCTTGTAATACCACGAATAATTTTTTGTGTCATAATAAATAGAACTACTTGTATGAAAGAAATGAATATTTCAGATTCTTTAGGAGAAGCTATTGAGGGTTATTATACCAATAAACTAACTCAGTCTCAGGCTGAGGAGTTATTAGCATGGCTTGGAAAGAATGAAGAGAACAAGCATTATTTGCTTGAATTGGGAAAGGTTTGGTATGCTTCAAGCCAGCTAAGTACCAGGGAAACAGATGCTAACAATGCATGGACAAATCTTTTGGATAAAATAGAAGGAGACTCTATCAGGCCAATGCCAAAACCCGAGTTAAGGATCAAAATTTCTGTTCTATATCGGGTAGCTGCAGCTGTTCTTCTTATAGCAGTACTCGGAATTGGAAGTGTTTTTGTCTTCAGATTCCCGAAAACAAAATCTCAAATTGCTTATTTTGAAGCGTTTGCACCAAAAGGTTCACGTTCTTTTATTACTCTTTCCGATGGTAGTACTGTCTGGTTGAATTCTGGAACGAAATTGCGGTATCCTAGCAATTTTGGGAAAGAGAGCAGAGATCTTTTTCTTGAAGGAGAAGCCTATTTTGTTGTTATGAATAATCCCGTTATGCCTTTCAGGGTAGAGACTTCGGATGTCTGGATTACGGCAATTGGAACTGCTTTTAATGTTAAGGCATATAGTGATGAAGGTGTTATTGAAACTACACTTGAAAAAGGAGAAGTGCGCATTGATGAATTGGATGAGTCGAAGATGAAAGTGGAATCAACACCGGTATTTCTTAAACCAAATCAAAAAGCCGTTTATGTTAAAAGCAATAAAAACCTGAGTGTAAATAATACTGTTCAAAAATCTCCTATACCGTCCAATGAACCGGTTAATAAAATAAAAACTAACCCACTAAGGGTCGATAGTTATGTAGATACGAAGTTAACCACATCATGGAAAGACAGACGTTGGATATTTAAAAGCGAAAAACTGATTAAACTGGTGCCAATACTCGAACGCCGTTATGATATAACAGTCACTTTCAGAGATAGTGTACTCAGCAGTTACAAATTTACCGGCATTCTAAAGGAAGAGTCGCTTGAACAGGTTCTTAAGGCTATCTGCCTTGCTGCACCGATAAGGTATGAAATCATGCATAACCAGGTATTGTTCTTCGAGAATAGCGGCCAAAAAAACAAATATTTTAAACCGATAAAAAATAATTAATGAAAAGATATCTTCAAAAAAATTATACAGAATGAATAACAGATCACCATAATTCCTAACAAAATGGGAGACCTGCCAGTCTCCCAAGTTATCAGATTTTACAGTCTTCTGCCAGCCTAAGAATCCTGGTTAAGGCAGAATTGTTAAACCCTTAAACTTTACAAAACTATGATAAATTTTATAAAACCAACTATGTGGGCAAAAAATCCCACATTTAAAACCTACCTACGGGCCATGAAACTATCTGTAATTCTTTGCTTTCTGGGAATGCTGCAGGTTTCGGCTTCAGTCTTCTCCCAAAATCCAAAAATTTCCTTCTCATATAAGGACCAGACTATTAAAGAGGTGCTTAATAACATCGAAAAAAACACTGAATTCCGGTTTTTTTACAATGAGGATTTTATCGATATGAATCGGAAGGTTACCATGGAAGGAACTAACCTAAATGTTGAAGAGGTTCTTACTACACTATTAGAATCTTCTAATGCAGATTTCAAGGTTCTCGAAAATAATCTGGTAGTAATTGCACCCAAAGAGTTAATTCAGCAAAAGGCTGTGACAGGGAAAATTACCGATTCAAAGACAGGCGCTCCATTACCCGGAGTTACTGTACTCGTAAAAGGAACAACCCTGGGAACTCTTACTGATTTAAATGGTAAGTATTCAATAGCTTTTCCTGAAACAAAAGCAACTATCTCATTTTCCTTTATCGGATACGTACATCAGGAAATTCCAGTTTCTGCAGGTTCCGCACTTGATGTTGCACTTATTGAGGAATCATTGTTACTCGATGAAGTTGTTGTTATTGGATATGGGCAAAGATCAAAGAAGGACGTTACCACTGCAATTTCTACAGTTGAAGCAGGTGATATTGTCAAAACAAACAGCGGGCAGAGTGCAGAGCTTGCTATGCAGGGTAAGATGACCGGGGTACTAGTTGAAAGTGGCGGTGGTAATCCGAATTCAAGGCCTACAATACAAATCAGGGGACTCGGAACCTGGGGTGTTTCCCAGCCTTTATATGTTATTGATGGTGTGCCAATCTATGAATTTGGTTATGGTGCCGATGGAAGTGCTAATTCCGGTTATGATGCAAATTACGTAGCACGTATTGGGACCATCAGGGGTAACCAGAACATAATGTCAACCATCAACCCTGCTGATATAGAGTCCATATCGGTATTGAAAGATGCGTCAGCTGCTGCCATATACGGTGTAAGGGCATCGAACGGAGTTATCCTTATCACTACCAAAAAAGGTAAAGGAAAAGCAAAAGTCGAATTTAGCGCTAAGATGGGCTTCCAGAGTATACCAAAAAAATATAATGTGCTCGGAGTAAAAGATTATGTTGATTTATATACCGAGGCATATGCTAACAATCCTTTACTTACTCTTAAACCCTATTTGAATCCTTCCGATCCAGGTTATCTGGGCAATATGCCCACTCAGGACTGGGCAAAGCCTATGTATACAAAAAATTCCAAGACACAGGATTACAACCTGTCTGTATCAGGAGGAAGTGATAATACAAATTATTTTGTTGCCGCAGGGCATTACTCTAATGACGGAATTTATATCATGAATAACCTTGAAAGGTACACAGTTACTTCAAATGTGAATTCCAGAATAAGTAAATATATTAATGTCGGGGTAAATTACCGCTTTGTCTATCAAAAATCGGAGGACAATACCCCGAGCAGCATTCTCTATGCTGTCGGTACACCACCCTGGCAGCCCATGCATGGCAATGGTCCAAACGGATACGCGCCGGCAATCGATACTACATATACTTATACACCCTCACCTCCTCCTGCCGACGCAATGCCCGATTATTGGCCATGGCAGATGAATGCGACACCATTATATGGCACTCAGACCCACATAAATGTTTACGGTGTTGGCTCAACCCAGGATAATTATTATACCAGTTTTCGTAGCCTGGGAAATGCGTTTGTTGAATTAGAACCTGTCAAGGGATTAAAGGTAAAGGGAAGTGTTTCTCTGGACTGGTATTCGCAGAAAAATTTCAATTATGCTTTTGGTGAGCAAGCAATCTTTTCCATTACTCCGGCCGATCCATTTAAACCCGGCGACCATCATTCATTAGGTAGTGTAAATGAAAGAGATTCGTGGAACCAGAATTTAGTAAAAGATTTGAGTGTGAACTATATCCGCACTTTCGGCAAGCATAGTATCGACCTCTTATTTAATGCCGAATCGCAAAACAACAATTTCCAGGTGAATGGCCTGGGAACTGAAGAGCTGAATTCCAAGATTATTGACAGGGTGATAATTGCAGAAGCGCAGAGAGGTTTTACAAATGGATCCCAGGAGGTTCATAAATCGGCTTTGATAGGATATCTGGGACGTTTATCATATAATTACGCCTCCAAATATTACCTCGATGCTACCATAAGAAGGGACGGCAGCTACGCGTTTGCACCACAAAACCGTTGGGGTAGCTTCCCGGCTTTTTCCGCTGCATGGCGCATAAGCTCCGAAGAATTCATGCAAAACCTTACATGGCTAACCGATATGAAGTTAAGGGCAGGGTGGGGCCAGCTCGGTAACTCGGAGGTCAAACCTTATATGTATTTATCATCAGTGATCAACTATCCACACTATTCGTTGGGCACTACACCTCAAAACGGAATATCCGCAGGGACTTATACTTACGGTGTACGCCTGGGAGACTTCGCAAACGAAGACATTTCCTGGGAAAAAACTGCCACGACCAACTTTGCAATCGATGCTGTTTTATTACATTCCTTAAATATTACTGTAGAGTACTATAATAAACTGACCAGCGGATTACTACAGACCACATCACTGCCTCCCAGCGTAGGACTCTATGCTAATCCCGTGGCAAATATTGGCAAAGTCAGAAACAGAGGTGTAGAGTTATCTGTAGGCTATACAGGCCATATAGGTGATTTTACTTATGGCATTAATGCTAATATCACTACCGTTAACAATAAAGTCATAAGCATGTTTAACCATGACAGGATAGGTGGTAACGGAGGAATGGTTGAAGAAGGCTACTCCATGAATTACCTGTGGGGTTATAAAGTTGGCGGCATTTTCCAAACCGATGCTGAAGCTTTGGCTTATACACAAAAGATTAGAGATCTGGGATCAACAGGCAATACAAAAAAAGCCGGAGACATGTGGTTCCAGAACATCCATGGAAACGCCGATGCAAACAACAAGTATTTCAATCCGGTTCCTGATACCACCGTTAATGAATATGACCAGACCTATCTTGGGAAGACCATTCCAAGTTATTACTATGGCGTTTCCTTTAACTTTGGTTACAAAGGTATTGACCTGTCTGCTAATTTTACAGGAGTCGGCGATGTTCAGAAGTATAATTACAATTTACAGGCTCTTACCCAGATGGACGGGGAAATAAACCAGTCGACTGATGTTTTGAACAGGTGGACACCTACCAATCCTTCAACTAGTATGCCAAGGGCAGCCGAAGGTGACCCTGGTGGAAACAACAGGTTCTCCAGCAGGTTTGTGGAAAATGCAGGTTATTTAAGGTTTACTAACCTGCAGATTGGTTATACTCTGCCTTTAAGCAGGGAAACAATGAAGTTCGCTGATAGGATACGTATCTGGGTAGGAGGTTCTAATTTATTCTGCCTGACGCCATGGAAGGGACTTGACCCCGAAAGCGAAGATAACCCTGTTCCGAGAACATATATATTCGGAATCGATGCCACTTTCTAAGCTATATTAATGTTTAATTATAACAAAGATGAACATGAAAAAGATAATATTATTCCTTTCGATAATGCTGGTGATACTTACAAGTGCTATTTTTCACAGCTGTAAAAAAAGCACCCTCGATATAGTAGACCCGAATATTACTGAAAGCGACTATTTTAAATCGGACGACGACTTCTTCAGGGCAATTATCGGCACTTATGCAAAAATAACCGATTTGTACTGGTTCAACAACAATGATTGTATGCATGGCAGTTGGCTCTTACCCGGTGATGATATTACTGTTGGCGCCCAGGGTGGTCGCGACGATAATTACACTTTCGACCAGTTTGCTTCGATTACCCCTAATAAAAGCGCTGTTGCAGGCATCTGGAATACGCTCTATCAGATTATAAACAGGGCAACTATTATTATGATAAAATGTGATGAAGCTCCCGCCGGTACTTTCACGGACCCTGCATTAAAGGACAAAATCAAAGGGGAGGCATTATTCCTTAGGTCATGGTGCTATTTCAAACTCTGGAATTTTTACGGCACAGCTCCTTTGGTAACAACAAGGATTACAAATTTCAACGACGTGCAAACTCCGAATTCAAAGGAAACAGAGTTACTTGATCAGGCTGTTACCGACCTGACTCTTGCTGTAACTTTATTGCCGGACTCATGGGATGCTGCAAATAGTGGCAGGGTATTTAAAGGAAGTGCATATGGTTTACTGGGCAAATGCCTTGTATTCAGGGCATGCTGGAACAAAAATGCTGATGACGCCAAGGCTACAGCCGATTACATTGCCGCTATTGCAGCATTTAATAACATCACAACCCGTATTTTAGTGCCTAATTTTAGCGACAATTTCGATGCCATTAAAGAAAACAACCAGGAATCATTATTCGAATTCCAGGCCAGTTCTCAGGCAGGATTTGAAAACATCTGGTTAGGCAACGACTTTAACCAGGAAGTTGGCTCAATGCATAGTTATATTGGCTTTTATACCCAACAATGGCAGTGGTGGGGCAATGCACCTTATGTCCCTTCCAAAAAGCTTATTGCCGCTTTCGATACTCTAGATCCCAGGGCAGCCGAAACTTTTGTACATATTGCAGATCCAAATTATTATGGCTACCAGTGGGCAAAATACGTAAAGCACGATATAGAAGGCGGTATGAATACCTCTGAGAACAATGTAAGGATACTCAGGTATGCCGACATTCTCCTTCTGAAAGCCGAAGCTGTCTTAAAAAGCGGTGGCAACAAATCAGAGGCTATCGCACTGATTAATCAGATCAGGACAAGGGCAAGAGGAGCCGGTGCTGTTCCTGCCGATTTAAGTACAGCCCAAACTGACGAATCTACCATCATGCAGTGGATAATGGATGAACGTTTCCGGGAATTGGCCGGTGACGATGATCACCGTTGGTGTGACCTTAAACGATGGCATTATGCAGGATACATAGATCTCAACACATGGGACGGGGGAGATAGCCCTACAGGTTTCAGTTGCTCAAGACCTACTTCTGAATTCTTATTCCATTCTTTCTTTACAGCAACTCATGCCAATTTGTGGTTTCCTATCCCAACGGGTGAAATTAATTCAAACCACAAAATAATTCAGAATCTCGGTTACTAGGATAAATATTTGTGTCCAGTTTCTAAATTATTAATAAGATAATGGGGTTATGAAAAATTTCATAACCCCATTTTAAAATTTTAATTTAAATATTACTGGAAAAAATTCTCAAAATATGCAGAATAAAAGTGTAAACCTGATACCTCGGGTAATGCTGTTTGCAGTGCTATTCTTCTCGGGCGTCAGCGCCCTGATTTATCAAATTGTCTGGATACGTAAGTTTGGGCTGGTTTTTGGAGTTGATGTATTTACAATGGCTACAGTATTATCGGCATTTATGGGAGGACTGGCAATTGGCAGCATTATTTTCGGACGCCTGGTTGATAGAATTAAAAACCCTCTTTCCCTGTTCATGTTACTGGAATTTGGTATCGGTCTTTTTGCTTTTCTCTTTCCTTTTACATTCAAAGGACTAATTGGCCTGTATACACCGATTATTCAAAAATTCGGTCTATCTGAATACTCAACTCAGCTAATTAAATTCATATTTTCATTCGTTTATCTCCTTATCCCCACAACACTGATGGGGGGCACATTGCCCGTTATTTTTAAATTTTTTGTAAAACAATTGAAAAACCTTGGATGGCATGTGAGCAATCTTTTTGCTATAAATAACCTCGGTGCGGTTATAGGTTGCTTCATGGCAGGTTTTATCTTAATCCGGACTTTTGGACTTACCACCTCACTTTACATTGCAGCCTGCATAAACCTCATCAATGCTATCGTTGTTTTTTTAGTATTCAAAAATATTCCCGAAAAAGCCGTGGTTATCGATAATGTCAGCAACTTATCAAGTATTACAAGCGATAACAATAAACTCCCAAAACCTCTATTACGTCTGGTTTTGTGGGTTTTTGCAATCGAAGGTTTTACTACGTTGGCTTTTGAGGTAATCTGGACAAGGATTTTTATTGGCTTTTCGTTCGATAAAACCACATATTTTTATAGTGTTATTGTTCTCGGTTTTGTTTTTGGACTTTCATTAGGCAGTTTTCTTATCTCAAAATGGGTAGATAAAAGGAAAAACTTAGTAACCCTTCTGGCCTCGCTCGAAATCCTTATAGGGCTACTTTCATTGGCATTACTTATTCTTTTCTCCAAACTGTCACTTATACTCAATTTGCAGCGGACAATATTCGACCCGTGGATAAAAATTATAGGGAAAGAGTATTTAATGTTTTTTTTAATTTTAATAATCCCGGCTACACTTACGGGGATGGTTTATCCGATTGTAAGCAAGTTGTACGCCGATAACATCGAGAAATTAGGGAAACGAATGGGGATGATAGGTTTCCTCGACACCATTGGTTCTGTACTTGGCTCATTTATAGCAGGTTTTATTCTAATCCCCATATTCGGAGTGGTGATTTCATTTATTACAATAGTGATTCTGAATGTTATCCTCGGTGCTTTGCTCCTGCTTTTTAATAAGTTGATGAACCATAGAATTAAAATAATTATGATTTCAGGAACACTCATATTATCAGTTTTATTATTCCTGAAAGTTCCTGATAGAAAATATTTCTCCTGGTGGGATAAAAGCAGGTATGAAATATGGACGAATTTTGTAGAAAAAATTCCTTTTTACTATGAAGGGGTTGATGCAACAGTTACGTTGCGCCAATATCATTCTTATACCTCACTGAATATAAATGGACATAATACTGCTTACACCTCAGTTAAAGATCAGATACCTAACCGTATGTTAGGGTATATTCCCTACATGGTTCACTCTCATCCTAAAAGAGCTATGGTTATTGGCTTTGGATTAGGTTTTACTGTCGAATCGCTTATACAACCTGAAATAGATACGGTTGACGTTGCTGAAATATCTCTCGGGGTAATAAAATCGGGATTAGCAATGAACTCCTGGAACAATGCGGTACTGACGCACCCTAAAGTACATAAGTACCTGGAGGATGGACGGGATTTCTTATTTAAAACCAAAGCCAGATATGATATTATAACCTCTAATGCCGTGCATCCTCGTTTAAGCAACAATATTTACACGCAGGATTTTTACGAACTTTGCAAAAACAGGTTGAATAGAGACGGGATTATGTGCCAGTGGGCGACACCAAACTGGATGAATGAAACGGAGTTTAAAGCTCAGGTGAAAGCATTCATTAATGTTTTCAAATATTGCCAGCTTTGGTATCTAAATGAATACTCTACAATACTTATTGGCTCGGATGAACCTATGAAAATCGACTATAAGCTTATTGCTGAAAGGTTTACAAATCCAAAAGTAAAGGATGACCTTAGTAATATAATGATGACCGAACCTAACGAATTTGTTTCACAGTTTTCAATGGGAAAAGATGCGCTGGTGAAATATTGCGCAAATGCACCATCCAATACCGATGATTATCCTATTGTGGAATTCAGTAAGACAGTAAACATTGCCCCTGATACAAGCGCTTTGCAGTTTTTTTATGACAAGCCTGATAATTTCGAAAATATTGTTTTTGGAGATCAAACTGGTGACTCTTCCAAAAATGAATTATTAAGGAAAATGTCTGTTATATCAAATGGCCGAAAGCGAATAATGAAATCAACAATCGAAAGTGTAAAATTTCAGATTAGCGAGTATAACAGGACGGGAAAAGCACCAAAGTTCTAAGGTATTCTATATCGTAAAAGATAAAACTTCAAATCCCCTCCTATTGATGTAACACTTTATGCTGATATACTAAATAACTCCTTTCACTTTCTGTATATTCATTAATACATCCTATATATGAAAATCAATTATACCATGCGCAACTGTCAACCCAGAATGATACTTCCATTTTTAGCTCTCATATCTGCTTTACTTAATGTCTTGCCTGCTTACACCCAGGAACAATCTCAAATTATCGTGTTGCAGCCATCTTCAATTATTCATCCCCTCGATGAACTTTTTGTCATTTGCCAGCCGGCCGGATTAATTTCAATCAGTGATGGAAAGGGTGTTGAATATTTCAAAACAAAGATTTCTGGCAAGCAAAGCTTTCTTGCAGGAGGGGCACCTGGTTTACAAACGGCCAGGCTATTCAACATCAAAGGAAAACTGACAGCCAGTACCACATTTCGGGTAGAAGTGCAAACCGATATATCAGATGGTGGCAAAATCTCTGAACTATTCAATTTATTGCATAATGGTATGCTGGTATATTCACCCTCAGGTTATGAAGAGGTTAACTGGAATGGCAGGACATACAGATATTTCGTAAACTGGGTACTTGATAATAATAACACTATGAAGGGCATGCAATATTTCAGCCCGTATAGCCGCGATCTGGTTGACCTTTTCAGGGAAAACCAGAAATCAGACGGGATGATCTGGAGTTTTGTTCAGCCCGACAGTGGCGATTATCATTATTTTGAGACCGCTTATAGCTATCTGGGATATTTCAATCGTGATAAAGGAGCATGGTTTGTCCGTCAGCCTAATGAGAACCATGTGGAATATAACTATGTAAATATGATTTATCAGCACTGGAAAGCAAGTGGTG
>Ga0182017_10003272_pt1 | contig 12126 bp, 10 predicted proteins | sample 712E3DmetaG_FD_120492 | JGI IMG/M metagenome (GOLD analysis project Ga0182017, IMG submission 120492) | Permafrost microbial communities from Stordalen Mire, Sweden - 712E3D metaG | ecosystem: Environmental > Terrestrial > Soil > Wetlands > Permafrost | place: Sweden: Stordalen | collected... | reverse complement strand
GCGCTGCTCTCCTTGCAACGCGTGCTTCGCCCGGGCGGCCGACTGTATCTTTCGGTTCCCGTCGGGCGCGAGCGCTTGTGCTTCAACGCGCACCGGATTTTCGCGCCACAGCGGGTGTTGGACAGCCTCGCCGCCCTCAAGCTGGTGTCCTTCGCCGGGGTCGACGATTCGGGCCAGTTGCAGGAGGGTATTGTCCCCGAGCAACTGGCCACTGCGGAATACGCGTGTGGCATATTCGAGTTCACGAAGTAGGCGGCCGAAGCGCGCGGGAAGGCGTGAGCTGGCGCGCCGGCTCCAAGGCCGCTGCGATTTCACGGGAATCTCAGCTGGAAAGACCGTATGGTAGCTTCCCTTCATGTCTCCCGAGGATTGTCTCCACGGCGTCGCGCCCATGCCGCCCATTCAATCATCGCTCACCGGTGCGCACAGTGTGCGCCTCGAGGCCGTGCAACAACACGAGATGTAACACATGGGAAAATGCAGCGGAATAGCCTACGTCATCCCGGCTTTCAACTGTGCCGGCACGCTTGAAGAGGCTGTCGCCTCCATTTGCGCCGACAATCTCCAAGAGGAAGACGAGATCATCGTGGTCGACGATTGCTCGACCGACGCGACGCCAGACCTCATAGCAGAACTAGAGAAGCGGACACCCCGTTTTAGGTCTTTCCGCCATCCCGTCAACAAGGGAACCGCTGCGGCTGGGCGCAATACAGCCATCGCCAACTCCTGCCGGGATTTCATCTTCTGCCTGGACTCCGACAACGTCCTGGCCCCAGGCAGCGTGTCCAGGCTCAAGGCACACATGCTCGCGGCTGGTGCGGACGTGGCCTCCTTTGGTGAGGCCCGTTTCTTTGATCAGACGACGGACCGGGTTACCCACAAGATGGTTTATGGCAAAGGCGGCTGGGTTACCTTGGCCGACGCCCTAGCCGGAGGCATCTGGCCCGGGCCGTCTGGCAACTATCTTTTCACCCGCGAAAGCTGGCGCAGGGCGGGACACTACTTCGAGCCCACTCTGCTCAATCAGACCCTCGACTCGTGGACGTTTGGGATAGCTCAACTTGCCACGGAAAGTCGCATGGCAGTGCTGGAGGGGAGTCACTACTACCACCGTTGGGGGCACGCCTCGCACTACGTTCGCGAGAGAGAAAGGGGGAATGTCTCATTGGCGGCACTTGCGGGTTTGCTCCCCTTTCTTCAATTGCTTGAGGACGAGGACGTAGACTACATAATGAGCCATGATTTCCGGTACTCCTGGTTCGAGAATCTCGCCACGCGGCCTGTCCGCCTGAAGAACCAGGGTGCAGGCCGGAGCGGCACGATGACGATGCCCACGTTGAGGATGCTTACCGCGCGTCGTTTTCGCCGCCTTGTCCGTAGGCTACTTGGCCCCTGAGGCCATGCAACTGCATCGCCGCCAAGACGCTAGGCTCGCTTGGTGTAGGAAGCCAGAACGCTGTGAGCCGGAAGGTAGCCCGCGAGGTCACTAATGGTGTTGGTCAGTATTGACCGAATGGCCAAGTAGTAGACGAAGCCCAACACTCCGTATTGTTCCCGTAGCCTGTTCTTGATAAGTCCACGGTAGCCGTGCCTGTGGTTCCTAGCCTCCGCGGGCTCGACGACTAGGGCGTCTATGCTGATCGGATAAATGCTGGTCAGTGATGTCAGCGAAATGAGATCCCACAGGCCTTGATGGTGTGGGGGCATATTGAGAACGTTGTCCTCCGTGACAAATATCGAGGGCCGGGCGCGGGTAGAGTTGTCCGGCACGGCTATTATTAGTCGGCCACCGGGTTTCAGCATTTGAGTCGCGGACCCGATCACGGAAGCGGGATTCGATATGTGCTCGAGAACCTGAAACAGACATACTACGTCGTATTCTTCCAGGTGACTTGTTGCGTGTTCTTCGGCGGTCTCCACAAGGACATTGACACCTCTCGTCCTCGCCATAGCTACTGCGTTCTGGTTCAGTTCCAGACCAACGCAGGTTGTCTTTTCGATTCGCATGGCGCGCCGCAGGAAATCACCTCGGGCGGCGCCAATTTCCAATACGGCATCTCGCGACCTAATGTATTTCAGCGCCTCATCGTGTTCCCACTTTGTGGCCATGTAGTACCAGTCATATTTCTCCAACTGAGAGTAGAATTCGCTGTCGCCACTAATGTTGAATGGGTAGTAAAATCGATATCCAGTCCTGTCACACCTGTACAGGCGCACGATTTCGATTCCACCCAGGTACTTTCGTATGTCAATTCCGTGTATCCTCAGGTAGTCGGAAGCCAGCTTTGCCGCATCAAGACTCCGCAACAAAGTGACCGATTCTTCTCCAGTTAGCGGACTGAGTAATTTGCTCATGCATCACCACGCTGTAGCAATCATACACATTCCGGAGGCGAGGAGTAGTCGATCCGGTCAGCAGGGCATGGAGGGACCCCGATATCGTGGAAACGGGTGCACGGGAGGCTCATTGCAATGCTGAGACCGGGGTCACCTTCGTGCCCGCGGTAACCACGACACCCAACGGCCCGCCAACTCGAGAAACGAAGCCCTGTCGACGGGAGCAAGTCCCAGAAACAGGAAGCCCATGGAGCCCGCCACCAGGGAGGACACCCCGACTGTGACGATCCCCCAGGCGGAAACGGGTCGTGCTAGCGCGAAGGCCAGCAGCACTGTGACGATCCCCAATGCAGAGCAGCGCGCGGCGCGCGCCATCGTCTGGCGGATCCAGGACAGCGGCGCCACGGACCCCAATGTCGTGACCTTGTGGATCAGGTAGGGAATCGACACGACATGCGCCAGCACGGTTGCGAGCATGACCCCAGATGGTCCGAGTCGAAGGCCAAGCAGGACTGAGAGGCCCACATTGAGTGCGCCTTCGAGCAGGAGAACCCATGGGTACCAGGACACGGATCCTCCCACGACCAGGAACTTGGTAAGGATGTTCTTCAGACCGGCTATGGGTGCCAACGCGGCGATACTCATCGTCGTCGGTGTGATGGGCGTAGCCCTGGCCATGGGTTTCCCGGCCTGGTTGTCGGTGCTGCCCGACCTGGTCTCGGAGGACGACATGATGAGCGCCCTGTCGCTCAGCGCGGCGCAGTTCAACCTCGGGAGGGTCATCGGGCCCGCGATCGGCATCATTGTCCTCAGGATATGGTCGCCCGCCGGGGCTTTCTACCTCAACGCGGTCAGCTTCCTGTTCGTCATCGTGGCGGTGCTGCTGGGCAGGACGAAGACGCCGGCGGGCAGGCTGGAGCCCGGACGCCTCAGGAGCCACCTTGTCGCCGGGTTCAGATACGTGCGGGCGCGTAGCTGGATGATCTGGGTCCTCGTGGCTCTTGGCATCGGATCGTTCTTCGGTTTCTCCACCCTTGTACTGATGCCCGCGCTCGCGAGGAACGTGCTGCACGGAGGCTCCTCGACGTACAGCCTTCTTCTGGTGATGATGGGTATCGGGGCGGCCATCGGAGCGCCGCTCGTCACGTGGCTCGACAGGCAGTTCCCCGAAAAGACCGTCATCAAGGCATCGCTGATGGCGCTCGGGCTTCTCCTTGCGCTCATGTCCGCCTCGCGATGGACCTGGCTGTCGTGCATCGCGGCGGTCGGCCTGGGGGGCGCATACCTGATGCTGGGCTCGGCGGCCAACACTGTGCTGCAGGCGAACTCGGACAGGGACATGCGCGGCAGGGTGGTCAGTATCTACATCATGGTCTACGTCGGAGCGTTCCCGCTCGGCGGCATGCTGATGGGGCTCCTCGCAGACAGGATCGACTCGACCCGCATTACTTATCTCATCGCGGGGATTTGCTGCGTCGTCGGCGCAGCCGTCTTCTACCTGATGCCATCGCTCATAAGGGAGGCGTCCTCGCCCGAGGGAATCCCGGACGAGATAGTCTCAATCTGATCAAACCTCATTAAGGCGACGGGTTCTCAATCCACCGGTGCGCCTGCGAGATCCAACTGTGCGACAAGAGTGTCGCACAGTTAATTCCTGGGGAATTGGTCGGGGTGGGCGGATTCGAACCGCCGGCCTCCTGCTCCCAAAGCAGGCGCGCTAACCTGGCTGCGCTACACCCCGAGGAAAGCCGGTAACTTTGCCGCTACTCGTCTTTATGTTCGATGACCTTCCAGGTGTTGTCCAGCCAGCGCATCGTGTACAGCACCTTGCGCTTCGCGCCGATGTCCTGCGCGACGACGGTATTGCCCTGGTAGGTTATGAAGTTCCACATCTCCTCTGTCTCGACCGTAGCCGTGTTCTCCTTGAGGAGCTTGAACTCACTGAACTTCAGGCTGGTGAGCGACGAGGCCACGTGCTGGCCCTTCGCGATCAGCGCGTATATCGCCGCGTTCTCCTGCTCCAGCTCGGTGCCGGCCATGACCTTCGGCAGGCCTGAGGCGTCGAGGGTCAACTCGGCGTACGCCTTCTCGCCGTAGAAGTTGTTCATCCCGGTCTTGAGCCCGTTCTCCGTCTTGCCGGTCGGCGTCAGGTCGAACTCGATGTCGTTGGGCGCGTACAGGTCTTTCTGATCTGTCTCCGCGCCCGGCATCTGGACAGTGACGAGGTGGTAGCCGTCCGGCAGGTTCTGCAGCTCGACGACCGGCTCTGTACGCTCGAGGCTCGCCCGGACGCTGCCGTCATCACCACCGCCGAACATCCAGTACACGTGTACCGCCAGCCTCGCCACGCTGCCCCCGAGGTCCTTCGAGCTCTCGACGGCGTTCTTAAACGAGTTGACTACGTCGGACCACGGCTCGCCGCCCTTGCCCGCCTTGTTGAAAGCAGTCTGCACGTTTCCGCCGATCTCGTTGACGTCGACCAGAATCCTCTTGACGTCGTCGGCGAAGCCCTGGACGGCACCGGTGACGTGCTTCACATAATCGCCGACGTCGTTGAAGCTCTTTGGGAAGTTCTTCAACGCAAGGACATCCTGAACGGATTTCTGGTTCTTCGCGATGCCGACAAACTGACCGTCCACTATCACGTTCGCGCCCAGCGGGCGGGCGAATATCCGCGTGGACTGGTCCGACAGCCTGATCTTGTACTTGTTGAAGGGCCAGGTGCCGCCGGCGTTCTCGACGATCACGTTGGCGTCGAAGCTCTTGTCCACGTACGTGTAAGTGACCACGAAGGGGTGGCCCTGCGCCTCGTTCTCCACGACGAGCCGCCCGAACAGCTTGTTCGTCTTCGACTTCGGAACAATCTGGAAGTCTCGAAGCCGGCCAAGCTGGTTGGACAGGGTCGTCTGCCAGTTCTTGTAGAACTCGCTGGTCAAAACCCCGCCCTTGACGACCTGGCTGTACGCTGTCTGGTACTCGCCCTGTTTCACGTTCTCGAGGTAGCTCTTGAGGGCGGCCTCCGGCGAGTGCATCGAGCCAATCACCAGCAGTGCGACCACGATCAGGATGATGACGAGGATGGCTATCGGGATGCCGAGCTTCACTCCCCAGGACGTCTTCTTCAGTCCCTTGCTCGCCTTCATCGCCCACTGCTCGACTTCCTTGCCGCTCTTGGTGGTAGGCACGGGCGCCTTCGGCTTCTCTTCGGTCCCCTCGGCCCGGGCGCCGCACTGCTGGCAGAAGATCGAATCAGGATCGAGTGAGGCTCCGCACTTGGAGCAAGTCTTTCCGGCCCCGGCAGTATCCGCGCTCATCCTCGATACCCTCCTGTCTTCATGCTTCCTGGCATTATTCCGACGCGACCGATCATCCCGCATCCTCTTCTTTCTCGAGAAGCTTGCCCCGGTCGTACGTGGTCACCACGATGCCGATGAGAAAACCGACCAGGAAGAAGATCGTCGCTATCTGCCCGCCCGATACGCTGACCGACGCGATCTTCACGTTCTTTATCAGGGACGTGAACACCTCGGAGAGCGCGAAGATGACGATCCAGATGGTGAACATCACTCCCGAGAAGAACGTGAGCACGTGCGTCTCGATGACCCGGCGCCGGGTGCCGATGCCCGCTATCAGCATCAGCGAAACCAGCAGCGGGATGATCGACAGGTAGAACAGAATCCTGGGGATGAAGATCGCCCAGCCGGAGAACGTGTTCGACACGATCTGGAACCCGGCGATGTCGAGCTTGAAGAACGCCCACGGCGCGAACACCATCGCCATCATCATCACGGTGAAAAACGCCATCAGGATGGGGCCCTTCCGCGCCCAGGCGGTCGAGAGGAACCTCGCCATGAACGGGGCTTGCTCGGTCGTGACCTCCGGGGCGGCGGGCGTCTCCTGCGACAGCGGGGCTTCCGCGGACCGGGGCTCTCCCGGCGCCGGGATGCCGTGCTCTCTGGTGACCGGCCCCCCCGTGGCGCCTTCACCGAGCTTTGTTCCGCACTTCTTGCAGAAGAGGCTACCCTCTTTGTTCTCGGCCCCGCACTCTTCACATCTCATACAGTCGCACCCCCTGCGCGTCCCCCGGCCGTCCGCAAGTTACTTCAAGCAGTCGCGGCCCTCGACCTTCCGCGCGCTAAAGCTTTTCAAGCTCGTCGGCCACGTCGGCCAGCTTCAGTTCCTCCGGCCTCTCCCTCGCCGTGATGCCCCTGTCGTCGAAGTCCCTCAGGGCGTAGTAATCGTCGAGCATGTAGTCAAAGTCGACGAAGCGGCTCTCGAGCTCCGCCAGCGTCGCTTTCCTCAGCCGCCTGTCCGTCCCGCCGACCCACGGGATGAGCGCACCCGTGATCTTCAGGGTCTTGAACAGGTTCGGGAGCAGCACTTTGTTCGAGACGCCCACCATTACTCCGGCGAGCTTCTCATTGTGTATCTTGTACCGGGTCATGTTGCTCATCATCGGGTAGAGCACCTTGGCCAGGTTGGATGTCGTCCCTTCGATGTGCGGGAGCAGCACGCGCTCGGGAAGCTGGTCGTCCTCGCGCCGCACCCCGCAGATGTTGTCGATGGAGCGCTTCAGGTACCAGACCCGGTGGCCGACGTCGATGAGCTCCTTCAAGGAATAGTTGTGCCCGGTGACCGAGTTGATCATCTCGCGCAATATCTCGATGCCGTCCATCGACCACCACGCGTACAGGCAGATCACGGCGGAGCCGGCCAGGCTCCCGTACACCTGGGCGCCTATCGTCTGGGCCGCCTTGCCCTCCTTCTTCTGCGGCTTGGTGTCCTTGATGCCCAGCACCTTGAAGCTGACGTTGCCAAGCTCGGCCATCAGGTTGTCGTCCGCCACGTGGCACGCGCCACGGATCCCGGTCGCGTAGGTGAGCGAAAGCGCCCAGAGGGCGCGCGGGTCGTGCATCGGCGCCTCGAGGCCCTTGACGTGGATCGCAAACTCTTCGCCGCCGAACTTCTTCGACATCGCACGGCTTCCCTCGGCGAGCTCGGCGCCGAAACCCTCGCGCATCGCCGTCATCTCGGTGAGTTTCACGAGTTGCTCGGGGTCGTCCCACTCGAGCTTGATGCCACCTGTGTCTTTCTCTGTGATGAGGCCCTGCATGTAGGCCTCCTTCGCATAGGCCAGCGTGCTGCCGAACGAGATGCAGTCCATCCCGTACCGGTCGGTCAGCTCGTTGGCCTTCGAGACGGCCTCCAGGTTCGCCGTCCGCTGGAGCGTACCGAGCGCGGCAGCGCCCTCGTACTCGAGGCCGGGCCCTTCCTCCATCGCGAAAGGTCCCGAGTCGATCTTCACGATCCGCTTGCAGGAGACCGGGCAACCGTAGCACGCGTGCGCTTTGGTGAGGATCTTCTCCGCTACCGTCACGCCCGAGAGCGCGTCCATACCTTCGGCCCACTGAGCCTCACGCCAGTTCTTGACCGGCACGTCCGATATCGCCATGCCCATCTCCATGTGGACGTTGGAGCCGTATGCCTTGAGGCCTTCACCGGTGATGCTGACCTTCAGCTCTTTGAGCGCCTTCTCGCGTATCGCCTTGTACGCTTCCTCGTGTGCGATCTCTGTCTTGGCCTTGCCCTTGACGACGACGGCCTTCAGCTTCTTGGAGCCCATCACGGCACCCATGCCGGTCCTTCCGGCGAGGCTGCCCTTGTCGTTGACGACCGCGGCGTACTTCACCAGGTTCTCGCCGGCCTGGCCGATGCAGAAGGCTTTCGCGCGCTTCTCCCCGACCTCCTCGAGGACCTCCTTCTCGGTGACGAACGTGTCCTTGCCCCAGAGATGTGATGCGTCCCTTATCTCGACCTTCTCGTCGGTGACGTACAGGTACACGGGCTTCTTCGAAGCGCCCGTCACGATGATGCCGTCGTAGCCGGTCCCGCGCAGCTGGGGTGCGACGTGCCCTCCCATGCTGGACTCGCCCCATATCCCCGTCAGAGGCGACCGGGCGCAGATCTCCAGGCGCGAGCATCCCGGCAGGTTCGTTCCGGACAACGGGCCGATCATAATAAAGAGCGGGTTTTCCGGGCCGAGAGGGTCGACGGAGCAGGCGCCCATATCGAAGAACAGGCGCGCGGCCAGTCCGCTTCCACCGAGGTATTCCCGGTACATCTCCTCGTCCGGCTCGATGACGCCGGTCTTGCCGGTCGTGAGGTCGACCGTGAGCACCTTTCCGAAATAACCGTACATGCTGTAACTCCTTGATGAAGCCCTCACTATCCCGGCTATTATCGCAGTTAGACCGCCGAACAAGCCACCCCGCGGCGTGCGGGCGCGGCGGTTGCGCGTTGTTGTATTATTGCGCTGCCCTTTAGGTTCCGGCGAGGTATCGATGTACGCGATCGAAGTCAAAGACCTGGTCAAACATTACGGCGACGTCAAAGCGGTCGACGGCGTCAGCTTCGAGGTCGCGCAGGGCGAGGTGTTCGGCCTGCTCGGGCCCAACGGCGCTGGTAAGACCACGACGCTCGAGGTGATAGAGACACTCCGGGAAGCGGACTCGGGCACTATCCTCGTCGAAGGCCTCGATATCAAGAAGAAGCAGCGCGCCATCAAGGAGCTGCTGGGCGTGCAGCTCCAGACCACGGTCTTCTTCGACAACCTGATGATGTTCGAGATGATCGACCTGTTCGCGTCCTTCTACAAGAAGTCTCTTCCCACCGACGAGCTGCTCGCGATGGTGGGCCTGGAGGACAAGAACCGCGCCAAGCTGGACGAGCTGTCCGGAGGCCAGCAGAAGCGGGTGTCTGTCGCGCTGGCGCTCGTCAACGACCCGACAATCGTCTTCCTCGACGAGCCGACCACCGGGCTCGACCCACAGGCCAGGCGCAACATCTGGGACGTGGTTGACAGACTTCGCGAGCAGGACAAGACCGTCGTCATCACGACCCATTACATCGAGGAGGCGGAGCAGCTCTGCGACCGGGTGGCCATCATGGACCTGGGAAAGATAATCGACATCGCCTCCCCGACCGAGCTGATAGAGCGATACGCCTCTGAAAGCAGCATCTCCTTCAGGATGCAGCCGGCCATTGAGATGGATAAGGTGAAAGCCATCACTGGTGTGCTGAAAGCCGAGCAGCGCAATCACTCCGACTACACGGTCACGACGGATACCCCGCAGGACACGCTCGCCGGCATCTTCCAGGCGGCATACGAGAACGACGCGGTGGCCGACGAGATAGCGATGCGCAGGGCGACTCTCGAGGACGTCTTCCTGAAGATAACGGGCAGGAGCCTCAAGGAATGAAGCGCTTTTTCAAGATGATGGGCGCGAGCCTGAAGATGACCTACCGCGAGAAGGTGGCGATCTTCTGGCTCTTCCTGTTCCCGGTGATACTGATGCTGCTCCTCGGAGCGATATTCGGGCACGCCGGCCAGGCGAACATCAACCTCGGCATCGTCGACCTGGATAACAGCCAGGTCAGCCGCGCAATCACGCAGGCGATCGGAGGCGTGAAGGCCTTCAAGATCAGCAAGGGGACCGAGAAGGACGAGCTGAAGCGCCTCTCCGACGGAAAGAACAACGCTGTCCTGATAATCGACAAGGGCTTCCTGACCTCGATAACAAACGGCAAGCCCGGGGTCATAAGGGTGTACATCGACAACACCAACCCTTCAACCGCGGAGATAACCTACAGCGCCGTCAGCCAGGTGATAAACGGAGTCGAGCAGGAAATGGCTGTAAGGGCGGGCCTTCCGGTCACGCCGGATCTCGTCACCATACAGCGCAAGTCGGTTACCTCGACCGAGATGGCCTACCTGGACTTCATCGTCCCGGGCATCCTGGCCCTGACCATCATGCAGGCCGGCGTCATCGGGCTGTCACTGAACCTCGTGATGGAGCGCGAGAAAGGGATCCTGCGCCGCATCAAGGTGACGCCGATACCGCTCAGCCGCTACCTCGGCAGCGAGATCACCGCGACGCTGCTCATATCGATAATCCAGGCGCTCCTGCTGCTGCTGGTGGGGTGGCTGGTCTTCAGGATCCACATCAGGGGCAACCCTGCCTACATCCTCGCGATGATAATCATCGGGGCGCTATCCTTCCTGTCACTGGGTTTCCTGATCGCTTCGATCGCGCGCACCATCAAGACGGCTCAGATCGCATCGAACGTCGTCTCCTTCCCGATGATGTTCCTGGCGGGAGTCTTCTTCCCGCTGGCCATACTACCCAACTTCCTGGCGGTCATAGCGAAGTGTCTGCCGCTCTACTACCTCGGCGACGGGCTCAGGAAGGTCATGATACTGGGCAGAGGCCTGGGCGACGTGTGGCTCGACATACTGGTGCTCGTGGTGTTCGGCGCGGTCTGCTTCATCCTGTCGCTCAAGCTGTTCAAGTGGGAGTAGCCCCTGCAGCCTTAGATTCCATTGGCTTATAATCTTCTGGTACCAGGCAAACCGGGGGGCATGTCCCTTTCTTAACCGTCTTTTTAGGGAGGAGAGTTGGCGGAGCTCAGGTGGAACCCCATCTTGAGGACGTGGACGATAATGGCCTCGCACAGGCAGAACCGCCCGTTGCTCGAGGCCGGCCAGTGCCCGTTCTGTCCCGGCTCCGGTCGCGTGCCCGCCGACTTCGACATACTGGCCTACGATAACGACTTCCCGTCCCTGATGCTCGACCCGCCGCCGCCTGACATCGAGAGCGACGAGCTCATCGAGGTGCGACCGGCGTTCGGCAAGTGCGAGGTCACTCTCTACTCGCCGCAGCACGACATCACGCTGCCGGAGCTGCCCATCTCGCACATCGAGAAACTGGTGGAGCACTGGGAGGGGCGCTACCGGGAGATCGGCGCGATCGAGGGCATCGACTACGTCTTCATCTTCGAGAACCGGGGCGAGGCCGTGGGGGTCACGATGATCCACCCGCACGGCCAGATATACGCCTACTCTTTCATGCCGCTGAGGATGCAGGTGGAACTCGACAGCTGCCGCGACTACACGGCGCGCAAGGGCTCGTGCCTCTTCTGCGACCTGGCGAAACACGAGGTCGAGGACGGCAGCCGGGTGGTCTACCGAGGCGAGGGCTTCACCGCGTTCGTCCCGTCGTTCGCCGAGTATCCTTACCAGGTGCACATCGTCTCCGACCGCCATACCGGCTCGCTCACTTCCATGACGCCGGAGGAGCGCAAGGGGCTCGCGACGGCCATCAAGTGCGTGACCGGCGGTTATGACGACCTGTTCGGCTTCCCGTTCCCTTACATGATGTGCCTGCACCTGGACCCGACCGATGGCGGCTCCTACCCCGACAATCACTTCCACATCGAGTTCTACCCACCGATGAGGAGCGCGGACAAGGTGAAGTTCAACGCGTCCAGCGAGACGGGCGCGTGGGCGACGATAAACCCGACGGTGCCGGAGGAAAAGGCGGCCGAGCTGAAGAAGACGATCGGCGCCCGACAGGAGGCGCTCGAGATAGAGAGAAAGACGGTGGCAGGGACGGGAGGCGATTGACACTTGTACAGTGAAGCGCAGCTGATGCAGAAGCTCTTCGACTTCGAGACGAAGTTCGGGAGAGGCGGCGAGATAGACCTCTACTTCGCCCCCGGCCGGGTGAACCTCATCGGGGAGCACACCGACTACAACGGCGGGAAGGTGCTGCCCATGGCCCTCGCCCAGGGCAACTACCTCTACATCCGCGTGTCGGAGCTGCCTCCGGCGCGGCTCTACTCCGTTAACAAGGAGTCGGAGGCGCGGTTCCACCCGGGCGAAGTGAAGAAGATGAACGATTGGGCCGACTACGTACGCGGGGTCTTCCTCTACTCACAGGACGCTTGCGG
>Ga0182017_10003271_pt1 | contig 12126 bp, 9 predicted proteins | sample 712E3DmetaG_FD_120492 | JGI IMG/M metagenome (GOLD analysis project Ga0182017, IMG submission 120492) | Permafrost microbial communities from Stordalen Mire, Sweden - 712E3D metaG | ecosystem: Environmental > Terrestrial > Soil > Wetlands > Permafrost | place: Sweden: Stordalen | collected... | reverse complement strand
TTTATTTCAGGTAACGTAGTTTTATAAAATAATATCGCTACTGATAAAACAACCAAACCAATTAAAAAATAAGGTAATATTAATGATGTCAATTTTTCTCCCGGAGCCACACCTTTGCTTCCATAAATAAACGCCCCGATAAGAGGTCCAATGACCCATGCAAGACCATTGAAAGATTGAGAAAAATTTATTCGTTGAGCAGCAGAATTAGACGGCCCTAGTTTAGTAGTATATGGATTTGCAGCGGTTTCAAGAGTAGCCAATCCACATCCCAAGACAAACAAGAAAATCAGAAATAGCCAAAATGACTCAAACGAAGTCGTGGCAGCAATTAGGAACGCGCCGCTTGCAAAAAGTACCAGACCCAAGATGATGCCTTTTTTGTAGCCAAATTTTCTCATAAAGTAACCAGCCGGGAGCGCCATGAGAAAATAGGCGGTATAAACCGAAAACTGTATCATTCCGGAACGGGATTTTGTAAGATGCAGTATCTCCTGAAAATGCTTATTAAGCGTATCGAGCATTCCATGGGCAATTCCCCATAAGAAAAATAAAGACGTAATGAGAATAAAAGGTAATAAATATTCTTTTGTAGTTAGTTTGTGCTTTTCCATAAATTCAAATTTTTGTTACATTTTATATTCTTAATATAATTACAATTACTATTTAAACGTTAAGATAAGGATAATCCTTACTTATTAATCCTTCCTGTTTCATTTCGACCCAGAACTCAGGTTGAATTTCAGAGGTCACCGATTCAATATTATTTTTAACATTTTTTGGTTTAGAAGTATTAAGTGCAATACTAATCACACCGGGAGGTGTCATGGCAAAATTTACGCATGCCGTTGCAGGAATAACATTGTGTTTTTTACAGAGTGCAAAGAACGTTTCTCTCCATCTGAACCTGGCTTTGTTTTCTTCCGTATCAGGTTTAATCAATTTGTAGTCGTAATAATCACCCCCGGTAAGAAAGCCTGCATGAAAAACTGCTGAATTAATTATAGCAACTCCCCGGCGATTCAATTTTTCCATAAAATTTAGCAGAAGTGGCGGATGGTTCATAATAGTCAGGCTATTGGCAAACATGACCCAATCGAGTTCAACATGTTCCGAAATTTTTTCAATAATGTTCCAATTCTTTGCGCCTACGCCTAATGCTTTTACTTTTCCTAGTTTTTTCAACTCAGTCAAAGCTCTATAAGCTTCCAGAATATGGTTGAATAATTTTTCTTTTTCCTGTTCATTTTTTGCCTGATTAATATATTCATCGGGATCATGCACTGAGACAAGCTTTGGTTTGTATTTCTCACCAAGCAGTTCATTCCCTTGTTCCCAGCAAGAAATTATTCCGTTATAGAAAATTTGTTGTATAGCATCATATTTTAAATCCCGCCAAACACCAGGTTCAAAAGTTGGTTCACTTGTCTTTAGGGGAATCCGTGTCCAGCCAAGTTTGTTACTGATAATTACATCCTTTTCATCAATATTTAATTTCGATAACAATTTTCCGAGCACCTCCAAAGCAAGTCCTGCCCCATATTTCCCGGCACAGTCAAATACAACCGGCTTCTGCATATATTTAAAACATTCACTGACAATACTCAACTTTGTATCGTCATCAAGTGCCGCATACAAATTTCCAAGAGCACTTGTCCCGAAAATAATTGGAGGTACATTGAGTCCGGTTTTACCTAATTTACTATATATCATGAATTTCCTGATACTTTTGAGATTTGTGTTGATCTTAAATTTATGGCGTAAATATATAAATTTTGAACTCTACCTTTTAAAAAAAGGAAAAGAAAGTTTGAACAGTACTATTTGTATTTGGTTTATAAATTTCTTTGAGGGTTCGGTTTAAGAATTAATTCCAATATCCCTTTGATAAGCTCACAATAATTATTGCAGCATTGTATATTTCTCTATGTTTAGACTGACTTTGATTTTTATTATTCTTTCAAATTGAAAAGTCTGCAGATATGCCTGTCAAAAAGGTTAGTTGATACTTGTTCACCTATTACATCTGAATGTTTTTCGAGAATCGAAATAAACTCAGTGCCATATTCTGCTGCAATTTTAAATGCAACATGCATCAATTGTCTGAAATTTGGATTGTAATCAGGATGACCAGGAATATGGCGAAGGGTATTGACGAATTTTTCACTGTTCCAACTTTGAATTTCAATTAATGAAGGCAATGCACTTTGATCAATATCAATATTGGCCCTATAAGGTCCGCATAATTCATCAAAACGGCTTAATGCTATTCCATATATTGATTTAGCCAAATCAAGAGGTCCCTCTCCTGCCATTGCCATACCAATTACTTCTTCAAGCCAGGTTGTACCAGCTGTTTTCAAATGAATACCTTTATTGTATTTTTTTATAAGTTGGCCCATAACGGGATAAATAGAAAACTTGTCGCTTCCTGAATGAATGCTTAGCTTAAGGTTACCGGGAAGCCCAAATTCTTTAATAGCAAAGTCAATTACCATTAAGTTCTCTTCGAATTCACGCGAAAACTGGTCAAGTTTCCCAACATAATCAACTCCCTTATTGAAACGTCCTGTAAATTTCGGGGCAATAGTTTGCAAGGGGATTTTTTCGAACGAACAAGCTGAGAGAATAAAAAATAGTTCAATTGGCGATTGTGGTTCATCCACTTCATCCATTGAAACCTCAGTAATAAAATTACCAAAACCTTTATGATTTTCAATATGACGGTATATTTTACCGGCTTCAATTACTGCAAATAAATATTTTTCAGCAATTATTCTTAAATTATCTTTCGTGATTCTAAACGTTTCTAAAATCCCCGGTATTTTCAATGTTGTATATTTAATATTTCTTTCGATGAATTGATCAATTAAAGAATCATCTGATTTTTTACCAATATAATCTGCAATATCTATTGTAAAAAAGTCACTGCTATCTATAAACTTGTCAACATTAGAAATATTAATGTGGTCCGCGTCTACAAAATACTGTCCTTTCCAGTTGATTTTTTTTATTGCATTGTCAGCCGCATTCCTATTATCTGCCGGCGTTGAATGAATAATAGTATGTTCCCTGTTTGATTTATTCCAGACAGGAACAATATCTAATCCAAACTTCATGGCTTTTTCCAAAGCACGCAATTGTGCCACACCTTCATGTGCAAAACGATCACCTATTCCGATAGAATACTTGTCAAGATTTATCATATTATTTTTTGATTTTTAAAACAAGGCAAGGTAAAATTTTATTTTTTATAAATTTGATGAATTTCAAACATGCTAACAATACTGATTTTCACAAGATTCAACGAATGATTAGGAAACTATCAGCTATATATTGATTTCTCCGCATTTCTCTTTAAGACGTTTTATTTCATTTTTTTGCATTTCAATTAATTCATCCTTTGCATTTAAAGCTTCTTTCCATCCTTCGGACCCAATTTGTAGACCATAATCCAAACGAGGTTCATTCAATACAAGTTCATTGGAATTATATTCTCTTGCATACATATTTCCGCTGCCGCAAATAAGCCAATTTAAATTAATTTGATATTTATTATACAATATTTGCATTGCAGGTATCGACACTTTTACTTTTCCGGATAACATTCTTGAAACGATAGATTGTTTGGTTCCAACAATTTCTGCAAATTCGACCTGGGAGAAGTTTAATTCATCAAACACTTTCTCAAAACGTTTATTCATTGCCATAATTCGCTCAAAATTAAAATTCTAAAAATTTGTTTTATCCTATTTTTGTATAAAATTAATATGATTATGTTACTAAAAAAAAATTTATTCACCTTTTCGTATAAAGGTAGCAATAAATTCAAAAATTTTTATATCATATTATTGTGTTAAATTGGTTATATAAAATTGTAAATGAATGAATAATATTTAGAATGAAGTAATACAAGGTTCGAATCAAAATATGTGCATTAAAATATAAAAGAAGCAAAAGCCGATATTATTATAAATGCATATTTATGCATTTTAGCTGTATATTTATAAAATATTATTAATTTTATTTTGAAAAAACAAAAAGAAATCTTATGATTGCAGTATAATATTAAATAAATTATTTATTAAGATTAACTATTTAAAACCAAAGTATTATGACAAAAATGGTATCACAGGATTACATTGCACTTGAGGACAAATACGGTGCACACAATTATCACCCGTTACCTGTTGTCCTGGAAAAAGGAAAAGGTGTTTATGTATGGGATGTTGAGGGTAAAAAGTATTATGATTTTCTTTCGGCATATTCGGCAGTAAATCAAGGGCACTGCCACCCAAAAATAATTGATGCATTAAAGAAGCAAACTGATAAACTCACATTGACTTCAAGGGCATTTTATAGTAATACACTTGGTGAATACGAGGAATTTATTACCAAATATTTTGGATACGACAAAGTTCTTCCTATGAATTCCGGTGCAGAAGGGGATGAAACTGCTCTTAAACTATGTCGCAAATGGGCATATAAAGTAAAAGGGATAAAAGAAAACGAAGCAAAAATAATTGTATGTGAAAATAATTTTCATGGACGGACAATTACTATTGTTTCAATGTCTACTGATCCTGATTCTTATGGAGATTATGGACCATTCACTCCGGGTTTTATTAAAATACCATATAATAATATACAGGCTCTTGCCAAAGCATTAGAAGATCCAACAGTTGCCGGATTCATTGTAGAACCAATACAGGGAGAAGCAGGAGTTTTTGTGCCAGATCCAGGGTATATTAAAAAGGCTTATGATTTATGCAAAGCGAAAAATGTACTCTTTATTGCTGATGAAGTACAAACAGGTTTATGCAGAACAGGTAAAAAACTATGTTGCGACCATGATGGTGTTCGCCCCGACATTCTGATTCTTGGAAAAGCCCTTTCCGGAGGAGTAATGCCAATTTCAGCAGTATTGGCTGATGATCCAATTATGCTTACAATTAAACCTGGTGAACATGGTTCTACTTTTGGTGGGAATCCACTGGCATGTAAAATTGCAATTGCAGCGCTAAAAGTACTGGATGAAGAAAATCTGGCTGAAAATGCTGAACGCATGGGTAAGATTTTTCGTGAAGAACTTGAAAAAGTAAAATCAGAAATGATTGACCTGGTTCGTGGAAAAGGGCTACTGAATGCAGTTGTTATTAAACCAAAAAATGGAAAGGAAGCATGGGATGTTTGTGTTGCACTTAAAGAAAACGGATTGCTTGCCAAACCTACTCATCAGCACATAATTCGGTTTGCTCCGCCATTGGTAATTACTGAAAAGCAAATTTTGGAAACCGTTGCTATTATTGTAAAAACCTTTAAACAGTTTGAATAAAGAACGCTTGTTTCCGAAAATCATTATTGATAATTAATGAAATGCCTGATATTGTTTTCAGGCATTTTATATTGTTTATTTATGGTTTATGGTCTGAAACTTTATGCTTGACAAACGTAATTTAATTAAAGCTATCCAAATGTTAAAAAATATCATTGAAAAATAAGTGTATTTTTGACAATAATTATATATTTGCATTTTTTTACTACTAAACATTTCAGCTATTTGTGCATGCAATTCAATGTTATTGTGAAGAAAATTTTGATTTTGTCCTAATTGATTTTAATGAACATTATTCCTGATCATATTTTGCTTTTGGCACAATCAAGCATTATTAGCATTATTGCATTATTAATTATGAACAAATTTTTTACTATTTGCAACCGGATAGTTTTTTCAGACCAAAATAGCAACGTAAATTCTATATCATTAAATAAGATATTTTTTTCTTCTATCATTCAATCAGGTAAAATAAAAGAAAAAATAAATTTATCAATCGAAAAAGAATCACTGGACAATTTTTTCAATTACTCTCCAATTGGATTTTTGCGTATCGATAAAGCAGGGAATATACTTGTTTTTAATTCATCTATATTAAAGATATTGGGATTTAAGCAACGTGAAGAAATTATATCGTTGAATTATTTTGCAAATTCATTTCGTGTTAAAGAAAATGAAACCGCGCTTAATAAATTAATTCAAAAATCAGAAGATTTTGTTTTTGAAGACTGTTGGCGCAAACAAAACGGACTTATTGTTTATACAAAAGAATATTTCAAAGTATTTACTGACTTAAATGAAAGAGTCAAATATTTTGAAGTTTCTATTGAAGATATTACTGAGAAAAAGAGGGTCGACCGGGCGCTTCAGACATCAGAAGAAAAATTTAAGACTATTATAAATAAGGTCCCTGTAGGGATATACAGGACCATCGCGACCGGTGAAATTATTTTTTCTAATTATCATTTCGCAAAGATTCTTGGATATGAGTACCCGGATGAATTCAAAGGCAGAAATTTTGGCAATTTCTTACTGAACCCCAAGGAATATGAAAATACCATGAACAGTAAAATTTCCCTAAAGCAATCGTCTTTCTCTAATGAATATGCTATGAAAAAAGCAGATGGTCGCATTATATGGGTTCATGAAACTTCCAATTTAATTTTTGATACCAGTGATGAACTATTATTTTGTGAAGGCACTATTGAAGACGTAACTGCCAAGAAAAATGCTGAAGATGAGTTGAACAGATTAATTGTTGCAATAAACCAAATTTCAGAAGCCATTGTTATAACAAATACTGATGGAGTTATACTATATACCAATCCTGCGTTTGAAAAGATGACTTTATATACATTTGATGAAATTAAAAATCAGAAAATCTCTATTCTAAAAAGCGGACAACATTCAAAAGAATTTTATAAAAAAATACTTTCCACCATTCATGCAGGCAATAACTGGTCAGGAAGGATCATTAATAAGAAAAAGGATGGTCTGATTTATGAAGAACATATGGTTATTTCGCCAATTAAGAACCAGGAAGGTCAGATAATTAACTTTGTTGCAGTAAAAAGAGACATTACGGAAGAAAGAAAAGCAGAACAACAGATAAACCAATCAAAAAAGTTGCAAGCCATTGGAACTTTAGCAGGTGGTATTGCGCATGATTTCAACAACATTTTAATGGGTATGCAAATATATACCGAAATTTTGTTGAAGAAAATTTCCAAAAGTTCAAACGAGCATAAACTTTTAGAAAAAATTTATGCTGCCCAAAACAGAGCTAAAGATCTGACCAAACAAATACTTTCTTTTAGCAGACAATCCGGGGATGATCTTAAAACTATTCAAATTCATTCCGTAGTTCAGGAAGCAATTAATTTAATTCAATCAACTTTTCCTCTTTCTCTTAAACTGGAACAAAAAATTAACGATTGTGGGTATATTAATGGAAACGCAACTCATATACACCAAATTGTTATGAACTTATGTAATAATGCCAATCAAGCCATGGAAGGAAATGGATTGTTAACCATTGAACTGGAGAAAGTCGATAATATTGAATACCCTAATGGCAAAAAGGTTCATACGAATAATAACTGGATTAAACTGAAAGTTGAAGATACCGGCTGTGGAATTGAGAAAAAAGTAAAAGACAGAATTTTCGAACCATTTTTCACAACTAAATCCGTTGGCCAAGGTTTGGGACTTGGCCTTGCAACAGTCCATGGTATTGTCAAACAATACGGTGGAGAAATTTTTTTTACAAGTGAAATTGGAATAGGAACAGTATTTTATTTATATTTACCCGCTTTGTAGAAAGAAAACTTATTTATGGAGGAGATGTACGATATTTTAGTAGTAGATGATGAGCCAATGATTAGAGACGGTTTGAAAGTGGCTCTTGAAATGGAAGGACACAGAACTTTAACAGCATCAGATGGCAATGAAGCCTTGAAAATAGTGGATGAAAAAAAACCACATTTAATCATTACGGACATAATAATGCCTGAAAGTGATGGAATTGAAGTAATATGCACAGTTAAAGAAAACAATCCCGATATTAAAATCCTGGCAATTTCAGGTGGAGGCCGGATTAGCGCTTCTGATCATCTTAAAATAGCCAAACAATTGGGTGCTGCAGGTGTTCTCACCAAGCCTTTCTCTACGGAAGAATTAATTAGTGAAATCAACAAACTTTTTGAATAATAATTGAGGAAATATACTCCGATTTTAATTCTTAGTCGTTATTGAAATATTTTCAGATGTCAACCATTACGTCAATGTTATATTTATTTATGACGTTTCTGAAGGATGCTAAACACATCTTCAATACGGTAATTTTTTGAAGTGAATAAAACCATCATATGATATAGCAAATCTGCTGCTTCATTTAAAAATAAATCATCATTGTTATCTTTTGACTCAATTACAAGTTCAATTGCTTCCTCTCCTACCTTCTGCGCAATACAATTAATTCCTGATTGAAATAAAATCTGATGCCTAATCCTACAGTTAACACTATAAATGCGAAATTAAATTTTTGTGGAAGCAATGGCATAAATATTATCCCAATTAAAACAATTGACAATGCAGCCAAACAATAATATTTTCGAAAAGAAGATGGTTTAAGAAATGGAAGAATAATATTTGCCGGAAGAAGAAAAAGAACTACCATGTTGTTGTGTAATTCGGCATGCTCTGAAAATATAGTCAGGTAACAAATAAATGAACCTAAAAGTCCGGTTAGCAGGAAAAAAATATTGTCATATATACGAACCCACTGTTTTTTAAATTGAATTAATAAAGTAGTTACAAGAATTAATAATGTAATGAAAAGTGGAGTAAGAATTGTATTTTGATTCTTCTGATCATCATATTCGACTATAATGCGTTCTTCCGAAACCAAATGCTTATTACCAAGCATAGCAAGGTCAATCGATTTTTTAAGATTGTCCGGTATAAACAGTGCATCATATCCAGCTTTTTTATCTGTCAATGTACCTAATACCAATTCAATTCCGAATCTGCTCCATAGCATTGTTTTCAGATATCTTGTAAATAAATCCCGAAAAGTGCTGTTCGTTTCAACTTTTGATATTTCAAGTAAAGTACTGTCGCCAGAAGCCATAACTAATATGTCTCTTACACGCGTACAACAATTATCGGTAAAAAATTTATACCTGTAGTACCTGTTTTCGGGTTTGTACCCTTCAATTAAAAGTTGAAACAAATTATAGTTTTGTGTCTTATTAAAATTCAGAATTTGCTCTTTTACAGTTCGCTCTTCCAACTTGCAGGCTTCTATAAAACCATCATACAATTCAATCGAAAGAATATAATCCAGTTTTCCCAGTGCAAATTTTATATAAAAATCCTGAGTATTAAAATCAAAAGTGCCATAATTAAAAACATAGTCATTTCCGTTTTTGAGATCTCTTATCCTTATGGCAGTGTGTCCAAAAGTTGAATATAGCTCATTACCCGGAGATACAGTCAGTACTGAAGATACAAGAGTATCGGGAATTTCAGCAGAATTTCCTATTCCGGTAAAACCAGTTAATAATATGAGAAATATTATTTTTTTCATTTTTATTGAAGTGATATTTACCTTGTACAGATATTATTTTTTCTTAGATAGTCTTTTAAATCAGGTATGGCAATTTCTTTATAGTGAAATATACTGGCTGCCAAAGCTGCATCTGCTTTACCTTTTTTGAAAACCTCGACAAAATGTTCCATTTTTCCAGCTCCTCCGGAAGCAATAACAGGAATTTTAAGGTGATCAGAAAGACCGGCAAGCGCTTCACAGGCAAAACCTCCCTTTACTCCATCATGATTCATGGAAGTAAAAAGTATTTCTCCACAGCCTCTTTCCTGAGCTTCAAGTGCCCAAGAAAATAATTCCTTTTCAGCAGGAATTCTGCCACCATTTATATAAACAGTCCAATTATCGTTTTCAAATTTTGCGTCAATTGCAACAACCACAAACTGACTTCCAAAAAGTTTGGCCATTTTATCTATAAAACCTGGATTTTTTACAGCAGCTGAATTAATAGAAATTTTATCTGCCCCGGCATTTAATAGTCTTTCTGCATCAGATATTTCATTTATTCCTCCACCAATGGTGAATGGAATGTTGATATTTTGGGCAATGCGTTTTACCAGATTTAGAAACAGTTTCCGTTCCTCATGTGAAGCAGTAATGTCAAGATAAACCAATTCATCAGCACCCTGATTGCTATACTCAGCTCCCAGTTCAACCGGGTCACCAACATTTTTAATGTTTAAAAAATTTATTCCTTTTACTGTCTGTCCATCTCTAATGTCAAGACAAGGAATTATTCTTTTCGCAAGCATAAAATTATTTTTTGACTACGAAAGTAAATAAATTAACTGAAAATAATAGTAAAATAAAAGAGGCCAATAGTTACTATTAGCCTCTCTAGATAATATTTAAAGAATTGGAAAAGCCTTATTTTCTTTTCAATTTCTTACCCAATTTTTCAATTGCCGATTGAATTGATTCATCAGGTTTAATGATATTGTAATCACCCCAAAATTCAGGATTTATAAAATTTTCTACCTTATCGGAAAATATGTCAGAGAACCTGGTAGTTTCTTTTAATGGATATTTGGTAATAGTGGCTGTATCTATATCAGTAACTGCCATTTCAACCATAGCGATGTAAGAAGACTTAAACAGATGCTTTTTCCACCTGCATTTGAATCTTAACTCCGAACGTACATAATTTAAACACCACTTTCCATTTGATTCGGTATACCTGACATAATAGTCTGCGCCTATAGTTTCAAATTTTAAGGTCAATGGTTTTTTCATAAGAAACAGGCTGTTCGCCAAAGGCAAGCCATATTCACTTAATCTGAATTCGAGGCCTACCACTGCAAGTTTATCAACATCCAGGTATATTTTGCCGGCATAAAGTGGTAATTCAATACCTGGCTTCTGGTTGAATTCAATCACATAACAACTTGTATTGCCAAGTATAATCTGCCCTGTAAGCTTATAATCATAATTCTTGAAATTTTCTTCAGAAAGCAATGATTCGGGATTTTTGACCATATCCAGGTAGAATGGTGTAATAGGACCACCCTGTAACTTTACAACAATTGTGTCCATTCTTTTAACATCCTGGCTTTTGCGACCAATAACTATTTTTATTCTGTCATTTGCATAATTGTCGTAAGGTGCTTTATATGCATCAAGCACAGCTTCTGCAATTGAAACATATTTTCTGTTTTGCTGAATAGTTTCCCTATAAAATCCTTTCAGCATCACCGGATAGGTTCTGTAATTCTTAGAAATATTACTAATTGCACCTTTCAATAAAATAATAGGATCCTCGCTCCTTACAATTATTTCCTGCAAAGGAACGAATTCAGGCTCAAGCTTAATTTCATTCACGCCATTACTCAGTTGGCTTATTTCAATAGAAAAGTTTTTATATCCCAAATGAGTAACTCCCAAATTTCCATTTAATTTATCCTTGGGAACTTTAAGTAAAAACTCTCCATCGGAATTTGCAACGGTACCGACAAATGTGCCTACAACATACACGTTAGCAAACATAATTGGTTTTTGAGTCTCATTATCTATGATTTTCCCAGACACAGCCAAATAGGAATCATTCCCATTTTTATTAGAATTACCTAAGACTGAAAATTCAGTCAGAGCAATAAGATATATTGCTGCTAATAATGCCGGCATCCAACCGGCGTTATTAAAAATTGTATTTACTTTTGTTTTCATTTTAATGATATTATTCAGTAATAATTTTTATTTGTTTTCGTTCAAATAATATGACGACATAGAATCTTTTAATTATCCCGACTCTATTATAAATACAATCAATGATTATTATACCCTTACTTTATTTATAATATTTTATCCAGGGTTTTTACCGGAATTCATGGAATAAAATAATATTGATCAATAGTTGTCTATATAACTATATGAATAACAAATTATTAAATATGATAGCAAATAATTGTTTTCAATGCAAATCAATCTACTTCCTTGAAAAGAAATATATCTCAAACGAATATTCATATTTTTCAATTAAGTCAAAAGAATAAATCTAATCCTAGTCATTAGTAAAGTTCACGCTTCGCTCCGATTTTCTAATGACAAGTTTGGGTTTCACAAAGATGATTGTTAAGAAAGACAATTTTCCAGTATTCTGAAAAAATCCCGTTTATCTACAGGTTTTGGTAAATAATAATCAAAACCGGCACCGATTGCTTTTGCTTTATCATCATACATTGCATAA
>Ga0182017_10003270_pt1 | contig 12128 bp, 11 predicted proteins | sample 712E3DmetaG_FD_120492 | JGI IMG/M metagenome (GOLD analysis project Ga0182017, IMG submission 120492) | Permafrost microbial communities from Stordalen Mire, Sweden - 712E3D metaG | ecosystem: Environmental > Terrestrial > Soil > Wetlands > Permafrost | place: Sweden: Stordalen | collected... | reverse complement strand
CGCGTTCACGAGACCAGGTAGGCGGCACACGTACAATTCTATCGAGATTTGTTTCTGGAGGTAGGCCAATCGCCAATTGCCGGTACAGGACGCCATAGGGCCGCTACCGCTACCGCTCCGGCTCCCGATAAAACGCCGCCCGTCGCGTCACGTTCGCCCACGTTGCGCCGCCGGCGCCCACCTCGCCCAATGTTGCCACCCGGCGGCGCGGGCGCGCCCAAAACCAAACCCGCCGCGGCAGGCGTGGTTCGTCGAGACCGCTACCGATATGTGAGAATAACGCTCTTGAGCTCTCGGCTGTTAACCGAAGGGTTGTAGGTTCGAATCCTACCTGAGGAGCCAAATGCCTTAGAATCAATTGGTTAGCGCCTGGGACGAGGCCGCGGGAAGATCCGCGGTTGGGCGAAGGGTGCGCGTCACAATTTGTTGATTTTAAACAACTTAGGTTTCATATGAACCCTTTCGGTGAAAACCGAAGGATTGCCGCTCAAGTCCCACCATATGAATGTTTTGCAGGGCAATGTAGGGACTTATGTAGGGACGGTCATCAACTTTTCTCACCATATTGGCCTCGGCGATAGGCGATCTGCGATGTTGTCTTCAGTCCTTTTGATTGGCTGTGATGGCGATCTGCGCCTTCAGGTTCGGTGGGTGGCGCTCGCCATCGGGCTTGCGTCCGACTTAGACCGTCACGGGCCTGCGGTGCCCCGAGAGCCAGCCCTCAATCAGACCGCACTCAAGTGGTCGGGAAATACCGCTTGAAGTTCTTCTTAATTCGCCGGGCATGACGCAGCCAGTGGTTCAGTCCATGTGCTTCTCCTATGGAGGCCCGCTGACTGGTGGTCAGCCGGTAAATCTGGATTCCCCCCCAGGAATAGCGTATTCGCAACGGGCCGATGTGTGATGACATTGTGCCGATCAAAGCTAAGGCAGGGCCTTCCGGCAGCGGCATTTAAGGTTGAGGTTGAGGGACCACGCCGCGGGCAAAGCGTGCTCTGGGCCGCCCCACCGACGCTTGCGATAGCCGTTTGCTATTCGCTCAGTTCGCTCTCAATTTCTTCAATGGTAGGTAGCGTCCCCTTCAACTTCTCGGGAAGGGCAGCGGCGAGCTGGTACTCGGAGATTCCGATAGGCTTGGAAACGTCGCGCAGCGCATATTCGGCAACGAAGCGGTCCCGGGTCTTACAGAGAATCAGGCCTATGCTTGGCTGATCATCCGGATGGCGGAGGAGTTCGTTTACCGCAGAAAGGTAGAAGTTCATCTTGCCTGCAAATTCCGGTCGGAACGGTTGCATTTTCAAATCGATGACCACGAAGGCTCTAAGCTTCAAGTGATAGAAGAGTAGATCGATGAAAAACTCCTCTTCGCCCACCCGTATTCGGTACTGGCTTCCCACAAACGCGAACCCCACCCCGAGCTCTAATAGAAATTTCCGCAGGTGATCGAGGAGGCCCCGCTCGAGGTCCCTCTCATGTGCTTCCGGGCCGAGGAGCAGAAAATCGAAGTTGTACGGATCTTTTGTGATTTGTTGGGCAAGGTCGGATTGAGGTAGCGGCAGAGATTGCTCGAAATTGGTGACGGCCTTGCCCTGCCGCCGGAAAAGCCCGCTCTCGATCTGGTGCACGAGAACGTCACGACTCCAGCCGTGCTGCACTGTCGCCCGAACGTACCACTCTCGCTCTATGGGATCTTTGACATAGTCCAGAATGCGGACATTGTGACCCCAGGGGATTTGTGCAACAAGCTGTTGCACAATTGCCTCCTCGGGCCAAGCCTCGGCGAAGGCCCGCATGTACTTCAAATTCCGAGGCGAAAACCCCTTCATTTCCGGGAACGCGGCCTTCAGATCGCCGGCTACGCGGTCAATTACCTTTGCTCCCCAGCTTTCCCGCTCCTGGCGGGCCAAGATATCGCGCCCGATTTGCCAATAGAGAAACACCAGCTCCCGGTTGACCGCTAATGACGCGCGCAATTGGGCAGCCTGAATTCGCTGCTTCAGGTCGCCCAGCAACTTCGAATAACCTGCTGGCCCCGGCACCCGCGTTTCAGCCATCAGGAAACACTCCACGGCCGCAGATGATTTGTCTCTTCTCTGCCAACCCTCACCATAACGCGTTTCGTGGCGGAGCGGCCAGTGCTTATTCAGGGTGGTCGCGCGCTCCTCGGCTGCCAGACATCATTCGCTGGTTTGGGATGGCTTCTGGCGGTGCCGATCAGCTCTTGTTGATATAAGCCCCACCAAAACGTGCCATTTGTTTGCCCCGCACTGGCGGAGGTGTCTTATGGCACGAAAAGTCGGCCAGATCGTCCAACGCGGCAGTTGCACCTGGCTGGTGCGAATGTACACCGGCCGCCACTTGGAAACCAAGAAACGAACGTATTTAAATCAGACCATCCACGGCGGACTGAGGGATGCTCAGGCTCATCTCAACAAAATGCTCGGCGAGCGAGACCGTGGGCGAAAGCTCGACTCGTCGAAGCAAACGCTCAATCAATACTTGGACCGCTGGCTCGAACTCTGCGCGAAGCCGCGGTTACGCGCGAAGAGCCTCAAGGACTACGAAGGGCTACTACGCTGTTACGTGCGCCCTGGACTTGGCCATAAGGCATTGGCATCCATCTCAGCGTTCGACATCCAGACGCTCTACCGAGATCTGCTACTCCAGAGCCTGTCGGCCCGCTCGATCCGCTATACCCACGCGGTCCTGCGGTCGGCGTTGAAGCAGGCGATGCGCTGGAACCTCATCCTGTCAAACCCGGCTGACTCAGTTGATCTACCCAGACAAGACCGACGGCAAATCGCAGTGCTAAACGTCGAACAGGCGAGAACATTCGTCAGGGCGATCTCCGGTCATCCCTATGGGTCCCTGTTCGCACTCGCCCTGACAACAGGCATGCGGCCCAGTGAATACCTTGGCCTGACGTGGAAGGACCTCGATCTTGATCGCGGAACGGTCAGCGTCTCCCACACGCTCGAATGGCGCAAAGGCGGCTGGCAGTTCGCCGAGACGAAGCGGTCACGAAGTCGCCGCTTGGTAAAGCTCCAGGCTTGGGTCGTGGCCCTGCTCCGAGAGCAAGTCCCGAAACTACAGGAAGCTCTTGGAGACGCCCTCGTGTTCCGTGCCCGACGCGGGGGACCTATCCGCGAATCGCGTTTCGTACAGGACCATTTCAAGCCGTTGCTCAAGTCGGCGGAATTGCCGGCCATTCGGCTGTACGACCTACGCCATACGGCTGCAACCATTTCACTGATTGCCGGGGTCTCCCCGAAGGTCATCAGTGAACAGCTGGGACATGCCAGCGTGGCGTTCACGCTCGATGTCTATTCTCATGTTCTGCCGCATATGCAGGACGCCGCCGCGGAAAAGGTACAAGCGTTGCTGATCGAAGTTACGCCTGAATGACATCTGGAGCAAGATTGCATGTACGCGCCACTCAGAGTTCCGATTGTGGGTGGCGCGTCCACTTGGTCGACCTGTAGTGGAAAGGAGAAGCGCACGCACGCTTCGTGGTCACCGCCGAACGGCGTTTGCGGTACTGACGGTTGAACCCCGATCAGTCGTCATTTTGATGAACCCCAACAAGTCAGTTGAGTGGCAACGCGCACTTTGCCGCTGGTGTGCCGCACGTCTCAGCGGAGGGTGTCGCTATGGCACGAAAAGTCGGTCAGATTGGACGCGGTCCCCCCTTGGCTAGTGCGCCTCTACAACGGATTGGTCCCCGGAGTCGAGAAGCCTTCCACCGACCGGCCTCGCAGAACATCTTGTCGAGATGAGCCTGAGCGCCCCGCAGCCAGCGACGGATGGTCTGGTACAGGTACTTGTTCTTCTTGGCGCCCCAAGAGGAACCGAACCCATCTCCGTAATGGATTTGGAGAATCGGGTTTCGAAACGACCCTGGGCGTTACCAACCGCGTCGCGTTGTTGCCAAGCAGGCAACCTGTGGATTTCGGATTTCAAAGGCCGGACAGCGACTCTCAGCATGCTGTCGTAAAGGCCGATGGCGGAGGGGCCCATCCCGACAAGAATCTGGATCGCAGGAGGTCAACACTTCTTGCTCGGCGGCGCCGTGCAAGTCGCAGGAACCGCGGGTGAGGCAGGACACGACCTTCGGAATGGAAGTGGAACTCTACGAAGGGGAGGTGGAGTTCACGCTGGCCGTACGGGTCGTGCCCGGCGCGGCGCCGGACACGCATAACCTGGTGGTGAGCGCCTTTTGTCAAAGCTGCAACAACAAGCTGTGCCTGCCGCCAAAGACGATGAAGGCGGAAGTGCCGGTCACCATCGGTAAGTAAGCCGTCAGTCCTGGCCCTGAACCACCGCAACGCCGTTGGCTCCGGCGCTCATAGTCGATGCGCCACGCAGCGTGAGGTTTCCGTCGTCATCCACGCCGAAGATCGAGAGATGCGAAGCCGTGCCATTGCCGTCGATCACGGCGACCAAGCCTTCACCTGAGGCGATATCGGTGGGATTCCCATTCAGGCTTGCGGCCACCGCGGCGTCCTGCACGATCTGCTGCCCGTAGACGGAGTACCGCGAAATACTCTTGCTGGGCGAATTGGCCGAGAAGAGAAACGGTCCTGCCAGCGTGACCCAGCAGGGGGCGTGCTGCGTGCCGGAACCGGTGACGGTCAGAACCTTGCCGTTGCGGACCAGGCTGATCTCATCGGCATGAGCGATAGTGACGTAGGCATTGTTGCCGCGCGTTGCCAATCCGAAAGGCGCATTGACGTTGGCCGGAATATTTTGCACGAGGGTGGGAAATCCGCTGACGGCTCCGTCCGGAAGCAGGTCCACGGTTTCGATCACGTTGCTCTTTTCGGTGATGATGAGCTGATTTTGCACGACGCCTACCTGGGCGGCGGAGCCATCCGCTTTGAGCAGGGTTACGATTCCATCGGGATTGGAATTCACGATGGAGCCGTACATGCGGTGCGATTCCACCGTAGTGGTGCCGAGAATCTACAGGTGGCTGCCGCCGAAGGCGACGCTGACCGGGTTGGAGGCCGCGGGCACCGATTGCGTCATCCGGAGGCTTCCGTTGGCGCGTTCGAAGATCGACACGTTCTGGGAGCCGAAGTTCACCACGGCGACTAGACTGCCTTTGGCCTCGATGCCGCCGGCGTTGCCGCCGACGCCGCCCTGACCCTGGGCGGAAACCGTATGGATGAGTTGGCCCGTGGAATCGTAGATGAGCAGCTGATTCTGGGCCGCGTTGGTCGCCGTAACGACCAGAGCGTTCTGTGCGTGGGCGGCGGCGAGGGCGCTAATCAACGGGACCAGTATGCCGAAAAACCTGAATCTGTTAAGCAGTATCGTTCTCTCCTTGAGTTGTCTGAGTGCGCTCCAGTGCGGAGCATTTTGTCGTCGCAAGTGTATTCGCTGCCGGACAGGAAAAAGTTACGGTGCTTGCGGCTCGGCGGCGGCGTAACTTTCCGGCCCGAGCGAGCGAATCAGCTTTTGTAGGGCGGGGGATCCTGGTAATAATTAGGTGAGCAGATTCTTCGCCATATGTACCCGGACAGCGACCTGGAAATGCTGATGGCCCGTTACCAGCAGGGTGATTTCGCCGCGGCCACAGCCCTGATCCACCGGCTGAGCCCGCAACTGCACCGGTTCTTCGTGGTTCAACTCGCCAGCCGAGGGGATGCCGACGACCTGCTACAGGAAACCTGGCTGCGTATTCACCAGGTGCGGCACACCTACCGCGCCGGCGAACCGGTGCAGGCGTGGGTCTACGCAATTGCCCGGCACATTCGCGTGGACCACTACCGTAAAGCGTGTCGCACGGCGGGGCGCGAAGAGCCGCTGGAGGGAATGCCCGAGCCGGCGGCGGCACCGCCCTCAGGGGCGGAAAAGGATGCGGACCTGGAAACGATTTTGGCCCACCTTCCGGAGAGCCAGCGCGAAGTGATCGAGATGTTGAAGGTGGCGGGAATGTCGCTGGAGGAGGTGGCGCGCGCCACTTCGTCGAGCGTGGGGTCGGTGAAACAGAAGGCGCATCGGGCTTACGAGCGTCTGCGGGAACGGCTGGGCGGCGTGGGACAGGGCAAAGGGGTCTTCCGTGAGGGATAGAGAGATCGACGAAATTCTGAAACATGCCGTCCGGACTCCCCACGACGTGGATCCGGCGCTACTGGACCGCATTGCCGGATCCATAGCGCCGTCGATGGGCCCGGTCCGTCCCCTGCCGCCGGCACGGGTTCTGGCGGGCGGCCTGTTTCTGATCTGCGGCGCGGTGGCTACGTTGGGCGGAGCTTTGTTGGGAATGCACGGCATTCAACGGATGAGCGTTTTGGAACGCGCGCTGATCTTTCCGGCGCTGGCCGTTTTCCTTTCCCTCGTGGCGACGGCGTGCCTCGCCGAAGTAATCCCCGGAAGCCAGCGGCGCGCGGCACCCGGACTCTTGCTGGCGGCCGGCAGCGTGGGATTGATTGCCGTATTCGGGCTCCTGTTCCGCGACTACCGCACGGAGCGTTTTGTGCCGCAAGGGATCGCCTGTTTGACGGCAGGGCTTGGGCTCGCGATTCCGGCCGCGCTCGGGAGTTGGCTGCTTCTGCGGCGCGGCTTTGCGGTGAATCCCGCGGCTGCCGGACTGGCGGCGGGTACACTAGCGGGTCTGGCCGGTGTGATCATGCTGGAACTTCACTGTCGGAATTTCGAGGCCCCGCACGTGATGCTCTGGCATACCGCGGTGATGCCGGTCAGCGCGGCCGCAGGGGCGCTGCTGGCGGGACGCCTGGCTGATTCTCTGTGGAGTGCAGGCCGCCCGCTCCGGCACTGAATGCGATATTGCCGGGCGCCGGGTCCTCATCCAATTGCGTTCCGCAGTTCCAGATGCAGACACCGCAGTGGATGCACGTTTCACGATTCCCCGCAACCTGGGGATGATCGACAAACGCTAGGGCATTCAAGAACGGCAGTACTGAAGGCAAGCCTCAAATAGCCAGATCATCACCAGCGCGTGCTGCATATGGCCGGCGTGTAATCAATGGCCTTTCTTCGCCTGGCCTTTCAAGATCCGCACGATCGCAACTATTGTGTTCCAATTCCGTGTCGTCGCTGGCACACCGAACAGTTTGTCGATCTGGCCAAGATAGCCGATCGTTTTCATATGACGACGGTAGACTCCGAAGACGAATCGATTCTTCGACGCGACGACTCGCAAGAACCACTCCCCGTTGGGCGGAAGTGTGATTGGAATGGAAGGCCTGATGCGGCCGGCCTTCGACAGGACGCTCACGAATCGAACGATATCAGGGCTTGCCGGCTCAGTCGCAAACGGATTTTCCATCTCCAGGCGGATAAGATCACGGGCGCCGCAGAACGTAACTTCCGTTTCGAACGGCAGCTTCTGGAGCAATTCAGCACGGAACTTCGTTCGAGATACAGGTTTACGAACCACAAACGTGCCCGCAGCGCCCACATTGACAACATCATAGTGGCTCAGTTCTCTTGCGAGGAAACTTGGACGAAACGTCCTGTGTCCACCAACATTGACACCTCGGAGGAAAACAATAAGAGCCATACCGGGATTATATGGAACTATCCTGCATTCGTGTGTGGCACGCCTGCACCACCGCACCCAGGCTGGGACGGGTGCTGCTTGGCGCAGTGTATGGGTTCGTGGATGGCGTCGTCGCCGGTTTGCTCTTGGGTTAGCACTACACCGCTTTCGACGGCGGTACAAGGCCGTTTCTCGGCAAATTGCGCCTTTTCGGGACGCTACCTATTCCGGGAGCTTTGACAGGATGTGTGTCAACACAGCGTCCGTCTTGCAGGGCGCAGGGGCAGCCTTCCAGATGCTGAGAGCATTCTGCATCTTCTGATCGGACACTTCGAGACTGATTGATCGCTTCTTCAGTAATGGCTTTGCCTTCTCGATCTCCGGAGACGTTCCGCAGCCAGCGACGGCGTCCAGAACCCGCTGCAGGATCTCATCCCAACGCCGCGCGCGTTCCCGCACGGCTAGGCCTCGCCGGGTCGGATCCAGACGAAGAATCTCCTCGACGCGAGCCACAGCGTGGGCAGTATCTGCGTTGCCGGGATCAGCCTTTGCCGCAAACCGATATGCATCCAAAGCCGATACGTCTTGTTCCGCGGCGAATCTCGCATCACCAAGCCTCAACCAGACGCTGGCGTCCGCGGGGAAGTGGCTGGCCAAGGCGGCGTAGGCTTGCTCTACCTGTTGCGGTGAACCGATGGCCTTCACTGTGTCCGCAGCGGCTTTCCCAACGGCTGGATCGTCTCCGTGCTGTTCGATGATTGACAGCAAAAGGGAGATTGCCTCGCCTTGCCGCCCGGCATCGTTCAGCAGACCGGCGTATTTAAGTTGTGTGCTCTTTCGCCGGGACTCTTCTTGTGCGGGCCACTCCTTGGAGAGCGCCTGCGCGAAGAGTTGCAGCGCCCGTTTCTTGTCTCCTCCGGCGAGAGAGATCTCGGCCAGTCCCATCCAGACCATGCCATCCTGAGGATTGAGCTTGGCTACGCCGGATAGATAGGAGGAAGCCTCGTCGAAGTGACCCGACTCGACGAGAGCGAGGCCCAACGCGGCCCGCGACTTTACATCCTGCGGGGCGTGCGCCAAGGCGGTCCGAAATGCCGAGACCGCTTCCTCAAACTGCCCTTGGGCCAGAAGTTTCTCGCCACTCTTGTAAGCCTCAATGCCCATATCGGAACGGCGAGTGCGTTGCCAGAAGAGAAGTCCAGATACGATGAGCACCGCCGCCACGGTAATGGCCGCCACTGCTGGGAGCCAATTCTGCGCGGACACGGCAGCGATCTTTGCCCGTTCTTTGGAGCCAGCGAGCTTTTTGTAGGCACTTAGCGCATCCTGGGTGTTGAGCACGCCAATCTGCGTTCCCCCAGTCCGGCTGACTACCAGAATCTCGTCCACACCCGCTTCTCCCATACGCTGCAATGCCAGGTCCAATGGGTGATCTGGATGGACATGTGGGATGTCCAGCGGATCGGCGATGGCGGATCCGGACAGTTGCAGCGGGCGCATTGCCGGTTCAACCGTCAAGGGTTCCGGCAGGTGAGCGGCCGAAGGCATAGTGATGCCGTCCTGTCTGGACAGCGCCTCATAGATCGGTAGTCTCTGCAACTTCTGTGCCAGCACGTAGCTGCACAGGTTGGCGATCATCAACGGCACGATGATGGTGTAGTCGCGTGTCACTTCGAAGATCATGATGACGCTGGTCATAGGTGTGCGCACAATCCCGGCGAAGGCCGCGCCCATACCTACCAGAGCGTATGCGCCAGCGTTGCCGGTGTGGTCGGGCAGTAGGAAGTGGGCGACGTGCCCCACCGTGCCCCCAAGCATGGCGCCGATGAACAGGGCGGGGCCGAAGATGCCGCCTGCGTTGCCGGAACTATAGCTAGTGGCTGTAGCCACAAGCTTCAATACCATGAGCAGCAGCATCACCTTCAGCGCCATCTGGCCGTTGAGTGCGTCGCTCACGAGGTTGTAGCCAACTCCGAGCACGCCCGGCGCAGCGAGAGCGAGCAATCCTACGACCAGACCTCCCACTGCCGGAGTGAACGGCTTCCATGGCGATGGCGCCTTGAGGAAACGAGCGCGCTGCCAGAGCAGCAGTTTCACGAAGGCTGTCGATACCAGACCGCCGAGCAGTCCGAGAACGGCATAGATGAAAAATTCCAGCGGGTGCACCAGTTGGTACGCCGGGACGTGAAAGAGAGGCTCGTCCCCCAGGATCAATCTAAGGACGATCCAGGATGTGGCGGCGCCGATCACGACCGAACCAACCACACGAGCATGCAGATCCGCTAGGATTTCTTCCAGAGTGAACAGCACTGCCGCCAATGGCGTGTTGAAGGCAGCCGCGATCGCAGCCGCCGTACCAACCGGAATCAACGATTGAACCTGCTCTTCACTCAGGCCCAGACGCCGGCCCGCGGCCGATGCAATTCCGGCACCGATATGGACTGAGGGGCCTTCGCGACCGAGAGCCACACCACTACCCAGGGAAATGGAAGAGCAGATGAACTTCCCAATGACCGTACGCACTCCGATGACGCCTTTTTGCAGGATCAGAGCCACGCGCGTCTGGGGGATCCCGCTGCCCCTAGCATCGGGAAAGTATTTGAATAGCAGCCAGCCGCCCACGAGCGAGCCCAGCAGCGGACTGAGGACGCGTTGCATGGCTCCGGCGTTGACGAGAACCCTGCCCATGCGCTCGGTAACGGCCACGAATGCGACGACAATGAGACCGACCACTGCGCTGATGACCAACGCCAGCAGCAACAGAATCTTGTCCTCATGGTCTCGAAGGTCTACTCGTGCCAGCCTTCGGTGCACCGGTTCAAGCAGCTTGCTGAGTCTACGATACCTGGAGGTCATCACTCCACCATTGTGCCAGCTGAGCTGACAGGATCTAATTGAGGTTCAGGGAAACCAGTTGCGTGTTATGGATCGTACGCTCGTCTACGAAGTCTGGAGGTGGGGTTCCTATCTGAAGGGTGTAAGGACGACAACGGGTCTTGGATCACTGGAGTGCAGCCTGACGCAGGTTCGGCAGGGTCGCCGTGAGCGTGGAAATCCTCAATCCCGACTCACGAGACGCCGACGAGCCAGTGCCAGTTGCCTGATCCGGGCGCGAGGGCGAAAGTCCTCTCGACAACTCATCTGGAGACCGACGGCCTTCGCCAGCGATATCTGTGGCGGCCTCGGCGAAGCTGCGTTTGGGGAAATGGCTGAGCGAGACAGCACGGGCCTTGGGGACCGCTGCCCGATGGGGAGATTGGCCGTGGTGGCCACAGTTGGTGGTGTGTCGCCGCTCAGCAGGATGGTGCTCGCGGCGAAGAAGTAGGAGGAATCCGATTAGACTTTCGCTCCAACGACAACCTCGACCGGCACCCACATGTTCGCGATCGTCGCGTTTCTGATCGAGAACCCGGCATCCTCTAACGCCCGGCGGACGAAGATCGGCCGGCAGTCGAGCAGGTTTGGAAAGTGCTGGTGCGTCCACTCGTACGCTTCCACGGCAAATCCCTCCTTACCCTCCTTTGTGATCGCAACCACTCCGATTCGTCCGCCTGGGCGCAGCACGCGCGCGCAACTGGCCAGCACCTGTGGAATTTCTGGCGTATCGAATAGTTCAAGCGTGAAACTCATGAACACTGCGTCCATGCTGCCGTCGGGATAAGGAAGGTGCGTGGCATCGCCGCAAGACAACTCGACCGTGTCGCTCAAATGTTCTCTCTCCACTCGTTCTCGTGCCCGTGCCCGCATTCCTTCGGAAAGGTCAATGCCGAATACCTTGCCTTCCGGCCCAACTGCTTCTGCCATTTGCACCAGGCAGTGGCCGGTTCCGTAGCCGATCTCAAGGACGCGTTCTCCCGGTGCCAAGGCAAGCTGGTCAAGGCCGATTTGGCGGACCGGCCCTTCGCTGTGTTCGGCCAGGAGGTCATAGACGCTGCTGATCTTGTCGTAAAACGCACGCGTCTCGTCCTTCGTTTGGAGCACACGAAGCACGCTGGCTTGAGGCTGTTGACGTTTATTGGATAGCATTTTTCTGAGTCTCTTGAATCGCGAATTCTGGGCAGCACCTGGCAAATGAGATGCCATCATTCGCCCGTTACTTCGCTAGCAGTTTGCGGATCGACTGCAATTCCTCACGGCGTTTCGCGGTGGCCTTGGGATATGCCATCTTGAGTTCATCGAGCGCATCAAGGACAATTTGGGAAACGAGCAACCGGGCATTCTCTTTATCGTCGGCGGGAACGACGTACCAGGGCGCGTGATCGGTGCTTGTCGCGTTCAGGCAGGACTCATAAGCGCTCATATAATGCTTCCAGTACTTCCTCTCGTGAATATCCGCGAGACTGAATTTCCAGTTCTTGTCCGGCTCATCGATGCGCGCGAGGAATCGCTTTCGCTGTTCTTCCTGGGAAAGGTGGAGAAAGACTTTGATGGTCCGCGTTCCGTTCCGATAAAGGTGGGTTTCGAGATCCACGATAGAACGATACCGCTCTTCCCAGATGGTTTTCTCGTCGCGCAACTCTTCCGCAAGCCCCTCGCCGCGGAGAATGTCCGGATGCACCCGAACCACCAGTACTTCTTCGTAATAGGAACGATTGAATATGCCGATGTGCCCGCGTTCGGG